>WNGD01005205.1_pt1 | contig 12651 bp, 7 predicted proteins | sample 5400671 | NCBI WGS metagenome assembly WNGD01 (sample SAMN13153369, study PRJNA577476) | soil metagenome | isolation source: 40 cm soil or saprolite under grassland replicate 2 | place: USA:California | collected 2016-06-15
ATTGGCTGGCAGGATTGTCTGCGAACGTGATTTCCAGTTGTCGATTGAAGGCTCGCGTTCCAGCCATGGCGATTCGCTGTAATAAGCGAACTTGATTTTCCACGACTGTTTCCTGCCAAATCGGTTTACGCATGAGCGTGAGCGCGTCATCCGATTCCACAAGCGCGCCCCATCCGACCGGGATCTCTGAGTCCCGGAAGAGTTCGTTGGGCAGGACCAGGAACAACAAATTCGCACTGCGGTAGCGAATCAACTTATCGAACTTCGTGCAGTCGTAGAGGCGATTTTGCAACGCATTCAGCTCACGCAAAACGCGCGCATAACCGCGGTGCCCGATCACGGTGAAATCAAGCGAGTCGAATTCGGGAAATAGTGAATCACCGCTCCGCAAGTTCGGATAGTGCGTGTGGAGGCGCCTTTCGAGGAGCTGGCGGCGTTCGCAAATCGTTTCGAGCCGCTGGCGCGCGGCATCGCTCTGGCAGTTGTCTCGCCGTAGATCGCAGAGCGCTTGTTTGCATTCAAAGATGGCTGTGGACCCAACCTTCTTGGGCTCCGGTCGATAGGCAGCCACGTCGGCTCGATACCGGCAGCGGGGCAAGCTCACTTCCAGTGCGCACGCGGAATAGCCGCGGGCTTGAGCCCAGAGAAATGCGAGACGCTTCAGCTGGGTGTGCTTCGCAGTTTCGCCGTGCGCGTTCGTTACGCTGCCAGCCATTGGGTGAGCTCGCGTGCCCAATAAGTGACGATAATGTCTGCGCCGGCGCGTTTGAGCGCAGTCATGATCTCCAGAACGGCAGCGCGTTCCTCTACAATCCCTTTTTCGGCCGCCGCTTTGACCATCGCGTATTCACCGCTCACATGGTAAACGGCGGTCGGTTTTCCAAACCGTTCCCGCACTCGCCAGAGGATGTCGAGATAGGGCAAGGCAGGTTTTACCATCACGATGTCCGCGCCTTCCTCGATATCCAGGGCCACTTCACGGAGCGCTTCCTCGGCGTTCGCGTAATCCATCTGGTAAGAACTGCGATCGCCAAATTGCGGTGGGCTCTCGGCAGCGTCGCGAAACGGCCCGTAAAAGGCCGACGCAAATTTGGCCGCATAACTCATGATCCCAGTTTGATCGAACCCGGCCGCGTCGAGCGCCTCGCGAATAGCGCCAACGCGACCGTCCATCATGTCGCTCGGCGCCACCATGTCTGCGCCCGCCGCGGCATGGGAGAGCGCAGTTCTCACGAGAAGCTCTACCGTCTCGTCATTGAGTACATGGAAATGATCTCCGTCGATACGCGTTATGCCGCAGTGACCGTGGCTCATGTATTCGCACAAACAAACATCGGTGATGGTAACGAGCGCCGGACATTTCGATTTGATGGCTCCCAGCGCTTTTTGCACAATGCCGTTTTCGGCATAAGCGGCGCTGGCCTGTTCGTCTTTTTGTTCAGGAATCCCGAAAAGAAGGACGGCTTGCAGACCGAGATCTTGAACGCGTTGTGCTTCATCAACAACCTCCTTCAGGGAGAGCTGAAAGACCCCCGGCATGCTCGCGACCGGGCGACGCCGCTCTAATTTTTCGCTTACAAAAAGCGGGAGAATAAAATCGTGCGCGCTCAATTGTGTCTGGCGGACAAGGTTTCGCAGGGCAGGGGAACGCCGCAAACGGCGGGGCCGATGCACTAGTTTTCTCACAGGTGAAGGGTATCCGGTTGGTGGAAGCGTCGCAAGTTCGCCACAGGACGAATCCGTCGGACAAGCGAACTGACCGGCTTGACTGGGCGAAGCGTTCCATGTAGCCCGTGCATGACTTGCCGTTCGCCGTATGATTAGGCCCGGAAAGAATCGCAGCTTTGAAGCCCTTCAGGGCTGCCTCTGCAACATATGACCGATTACTTATTGGTCGATATCAGCAATTCGTACACGAAGCTGGCGTTCGCATCGATAACGCGGCTTTCGGCTCCCGTACGGATCGCGACGGCTAAACTCTCCAGCGGCCTAGTTGCGGGCCTTTTGAGAAGACAAAAGATCAGGAAAATCGTCGTTTCGTCAGTGGTGCCGGAAAAAAATCCCGCGATCTTGAAAGGGGCGAGAAAGGTCGACGTAATCTGGCTGGATTCAACGTTGAAACTGGGTCTGACCATTGATTATCCGAAACCGAAATCAATCGGAGCAGATCGGTTGGCAAATGCTGTGGCAGTTACAGAGCTCTATGGCTTCCCCGCAATCGTGGTGGATTTCGGGACCGCAGTGACCTTTGACATCGTTTCCGGTGAGCGGAAGTACATCGGTGGCGTGATCGCGCCTGGGCTGGAAGCGATCACGAATTTTCTGTATCAGCGGACGGCGCTTTTGCCGAAGATCTCTTTGAAAGAGCCGCGATCCGTCGTTGGTAAATCGACAAGCGAGGCAATGTTGTCCGGCGCGGTAATTGGTTATCGTGGACTTGTCCGTGAAATCCTGATGCGAATCAAAGCGGAGCATTTTCTGCGCAAAAAGCTTTATGTTGTGGGGACAGGCGGCTACGCCCGGCTTATTGCCCGAGAGTTGCCGGAGATCGGCGCGATTCGGCCACATCTGACATTAGAGGGATTGCGGATCATAGCGAATTTGAATCATTAATTTTAGGCTGAGCGCAATTACTGGCTATCAAGTTGATGCCGGTTGGCAATTTTTCCGAATCAGGCTGAAGATTACTGTGTCCAGCGCAACTTTCGACTTGTCAGAAGCGGTGATCGAAGCTTCAGTCCATACTTCATGAGAATCTGGATGATCGCTGTGGTCGCAGCACTGGTGACTGGGTCCTTGGCAGCGGAAAACGTCGCTCCGACCAAATCGGAACTGGAGAAAATGTACAGCAAAGCGTTCCGTGAGTTCGACGCGAACAATTTTTCGCAAGCGTTAAAGGAACTCGACGCAATCGATGCCCGTCAGCCTGATCTAGCCGCGTCGAAGAATTTGCGGGGCGTCATCCTGATGCGGCAGGGCGTCTACGACAAGGCAGAAGCGGCGTTACTCGAAGCGTCCCGGCTCGATCCGAAGTTTTGGAATGCGCGCTTCAACCTGGCGGAAATTCCGTTCCTGAAAAAAGATTGGCCGGCAGCGCGGAGCCGTTTCGAGGAGCTTCTTTCTAGCAGCGAATCCGATCTGGCAAGCGAAGCGTCGCAGCTTATTCAATACAAAATTCTTCTCACTTATCTGCTCGAGGGAAAAGAAAACATGGTCGATTCGATTCTGGCCAAGTTGGAGCTCTCGCGCGATACGCCGGCAGTTGACTACGTAAAGGCGGCCGTCGCGCTCCAACAGAAGAACCAGAAAGAAGCAAAAGACTGGATGAGCGCAGCGGAGAAGAATTTTTCGCCGCAGCTGAATAAACTTTTCGCAGAATCGCTGTATGAAGTTGGGTGGCTGGACAGACCAGCCGGTGAGGCGCGTGCCTCGTTACCGCTAACGACGGCCGTCGAGCGTGCGGAAAAAGGAAAGGCTCTGGCGCGCTCAAAATTTGAGCAGGCTCAGCAGGCGCTGCGGCAGCGCGATTTCGCCACGGCCCGTAAATTAGTCGACGAAGCCGATCAGGCGCAGCCGAATCAACCGGCGACCCTGAACTTGCGTGGCGAAATTCTGATGGAGCAGAAAGAGTTTGGCGAAGCCGAAGCCGCCTTCAAGAAAGCAGCCAGGCTGGATCCGAAATTCCGTGAGGCACAATACAATCTCGCACAAGTTCCATTTAAAAAGAAAGACTACGCCAAGGCTCGGGAACGTTTTGAAGCCCTGTTGGAGCGAACTCCAGGGGGCGATAAGAATCAGGCGGCAGAGCTGATGAAATTCAAAATTTACATGACGCTTTTGCTTGAAGGAAAGGACAGCCGCGCGCAGGCGATGATGGAACAGTTCCAGTTCACGGGAGACACGCCCGCTCTCTATTATGCCCAGGCGGCATGGGAATTTAAGCATAACAATCCGGAGAAAGCCGCTGACTGGACCGGCTCGGCGAAAAAGATTTATTCACAAGCGCTCAACGGCGTTTTTGCCGACGCTTTTTATGACGTGGGCTGGATGCAAAGCCCGGAACCCGCGGCAGCGCCGGAGCCTGGGGTGGACACCGGCAGTGCCATTGCAGCGCAGGCGGAGGGCAGCCCGGGGGTGGAACCAAGTCCTATTCCCGACGCCCTTGCAGCCGCGAACAAACAGGCGGAGAAGTCGAAGGGCGAACCTTCTGCTTCTTCGGCCGTTGCGACAAATCCGCCCGATTCAGGCACGCAAACCACAAGTGTAGCACAGACGGCGGAAGAGCCGCCTGTGTCCGCCTCGACCGAGCAGACTGCGACGGAAACAGGTGTTCGGCCAGAGGAACCGGCCGGGGCTGGAGTTTCCGGATCGGCTTCTGAAGGATCAATAACGGCGACAGCTTCGCCCGCTGAGGCCGCGATGGCCGCATCTGCTCCCGCCGGACAAAGCGAGCAGGCGACGGCTGCCGATACGAAACCATCCGTGGCACCCGCTGTCCCTCCAGTACAGGGCGAATCGATTTCGCAGCCCGGCATTGTTGGCTTGAATCGCCGAACATGGGTCGTCGGTGGATTGCTCTTAGCGGGTATCTTTGTGTTGGCTTGGGCGATTGTACCCGGTCTTCGCCGCCGCTACTCATTCAATATCGCGGGTTACCTGCAGCCCGAGTCTGTGGCAACCTCGCCGAGACGCGGCCTCGCTCCTGCAGCAAAACAACCTGCGCTCGGCAATGGCCTCTTTGGGGGACCCCGTCAGATTTCGCTCCGACTGACAGCATCGAAACCTTCCCTGCTTCACACGGCCTTGCCTTCAGCCAAGTCTACCCGGTCTTTTGATGAGTTGGCGGATTTGACGGCCAAAGAGGCACAGGTCTCTGCCTATCACCATGCGGAACTACGTGAGATGACACCGGTCACTGAACCATTCTTCGAATCAGAATCAGTCGGGCCGGTTATCGACTACTCAGGAGAAAAGTCGCGACAGACTGAACCCGAATCGCCGTCATTTACTGGATCGGTTTTTGGCTCCGGCGTCGGCCCCGTTATCGAACACACCGCCGAGACTTCGCAGCCGACCCTACGCAAGGCTGAGGTCTCGGCCGTTAGTGCGGTAAGCGAATCTTCTGCAATAGCGGCGGAAAAGCCGATTGAAATTCCGACGGTCGCAAAGGGGCTCGTACGGCCTGGTGTAGCAACACGAACCTCACCAGAGCCAGAAATTGAGCCGATCCGACAGGATTACTCCCTGTCGCACGAAGACGCCGTGACTTCAGCCAAATCTCCTGTAGCCGAACCGGTCACGGCGCCCGCGCCTGATATCCAAGCCGCAATTTCTGCCGAGCGCGAATTTCCGCGAACAACCACACCTGCAACCATGCCTGAACCAACCCAAATCCCGCCTGCTCCAGTAACCAAACCTCCAGTCGCTCCGGTGACCAAGCCGCAACCCGCTGCGACGATGCAAACATCCGTGCAACTCACGTTCTCTTTCGAGATCGCAGCGATGCAGCTGACGCCGAGCTTCAAAATGGGAAGCGTGAATGTGCGTCCCATATCCAAGGTCGTCACAATGCGCTTGGCTCCCTCGCAGCAGCCGCAACCTGCAATGAATTTCCAAGTCAGCTTCGAGATCGCAAAGATTCAGCCGCTCGGAAGCACCCTTGGCACAATTCGGATGGTTCCGTCCCAACAGCGGCCTCCTGTGAGCGGGTCCTCTTCAGTCGCGGTCGGGGGCCTGCAACTCGTATCGAATTCCGAAGCTGCCCCAGTCCAACTCACGCCGTCTCAACCGGGGCAGGCCACCGTCTTCGTGACAGTCCCGTGCCAGATTACGACAATTGAGTTCGCACCGTCACTTGAGATTGCATCGGTTGTTCTCAACTCGAATTCCAAACAGGTTCGTCTCCAGTTACCCGGCGCCGGTCCTAGTCCGCGCGAGGGAGCGCCGACGTTCGAAATTACGAATTTGCAGCTCGGCGATAGCGGTGACATCGCGGTGATGCACCTAAATCTGGTCGATTCCGGACCGAAGCAATCGTAAGCGGGAGCGCTTATCAGGCAGAAACGTCTTCGCAGGCCCGTTCAGGCGCGTTTGCGGAACGGGTTTCGATTCAGGGAGCGCAATTGTTTCGGTAGAAACTCTCCGTCCCGGCGAATCAATTTGCCGTCGAAATAAATCTCCCCACCGCCGTATTCCGGGCGCTGGATGCTTACCATGTCCCAGTGAACCTGGCTGCGATTCCCGTTGTCCGCTTCGTCGTAGGCTTGTCCTGGAGTAAAATGAAAGGAGCCGGCGATTTTCTCGTCGAACAATATGTCGCGCATAGGTTGTAAGACGCGGGGATTAAATCCGAGGGAAAATTCGCCGATGTAACGCGCCCCTGGATCTGAGTCGAGAATCTTGTTCAACTTCTTCGTCTCGTTGCTTGTGGCATCGACGATCTTTCCGTTCTTGAACTCGAGACGGATGCCATCGAAACCGATCCCCTGATAAATGCTCGGAGCGTTGAAAGTCACATTGCCCCGAACCGAATCTTTCACCGGGCAGCTAAAAACTTCGCCATCGGGAATATTGCGATCACCGCCGCAGATCACCGCCGGAATTCCCTTGATGCTAAAATGCAGATCGGTGCCGGGGCCTTTGATTTCGACGCGATCCGTCTTTTCCATCAACCGCTTGAGCGCTTTCATGCCGGGCTGCAGCTTGCGATAATCGAGGGTGCAGACATCGAAATAAAAATCCTCAAAGGCTTCCGTGCTCATTCCGGCAAGTTGTGCCATCGATGGCGTCGGCCACCGTAACACCACCCATTTAGTTTTTTTTACTCGCTGGTCCTGCACTGGGCGCATTTTCCTGGCGATCAATTTCATCTTTTCCGCCGGCACATCGGATAATTCCGTGATGTTGTTGCTGCCGCGAACGGCGATGTATGCGTCTATTTTTTTCATTCGCGCCAGTTCATGGCTCGCCAAAAGATTGAGCTGCCGCTCGGAGGCTTCGAGCGCAAGCGCCCGGTTCACTCGGGCACGATAAGTCTGCACAAAAGGAACTCCTCCGATCTTCCGCGCCGCTCGAATAAGCGCGATCGTCATTTCATCCGGTGCGTCGAATGCTTCGATCAACACGTTTTGGTTTTGCTTGAGCCGGATGGAATATTCCACAAGAAGTTTCGCCAGATTGTCGAACCGAATATCGTGCATAAGAGGCTTATGATTCCATCGGTCAGGCGAGATGCAACTGAGCTTTCTTATTGGCGCCCGGCTAGTCCGGATTGACAAGACGCGCGGCAAAAGCGCCGTCGAAATGATCTCGAAACGGCAGGCAGAACTCCTGGCGCGAAAGTCGCATCTGTGGAAACTGGTCTAACATGCGCGTAACCACCTGTTCATTTTCTTCCGTTTCGAGACTGCAGGTGCTGTAAACAAGAACGCCGCCCGGTTTTAACAAGCTGACCGCGCAACGCGTAATCTGAAATTGTTCGTCTGGCATTCGGGTTAAATCTCCGGGCCGGAACCGCCATCGCACATCTACGCGGCGTCGCATCACTCCGGTGTTGCTGCAAGGCGCGTCCACCAGAATTCGATCGAATGGCGCGACCGACGCGATTTCTTCTGGGATTCGACCCCGTGTCCAATCATGACGCACGCTGCGAACAATATCAATACCGAGCCGAACCATATTGTCTTTCAAGATCGCAAGCCGCTCTGCATCGCGATCGCATGCCACGATCGTTCCCTTATTCTTCATGCGCAGTGCGATGTAAGCGGTTTTCCCACCCGGCGCGGCGCAGGCATCAAGGATTTTTTCTGAGGGCTTAGGTTCAAGAACCTGGCAGGCGATCACCGTGCTCGGATCTTGAATGTAGCAATGGCCCCGGTTGAGAGCCCCGAAAGCTTTCGGGGCCGGCAATGCGTCAAATTCTACAAGGTCAGAATTGCGCGCCACCGGCTTCGCTTCCGGATAAAGCTGAAGAAACTCTTCGCTACTGATTTTTAGCCGGTTGATTCGGCCATAAATTGACGGCGGGAGATTATTCCATCGGCATAACTCTTCCGCGTTTTTGCCTCCGAAACGCTGTTGCCACCGTGTGACGAGAAACTGCGGATGCGAAGCTCGAACGGATAAGGGCTGCGCAACGGCGCGCCTCAGCAGATCCTCCCGCTGTCGTGCAGCGGTGCGCAGCACGGCATTGGTTACTGCTCGTTGGCGTCTGGATGCGAGCTCCACGGTCTCGTAGACCGCTGCATGTTGAGCTGTCTCGAGGAAGAAAAGTTGGTACAAGCCAAGTCGCAAGCGATCGCGAAGACTGTCTTCAACCTGAGAAGAGCGCAGGCAGCCGATCCAAAAATCAAGCAATGTTAAATTGCGCAGGACGCCATAAAAAAGCTGCAGAGCAAACGCGCGGTCTGGATAGGTAAGGTCCGCCTTCGCAAGAAGTCCCGAGATGATGGAATCGGCGAAGCGCTTTTCTTCCCGCCATCTGCGGAGCGCCGCCAGCGCGATTCGGCGAGCAGAGGGCTGCGCCATAAATCCCCGGAAACGTTTATCCCGGCTTCACGTTGGCCCGCCCAATCGAATGGTAATGAAAACCCAGGTGTCTCATCGTTTCAGGATCCAACAGGTTTCGCCCGTCAAAGACAATTGGCGTCCTCATTTTTCCCTTCACCATAGCCAGATCGACATTCGCAAATTCGTTCCATTCAGTGGCGAGAATGAGCGCTTCGGCGTTGTGCACCGCATCGAGAGCGGACGGAGCAAACTCGGCGGCAGCGATCGCTTTTAGGGCGCGGGCCTTTTCCATTCCTTTCGGATCATAGGCGACGACATGCGCTCCTTCGCGCAGCAAGTCTGCGACCAGCGCTATCGCGACAGACGAACGGACATCGTCTGTATCGGGCTTGAATGTCAGTCCCCAGACGGCAATTCGTTTTTCTCGTAAAACCCACAGCGTTTCCCGAATCGTCTTCAGGAAACGCTCCTTTTGCGCCGTATTGATTCTCTCAACTTCCTTGAGCAAATCAAAAGGGACACCGAGCCGTTCGCTGATGGTGATGAACGCGGCAATGTCCTTGGGAAAACATGAGCCGCCGTACCCGATCCCGGCATTCAGAAAATCGCGGCCAATGCGGTGATCCATCCCGATCCCATCCGCTACTTTCTCCACATCGGCGCCGCTCGCTTCACAAATCGCCGAGACCGCGTTGATGTATGAAATTTTGAGGGCGAGAAATGAGTTTGCACAATGTTTGATGAGCTCGGCGCTGTTAATATCGGTAACGAGGATTGGCGCCATGAATGGTTCGTACAGCTTCTTCATCAGGTCGATAGCGTGCTCGCTTTGCGCGCCAATCACAATGCGATCCGGATGCATGAGATCGGCAACTGCACAACCTTCGCGCAAAAATTCGGGATTGCTGACGACGTCGAAGTTTGCGCCGTGACGATTGTATCTCTTGATCGATTCAGCCACCTTTTCGCCTGTTTTCACCGGCACCGTGCTTTTGTCCACGATCACCCGATAATCCGTCAGCACGCCCGCGATTTCGCGCGCGACTTTCTCGAGAAAGCTCAGATCGACATCGCCATTAGCCTGCTGTGGGGTTGGAACGGCGATAAAAATGACTTGTGCGTTGTCCACGCCGTCCTGAATGCTGCCGCTGAAACGCAATCGCTGGGCTGAGACATTGCGGTGAATGACTTCTTCAAGTCCCGGCTCATATATCGGCACTTTCCCTCCTTGCAATAGCTTGATCTTCTCAAGGTCATTATCGACACAAATTACGGTGTGACCGACATCAGCGAAACATGCGCCCGTAACCAGTCCAACATAACCTGAGCCAATGATTGCAAGATCCATAAGTTAAGGGCAGGAAATCAGCCGCAGCGCAACCGGCTGAGCCCGCTCAAGGAGATTAGCATTGCGCGCTCTTTTTCGCTCATTCCCCTCCCGCGGAGGTAGGATCGACGTTGAAATCGAACCCAAATTTCGGAAATGCTTTAAGCGTTATGGTGAATATGACGCCGTAATCTTTGACACCGTTGTTGTCGCGTATGACTCCGCCAAACGAGGCCACCCAATTCGTCAGATCTCGATAAATCGCATACCGCTGCTCCTCAAGAATCCCGGTGGACGCTTCGTATTGCTCTTGGACACCGATTCCCCAGTTGTCATCGAGACGATAATATCCACCCACGACAAACAAGCTGCTATTGAGAAAGAAGGGATTATTGTTCAAATAGCGGTGCCCAACATTCAATTGCAGATTGGCCATCGGCTGAACGCTTGCGGCCGTATCGACTTCCGTAAAACCCTTGGCAAAAGCCGGCACCTGAGATTGGATCGAAAACGACATCCACGGCAGCGGGGTAAAGCGGATATTATTGAACAGATTTGAGTAGTCCGTGCGGTCGTATGGATTGTCGAAGTTCACGTCGAAGTAGGTGTCGAGTTCAAGCCAGGTCATCGTCCTGTCGTCGCGCCGCGTTTCCAGCTTGTTGCGAACACCAAGTCGCCAGACTGTCCAATCGGCGATTGAATCGATCGGAGTGAATTGTGGGAAGTCGATCGCCCGTAGCTGGGTCGAAGGCTCAAACCGATCGAATCCCAAAATTGATGTCGGGTTAGGTCCGTTTTCTTTAACGTACGAAAAGTCTGTGAACGGTTGGATAACGTGCATAAGTCCATCTAGCCCAAACGCGCGGCTTTGTACGTTCTCCCATGTTCGCGATATCTTGAAAGAGGCTTCTGCACCTGTGTCAAAAACCGTGCGAAACGTGTCTCCATCGAACTTGACCGGGTTAGCTAACGTCGGGGGCGGGAGAATAAAGTCAGGCACGAGCGGATTTGAGGGTGGTATGAAGGTTGTCGTCCCAAGGTCCCATGTCTTACCATAATAGGTGCCGCGAAAGCCAACCCGTGGCACGATGGAAAGCCATCCAAAATACGTGTTTGGATAAATTAGTTGATGGAACGTGTCGAACCGGGTGGTGCCATAATTCTCAAAACCGGAGTCCTGAGGGAATTGTAGCTGCAAATTAGCAACGCCGGTCTCGCCTTCATAAAAAATCGGTCCCCCAAAAAGCGCGTGGCGCTTAACGTCCAATACCACTTCCGGCAAACGTTCTGTTGTGGTGAAAAACTCGTTCGCCTGAAAACGCGCAATCCCGGTCAGGGTATAGTTTGGGTCCGTCTTCGTCAGCGCAACCACATTGTCGGGAACGGGGTTGACGCGAAATTCCCCTTGGTAGAAGTCCTCCATCACGTACTGATCACTTAGTTTCGTGAGGTTAGCGATACCGTAGATGCTTTCGGAAAAGTTCGTTCGATCTTCGAGGCTGAGCCGGTATCGTGCGGTTGGAACTCCCTGTCGTGGCACTGCCGTCTGATTCAGCTCCGGATTTTGATCCTGAAGGTAATAGGTTTTGAGCTTGGCCCAGCTTTCCTTGTCCTTCCCATATTCGACGTTGGAGTCAAACCCAACGGCCACGCCGCGACGCCCCCGATAATCAAGCCGAACCCGCCCTTGGACATCTTCTGTGATCGGGAAGGTCACCTGAGTAAGAAGCGATGGCCCCCATGAGCTTAAGAAGGCCGGGGCGATCGTAAAACTGAACGCCTGATCGAGTGATTGATACATGTAAGGGAACCAAAAGACCGGCACTTTTCCGACGTATGCCGTGACGTTCTGGAAAATCACCCGATCCTTTTCGTAAACACGAATCGTTCTCGCCCTAAGATGAAAATCGGGCTTCGGCGTGTCATGCGTCGTAAACGTTCCGTTCTTTATGAGATAGCCGTGCTCAGCAATTTCCGTGACGTTATCGCCACTCAGGAAATACGGCTGCGATTCTGTTCGCATTTTTGTCGCTTTAATCCGGTTCGTCTCGGTGTTAAAAACACCGCTCTCGGCGATATAGAAACTTATATCCCGATAGATTCGGACGTGACCTCTCAGTTCTATGTCGTGTGTGTTGGAATTGTACTGTGCGTAATCGGCATAAATATCCGTGTCGCCGACATGAATGGCGACATTGTCCCGCGCCGTTGCCAGCCCGTTTTCATATGTCGTTTCTCCAGTGGAGGTGATTTCAATCGGAGCATTCTCCGGAGTCTTGATCTCTCCTTTAATCAAACCGGCACCCGCGAGGAGGAGGGTGGCGAGCAACAAAACTGGCTTTCGCATGGCGGACGCCGAAGGTACTGCACGGGAAGCCGCCCGCAAAGCCAAAAGCATTCCGCGCTGATGCCGGGGTCGCCGGAAAGTGCGAAGGATTGCCCGGCCAATCATTGGATCGATAACTCCGAGCCGGTCGCGGCTTGCGAACTCTTTCGGAGTCGCAATCCTGCTACCTGCTGGTTGATTCCGCAGCTTAAAACAATTGCGTGGCGTGCACCCGAGAGGGACGTGCGTGAAGCCGAAGTCCGCAGCGGAATCGTCGGCCCCGCATGAAGCAATGGCGGAAGTTCGCCGCTGCGCAAAGCCTGCGTTCCTGCGATGACCTGCCACAGTCCCGCGGCGCCAACGCTTTCGCCCAGCGCTGGTTTGGCCGTGTAAACGAATGCGTCCGGGATGGTCTGCCTCAGCGCCTCGCATTCTGCGTGGTCAATAAACGTGCCGTTTGCGCTGGAAATGACAAAATCGATTTCCACTT
>WNGD01010556.1_pt1 | contig 12646 bp, 8 predicted proteins | sample 5400671 | NCBI WGS metagenome assembly WNGD01 (sample SAMN13153369, study PRJNA577476) | soil metagenome | isolation source: 40 cm soil or saprolite under grassland replicate 2 | place: USA:California | collected 2016-06-15
CGTGTTCTCGAGCTCCATCCACGAGGACGATCGCGAACGCGTGCTCGCGGAGAGGGAGGCCGTGTACGCTCGCGGGGGAACGCTCCGCTACGAGTACAGGATTCGCTCGAAATCCGGTGCGGTCGTCTGGCTCGAGGATCAGTCCTTGGTCGTCGATCCGCCGGACGGAGGGCCCGCCTTCCGCCAGGGCTTCGCGATCGACGTGACGGAGCGAAAGAGGGCCGAGGAGGCGCTCCGGCGCGCGGAGAACCGCTACCGGACGCTCGTCGAGCAGCTTCCGCTCTCCGTCTACGTGGACCGGGTCGACGTCGAGAGCTCGAACATCTACACGAGCCCGCAGATCGAGTCGATGCTCGGGTATCCGGCCGACGAGTGGGTCTCGAATCCGGCGCTCTTCGTCGATACGTTGCATTCCGACGACCGCGAGCGAGTGCTCGCGGCGCATGCGCGGACACACGCGACCGGAGAGCCGCTGCACATCGAGTACCGCCTTCTGGCTGACGACGGCCGCGTCGTCTGGGTGCGGGACGAGGCGCGACTCATCCCCGACCAGGACGGAGGCGAGCCGGTCCTGCAGGGATACCTGCTCGACGTCACGCCCGAAAAGGAAGCCGAGCAGCAGCTGCGGCATCAGGCGTTCCACGACCCGCTGACCGGACTCGCAAACCGCGCGCTGTTCACCGACCGCGTGGAGCACGCGCTGGTCGTGCACGGCCCCGCGGACGAAGACGTCGCCGTCGTGTTCCTCGACCTGGACGACTTCAAGGCGGTCAACGACAGCCTCGGGCATCTCGCGGGTGACGGTCTGCTGCGTGCGGTGGGGGAGCGCCTGCGCAACGCGCTCTCGCCGAGCCACACGATCGCACGCTTCGGCGGAGACGAGTTCGCGGTTCTCGTCGAGGAAGTCGAAGGAGGATCGGCCGCAGTCGACGTGGCCGCGCACCTGATCTCGACGTTGCAGGAGCCGTTCGACGTCAACGGCCGCGAGTTCTTCGTCACGGCGAGCGTCGGGATCGCCGTCGCGAACGACGCCGAGGAGCTGTTGCGCTCGGCGGACGTCGCGATGTACCGCGCGAAGGCCGCCGGCAAGTCGCAGTACGTCGTCTACGCGCCGCGCATGGACGACGACGTCGTCGGACGCCTCGAGCTCGTTTCTGACCTACGGCGCGCTCGCGTCGACGAGGAGTTCGTCGTCCACTACCAGCCGACCGTCGAGCTCGCCACAGGCGCGCTCGTCGGGGTCGAGGCGCTCGTTCGCTGGCGACATCCCACCCGCGGGCTCGTCCCGCCCTTGGAGTTCATCCCGCTCGCGGAGGAGACGGGTCGCATCGTCGAGATCGGTCGCTGGGTCCTGAACGAGGCCTGCCGGCAGGCGGCGGAATGGCGTTCCAGCCTCCCCGGGGCGGAAACGATGCAGGTGAGCGTCAACGTCTCTCCCCGGCAGGTCCGCCGCCCGGGTCTCGTCGACGAAGTCCGTGCGGCACTCGCGGACTCGGGGCTTCCCGCGTCCGCCCTCACTCTCGAGATCACCGAGAGCGTCCTCGCGCGCCGCCGCGACGAGATGACGAGCATTCTCGAGGAGGTCACCGAGCTCGGCGTACAGCTCGCGCTGGACGACTTCGGCACCGGTTATTCGTCGCTTTCGCTTCTGCACAAGCTGCCAGTCCACACGCTCAAGATCGACCGCTCGTTCATCCGCAACGTCGACGCGGCCGAGCGGCTGGTGTTCGTGCGGGCGATCGTCGATCTCGCGCGCGCGCTCGGCCTGCCGGTCGTGGCGGAGGGAATCGAGCTACCCGAGCAGGCGGCGGAGCTGCTGAGGCTCGGCTGCCGGCTCGGCCAGGGCTTCTACTATGCGCGCCCACTGGCTGTGCCAGACCTCGAGACGCTTGTGCTCGCGGATCCCGAATCCCCGCTTCCGGACGGCGGAGCGGTACGGGTGCGCAGGCCGCGCTGGGCCGCCTAGCCCTCGCCGACGAGCTGCGTCGGCGCCGATTTCCAGCCGCTCACGGCCGCGTGTGCTCCTTCGTGGTCGGCCGCGACGGGGACGTTCTCCTCGGGGTGGGCTGCGCGATGCTCGCGGAACCAGGCGACGGCACGGGCGAGCCCTTCGTCGAGCGAGACCTTGGGGCTATAGCCGAGGAGCTCGCGCGCCTTCGAGAGATCCGCGACGTAGTGCGTCACCTCGCCGAGGAGCGATGGAGCGAGCGTCATCTGCGGCTCGGTTCCCAGCTCGGCTGCGATCCGCTCGGCACAGTGGACGAGCGTGTTGCCCTGACCGTACGCGAGGTTGACGGTCTGGTTGACGACCCGATCCTCGGCTAGGGCTTCGATTCCGCTGACGATTCCGTCGATGCAGTCGTCGACGTACGTGAAGTCGAGGGTCTTCTCGCGCCCGCCGTAGATGGTGATCGGCTCGCCTCGCAGCATCGAGTGGATGAAGAGCGGGATCACCCGCACCATCCGGTGGAGGTCGTTGTCGAAGCGCCCGTAGACGTTCGAGAAGCGGAAGACGAGGTACGGCAATCCGTAGCAGCGGGCGTACGAATAGACGAACGCCTCCCCCGCGATCTTCGAGGCCGAGTACGTGCTCTCCGTGTACGCGAAGTCGGCGACCTGCTCGCCGTACTCCTCGAAGCGATGGACGTCGCCGTAGACCTCGCGGCTGGAGGCAAAGACGAAGGGGACGTGCTTCTGGCGTGCGTACTCGAGGACGTTGAAGGTCATCACCGCGTTCTCCAGGGCGCGGTGCGGCTGCCGCACGAGCTGGTGCACCTTGGCATGCGCAGCGAAGTGGACGACGAGATCGACGTCCGGGTACTCGACGCCGTTGATCCCGCCGGCGAACGGCGCGTAGTGACCCGCGAGGTCCTGGAGCAGGTACGGGTACGCGTTCGTCCACGTGTTCAGGCGCTTGTCGACCCCGAACACCTCGTGTCCGTCGACCTGCAGCCGGAGCGCGAGATTCGTGCCGATCTGGCCCGACGAGCCCGTCAGAAGGATCTTCATGCGCCGGCGGAAGGGTACAGCGCTTCCCGGGCGAACCTCCGGGGTGAGGTTCCCGAACTAGACTCGTCGGCTACGATCAGAGGACACCTTCGACCCGGAGTGGGCAATCCCGTCAGCTCCGGAAGACTTGGGGAAAGGAGGGTCGGAGGAGTTGTTCGAGCGATTCACCGAACGGGCACGGCAGGTGGTCGTTCTCGCGCAGGACGAGGCGAGAGCGCTGAAGCACAACTACATCGGAACCGAGCACATCCTGCTCGGTCTCTTGCGAGAAGAGGAGGGGCTTGCAGCCCGCGTCCTCGAGTCTCTCGACATCACGGTCGAGGAGGTGCGTGCGCAGGTTGCGCGTATCGTCGGCCAGGGAGACGAGGTCACCACCGGCCAGATCCCGTTCACCCCGCGCGCGAAGAAGGTTCTCGAGCTGGCGCTGCGCGAGGCTCTCTCGCTCGGACACAACTACATCGGCACCGAACACATCCTGCTCGGCCTCGTCCGGGAGAACGAAGGAGTCGCCGCGCGGATCCTGCTCGATTTCGATGCAGATGCGGAAAAGATCCGCAACGAGATCATCCGCATGCTCTCCGGCCCCGGCCGCCGGCAGTCGGGCTCCGCGCCCGCGGGTGAGAAGACGAAGAGCTCGAAGCTCCTCGACCAGTTCGGCCGCAACCTGACGAAGCAGGCGGTCGAAGGGAAGCTCGACCCTGTCGTCGGCCGCCAGACCGAGATCGAGCGCGTCATGCAGATCCTCTCGCGCCGGCAGAAGAACAACCCGGTGCTGATCGGGGAGCCGGGCGTCGGCAAGACCGCCGTCGTCGAAGGCCTCGCCTCCCGGATCTCGGCGAGCCAGGTGCCCGAGCTCCTGAAGGGCAAGCAGATCTACACGCTCGACCTCGCCGCGCTCGTCGCGGGGTCGAAGTACCGCGGGGAGTTCGAAGAGCGCCTGAAGAAGGTGATGAAGGAGATCACCCAGCGCGGCGACATCATCCTGTTCATCGACGAGCTCCACAACCTCGTCGGCGCCGGCGCCGCAGAAGGCGCGATCGACGCCGCCTCCATCCTCAAGCCCGCCCTCGCCCGCGGCGAGATCCAGACGATCGGGGCGACGACGCTCGACGAGTACCGGAAGTACCTCGAACGCGACGCCGCGCTCGAGCGGCGTTTCCAGCAGGTGCGGGTCGAGGAGCCGACGATCGACGAGACGGTGCAGATCCTGCGCGGGCTCCGCGACCGCTACGAGGCCCACCACCGCTGCAAGATCTCCGACGACGCGCTGCAGGCTGCTGCGGTGCTGGCGGATCGATACATCCAGGACCGGCACCTGCCGGACAAGGCGATCGACCTGATCGACGAGGCCGGCTCGCGCATCCGGATCGCGACGATGGCCGCGCCGCCTCGCTACCGCGAGCTGGAGGACGAGATCGAGAAGGTGCGCTCGGACAAGGAAGCCGCGATCGAGGCTCAGGAGTTCGAGAAGGCCGCGCAGCTGCGCGACAAGGAGCGGAAGCTGACGCAGAAGAAGAAGGAGCTCGAGGAAGACTGGCGCAACCAGGCCGACGAGGAGCAGCCGGAGATCGGCGAGGACGAGATCGCCGACATCGTCTCCATGTGGACGGGGATCCCGGTCTTCAAGCTCACCGAGGCCGAGTCGCAGAAGCTCATCCGAATGGAGGACGAGCTGCACAAGCGCGTCATCGGGCAGCACCAGGCGATCGTCGCGGTGTCGAAGGCGATCCGGCGCGCCCGGGCGGGCATCAAGGACCCGAAGCGCCCGACCGGCTCGTTCATCTTCCTCGGCCCCTCGGGGGTGGGGAAGACGGAGCTCGCCCGCACGCTCGCCGAGTTCCTCTTCGGCGACGAGGACGCGATGATCCAGGTGGACATGTCGGAGTACATGGAGAAGCACTCCGTGTCCCGGCTCGTCGGCTCACCTCCGGGCTACGTCGGCTACGACGAAGGCGGCCAGCTGACCGAGGCCGTTCGCCGCAAGCCCTACTCGGTCGTCCTACTCGACGAGATCGAGAAGGCGCACCCGGACGTCTTCAACATCCTCCTGCAGATCCTCGAGGACGGGAAGCTCACTGACGCGCAAGGACGGAAGGTCGACTTCCGCAACACGATCGTGATCATGACGTCCAACCTCGGCGCAGCGCAGATCTCGAAGAACCAGACGCTCGGCTTCTCCATGGGGGACGAGGGCGGTCTCACGTACGACGAGATGAAGGAGCGCGTGATGTCGGAGCTCAAGAAGGTGTTCCGGCCCGAGCTCCTTAACCGAATCGACGAGGTCATCGTCTTCCACAAGCTCGAGCGCGCCGAGATCCTCGAGGTCGTCGATCTGATGATGAAGCGGGTGCGCGAGGAGATGGCAAAGCACGGGACTGTCATCGAGCTCACGGACGATGCGAAGGAGCTGCTCGTGGAGCAGGGCTACGACCCGGCGATGGGCGCCCGGCCGCTGCGGCGCTCGATCCAGCGCCTGATCGAGGACCCGCTCGCCGACTACATCCTCGGGCGCGAGCTCGCGGCCGGTTCGACGATCCTCATTGACCGTCGCGAGAACCCGGAGCCGGACGAGGCGCTCATCGACATCCGCGTCATCGAGGGCAAGCCGGTGCCGGCGACCGTCGGCGGGCCCGAGGAGGACCCGGACGGCGAGAGCCCGGAAGCCACGCCAGCCGAGTAGCTACAACTGAGTAGTACAGCCGAGTAGCCACCGCCAGGGCTACACCGAGTAGCTACCAGCGGGAGGAGGGCTCGGCCGCCTGCGGCTCCGACTCGGCCGCCGTCGCGCGGTGCTCGGACGCCCGACCGGACGGCGCGGGGCCTGGCGACGCGCGGACACGAGGCTTCCACTCCTCGGCGAGCGGCCGTTCGCGCTCGGGCTGGATGCGGTCCCGGTCGAGGTAGGCCCCGACGACCGCGAGCGCTGCGAAGCCGATGCCCGCGTAGCTCGCCCACGCCGAGTGGGCATCCGTCAGGTTCTTGAGCAGCGCGATGACGAGCATCGCCCCCGTGATCCCGAGCGTGATCCGGTTCCATGGAACCTCCGGCGACAGCTCGACGTCGGTCTCGCGAAGGATCAAGAGCGTCAGGAGGGAGAGGGCGAGGAGGCCGAGGAGGAGTCCCCAACCGTCCCAGGCGTCGAGGTTGTCGGTGACGTCGAACTTGCCCCCGAACCGTTGCGGAAGCTTCTGCCAGGTCAGGAACAGGTCGAAGAAGAGCAGCGTCGCGGAGGCGAGCATGAGCTTGGTACCGGTCGAGAGGGCGGCGATCCTCTCCATGGCGATTCCTTTTGGTCGCTGGCGGCTAGCGGCGCGAGGGGCGCCGTTCGCATTGTGAATTGACACTGGACATCTGTCGAGTCTTTCCGCCCCTCAGCGCGGCTTGCAGCGCGGATCGGCGCCGAGGAGGGCGAGCTGGCGGGCGTCCTCGGCGACGTCGTAGGAGCGGTCGTAGGTCTTCGGAGCGGCGCCCTCCCAGGCCACGTCCGGAAGAACACCCGGCCCGCTCACGGTCGCACGGTAGCGCTCGCCCATCCCCGGCGGGCGATCGCCGTGCGGGTAGAACCCGTAGCAGAAGCCTCCGCTTCCGGTGTGCGTCAAGAAGGCATTCTCGCGATGCCAGCCCGGGCCGTAGGCCGAGTTGTAGGTGTCGACATAGAGGTTGCGTCCGAAGCCGTCCAGGGGACGACCGGCGGACGTCGAGGCGAACCCGTACACGGGACGGCCGCGCCACGTGAGGCGACCGAAGAGCGAGTGGTAGCGGCGGTAGGCCCATCCGGTCTGGATCTCGAGCTTCGGCAGCGGCCCGCGCCAGTGGGAGAGGCGAAGCTCCCGGGCGGCATGGATGCCCTTCGCCGGGAGGCCGTAGTCGGGAAGCGTCCGCTGCCAGCTCTGGAGAGCCCAGTAGCTTCCGTCCGGAGCTCGACAAGCTGTGACGAGCCAGGCGACACGGACGCTCGCGGGGCGGCAGACGTTTCGCAGCGACTTCCAGACCGCTCGCCCGGTGGAGCCCCAGCCTCCCGAGTAGTCGACTCGAAAGGCGAGCTGGCTTCGCGCCTCGGTCGGATCGATCGCGTTCAGCGCTCCCCAGGCGAGCACGTGGTGCGTCGTCCCCCGAGCGCGATACGTGATGAGAGCGCGTCCCTGCGAGTTGACCTGGAGCTTGACCCCCGTTGCGTCCCGTGCGATCAGCTGCGAGGCGGTAGCGGCGGGTACGACGACCCACAACGCCGAGGCGAAGAGGAGCACGCTGATGAGCAGGCGGCGAGCGGTTCTCACTAGGACGAACGTCGGATCCGTCAGTCTCCGGCAGTGTCCCGCGCGCGGGGGATTCGGCGTTTGGACGCCGGTGTCTCAGTCTCGCTGCACGAGGCCAAGAAGACGCGCCTTGGCGGCGGCGAACTCCTCGTTCGTGAGGGCGCCCTTGTCCTTCAGCTCGACGAGCCGCTCGAGCTCCTCCGCCTGAGTCGGGCTTTCGCGAGGCGCAGGGGGGACGTCGGCCCGTCCGGGACGTATCGGCGCAGCTCCCGCCGCTGCGCTTGGAACCTCACGAGCAGCCTTGCGCCGTAGTGCCTCGACGCCGAGGGCGGCGAGGATCGCAAACGCAAGAAGCGTCAGCGGCCTCTGCACGTACGAGATCGGACCCCAGAGCACGAGCAGCAGGAAGAGAAAGGCTGCGACGCCGAACGCGAGCTCGGGTCGTCGGAGATACGGGGCAAGCCAGCCGCGCGCTTCGGTGCCGCGTCGGCTCGGACCGATGAGCCACACGCCCACGAGCGCGACGATCCCGACCGCGATCGCAGCCCAGGCGGCGTCGATCAGGAGCCGGGTCAGGATGTCCCAGGTGTGTCGAATGGCGTCGTCCTGCGAAGGCGAGGCCGAGAGCTGATCGACGACGTAGTCGCCGGCGAGGCGGCGAACGAGGAGCAGGAGGACACCGACGACGACGAACCCGACGGCGATCGCCCGCACCTCTTTGCGGCGATCGCGCGCAAGGTAGACGGCCGCGATCCAAAACACGAGGGCGAGCACCCAGATCCAGGCGGCGACGAATCGGAGACCTCGCGTGGCCGTCTGCGCGGTCTTGAGCTCGTCCGCCTTGAAGAGCGTGATCACGCCCGCGTTCTTCGGAAGCTTCTGGCCGAGATTCGGCACGAGCGGGAGCTCTTGGGTGAGGGCATCGAGTACCGGTCGCAGGTCGACGGATACGACGCCTCCCTCCGTCTGGACGAACTTCGCCCGGTCGTCGAGCACCCGCACGACCTGCTGCTGCGCGGCGACGAGCGCCGTGACCCACGCCTCCTGGAACCTCGTTCGTTGCAAGAGCTCGCGCGCCAGCCGCTCGGTCAGCGGGCGCGTAGCCCCGGCGATGGGGCCGGCGAGCCCCTTCTCTTTTCGAGCTCGGCTCGCACGTCGACGTTCGCGAACAGCTGATCGGTCAGCGACGAGGCGACCTGCTGCTGGATCGCAGGATCGGCGATCAGCTGTCTCGCGGTCTCCTTGAAGTCGGACTTGCCGAGGGCCTGCCGCTCCACGAAGTTCGCCGCGATCGAGACGACGACGAGCAGCACGCCGAGCACTGTCAGGAGCCGGGCCACCGGCCCGCGCCAGCGGCGCCCGCGGCCCGCCGGGCTACTCATACGATGCCGATCTCATGCCGGCCCGCATTCTCTACGTCGGACACTCGACCGTGCTGATCGACATGGACGGCGTTCGCCTGCTGACCGACCCTCTGCTTCGGTCTCGGGTCGTACATCTTCGCCGCGTCGTCAAGGTGGACACGAGCCTCCTGCGCGAAATCGACTCCGTCCTCATCTCGCACCTCCATCTCGATCATCTCGACATCCCATCACTCGAGCGTCTCGGGCGCAACATTCCGCTCGTCGTTCCGCCGGGTGCGGGAGGGTTCCTGCGGCGAAAGCGATTCCGCTCGATCACCGAGCTGGGGGTCGGCGAGGAGCTTCGAATCGGAGCGCTGGTCGTCCGCGGAACCCCGGCGGTACACGACTCGCGTCGGCTGTTGCTCCGCCCGCGTGCCGAACCGATGGGGCACGTGATTCTGGGCACGCGCTCGGTGTACTTCGCAGGCGACACCGATGTCTTCGAGGGCATGACGGCTCTCGCCCCCATCGACATCGCGCTCGTTCCCATCTGGGGCTGGGGGCCGTCGCTCGGCCCGGGCCACATGGGTCCTCCCGAGGCGGCGAAGGCGGCGCGGATGCTCCAGGCTTCTGTCGCGATTCCAATCCATTGGGGAACGTACTTCCCGCTCCAGGCTGCGCTCCACGGCAGGCCGTCGTTCATCGACCTTCCAGCCGAGGAGTTCAGGACGCAGATGCAAGCTCTTGCTCCGAAGACCGAGGTTCGTATTCTCCGCCCGGGCCAGGAAACGATGGTCTAGGACTTCCTCCGCTGCGCGGGGTTACGCGCTCTCCGCGCGCTTGGCTCCCTTTCGCGCCTTTCGGGCCTCCTGCTGCTCGGCGACCTTGTCCTTCGCCTCCGAGTAGGACGTGCGCACGAGCTGCTTGCCCCCCGTCCAGCCGAACGTCCAGATGAGCAGGGTGATGGCGAAGATCTGGTTCCACGCCGTGACAATCAGTTGCTGGCCGAGCGAGTACGCGGCCGCCGTCGTCGCATCGGTCACGTTGGTCAGGCTCGCAGTGTTCACCGCCTGCGTGATTCCCACCGCACCCGGAGTGAAGGAGGCCACGTTCGCGAGCGAGTTGCCGCCTGCGACGCTCATGATCGTGTGAAAGGTCACGGGAATGCCATAGGCGGCGAGGAAGATGCCGATGACGCCGAGCTTGCAGGACCAGCTGAGAAACTGTGAAAAGAACACACGCGAGAAGTAGACGCGGGGGTACTCGAGGATCTTCCCTCCGACCTTCGCCTTCTCCCACAGGCCTTTCATCTTCCGCCAGAGGATGCGGACCAGGACGACGAGGAGAAATACGGCCCCGAGGATGATCAAAGCGGTCAAGACCTTGTGCGCCGAGATGTTCCCGAGCTCGATGTTGAAGGAGCCGGGGACGGACAGGAAGAGGTAGAGGTAGATGAACGTGCCGGCGAGCGTGAAGAAGATCTTCTGCACAAGAAAGCCCGCGAAGACGCCGGGGAAGGTCGATCCGGGGATGAACGTGAGGAAGATGAACATCATCACGAAGGTGCCGATGTTCGCCGGCAGGAACCCGTTCAGCGCTACGCCGATCGCGTACGCCGCGAGGACGGGCTTGAAGGGAAGCTCGACGTCTGGATACGCGTAGCGCAGGATCCAGAGCCATCCGTAAGCAGCGAAGGTCGTCTGACCGGTCTGCACGACGAGTCCGGCGACGAGATAGCCGAGCGAGATGCTCGTCATCTCGTGCCAGAGGTCGTGGAACCACGAGCGGATGTCCCACCCGAGCAGATACGTCACGATCGCGATCGCTGCGATCACGAGCGCGACGAGTACGAGCCGAATGACGCGAGCCCGCCAGCGGGCTGCCGGAGCTGCGATCGCCTCGCTCATCGCCTCGGAGCTTAGAGCAGCCTCAGGCAGCGAACCCTCCCCGCGGCCCAGACCGCATCACCCGGGTGATTTGCACCGCTAACGCTCACGACAGGACGAGGGAGCTTTAGAGTCGGATCGTGTCGGAGGCAGCAATCGTGTCGGAGGCAGCACAGGTGCACGGCCTCGAGCCCCGCCGTGGCGACGTTCGCCCGGAGCTTCGGGTCGGACGGCTGGTGCTCTCGCTCCTCGTCGGAGCGGCCAGCGTGTTCATCGCCGCGGGGATCCTTCCGCGCTTCTCGGTCGGCGGTTTCTGGCAGGCACTCGGCGCGGCCCTGGTGATCGGCCTGCTCAATGCTGTGCTCGCGCCGATCGTGGCGGCGATCCGTCTCCCGTACACGGTCGCCACGTCGTTCCTTCTCGTCCTTCTCCTGGACGTCTTCGTGCTGCGGGCGACCGACGCGCTGACGGACGGAGCGATCGTCGTCGGAGGATTCGGCGCGGCTCTGGTCGCGGCGCTCGTCATCTCCGCGATCTCGACGGCGCTCGAGGTGGTGCTCGGGGCCAACGACGACGAGGCGTATTCGCTGCGCGTGATTCACCGGGTAGCCGGACGCTCGGGGGAGCGGGTCGAGACCGACGTGCCGGGGATCATCTACCTCGAGATCGACGGGCTCTCCAAGCCGGTTCTGCAGAGAGCGATGCGGGACGGAAACGCGCCGCAGATGGCGCGCTGGCTGGCCGAGGACACCCATCACCTCCTCGAATGGGAGACGGATCTGTCATCGCAGACCGGCGCGAGCCAGGCGGGCATCCTCATGGGCTCGAACGAGGATGTTCCCGCCTTTCGCTGGGTCGAGAAGGAACGAGGAGAGCTGATGGTCTGCTCGAATCCGGACGACTGCGCGGAGATCGAGCGGCGCCACGCGGGCGACGGGCTGCTCCGCGACGGAGGCGCCAGTCGGGGCAACCTGCTCTCGGGCGAGGCCGACTTCGTTCTCCTGACAGCGAGCCGCGTGAGCGCCGAGAAGCAGGCGAACCCGGGTTATCGCGCCTTCTTCGCGAACGGGTTCAACGTCACCCGCACGCTCGTCCTCGTCATCTGGGAGGCGATTCTCGAGGTGGTCGCGGCTGCCCGGCAGCGCCGCCGCGACGTTCGCCCGCGCGGTCACCGGGGCGGCATCTATCCCTTGCTGCGGGCGGGCATGTGCGTCGTCGTGCGCGACCTGACGGTCTACGCCGTGTTGACGGACATGCTCAAAGGGAGGGCCGCCGTCTATGCGACCTTCGCGAGCTACGACGAGGTCGCGCACCATTCCGGGCTCGAGCGCCCCGATACGCTCGAGGCCCTGCGGAAGCTCGACCAGCAGTTCGGCAGGATCGAGCGTGCCCGTCGCTATGCGCCGCGGCCTTATCGCCTCGTCGTCCTCTCCGATCACGGGCAGACGCAGGGCGCGACGTTCAAGCAGCGCAACGGCTACGGCCTGGACGATCTCGTTCGTGAGTCGGTCGAGTCGGACCAGGTGCGAGCGGTCGGCGGGGAGGACGAGAGCCGGACGAACGTCGGCGTCGCATTCGACGAGGCGACGGGCCAGGGCGAGGAGTCGGGCGAGAAGCGAGGGCCGAAGAAGGATGTCTCGGGCGAGGAGGTGGTGGTCCTCGGCTCCGGGAACCTGGGACTCGTCTACCTCATGGACGAGCCTCGCCGCCTGACGCTCGAGGAGATCGAGGCGCGTCACCCGCGGCTGCTCACCGCCCTGAAGGCGCACCCCCACGTCGGGTTCGTCGTCGTCCGCTCGGAGCGGGACGGGGCCGTGGTGCTCGGCCCACGTGGCATTCGCTATCTGGCGGACGACCGGGTGGAGGGCGACGATCCGCTCGCGCCCTTCTCACCGACCGCGGCTCGACACCTCCAGCGCTCGGACGGCTTCGAACACGCTCCGGACCTGTACGTCAACAGCTTCTACGACCCCGAGCTCGACGAAGGCTGCGCATTCGAGGAGCTCATCTCGTTCCACGGCGGGATGGGCGGTCTCCAGACGCGACCCTTCATCATGGCGCCCGTCGAGCTCCCGCTTCCGGCCGAGCCGATCGTCGGCGCTGCCGAAGTCCACCGGCTGCTCAAGAGCTGGCGCTATTACGACCAAGACGC
>WNGD01008176.1_pt1 | contig 12645 bp, 6 predicted proteins | sample 5400671 | NCBI WGS metagenome assembly WNGD01 (sample SAMN13153369, study PRJNA577476) | soil metagenome | isolation source: 40 cm soil or saprolite under grassland replicate 2 | place: USA:California | collected 2016-06-15
ATCTCGATTCGCGTAATGGCGAAGCGGTCATGAATTTGCTTGGAGAATTGCACAAGGGCGGCGCCACAATTTGCATGGTCACGCATGACGAGCGCTTCGCGCAGCACGCAGACCGCACCGTGCATCTATTCGATGGCCGGGTTGTGGAGGACAGAATTGCTGCCTGACGAATTGAAATGCAAACGCTCTGGCAAGACGTCCGCTACGGCGCACGCATGCTGCTCAAGCAGCCAGGCTTCACGCTGATTGCCGTCGCAGCGCTGGCAATTAGCATCGGCGCAAATACTGCGATTTTCAGCGCCATCAACGCGCTTCTGCTCCGCCCGTTACCGCTTAAAGACATTGATCGGCTCGTTTCGACCTTTGCGTTACGGGAAGGATTTGATCCTTTCGGCTGCTCTTTTCTGGAATACGAGGCCTACCGGGACCGCAGCCACGTTTTTTCCAGCAGCGGTGTGGCGACACAGCGTTCGTTTAATTTGATCGGCCAGCGCGAGCCCGAGCGTATTCGTGGCGCCAAGGTAATGGCTGATTATCTGACTACCTTGGGCATCAAACCAGTTCTCGGTCGCGTATTTTCCGCCGACGAAGATCGACCCGGTGGCCCGCCGGTCGCGCTGATCAGCTATGCATTTTGGCAAAACCATTTTGCTGGGAGCCCCGGTGCAATCGGTCAATCGCTCAATCTCGACGGCAAAACTTACACCCTGCTTGGGGTGATGCCGCCTGGATTCGATCTTCCCGGCGCAGCCGAGATCTGGCTACCGCTTCAGACCAACATCGAAAACCTGCCGTTGACCGAGCGCGCTGCGACCGCCAACGAAATCCTGGCGCGACTTAAACCGGGCGTCACTGTGAAGCAGGCGGATACAGAATTAAAAGCGATTGCGCGACAACTGGAGCAGGAATATCCCAACTTTCGGCGTGGATGGAGCGTCAAGGCTATCTTGCTTCGTCAAGATTTGCTTGGCGATTTGGAAGGTCACGTTCGCAAAGCGTTGTTCGCGCTCGCTGGTGGCGTCGGATTTCTTTTGCTGATTTGTTGCGCCAATGTGGCGAATCTGCAATTGGCGCGCGGCATCGCTCGCCAACGGGAGCTGGCGCTGCGTCGGGCGCTCGGCGCTGGACGCTGGCGCCTCGTCAGGCAGCTCCTCACCGAGAGCATGCTTCTTGCTTTGCTTGGCGGCGCCGCTGGTGTGATTCTCGCGAACTGGCTGATTCCGGTTTTAGCGGCACTTAATCCGATCCGGGGGATCTCGTTCGCTGCGTTCCTGCACAATTTCGAGATCGACCGACGCGTTTTGGCTTTCGCTTTTTTCGTGACCCTTCTGACCGGTGTCATATTTGGCCTGGTTCCCGCCCTCAAAGCCGCCGGTGCGCACGAGCTCATGTCGCGCATCAAAGAGGCTGATCAACGCAGTGGCGCCGCCGTCTCCGGTCGGCGGTGGCTGAATGGTTTGATCGTAGCCGAGGTGGCAACCGCGCTGACCCTGTTAGTTTGCGGAGGCTTGATGGTGCAAAGTTTCCAGCGGCTGCAGCACGTCGAGCTTGGGTTTAATCCGGACAATCTCCTCACCATGAAAATGGTGTTGCCTGCTTCGAAATACTCGCAATACCGCCAGCGGGTCGCGTTTGCCGATCGGGTGCTCGAGCAAATCCGGTATCTGCCGGGGGTCGTCTCGGCCGGCACGACGACAAACATTCCGGTTGAGCGTGAAACTGCTTACGACGCAGTCTTCGATGTTGAAGGGCGTCCACCCGCAAATCCGAACGATGTCCCCATTACTTCACATCGAATCGTTAGTCCCGGTTACCTTGAGACGCTCGGAGTAACGCTGATCAAGGGAAGATTGATCGATAAAAGCGATCGTGCCGAATCTCTGCCCGTGGTCGTCGTGAGCCAGGAGTTTGCACGGCAAGCATGGCCCGGAGAAGACGCCATTGGCAAGCGAGTTCGGCGCATCCGGATCGGGCAAACGTTCCCGTGGATGACCGTGGTTGGCGTTGTGAGCGATGTGAAGGAAGACCGCTTTAATTATCGGATCAATCGGCCCGTGTGGTATGTGCCCTATCCGCAGGTTGAAAACGATTTTCCACTCAATCTAGTCATCCGCGCTGCGCTGGATCCAACTTCGCTGACAGCGGGGGCGCGCGACGCCATTCACGGTATCGATCCCGATCAGCCCGTCTCCAATATCATGACAATGAACACGAATCTGAGCACGGTCCTTGTCACGGAACGCTTTGGCGCAGTTCTGATGGGAACCCTTGCAGGTTGCGGGTTATTGCTCGCCTCCATTGGTCTCTACGGTGTGGTGGCCTATTCCGTCCGGCAGCGAACGGGCGAAATCGGCATTCGGATTGCACTCGGGGCACAACCAAAACACGTCCTTCGGCTGATCATGGGCTACGGGATGAAGCTCACGATCCTGGGTGTGAGTATCGGATTAGTCGCGGCTTGGGCTGCAACGCGACTACTGGCCAGTTTGCTTTTCGGCTTGAGCGCGACAGATACCACGACTTTCAGCGCGATCTGTGTCCTTCTGGGAGTCGTCGGACTCTTCGCTTGTTACTTTCCCGCGCGCTCTGCCATGCGGCTGAATCCCGTCGAAGCGTTACGGTACGAATAACTGCGTTGATGAAAATATGTTGAATGAGATCAAAATTGCACTGCGTGGGTTGCTAAAGACTCCAGGCTTCACTGCGATCGCACTGGTCACGATTGCGCTCGCGATTGGCGCGAACACGGCGGTGTTTAGTTTGATCAACGGTCTCCTGGTCAAACCGCTGCCTTATTCTGATCCGGTCAAACTGGTCCTGCTATGGGAGAAGTTCGCGGCCCAGGGTCTGGAGCGAATTCCGGTTTCAGCACCGGAATTCCTCGATCTCGAAAAAGAGGCGCAGAGCTACTCGCGGATCGCCGCTTTCGATTATCGGACTTTCAATATGAGCGGCAGCGACCTGCCGGAACGGATCTCTGGCGCGGTCGTGTCGCCAGCGTTGTTTCCGTTATTAGGCGTTAAGCCTATCGTCGGGCGCACATTTTCCGTGGAAGAACAAGGCGAAGGTCACGACGACGTCATCGTGATCAGTGGAAGATTATGGAAACGGCGCTTCAACTGCGCAGTTATGGCGTGATCGCGCGCCTGCGCCCGGATGTTACGCCTGAGAGAGCGCAGGCCGAGTTGAACACGATCATGGCGAACTGGATCCGTATCCATCCCGATCTCTACAGCGCAACCCAGGGCTTTGGCGCCAAAGTTTATCCGCTGCACGATCAGGTTGTCGGCGGAATGCGGAAAGGTCTTATGATTTTATTAGGTTCGGTTGCGGGCGTCCTCCTAAATGCGTGCGCGAATCTCGCCACCATGTTGCTCGCCCGAGCTAGCGCCCGTGAGCGTGAGCTTGCCATTCGCGTCGCGCTCGGTGCGGGTCCATGGCGATTGCTGCGGCAAATGTTGACTGAAAGTGTGTTACTCGCGATCGGGGGGGCAGTTGTCGGCGTGGTCTTGTCGATCTGGGCACTCGATCTGCTCGCCAAAATTGGCGCGCGCACCGTTCCCCGTCTCGCGGAAGCGAATGTCGACATTGTAGTGCTGTTGGTGACCGCAGTGGTAGCGATCGTGACCGGAATTCTTTTTGGGTTGGTTCCAGCCTTCGCCAGCGCCAAGCCGGAATTGACTGATGCCCTGAAGGAAGGCGGTCGGGGAGCGACGAGTGGCACACGCCGAAATCGCATCCGCAATTCATTAGTCGCTGCGGAGATCGCACTCGCGCTTGTGCTACTGATTGGGGCGGGGCTGTTGATGAAGAGTTATGTGCACATCCAAAGCGCCAGTCCCGGATTTAATCCTCAGAACGTGCTCACCATGGAGATCGCGCTTTCGGACATTAAGTATCCGCCGCAATCCAGTCCTGAATATCGAGGCGGTGAATCGATGCTGCGCTTTTGGAATGAAGCGATCCGCCGCATTCGTCAATTGCCCGGGGTGCAAGCCGTTGGTGGCACGACCATTCTTCCGCTTAGCGGATCGAATAGCGATTGGTCATTCAACATTGAAGGGCGAAAAATGGGGCCGAAGGATCCGGGACCTGACGAAGAACTTCGAGACATCACGCCGGATTATTTCCGCGTTATCCAAACGCCTTTGCTTCGCGGACGTTTCTTCACTGAGCATGACGATGCGAGCGCACCGCTGGTGACAATCATAAATGAGGCGATGGCGAAGAAATATTGGCCTAATGAAGAAGCGCTCGGAAAGCGAATCACGTTTGACGATCCGCGAAAGGACCCGAAATGGGTCATGATTGTGGGTGTTGTCGGCAGTATCAGGCACCGGGCACTCGATGTTGATCCGCAACCGGAATATTACCGTCCGGTCGCGCAGTGGCCGCAGCGGCAACTGATCCTTACCGTACGTAGCGCGCAAAATCCGCGCAGTCTTGCTTCAACCGTTCGCCGCGAGATCCAGGCGATCGATCCTGATCAACCGGTCGCCTCTGTCCGCACGCTGGAAGCGGTGGCAGCTGAATCAATCGCTCCGCGCCGGATATCGATGGTTTTGCTTGGCGCTTTTGCCGGAATCGCTTTGTTGCTCGCGAGCGTCGGAATTTACGGAGTAGTTTCGTATCTGGTAGTCCAACGCACCCATGAGATCGGTGTTCGCATGGCCTTGGGCGCGCAACGTCGCGATGTTCTTCGACTCATTGTGGGGCACGCGGCAAAGTTGGTTGGAATCGGCACCGTCATAGGATTGGTTCTCGCTTTTTTGTCGACTCGTTTGCTTTCCGTGTTGCTCTACAATGTTGGCGCGTTTGACGTCACGACGTTCGTGTTTGTGACGATCGCCCTGACCGCAGTCGCTTTGCTCGCCAGCTACATCCCGGCCCTTCGCGCGGCACGCGCCGATCCAGTGGTGGCGCTGGGCCATGACGTTTAATCATGATCAAACGTAACACGCAATCGGCAATCAAAACGCCGCAGGCGGATCGAAAGTCAGAACATCTATGCTAAGCGATCTCCGGTACGCGCTCCGCCAACTGGCAAAATCGCCCGGCTTCACGGCCGTTGCCGTGTTCACGCTCGCGCTGGGAATCGGCGCGAACACCGCCATCTTCAGCATCGTTAACGCGGTACTGCTTCGACCGCTGCCGTATCCAGATTCGGACCGGATCATGGTGCTAAGCGAATCTTCCGGGCCGGGTCAGGATTTTTCGGTCGCTTTGCCGGATTACTTCGACTGGCGAAACGATAATACCGTCTTCGAACATCTCGGCGCGACTCACAAGGAATCGCGCAATTTGAGCGGCGTTCCCGGCCGCGATCCGGAGCGTGTCTCGTGCGCGTCGGTCACGCGAAATTTCTTCAATATCGTTGGAATGAGCGCGGAGATTGGCCGCACCTTGAATGAAGATGAAGACAAAGTTGGAGCGCCGCCTGTGGCCGTGATCAGCGATCGGCTTTGGCAACATGCGTTCAACCGCGACTCGAGCGTGATCGGGCGTTCGATCACGCTGCACGATTCAAACTACACTGTCATCGGCGTCATGCCTCCACAGCTGACATCACCGCAGGATACCGACGTCTGGCTGTCGTTGATGCGACGCAGCAACAACCCGGCGTGGATGGATCGCTCGCATCACCCGATGATTTATGTCTGGGGCAAGCTCAAGCCCGGAGTGACTGTCGATCAGGCGCGCGCCGAGATGAAAATGATCGCCGCGCGCTTGGAGAAAACTTACCCGGACACGAACAAAGGCGTTTACGCGGTCGTCACGCCTCTACTTGAGAATCTTGTTGGCAAATATCGAACGAATCTCGCGCTGCTTCTTGGCGCGGTCGGAGTTGTCCTGCTCGTCGCCTGCGCGAATCTGGCCAACTTGTTTGCCGCGCGCGGCGCAGCCCGCTCCCGCGAGTTTGCCATTCACGCGGCCGTCGGCGCAACGCGTGGGCAAATTGTGCGCAAGCTTTTGATCGAGAGTTTTGTTATCGCGCTGTTTGGTGGAGGGGTCGGCTTCTTCATTGCGCTTTGGACGCGCGATTTTTTTGTGACGCTTGTCCCGGAAGGCGTTGCTCGCTTTCAACAGATCTCCTTCAATCTCCCAGTCCTCGGGTTCACATTTGTGATGGCATCATTGACGGCGGTGATCTCTGGATTGTGGCCAGCATGGCAGACCTCGCACGCTGATGTTCAGCTCGCGTTGAAAGAGGGCTCAGCCGGCGCGGGTGATCCGCCTTCGGCTAAACGCACTCGCGATTTGTTTGTCATCAGCGAGATCGCGCTCACGCTGACGTTGCTCGTTGCCGCCGGCCTCGTTCTTAAAGGTTTTTCACGACTGCAATCGCTCTCATTAGGGTACGAACCGCACGCGCTCTTCACTGCGCGCTTCGAGTTGCCGTGGCGAAAATATAATGAACGCGACAAGATCGACATCTTCGCCAAGGCTCTGCTCGATAAAGTGCGCGTGTTGCCTGGTGTGCAAAACGCGGCTGTTAGTTCGAATGGTCCGCTCATGGGCGGCTGGCAAACAGGCTTCTGGCGCGAGGAAAATCCGCGTCCGCAACCTTCCGACATGCTGAACGCCGATCTCGAAGTAGTAGCCGGCGATTATTTTTCAACACTGAAAGTGCCGTTGTTGCGGGGCCGCACTTTTAACGAGCGCGACACCAAAGCTTCGCCAAGAGTCGTGATTATCGATCAGGCGATGGCCGAACAATATTTTCCCGGCGAAGATCCGATCGGCAAACGCATCGGCGTTGACGCAGGCAACGACGAGGAAGGCTGGATAATGAGCGAAATCATCGGCGTCGTGGCGCGGATGCGCTTTCACGCGATCGACGAAATGGCGCCTTTGCCCGTGATCTATTGCTCGTTAGGCCAGGCACAGCGGACCGGCCTCACCTTGTTCGTAAGATCGACAATGGCGTCCGTGCCGCTCGAACGAATGATTCGCGACGCCATCCCTTCAGTCGATTCTTCGCTGCCGGTGTTCGATGCGCGGCCGATGAGCGATCGCGTTCGTGAAACCTGGGGCACGCAACGTCTGTTAAGTTTTCTTTTTTCCGTCTTTGCCGCTCTTGCCTTGTTGCTGGCGACGATCGGCCTCTACGGTTTGCTCGCCTACGCAACATCAAAGCGTGTGCGCGAAATCGGAATCCGAGTCGCGCTCGGAGCGCGTCCCGGGCAGATCCGCGCTCTCGTTCTTTCCCACGGCGTGCAATTGCTCTTGATTGGTTCGGCGATTGGTCTGCTCGGCGCACTCGCAATATCGCGCCTGTTGCAAGCCGTACTCTTTGAGGTTAGCGGCCTCGATCCGCGGATCTATCTCGGCGTCGGCGTGCTGCTTTTCGCAGCGACACTGCTCGCCTCGTGGATTCCCGCGCGCCGCGCCTCGCATATCGATCCCCTCCAAGCATTACGCACGGAATGATTTTGGAAAATGACGAGGGTCCAATGACGAATGACGAAACAATCATGAAAACCGAAGCCGTAATCCGCTCCTTATGATCAAGCTCAAAAATCTCGAACGCTTCTATCCCCTGACGAAGGAGAAGTTTTTTTACGTCTTGCGCGACATCAATCTGGAGGTCGAGGAAGGCGACTTCGTGTCCGTGATGGGGCCTTCCGGCGCGGGCAAATCGACATTGTTGCACATCCTCGGTATGCACGATCACGGCTGGCGCGGTGAGTATTTTGTGGGCGAAACCGCAGTCCATCATTTGAAGCCGAAAGAGCGCGCCACGCTGCGGAACGAGCAGATCGGCTTCGTGTTTCAGCAGTATCACCTGCTCGACGATCTCACGGTTTATGAGAACCTCGACATCCCGCTCTCATATCGCCGGTACAGCAAAAGCGAGCGCGCCGCGCTAGTGGCTGACATGCTAGATCGCTTCCAAATCGTCGGCAAAAAAGATTTGTATCCGCGACAGCTTTCCGGCGGCCAACAACAGTTGGTCGGTGTTGCACGGGCGATCATTGCTGAACCGAAGCTTCTCCTCGCCGACGAACCCACCGGAAATCTGCACTCCAGCCAGGGCGAAGAAATCATGCAGCTATTTCGAAAGCTCAATGATGAAGGCATGACCATCATCCAGGTCACGCATTCGGAGAAAAATGCCTCCTACGGCAAACGCATTATTCAACTTCGTGACGGCTGGATCGTGAAAGGAGAGGAATGATCTTCGCGTTGCGCACCGAATGATCTCAACCTGACACACCCAACCCCACACTTCGATGAACGACATTCGTTTCGCATTTCGTAAACTTCGACAATCACCGGCTTTCACATTCATCGCGGTGCTGATACTCGCGCTTGGGATCGGCCTGAACACAACCATCTTTAGTTTGGTCAACGATCTTTTCCTGCGCCGACTACCATTCAAGGAACCGTCTCGCGTGGTGCATCTTTACGGCGGCGATAAATCCCGCGAATTGGTCGACATCGGGGTCTCGGCACCGCGATACATGCATTATCGCGAAGGCCAGACTCTGTTCGAATCAATCGCCGGCGAAAACTTCTTCGCCTTTACTCTGACCGGCCTGGGCGATCCGGTCCAGATTTTTGGCGGAAGATTGACCGCGAACTATTTCGATCTTCTCGGCGTCCGTCCGATCATGGGCCGGAATTTTCTACCGGAGGAAGAGGAGGGTGCCGATGTTGCTGTGGTCACGAAAAATTTCTGGCAGAAACGGCTCGGCGGTGATCCAAATGTGATCGGGCGCAGCATCACGCTTGACAACATGGCACACACGATTGTCGGTGTCCTTCCGAACATGCCGGTGACCTGGTTCGGAGCTAATCCGATTGCCGAAGTGTGGACGACGAAACCGTTTCAACTTCCCGGATTCAGTTACGAGCGAATGATGCGCGGCACCAGTTTTCTGCGTGTCATTGCCCGGATGAAACCCGGGATGACGCTTGCGCAGGTCAAAGCAGGATTGCCCTCGCTCGATCAAAGTTATCGGACGCAATACTCGAACAAGATCGATAGCTCGTTAGTGACGACGGTGCGAACGCTGCCCGAGGATGTAACCCAAAACTTTCGGGCCGGGTTCATCACGCTTTTTGCAGCGGTCAGTTTCGTATTGCTGATCGCGTGCAGCAACGTCGCGAATCTGTTGCTTGTTCGCTTCAGTGGACGTCGTCGCGAGATTGCGTTGCGCATGGCGATTGGCGCGTCGCGCGCGAGTGTGGTGCGACTTTTCGTTTTCGAAAGCGTGCTGGTGAGCGCAATTGCCGGGGTCGTCGGAGCATTCGTAGCCTGGCGTCTGGTGCCGCTTGTACCGAGAATGGCCTCAAATTTTTTGCCACTCGAAGCAAACACGGCGACGAGTGTTTCGTTCCCAGTGCTCCTTTTTACAATTGTGTTGTCACTCTTGACGGGTCTACTCATGGGAGTTTATCCGGCGTTACAAAGTTCGCGTGCGGACGTGGTGGATGGACTCAAAGAAGGCGGGCGCGGAACAAGCGGCAGCCTGCGGCAGCAACGGTTCCGAAGAATTCTGGTCGGCGCGCAAGTCGCCTTGTTGCTCACCCTGTTAGCAGGCGCGGCTTTGTTGATCACGAGTTTTGTTCGTCTCACTCAACAGAACGTCGGATTTCGTTCCCAGAATCTTTGGACCGGCGCAATCACGTTGCCCGTATCACAATATGCCGACGCGCCATCGCGGCAGCGTTTCGCTGAACAAACTCTCGACGCGTTGCGTGATGTGCCTGGGATCGAAAGCGCGACTATCAGTGGCGATATTCCGTTGAATGGCGGCAATCGCACACTCTACGCGCGCGGCGATCGTGAAGTTCCGCCGATCGAAAAACGCGCGAACGCGCCGAGCCACGACATGGCCCCCGGTTATTTCAGGACGTGGGGAATTCCGCTCCTGGCCGGACGCGAATTCAATGAGCACGACACCGCCGACTCGCAAAAAGTTTGCCTGATCAGTCAGGCCGGCGCCAAAAAAGTTTACCCGAATGAAAACCCGATCGGCAAAACCTTGCTCGTGAGCAGTCTTGGCGTGCCGTACGAGATCGTCGGCATCGTAGGCGATGTTCGCTCGGTCCGGGTGAACGAAGCCCCCGGGATGGAATTTTATCTGCCGTGGGCACAGGAAAACTTTCCGTTCGTCAACGTGACCGTGCGGACGAACTTGAAATTGGATACGGCGACCAAAGCCGTGCAGTCCGCGATTAACAAAGTGAACCCGGGTCTGGCGATTGCCATACCGCAAACGATGGATGCGGTCGTCGCGCAGGCACTCGGACAGGCGCGTTTGATGACGTGGCTGCTCGGAATTTTTGCCGGCGTCGCGTTGTTGCTCGCGAGCATCGGGATTTACGGCGCAGTCGCTTATTCGGTGGAACAGCGCACCGGCGAAATCGGCGTGCGGATGGCGCTCGGCGCGCAAACACGCGACGTGCTTCGCCTGGTTATCAATCAGGGAATGAAACCGGTCGTCATTGGGCTGGCGATCGGGATCGTCTCGGCCTTCGCGCTCGGTCGATTGATTGCGTCGCAACTCTATCAGGTTTCAGCCCACAACCCCGTCCTTCTCGGTGGCGCAACTGTGTTACTCGGCGCCACCGCATTGGCTGCATGCTTATTACCGGCCCGGCGCGCTACACATGTTGATCCAATCGAAGCGCTCCGTTACGAATGAATTCGTCATGCGACAAACCTGCAGCAAAGCTTGCAGAAAAGCTTGCTTTGCGAACTCCTTTGAATATCGGTGGCGCTGCGCTGTCTGATACTTGTCCTTAAATTTCATATGCATCTCCGTTCCGTAATTTCTCTCATTTTTGCCGCGCTCATTTCGCCGATAATTTTTGCGCAAGACAAAACTCAGCCGACTGCGGATGAACTGGTTTCAAAGAACATCGAAGCCAAGGGCGGGGCGAATGCGCTGCACGATCTGCAATCGCTGCGGCTGACGGGCAAACTGTTGGTGCAGCAAGGGGGACAGATCGAACTGGCCTATCTGCAAATTAAGAAGCGGCCCGATGAAGTGCTCACGGAGGCTTCTCTTCAGGGAATGACACAAATCCAGGCTTATGACGGCAAAGAAGGATGGAAGGTGTCACCGTTTTTTGGACGCAAAGATCCCGAACGCATGTCCGCAGACGATGTGAAGGCGCTGGTCGAGGACACGGAGATCGATGGAGCGTTGGTTGATTGGAAGGCGAAGGGAAGCGCCGTTGAGTACCTTGGGACCGAGGACGTAGAGGGAACACCCGCGCATAAACTAAAAGTGGTACGGAAGAATGGGGACGTGAGTTTTGTTTATCTCGATCCCGATCATTTCCTCGAGATTCGCGTTCTGACGCAACGCATGAGACACGGCGCGCACGAAGAGGTGGAGACAGATCTGGGGGATTACGAAAAAGCGGGCGGCGTATTCGTTCCGACGTCAATCGACTCTGGACGCAAGGGAGCGCCGGACAAACAAAGAATTATTATCGATAAAGTCGAAGCCAATGTGCCTGTAGATGACGCGAAATTTCATTTTCCGGCTTCGAAATAAATTTTCTCAAGCACTTAGCTGATAATTAGATGAGAATGTCAAACGATCCAAAGCGGTGCGAGGACGCGCGCGCACTCCGAAAGCTTTCGCAAAACCGGATAAACATCTCGAGAAATTTCGCACGAAGTGCTTTGGGAGTGCGATGTGTCTTCGCATCGCTTTCATGTTTGTTTGTTTGCACTGTCCTCTCTCACGCTCAGGACGCGCCATACAACTCCGCCACAATCTCCGGCCTGGGCGCACGTAACATTGGTTCAGCGACAATGAGCGGGCGCATCTCGGCGATTGCGGGTACACGCGAGCCGTCCGGTAAAATCACGCTCTTCGTCGGGGCGGCCAGTGGCGGTGTTTGGAAATCTGATGATAGCGGGACGCGATTTCGACCGATATTTGACGAGCAGCCTGTGCAATCGATCGGCGCCATTGCGCTCGATCCGAAGAATTCGAAAAACGTCTGGGTCGGAACAGGAGAATCGTGGACACGCAACAGCGTTTCGATCGGCGACGGAATCTATAAGTCGACCGATGGTGGTGAAACGTGGACACGCGCCGGTTTGCAAAAATCGGAGCGCATTGCGCGAGTTGTCGTTGATCCCAGAAGTAGCGACACGGTCTTCGCCGCGGTCCCCGGCGCGTTGTGGAGCGATTCGGCCGATCGAGGTCTGTACAAAACGACCGATGGCGGCAAGACGTGGAACCAAGTTCTCAAAGGAGCAAATCTTTCTACAGGTTGCACCGATGTAAAAATCGACCCGAGCAATCCCGACATCATGTTTGCCGCAATGTGGGATTTCCGGCGCAAAGGCTGGGAGTACCGCTCGGGCGGCGAAGGTCCTACCGCGCCTTCCGCCAGCGGATTGTTCCGGTCCACGGACGGCGGCAACACATGGACAGAGATCACGACTGAGGCCAATAAAGGTTTCCCAAAAAAACCATATGGCCGCATCGCGGTGGCCATAGCGCCTTCGAATGCCAAACGCGTGTATGCTTTTGTCGAATCGCCCGAGAGCGCGTTGTTCGTTTCTGACGACGGCGGCATGACGTGGGACAAGCGTGACAAGAGCCAATGGATGGTATGGCGCCCGTTCTACTTTGCGAACCTGGTTGTTGATCCAAAAAATCCGGACCG
>WNGD01027910.1_pt1 | contig 12645 bp, 13 predicted proteins | sample 5400671 | NCBI WGS metagenome assembly WNGD01 (sample SAMN13153369, study PRJNA577476) | soil metagenome | isolation source: 40 cm soil or saprolite under grassland replicate 2 | place: USA:California | collected 2016-06-15
ATGGAGCGCTCGCAATTTCCGCGCACCTGCAGCGCGCCGCCGCCTACGGCAGCGATCCCATTACAACCATGCCGAGGTCAGGGACGGACCGATCGTCACCGGCGGACACGGACGGAACGTCACCGCCTGCAACGCACCGATCGTCACTGTGATGCTCCCTGGTGGTAGCCGCCTGGGTTGGGCCAGGTCGGTGCTGGCGGTGCGGGTGGCCCTGATCGTCACCGGCCGTCATGGAGAGAGCGGTTGATCTGCTGGCGGCGTCGCATGCAGGCTGACGCCGGCAGCGCGAGTGGCCCTGTGGTCACCGGCCGTCTGGACGTGCCTTCCACATGAATTGCCCTCGCGCTGCCGGCACCGGCCTGGCCCACCACATCGCTGACCTGATCAGAAGCCTGTCCGACCCTGCTGGGCCGTGACCCCTCACAGTCCTGTCGCGCGGTGCCTTCACCCAGACCGGCGCCGACCACGGTCGCCCATCGTGGAAGGAGGACAACCGCCATGCCCATGCTAGAAGGCAAGGTCGACGCCGTCATCGGGGTCGACACCCACCGCAACGCCCACACCGCCGCGATCCTGGACCCCAATGGCGGGCTGATTGCCCAGCTGGAGATCCCAAGCAGCCAGGCTGGCTATGCGACGCTGCTCGGCCTGGTAGCCGAACACGTGCCAGGCCGGCGCTGCTGGGCGCTGGAGGGCAGCGGCTGCTACGGGGCGGGACTGGCCAGCTTCCTGGCCGACCATGGCGAGTGGGTCGTCGAGGTGGACCGGCCCAAGCGGCCCCGCGGCCGCAACGGCGCCAAGAGCGATCCGCTGGACGCGATCCGGGCCGGCCGGGAGGCATTGAGTCGCGAGCACCTGGCCAGCCCACGGCAGCGTGGCCACCGCGAGGCGCTGCGGGTGCTGCAGCTGGCCCGCTCGGGTGCGGTCAAGGTCGCCGCCGATAGCCGCCGGCACCTCAAGGCGCTGCTGGTCACCGCACCAGAGCCGCTACGGCAGGCGCTGCGGAGTGGGACCTGGCTGGTGCAGGCCCGCGCCTGCGCCGCGCTGCAGGCCGAACCGGCCGCACCAGTGGAGGACCGGGCGACCGTGCGGGCGCTGCGGCTGACCGCCGAGCGGGCGCCTTCGGCGCACGCCGAGGCCGAGGCGCTGGAGCGGGAGCTGCGCGCGCTCGTCAAGGCGATGGCGCCGGTGCTGTTGGCCCAGCCCGGCGTCGGCCCGATCACCGCCGCGCAGGTGCTGTGAGCTGGTCACATCCGGGCCGGCTGCGCTCGGAGGCGGCCTTCGCCATGCTCGCCGGCGTGGCGCCGATCCAGGCCTCTTCGGGCCGGATCGTCCGCCACCGGCTGAACCGTGGCGGGGACCGGCAGCTCAACCGGGCGCTGCACACCATCGTCATGATCCGCCAGCGCTTCCACCAGACGACCAAGACCTATACCAAGCGGCGGACCGCCGAGGGCAAGAGCGAGCGGGAGATTCGCCGGTGTCTCACGCGCGCCGTCGCCCGGCAGCTGTACCGGCTGCTGGAACGCACGGTCGCAAACGCGGCCGCTCAGCCGGCGTGAGCTTCCGCCCAAGCCAATCGTCAGCGACGATGGGAAAGACAAGTTCAGGGTCGCGCATCGATCCGGGGTCGATCCGCCCCGACCGGGCCGGGGGTGCGGCGTGCAGCCAGGCAAGCGGGTGCGAACGGCCCGCAGCGTGGCCGTCGGGGTGGGGCTCGTCCTGGCACTGGTGCTGGTTGGTCGGGTGACCTCGGCGCACCTTGGGCCCTCCGTTCCGCCATCCCTATCGGCAGCGTCAACCGCAACGACCGCTGCCAGCACACCCCCCGCCTCGACCGCCACGCCGCCCAGGGCCGTTGTTGCCACCATGGCGGTTGGCGCCGCGCCCTCGCAGGTCACGGTCGCCGCGGGCGCCGTTTGGGTCGGCGGGTGGGACACCGGCAAGCTGGTGCGCGTGGATCCGGCCACCAACCGGGTCGTGGCCCGGATCCCAGTTGGCAGACCGCAGGAGAGCCCGGTCGCGATCGCGGCCACGGCACAGGCTGTGTGGGTGGTGGACTTCGGCGATGCCCAGGTGCTGCGCGTCGATCCGGCCACCAACCGGGTGGTCGCCCGCATCCCCGTCAGGGGCGGCGCCGGTGGGATTGGCGCAGGCGCGGGGGCGGTCTGGGTCACCAGCGGCGAGGGCGGCGATCAGCAGCACGGCTGGGTCCAACGGATCGACCCCACCCGCAACCGGGTCGTGGCGACGACCGGTGTTCCCGGGGGCATGCTTTGGGACATCGTCGTCGACGGGTCCTCGGTGTGGGTCGGCAGCCAGCTCGGTGGGCTGTGGCGGCTCGATGGCCACACCGGCAGGGTGACCACGACGATCCACGAGCCTGGAGCGCCACAGAATGCTACGGGTGGCATCGGCCACCTTGCTGCCGGCGCGGGTGCGGTGTGGGTCGCCAGCGACGGCCAGCTCCAACGCCGTGACGCCCGCAGCGGCCGCCTGGTTGCCACGATCCCGTGGGGTGACGGCTCCCTTGCGGCGCGGGGCGCCGTCGGCGCCGGCGCGGTGTGGTTCTCTTCCGGGCAGGGACTGGCACGCTTTGACGCCACCGCCAACCGCCTGGTCGCCACCGTTCCCGCCGAGCCCACCGCCGGAAAAACGGCGCTCACCGAGATCACCGGGGTCGCCGTCGGCGCGGGCGCGGTCTGGGTGCTCACCGGCGAGTGGTTACTGCGGATCGACCCCGCCCGCGTGACGCACTGAGCCGACGCTTGACAACCATAGAAGCTTCACTCGGCTTGCTCGGCTTGTCACGATCCGTCCGTCACCCGCCCTGCTCGCTCTGCTGTGACGAACCGTTGAGCACACGGCGCCGTGACGATCCGTCCGTGACGCAGCGTGCTCGTCTTGCTGTGACGATCGGTGCGCTCGCCCTGCTGTGACGAGGCTGCTATGTGTTGTCAAGCGAAGCGACCAAGCGAACAGTAGGTTGTCTTCCCTGGTCTTGGCGACGGGTGCAAGATCGTGTCACCACAGCCCCTGCGAGCGAGGGACCAGCCATGGGGTGGATGAGCACGTGGGCGAGCCAACAGGCTCGCGAGCAAGGCCACCATTGGTTCGGTGGTGAGCATCTGCTGCTGGCGCTCAGCCAGGAGCCGTCGATCGCACGCGACGTGCTCGGCGAACTTGAGGTCACCCATGAGCGGCTCCTGGAGGCGCTGCAGCCGATAGTGGGATCGGAGGGCTCTGCGACTGGCGAGCAGCCGCACCACGGGGGAACCCTATCCAGCCCGTCGTTCCATGACCTGTCGGGGTGCGCGGTCGGCTTGGCGGCCGGGCTTGGCGCCGAGCAGGTCCGTCCGGAGCATGTGCTGCTGGCGGTCGCGTGGCGGCCGGACCGCCTTGCCGCGCAGCTGCTGCGGTCACTGGGGGTCGAGGTGCAGCGGTTGCCGGCCGCGCTGGCGGACAAGGGCGTTGCGGTGCCCACGGTGCCGGCGCCATCCCCATCCCCGGAGGTGGCTTGGGGGCCGCCTGTGGACGTGCCGATCGAGCGGCTCGGGGAGCTCACCCACCGGCTGGTTGCTGAGCGCCTGCCCCCGGGCACGCCCTTTGGGTTCAACCACGATGGCAAGGGCCACGCCTGGGTGGTCGCCAGGCGGGGCGTTGACCTGGCTGCCGAGGTGCAAGCCGTCCTCGCTGAACTCTCCGAGCAGCCCGGCCCGGACTAACGTGAGCGCATTCACGCGGGGTTGTAATCAGCGGGTCGCTAGACGGCGCCATGCCGACGATCCGTTTGTGACAGGGGTCTGACGATCCGTCTGTCGCAAGGGGTGTGGCGATCCGTTCGTGATGCGGCGCGTGACGATCCGCCCGTCACCGTCCCGTCCGCCCGCTGTGATGAGGCTGCTATGTGTTGTCAAGCCTGAGGCCGCGCCAGGTTGAAGCGGGCGGCAACCTCGGCGATGGCTGGTGAGTCTAGTGGTCATGGACATCGGGGCCGGCCGGGACGAGGCGCTCAGCCGTCTCTTCGAGGCGCACTACCCGGACATGGTGCGGCTGGCCTTCTACCTGACCGGCAGCTGGGCGGTCGCCGAGGACCTGGCCCAGGAGGCGTTCGTGCGCCTGTGGCGCCGATGGGGTGGGCTGCGCGACCAGCACGCCGCGCTCGGCTATCTCCGGACCACGGTGGTAAATCTGAGCCGCTCGGCCGTGCGCCGCCGGCTGCTGGAGCTGCGTCATCAGCGGACCATCGGCGAGGAAGGACACGACGCCGACCCGGTCGCACGGCTCGATGTCGGCCGAGCGCTGACCGCGCTGCCCGCGCGCAAGCGTGCCTGTGTGGTCCTGCGGCACCTGGTCGACCTGTCGGTTGAGGAGACCGCCGCGGTGCTTGGCATCTCGACCGGCAGCGTCAAAAGCCAGACCCACAAGGGCCTGCGTCTGCTCGAGGCGGCCCTGTCGGACCGGGCCGACCAGGCTGGCCAGCATGCCCAGGAGGTGGAGGGGCGATGAGCCGAGTGAACGTTGAGGAGCGGCTGCGGGGGTTGCGGGAGCAGGCGCTGCGGCGGGAGGTCCGGCCGGATGCCTGGCCTCGCCTGCAGCGGCGCCTGCGCCGCCAGCCGTGGCGCCGGGCCGCGCTGGTCGCCGGCTTGGCCCTGGCCGTCCTGGTTGCCAGCGTGGTGCCCGGCTTGCTCGCCGGCCGGGCCAAGCAGCCACCGGTCCCCGCCCTGGGCAACCTCGTGCCGAAGGGCTGGAGGGAATACCGCGACGAACGAGAAAACTACAGGTTCCGCTATCCCCCGGGCTGGGTGGTCAAGCCCAACGGGCTGTTCCAGGGCCAGGCCCTGATCCTTCCGCCCGAATCCGCCGCCGTCCCGCTCCCGGTGAAGAACGACACGCAGTTGCCGTTCTTCATGACCGCCGCGAACGGGTGGTCCTACTACGCGGCTTCTGGAGCCGGGTACCCGATCGCTGGCCGGCTGCCAGGCGGGCAGGCGTTCCTCCAGACCAATGCGCCGGACCGGCCCGGGCGAAACTTCAGCCGCTACGTCATCGACTGGGGACGCTCCTGCTCGAGGGACCCTCACCCCGACCCGGGCACGCCGGCGACCGATTGCGGAGCGCATACCCAACACGTAACGATCGACGGCGAAACGGCGCTGTGGGACCGCTACCACGCGATTGCCACGACGATCGTGCGTTCCATGGCGCCGCTGCGGGCAACCCTGCCGTCCCATGGCGACCGTGCGCTGCCCGCCTGCCGTCCCGACCAGTGGACGCTCGCCATCCCAAAGAGTTGGAGCTTCGGCGCCAACGCCGACGGTCACGGTCTCCAGACCTGGCAGATGTTCGGGGGCATCCGCTACCTCGGCCATGGTCCCGCCTGCCACCTCCGGCTCACGCTCCAGGCGACCGTCGAGCAGCCCGACGGCACCCCACTGCGGGTACTGGGAACGCCAGCCACGACCAGCATCGAGGGCGACCTGCCCAAGGACGGTTCGGGACCACTCAGCCGGTCAGCCCGACCGCACCCTGGAGGATCGTCCCCCTACCGTGACCGACGCCGCATACCAGGTCCAGCTGGCCGGACCAGCCTCCCGTCCGCGTCCCGGTCCAAGTCCGTGAGATTTCGGGTGCGGAGGCGCCAACACACTCCAGGCCCCGAAGGTTCCCGAGTAGACCAAGGTCCCCGTGCCGCTCGTGCTGGAGCTGGCGGGGGACTTGAACCCCCAACCTGCCGATTACAAGGACACCGCACAACGGCAGCCGTGGTCAAGCCTGACGGGGGTAGCGCAGCTCAGAAGGGCTGGCCGTCAAGGTAGGAACGACTTCGTCAAGGATGGAACGTTAGCCGAGTAGAGCAAGCCATGCTCGCCCCTTTAACGAGGCCGAACTCTGCACTGGAACGACCTCATGTCGGCGTTCTCGGAGTCGTCGACGTCGGTTACATAGAGGAAGAAGTGAACGTCGCGTTTCTTTGGCAGCGAAACACGAAACTCGGAATGTTCGACCCAGCCCGAGTCGGGAAATGCCTCGACAACTGGGTAGCCGCCGGTGAGCCGGTACCGAAGGCGGTCCTGGGGTCCCTGAGGATGGACGCCGACAATCTCGAACCGGACCAGGTCGCCCTCAAAGAGGACGACCTGTTGCCAATGGGACGGCGTCGTTCGGTCGAAGCAGAACTCGGGAATGTTCGAGTGGATTGCCTCGATGTAGGGCCACCACTCGCCGTCGTCGTGGGCCAGGGAGCGTCGCAATCGCTCGAACCCGATACGCAGCCGTAGATCGTAGATCATCGCTGCTACCTCTTCGTCCTTGATCTGACCTTCCGGAGGCCCGACCGCGTGGAGGTTCTTGCCTCGGTGGGCACTGAGCCGGGTCAGATCCACGGTCGCCTCGTCCAGGTTCAGCCACACGTCAGCGAGAGCGCCGTTCAAATTCTGCCAGGTGGAGCGCAGCGTCGCAGCGATCTCACCGATCCCGACGGCGTCCCAGTCGTCACGCAGTGTCTCGTCTGGGCGCTGCTTGTGGGCGGTTTCCGCTGCCCGTTCGACCGCCTTCCGCACATGATTGGAAAGCCCGTTCAGCTACTCCGCGCCCAGTGTGGCGTCGAAGACGCGGCGCAGCACGTCGCGCATGAGTCGTTCAAGGTCGGGAATGGCATCGGCGGGTGAGGTCACGCCCCCCAGTATATGCGGCGCGATGAATTGACGTGCGACAGCTGCCAGCTGAGCCGACAAGTCCCACATTGGTTGGCCTGTGAGAACTTTCTATACGAGTTCGAGGCTATCTCACCGCTGGCTGGTCTGGAGTCGTCGAGCCGATATCGATCGCGTACCACTGTGATTGGCGCGGCAATCAGCATCAGATCGCCGCTGAAGGCGGCGCGGGTCGAAGGTCCGCCTATCGCGCGAAGCGCTCCTTGCACGAACGCCCCAACTCCCCTGAGGGAGCTCTACCAGCGGTGATGCCGCGGTCCGGCCAGGAGGGGTCCGGGGACGGCGTGCGTGAGGATTGCCGTAGGTGCGGGCATGGAGGATGACATCGCGGCGACCGCCGGGGGTGGCCTGGCTGATACCGGCGCTGCGGACCGCAGGCAGGGGTTGGGGAGCTTGGCAGCGCAGCAAGCGCCGAAGATGGCGCCAGCGGCGAGGCGGTCCGCCGCCGGGATCGTGTTGCCCGCCGATCGGTGAACTCAATGGCCGATCGGTGCCATCCGGCCGCCATGCCAGCGGACGGTCGTCACGCGGTGACCGACCTGCCGCCAGCCGTTATCGAGAGCGAAGTTGCCGAGCAGGGTGGACGTTTCCCAGTGCGGAACATCCTTGGCTTCCAGGCCTAAGCCAGGGTTCCCGGCCCGTTCGGTGTTGGGACTGCGTTACGAAGTCGGTCCCCGAAGGGCCGATCTTCGGCGTGTCGGCGCTCGGCCACCATTGGACGGGCCCGAGCACGCCCTCGGCTGCCTCGCCGAGCTCGCGCCCGAACGCCGAGATTCCGGCCGCCACGGCGGCCAAGAGTACCGGCGACTGGCCCTGGTCGTGGAGGCCGCGCACCACCGCGGCGTCGTGCTCGAACGGACCGGCAACCAGGAGGGCTGCCTCGGCGACGTCTTCACCTTCCACGGCCGAGGCCTCGACCGCCCAACTGTCGATCCCGCGTTGCGACGCCCGGGCCCTGGCGCCCTCAGCGACGGCGCGCGCGAACGGGCCGGCGGCCTGAACGACAATCAGCCGGCTGACCTTGCGGTCGGCCGCCTCATCCACCACACCGTCGAAATACGACGACGCAGGGGCGGGAAGTGACGCTATTCCCGGCTGCGCGAGGTCGTCAGCCGAGCCACCGTGGTTCCAGAGGACCCGCCCTGCATCGCGCACCAGCGGAGCTACCGCCCGGACCAGCCCGCTCGCATACGGGCCGATCAGCAAGTCCGCGGTGTCGATCCATCCTTCGTACGCCTGGAGCGCGACCTCCTTGGAGCCCTGGTCGTCGACAAGCATCATGCGGACGCCGGCCGCCTCCGCCCACAGCCGCACTGCTTCAGCGGCTTCGGTCCCTTGGCGCTCATATCGGCCGGTCAGGCTGAGCGTCAGCGCCGCGGTGATCGGTGGCGAGCACCTCGACCCGCTGGTCGCCAGCGTAGGCCGTGCGGACGTCCCGGGTCACGGGCACACCACTTGGAAGCTGGAGGGCTCGCTCTTCGTCGGATCCGGGAGCCTGGCGCCCATGAAGTCCTCGACGAATCGAGTCACCCGCACGCCCAGGCGCCGCAGCTCGCCGTGCACACCATCCGGGATGCGGACAGGCTGTTCGAGCTTGCTGCCTCCCACGAGCTGCGGCTGGTAGTAGACCCGAACGAGTTGCAGGGGCAGGTCATCCACCACGAACCGCAGCCGTCGCATCACGACGTCGGCACCCTCCTCGAGGCCGAGACGCTGGGCGACCTCTCCTGGAGCTGGAACGGTCGCAACCTCAAGGATGTCCTGGCGTGACGTATGGCCCTGCTCCTCCATCTGGGCAGCGAACCCTGGCCGCCCTTCCCGCTGGTGACGGTTGTAGTTGTCGGCGGTCATCGTGATGCGATTGGCGACGGCATCCGCACGAAGGCGCCCTTCCCCTGCCAGGTCTCGATCAGCCTCGCAGTCAAAGATCCTGAAGCGCTCGGCGAACGGTCGGCCGACTGGCGCCGTGCTCGGCCGCGAGCTGGTTCTCGGACGGAAGCTGGTCACCCGGGTTGGCCGTGACCGGCTGACGCCGCGTAGACGCGAACTTCCCAGTCGCCGCGGCGTTCGTAGATTGCCACTGCTGCGCACCTCCGGCTGACGGTGAGTCGACGCAATGGTTAGCCGGAGAAGGCAAGCGAAGAAGGCACACAAGTGCTCTGACCTGGAGCTGGCGAAGGGACTCGAACCCCCAACCTGCCGATTACAAGGACACCGCAGGCCGGCAACCGAGATCAAGGGTGACGGGCTAGCGCAGCTCAGAACGGTCGACCGTCAAGGCAGCAACGACTCCGGCAAGGATGGAACGTTAGTCGAGCAGAGCAAGCCTGGTGGAGCGCTGCATCCGAACCCGGCGACCGCGCGAGCTCGTTCGCGGGTGGCCGTCACTCAACGTTGACGTTGCTGGAGGTCAACGGGTCAAGCGGTTCGATGGGTGTGGCCTCGTGCGTGGTACAGATCGGCAGTACCGTCGTCACCCCGGTCAACTCAAGCACTCGCCGCACGCGCGCGCTCGGTGCGGCTAGACGAAGGGAACCACCGTGCTCACGGAGGCGACGCTGCACGCCCATCAGCACGCCGATCCCGCTTGAGTCCAGGAAGCTGACCTGCTCCAGGTCAACGACCAGGTGGTAGATGCCCTGGTCGACCAGTTCGGCAAGCGCGCCCCGGAGCTGCGGGCAGGTGTCCAGGTCGACCTCGCCGCCGACGTGGACGACGGCTCGGTCATCGTGGTGCTGGACACGGAGATCAAGTTCCATCGCAGTCTCCAGTCGTCAGCAGGCATTCGAGATGCGCTCGGCAGTAGGGTTGCGCAAGCGGGCATGGTTCGCCGCCAAGCCTCCATGGCGGTCACGAGCAGGTGGTGAACAGGCAAACTGTTGCATTGACGACCAAGCTGTCACATCAGCCTGACGGCGCCAGTGAGGTTCCGGAAACGCGACGTAGACCCTGCCGTGTCCGTGTTGCATGGTTGCGGTTCGGACCGGACGATGCGGTCCCGGAACCTCACTGGCGCCGTCACTGCCTGGCGTTGGAACGGGCGCCCAAGGTTGAAACTGATGCGGGTGGATAGTCCGCTTGTCGGCGGTTGGGTGCGTGAGTGGCCGCGGCTTGGCCGCTGGTTTCAGCCCGGGGACCGCGGCCGGCCTGGACCCTGCTCCCACGCGCCCCGGGTGCTGCGCTCGGGCCGTGCTGGGGACCGGTTGCTGCCACCAGTCTTGCATCGAGTGCGACATACTTCCTCCGCTGGACGCTACAGCGGGCTTGACGGTCGTACGATCTGGGTAGGTCGATATTGTACAGCTCACGCTGAGGAACTGAGTAACTTCGTAGGAAGTATAGCCCCGCCTTGAGGAACTTATTCCTCCGGGATACAACGGATCTGGGTGGTGCCTACATCTTTGAAGAGGTACTGGAGGGTGAGGATGGTGAGCGGGTGCCGTGGCGACCAGCTCGTGACCGGTCGCCCATGAGCAGCCGCCCGCTGTACAGCATTGGTGCCGTCGCGCGGATGCTTGACATCCCGCCGGCGACGCTGCGGACCTGGGAGGAACGCTACGGGCTCCCGAAGCCAGAGCGCAGCCCCGGCGGTCACCGGCTGTACTCCCGCGACCAGGTCGGCCAGCTCCGCTTCGTCAAGGCACAGCTCGCCGCCGGCATGGCGCCCGCCGACGCCCACCGTCTGCTCGCCGAACGGCTTGCCGCCGGCACACTGTCCGTCGGCGAGCCCGAGCCGGCCAAGACGCGACTGCTGGTCCTGCTCGCCGAGCGCGACCCGTTCGCCGCCGAGCTATCGGAGTATTTCCTGCGGACCGAGGGCTATGAAGTCGCCTCGGCGCTGGACACCGCCGACGCGGTCCGCAAGTTCGGAGAGCTCGCCCCCAGCGTGACCGTGATCGACCTGCTCATCTCCGGTGGCAGTGGGCTGGGGCTGTGCCGCCAGCTCAAGCAGCACGGCGACGCTCTGGTGCTGGCCATCTCGACCCTGGAGACCAGCGACGAGGCATTGGAGGCAGGGGCCGATGCCTTCCTCCAAAAGCCGCTGGACCCGCTGCAGCTGGTGTCGGCCATCAAGGACCTGCTCGGCACCAGCGCCTTCCTGCGCTCCAGTCAAGGCGGCCCCGAATGACCAACGGCGCTCCCGAACGCGCCCCCATTGATGGGCGTCTGACCAGCGGCAATGAGCGGCTGGACGACATCTTGGCCGGTGGGTTCCCAGCCCATGCGATCAACTTGGTGGCCGGGCCACCAGGCAGCGGCAAGACGATCCTGGCGCAGCAGTACGTGTTCCACAACGCCACCGTCGAGCGGCCCGCCGTCTACCTGACGACCGTCTCGGAGCCGCTGGAGAAGGTCTTGCGCTACGGCCAGACCATGGCCTTCTTCGATGCCGGGGCGGTCGGCCGGGCAGTGTTCTACGAGGATCTGGGGGAGCTACTGAGCACCAAGGGACTCGGCGGGGTCCTGGAGCGGATCGACCAGCTGGTCAAGGAGCACCGGCCCGCGATCATCGTGATCGACAGCTTCAAGGCGCTCCACCCCTACGCTGGCGACCAGGGCGAGTTCCGGCGTTTCCTGCACCGGCTGGCCGGCCAGCTGAGCGCGTTCCCGGTCGCGTCGCTGTGGATCGGCGAGTATGACCACGCCGAGCTGTCCACCGCGCCAGAGTTCGCCGTCGCCGACGCGATCGTCAGCCTGTCCAGCGACCGCATTGGGCAGCGGGAGTTGCGTATGCTCCAGGTGGTCAAGCTGCGCGGATCTGGCTTCTTGTCCGGCGGCCACGCCTACCGGCTGTCCAACGGAGGCATTGACGTCTTCCCGCGCCTGGCCGATCCCGTGGATCCCAGCGCCTATGCGATGCCCGCACAACGGACCTCGTCCGGCATCGCGGCGCTGGACGCAATGCTCGCCGACGGCTACTGGCCCGGGGCGGCCACCCTGGTCGCCGGTCCGTCCGGGTCGGGCAAGACCCTGATCGGCCTGCATTTTGTCGTCAGCGGCGCCCGCCGTGGCGAGCCCGGCATCATCGCGACCTTGCAGGAGAACCCCACCCAGCTGGAGCGGGTCGCCCAGGGCTTTGGCTGGTCGCTTGCCGAGAACGGGATCGAGCTGCTGTACCGCTCCCCGGTCGACCTGCTCGTCGACCAGTGGCTGTATCAGTTGCTTGCCACCATCGAGCGCACGGGAGCGCGACGCATCCTCATCGACAGTCTCGGCGATCTGGCGTTAGCGGCCGGTGACGAGGTGCGCTCCCGCGAGTACCTGTACTCGTTGGTGCAGCGCTGCTCTCGGCGGGGGGTGAGCCTGCTGATGACCCTCGAGCTGCCCGACCTGTTCCAGGTCACCCGCTTGTCGGAGCTGGGTATCTCGCACGTGTCCGACAACGTCGTGCTGCTGCAGTACCTGCGCCAGCAGGCCCGCGTAAAGCGCACCCTGACCGTGCTCAAGACGCGGGCGAGCCTCCACGAGCCGCAAATCAGGGAGTTCACGATCACCTCGGAAGGGATCACCCTCAAGGACGAGCCCGGAGACGAACGCCTCGGCAATCCCTCCTCGCTCTGACACGTCGAGCCGGCCGCAGAGGACTCACCTCCCGGCTGCCGGGCGTTCAACGGCAGACGGAATGTTCGAACCGCAATTCGCTCGATTGCAGCAGTCTCACACTGCAGATCACCTCGACCATGTGCGAGGTGGCCGTGGGGCCGTGTGCTGCGGGGTGGAACCACCGAGGCATCACCGGCGTGCGCGAGTGGACTTCAGGGGAGTCCGCGGCTGTCGTGGCCCCTTCTTCTAGAGCGCCGGTCAAGTTAACCCGGTTTGTGATAGGTAGCACCGATCGCGGCGCACCAGCGCGTCCGCGCGAGGCGAGGAGGCTGCCTGTCATGCGCCCACCCCTGTGGCGTCCACCCGTTGAGCCATCGCCGGCCGA
>WNGD01011684.1_pt1 | contig 12644 bp, 8 predicted proteins | sample 5400671 | NCBI WGS metagenome assembly WNGD01 (sample SAMN13153369, study PRJNA577476) | soil metagenome | isolation source: 40 cm soil or saprolite under grassland replicate 2 | place: USA:California | collected 2016-06-15
TCGGTGTCGTGGCCGCCGGCCGCGATGAGGGCGTGGATGAGCTCGTCGCCGTCTTCGGGGAAGCCCTCGCCGAGGTCGTAGCCGGCGTCGCGCAGGCCGCACAGCAGACGGACCGCTGATGTCGGGGTGTCCAGGCCGACGGCGTTGCCCACCCGGGCGTGCTTGGTGGGGTACGAGGAGAGTGCGATGACGATGCGCTTGGAGTTGTTCGGCGTGTGCCGCAGCCGGGCATGCCTTACCGCGATGCCGGCCAGCCGGCCGGCCCGGTTGTCGTCGGCCACGTAGACACCGATGCCGTCGGGGCCTTCTTCCTTGAAGGAGAACGGGACCGTGATCAGGCGGCCGTCGAATTCGGGGATCGCGACCTGCATGGCGGCGTCCATCGGGGTGAGGGCGGCGGTCGATTCCGCCCACTGGGCCCTTGACGTCGTGAGGCAGAGTCCCTGGATGACGGGCACGTCGAGGCCGGCCAGCGGGCCGGCGTCCCAGTCGCCGTCCTGTGCCCCGGCTGCCGTCGAGCCGCCGGCCGCCAGCACCGTGGTGATCACCGCGTCGGCCTGGCCGAGCAGGTCGATCAGCCCTGGCTCGGGACTGCGGAGCGAGCCGCAGAAGACCGGCAGCGGGGTCGCGCCGCGGTCCTCGATGGCGGCACAAAGCGCGTCGATGAACCCGGTATTACCGGACAATTCGTGCGCCCGGTAGAAGACCACGCCTACGGTGGGCGGTGCCTTTGGGACGGGTTCCATGATCACGGAGGGTTTCGGGTGCTGCGACCCCCGAAAGCCTCCGTGATCATGCACGGGCCGGGCCGATTCGGCCGGCCGGGCGGGGTGAGCGGGGTGGTGCAGTCCGTACTTCGGCATCGGCTCGGGCGGGCCGAAGCCCACGCCGGTGAGCAGCACCGTGTCGGAGAGGAAGGCGGCTAGCTCACGCAGGTTGCCTGGGCCGCCTTCGCGCAAGTAGCCCAGCGCCTCGGCGGCGGCGCCGGCCGACACCGTAGACAGCGCCATCAGCTCGGCGTCCGGCGCGGCCTCGCCGCCGAGCATGACAAGCGGCAAGCCGGTCGCGCGGAGCGCGCTGATCCCGTCCGGCCAGGCCTGGCGCCCGCCGAGCAGCCGCAGCACGACCAGGTCTGCGCCGCTGGCCAGCGTGGGAACGGCATCCGGGGCGACTCTCACCGGGTTCGCGACCCGGTAGTCCGCGCCCGAGGAGCGCGCGGCGAGCAGTTCGGTGTCGGCAGTGGACAGCAGCAGAATCGTCGGCACTGGCCGATCCTCGCACGTCCGGCCCGGGCGGCCGGGCATTCGGGTGCGGGCGGCCGGGCATTCGGGTGCGGGCGGCCGGGCATTCGGGTGCGGGCGGCCGGGCATTCGGGTGCGGCCGCCCCGGCGAGGGCGCGGCCGCCCCCAGCCATGCCTGAGGCCAGCGGCGCCTGCGGCTAGCCGGGCTCGATGCTCCGGTAGGCCCCGTCGATCACCGCCATCTTGCGCGGGTCGTCGGACAGGTTCATGCCCATCCGGTTCATCACGTAGGCGATCGCCAGGCCGGTCTCCGGGTCGGCGCAGACGGCGGACCCGCCGAAGCCGTCGTGGCCGAACGCGGCCGGATTCGGGCCGTAGTGATGCTCGGGACCGGACAGCGCATAACCGAGGCCGAATTCCAGCGGGAAGCCAAGCACAAGGTCCGAGAACCGGCCCTGGCCGGTGCAGGCTGTCTTCAGCGTCTCAGCGGAAACGAACCGGCCGGAGCCGTCGACGAGGCTGCCGAACACCGTCGCCAGGCTCAGCGCGGTCCCGTGCCCGTTCGCCGCCGGGATCTCGGCCATCCGCCAGTCGGCCTCGTTCGCCTCGTCGCCGCTCAGCGGCGGGTTGGCGAGCGCTGCCATCGCGGCCGGGTGCGCGCTGGCGTAGGCCTGGGCGATCGCGCTCTGCTCGTCCGCGGACGGCCGCACGCCCAGCAGGTCCGAGCACCGGCTCAGCTCGCTGTCCGGCAGGCCGATGTGGAAGTCAGCGCTGATCGGCCCGGCGACCTCGGAGCCGAAGAACACGCCAAGGCTCTGCCCGGTGATCCGGAAGATGATCTCGCCGACCAGGTACCCGAAGGTGATCGCGTGGTAGCCGGTCGCCGTGCCCGGCTCCCACAGCGGCTCCTGCGCGGCCAGCAGGGCGGTGATCTTGTCCCAGTCGTAGTAGTCCTCGACGCTGATGGGGACGGTAAGCCCGGCCAGGCCGGCCCGGTGACTCATGATCCAGCGGACCGGGATGGCGGCCTTGCCGCCCGCGGCGAATTCGGGCCAGTACCTGGCCACCGGCGCGTCCGGGTCGAGCTCGCCGCGGTCGATCAGGATGTGCGCGCACAGCGAGGTCATTGCCTTCGTGGTGGACCAGACGTTGGTGAGCGTGTCCTGCTGCCAGGGCCTTGTCCTGGCCGGGTCGGCCCAGCCAGCCCACAGGTTCACCACGTGCTGGCCGCCTGCCACCACGGCAACGCTGGCGCCGATCTCGCCGCGCTGCGCGAAGTTTTCCTCGAACGCCTCCCGCACCGGCTCGAAGCCGGCGGCGCAGGTGCCGTGGATCTCGGTCTCAGCGTCGCTCACTGGTCGCCACCTCTCCCGGGTCGGCGCAGCCCGGCGCGGCGCCCTCCCCGGAGTGCTACGCCGCCTGGGCCCGCTTTGTCAACGGGAGGCGGGTAGCAGACATCTTGCCCGAGCTGCGGGGTTCGTCCGGCAAAGGCGCGCTGGCCGCGAGAAACACCGCACGGCCGATAACGGCCAGGGACGGTCTCCTCAGCGGGCGCTGCCGCGGGCGGGGCGTTCTTGCCAGCGGTCGGGGCTGACCAGGTTGCCGAAGCCGAGCCGCCGGTACAGGGTGCGCTCGGGGGCGGTGGCGAGAACCTGGCGGAGATCGCGCACCGCCGGATGATCGACGGCCGTCCGGACCAGGAACGAGCCGAGGCCGTGGCCGCGGTGCGCCGCGTCGACAAAGACGTCGCAGAGCCAGCCGAACGTGGCGTAGTCGGTGACGAACCTGGCGAAGCCGGCCTGCCCGCCATCAGCCGAGTAAAGTCCCACGACCAGCGAATTCTCGACCGCCCGCACCATCACCTGGTAAGGCCGGCCGGCCGCCCAGTAGCTCTCCGCGCTCATCCATTTGTGCACCTGCTCGATGTCGGTAAGCGCGGCGTCGTCGCTCGCGAAGTAGCCGTCCGGGCCCTCCCACCTCATGGCCGCCGCCCGCCGCCGGCCGGCGGGATCACCGGCAGGCCTGGCGGCGGCCCGGCCGAGATCAGGCCGAGCAGTGCATCCGTGTCGAGATGGTCGGCCACCAGATCGCCAAGCACATCGAGCCTGGCCTCCCGCAGCGCGGCGAAATCTGTACCGGGCGCAGGCACGAAGTCCCGCCCGGCGAGCGCCGCAACTTCGGCCAGGAACGCCCGCCGGAACGCGTCGTTCTCCATGGTCCCGTGCCAGCTCGTGCCCCACACGGCGCCGCTGCGGCAGCCATCAAGGAACGGCTCGGCCCCGGCCGCATCCACGACAGCGACGCCGTGGTGGATCTCGTACCCGGTCACCGCGCAGCCGTACGCCGAGCCAGCCGGACGGGCCAGCCGCTTCGCCGCGCCGAACGCCACCCGGACCGGCAGCAGCCCCAGGCCAGCGACCCGGCCAGCCCGGGACTCGACCTCGTCCTCGATCTCGCGGCCGAGCATCTGATAGCCGCCGCAGATGCCGAGCAACGGCAGCCCCTTCCGCGCCCGCGCCGCGATCACGTCGGCGAACCCGCGATCCCGCAGCCAGCCCAGGTCCGCGACGGTCGCCCGGGAGCCGGGCAGGATGACCAGGTCGGCGTCGGCCAGCTCAGCAGGCACGCCGGCGAAGCGCACCAGCACCCCAGGCTCCGCCCCGATCGCGTCGATGTCGGTGAAGTTGCTGATCCGCGGCAGCCGCACCACGCCGACCCGCAGCACGTCCGTCCCGGCCCCCGCCGGGCCCGCGGTGGCGCCCGGCCGCCCGGCCAGCGCCAGCGAATCCTCGGCATCCAGCCACAGGCCGTCCTGCCACGGCAGCACGCCGAGCACCGGTCGGCCGGTCAGCTCCCGCAGCATACGCAGCCCGTTGTCAAGCAGCTCGGGCGCGCCACGGAATTTGTTGATCACGAACCCGGCGACAAGCGCCTGGTCGGCGGGACTCAGCAGCGCGACAGTGCCGTGCAGCGCCGCGAACACCCCGCCCCGGTCAATGTCACCCACCACGATCACCGGCAGATCCGCGGCCCGGGCGAGCCCCATGTTCGCGATGTCGGTACCCCGCAGGTTGATCTCCGCGGGGCTGCCGGCCCCCTCGCAGATCACCACGTCAAACTCGCGCCGCAGCTGGGCCAGGCTGTGCAGCGCCACCGCGAGCAGCCGCCCGGCGTGCTGCCGGTACTCGACCGCGTCGACCTCGCCGTCCGGGCGGCCGAGCAGCACGACCTGGCTGCGCCGGTCGGTGCCGGGCTTGAGCAGCACCGGGTTCATCCGCGCGTCCGGCTCGATGCCCGCCGCCGCGGCCTGCATCGCCTGCGCCCGGCCGATCTCCGCGCCGTCGAGCGTGACGAACGAGTTCAGCGACATGTTCTGCGCCTTGAACGGCGCCACCCTGACGCCCTGCCGATGCAGCCAGCGGCACAGCCCGGCGGTGATGACGCTCTTCCCGGCGTCGGACGTGGTGCCAGCGACCAGCAGCGCGCCGTTCACCCGATCTCCTCCCCTGCGATGACTGCCTGGCGTCCGGAATCCGCCTGCGGCGGCCCGCCATACCATCATCGCGGAGGCTTTCGGGGGCTCGGGCACCCGCAACCCTCCGTGATCACGGCCGCCAGTGCCGCGATCCCGGTCGCCGCGACGGTAACCGCGCGGGACAGCCGGACCGCGCGGCCGATGTCGGCCGGGCCGGGCGCGCGCCCGTCGCCGAGCCAGGGCCGGCGCTCGACCGCCCCGTCGTACACATTCGAGCCGCCGAGCCGCACGCCGAGCGCCCCGGCGAAGGCAGCCTCGCAGCGCCCACAGCACCGGCCCGACCGCCCCGTCACTGGTGTTCTCGGCCACGGACTCGATCACCGCCCGGGTAATCTCCGCCTCGCCAAGCCCGCCCGGGTCCCGCCCGCACAGGCTAGGCAGCGCAGCCCGCGCGGCGGGCAGGTCGCCGGCCGCCAGCGCCGAGCGGATCCGCTCCGCCTCCGCTGCCAGCGACGCGGCACCGGTGACCGCCCACGCGGTCGCTGCCGTCAGGGCAAGCCGCGCCCACGGCCGGCCACGGGAAAGCTGGTCGACCACGGCAGCAGACCCAAGTACGGGAATTACGGAGGCACCGGCGTACACCAGCCCCCGCAGCCGGCTATCTGCATAGGCCCGCTCCTGCAGCGCGTCGGCGGCCCGGCCGAACAACGCCACCGGATGCCCGCGGCGCGGGTCGCCGAGCAGCGCATCGGCGGCGACGCCCGCCGCGATCCCGCCCGCCAGCGGCCACCGGCAGCTCCGCTGGCCCGGGCGGCTCCGCTGGCCCGGGCGGCGCCGGCGACGTGATCGGTCCGGCCAGCCGGACCCGGCGTCCACCACAGTCCCAGCCAGCCGGGCGAGTCGAGTCACGGGCACGACCCTAGGCAAAGCCCGGTCCCGGCCGCCGGGCGGCCCACGGCTGAGTCCATCGCGACGGCCGGGTTTCACCCAGGTCAGGTCGAGCGGATGGCTCCCGTCATGCACAATTAACTCCGGGCGCCTGTAGCTCAGCTGGACAGAGCAGCTGCCTTCTAAGCAGCCGGTCGCGGGTTCGAATCCTGCCAGGCGCGCCAGACTCCCGAGTCGCCGCAGCCGCCGCCGCGGACTGCGGGAGGAGCAGGTTGTCACTTAGCGTGAGTGATATATTGCTGCCTGCCGCCGTCGGCAGCGCCGATTCACTGCTCTCGGGGCGGGCTGTTCGCATCAGCTAGCGAGCTTCCGGCCGGCTGGCGGAGCGCAGCTTCCAGGCCCGGTTGCCGGGCCGCGTGCTGCGGGCGCACCAGTGGCGGTCCGCACAGCGTCGTGCTGACCGCCACACACATCTTTATTCCCCGGCGGGCCCTACGGCTTAGCCCAGAACTTCCGGCCGGCCAGGCCCTTGCCACCCCTGTGCACCTCGAAGCCGGCCTCGATGTTCAGCAGCCACCACCGCCGGCTGACCAGCCGGTGCCGCTCAGCGCGATGGATGAACGGATTCAGCCGGAGATTCCGGACTCCCCAGACCGGGTGGACCCGGCGGAACTGGATGTAATTCCACCTCTTCTTGCCATGCCGGGCTCTCGCTCTCCAGTGCGACAGATACCATCGCACGCCGCCAACCCGCACGATGCGCCTGCTGTCCAGCGGAAGGCGGTGGGCGTTAAGCCAGATCATCAGCTCCGCGCCGGTGGCCTGGCCGGTCGTCATCCGGTGCCGGCCGAACCAGAGGTCGAAGGACGCGTTCCACCGGCCCTTCGCTCGCTCAGTCGTATGCCAGGTAACTCTTGGGTGGCGAAGTGACGATGCCCTGGCCGGCAGCCCGCTGTCCCGCGTGCAGATGCTCCAGCTGCAGCCAGTGAATATATACGGATAGGACATCACCCTGCCGTGCAGCAAATTGCTGCCGGTCCTGGTTACCTTGAAATTCGGCCGTCTATTGATGTTCTTCAGGCAGAAGCTCCGGGTGCCCCAGAAATCATTACGCACGGAGAACTTGCGGCCCCCGTGACTGGTTACCTCTATATGTTGAAGCCGCTGGCAAAGCCGGTGGGTGGACGCACTCGCCGGCTGCGCGCTGAAAGCGACCAGACCGGAAATTACTGTAGTAAGGACGACAAACGCAACCATCGTAGTATAGCGATGCGCTTGTCCGGACACAAGCCCTGAATTCCCCATATGAGACAGCGTAGTTGACGCGCCGGTAAAGCCGGTAGCTGAGGACGCCAGATCAAAGTGGCGGAGCGGTTCACTGCTCTATCCAAGACGCTGCATAACCGCTGGTTTCTGGCTAAACGGCAAGAGATTATAGAGAACGGGCGGCACTAACTCAATACGGATCTCGTAATTGATCACTGGGCACGAGCGGACCAGGCCAGCCGCTATGCGTCCGGATCCGGAAGACACCGCTGGTCGGGCCCATACTGCTCGCCGGGCCGCGGCCGGCCGCTCCCTACACTGGCAGTCATGCAGGACGCATCCGGAAACCCGGCCGATCCGGGCCGGCGCCGGCGCAGGCTGACGATGGCGGCGGCTGGCGCGCTGACCGTTGCCGTGGCCGGCGGGCTGACCGCGTGGGGGGTCGCGAATCCGGGCGCCTACGGCCAGTCCCGCGACGGCTGCGTCACGGTCTCCGTGCCGAGCACCACCGGCGGCGCACTCGAGCACGGCTGCGGCGGCGTCGCCCGGGCCATGTGCCGTGCCGCATTCGCGAACCATGACCGGCTCGCGCTGGCGACCCGGCCGCAGTGCCGCCTCGCCGGCATCGCGCCGCCGGCCGGGGCTACCCCGGGCGGGCACGTCCCGGCGCCGCGGGCATCCAGCTCAGCGGGCTGATCCGCCGGGCTCTGCCGGGTGACACCGCGGCCCAGGCGGCGGCACGTCCAGCGTTGGGTTCCGGTCGAAGAAGCCGGTCGGCTTGAGCACGAACCCGCACCTGGCGACCGGCATCACCGGCCAGTCCTCCGGCCGCGGGAAGTGCGCGGGCCCGAAGGTGTGCCAGAGCACCACGTCCGTGCCGTCGATGTCGCGGTCGCCCGCGGTGAACGCCGGGATGCCCGCTCCCCCTGGATGCTGGTTCACGAAGTCACCGGCCGGGTAGCGGTGCGCCGGGTCGTACCTGGTGACCCACAGATGGTTGGTGGCGAAGACCGCCCGGCGCGCCAGCGACGACCCGGGTGCGGCCAGCAGGATCGGCGCGGCCTCCGGGTAGAGCGTGAAGGCGGTCGGCTGGCCGAACCGGTTCGTCCGCTCGGTGCTGACCACCCGCCAGAGCCGGCCGCGGTCCGCGGCGGCCCGGCGGCCTGCCTGCGATTCGGTGCGCAGCCGGGTCACCGTCTGGGCGATCGCGTTGCCGTGCGGGTTGTCCGGCCCGACCGGCAGGCCGCGGGTGTCGATCTCGTCGACCGCGTTGGCCAGCCCGTCGACCATCATGTCCAGCCGGGCGCTGAACAGATGCTGGTGGCCGGGCGCGCCCAGGCCGGGCGCGACCTCGGTGGCGTACCTGAAGCCGTCGCCGGGGTAGCCGGAGGTGAACAGGACGCCGGTGAGCTTCACCTCGCACTCGATCGTGCCGTCCAGGTAGAAGTACCAGTAGAAGCCGTAGTCGTAGTTGCCGACCGTGCTGAAGAACGAGATCACCAGGCGGCGCTGGCGGCGGGACTGAGCCGAGCCGTTGAAGATGTCGGTGTGCTTCCAGAGGATGCCGGAGTCCTCCTCGTGGATGCAGATGGCGTTGCCGATCGTGCGCGGTTCGCCGTCGTCGCCGGTGACTGTCGCGTCCAGGTAGGCGATCTCGCCGAGGCAGTCACAGCCGAGTTCTAGCGAATTCGCCCACTTGCCGACCAGGTACTCGCCGCAGTCGAAGTAGTTCTGCCAGTACCTGGTGGGGGCCGGGTCTCCGTACGGCACGACCAACTCGGGGATGGACGCCCGGTAGATTACCGGCCGTTGCCCGCCGTCGTCAGCCAGGGTGACCTGGTGCAGCGTCAGGCCCTCGCGGGCGTCGAAGCCGATCCGCAGCGACCAGCCCTGCCACTCCAGCAGGTGGCCGTCCAGCGTGAAGCTCGGCCCCTCCGGCTGGGTGATCTCGATCGGCCGCAGCGTGGTGCGCAGCGGGCCGCGGACCGCCGGGTCGTCGTAGTCACCGGATTCCCGCGGGACGGGCAGGTCAAGCTCGTCGATCATCTTGAACACCCGGCGCTCGATCAGGTCGACGTAAGCGGCGACGCCGTCCACCGGATGCGCCCAGGCCAGGTCGTGCTCGCTGGCCTGGACGAAGGCGAGCACCCGGACCATCCGGCGGGCCTGCTCAGCGGCGACGCCATACGATCCGGCCGTCAGCGGGCAGGCCCTGATCTTCGTGACGTCGGTCAGCCCCCGGCGGGCCATCGCGGCCCGCCAGCCCGGATCCGCGTGCACGATCTCCTCGGCCAGCGCGAAGTCCTGGTCCAGGATCGGCACCTGGCCGTCGGCCAGCGGGTCCAGCGTGCGGCTGGATATCACCTTCCGCTGGGTGACCGACAGCACGACGTCGGCTGACTCGCCGGTGACGACATCGATCAGGAACGCGCGCAGCCTGCGGTCCGGTGCCGCGCCGCTACCGCCGTGCGGCCCGCCCAGCACGGCATCCTTCGGCGGCTCCTCCAGCCCGTAGTAGGCGAACCTGACCGCGTCGCCGAGCATCCCCGCCGCGGCCAGGATCTCCCTCCCGGCCAGGTACTCCTGTGGCCGGGCCGGGTCCAGCGGATGCGCCGGGAGCGAGCCTGGCGCCTCGGCCCGCCGGGTCGTGGTGTCTGTCATGGCAGATCTCCAGAATGTGAAACGGAACTCCCCGGCGGGCCCGGCCGGCCGGCCGGGCGGCTCACTCATCGGCGATGACAGAGCCGGCCCGCGGCCAGGCCGGGCTTACTCGTCCGCGACGATCGACCCCACCCGGTCCCCGAGCGACGGGTCCCGGCTGCTCAGCACGTACGCGTAGATCACCGAGACCACCACGATGGCCAGCGCCGCGTACGGGAACCAGTTGTACGGGGCCGGCTGGCCGGGCTTGGACAGGTAGTACACCGGCACCGCGATGGCCGCCATCCCCAGCACCGGCAGCACCACGTGCTTGACCGGGCTGAATTCCTGCGGCCGGTGCTTCCGGTAGTAGAACGGCAGCGCCAGGTTGGACAGGAAGTAGACCACCAGCAGCAGGATCGTGCCCAGCGTGGACGACTCGACGAAGAAGTTGATCGGATCCATCGAGCCGGTGCTGCCGCCGATCAGGTGACCGAGCGCCCAGACGGCGATGATCAGTCCCGCGAAGCCGGTGAAGGCGAAGATTGCGTTCACCGGCGTGCGGCGGGTCGGGTGCACCTTGCCGAGCCAGGCCGGCAGCAGGCCCTCGCGGCCGGCGTTGAAGATGAGCCGGCACTGGGAATTCACGGCCGAGAGCAGCACGCCGAGGGTGGAGGTCATGCCGGCGAAGAACGCGAAGAACGCGAAGGCCGCCACCGCGCCGTGCGCCACCGTGATGAACGGGATCTCGGCGTTGCCGACCTTGGCCGCGCTGTAACCGAACCCGGTCAGCGTGGCGTAGGAGAACAGCACGTAGCTGGCCGCCATCAAGGAGACGGACAGGAACACGGCCCGCGGCACGTTCCGCCGCGGGTCGGTGGTTTCCTCGGCCAGCGCGGCGGAGTTCTCCCAGCCGATGAACAGGTACACCGCTAGCGGGAAGCCAGCCGCCAGGCCGGTGAAGCCGTTCGTGATGTGGCTCGGCTCGAATGGCGTGAAGCTGAGGCTGCCGCCGTTCTGGATGATCAGCACGACGGACACGACGACGAGCACCAGCATCTCGAAGCCGAAGAAGAGCCCGGCCAGCCTGGTGGATACCGCGACGCCGCGGACGAGCATCACCACGGCGCCCGCCGTCAGCAGCACCGACAGGATGCCCCACGGCACGTTCCAGCCGAAGTAGTAGTTCAGCACGATCGACAGGAACCCGCCGCAGATCGCCAGCACCGACGAGATCGCGATGATGTAGCCGGCCCCGCACAGCAGCGCCGTGGTCACCGCGCTGGTGCCGCCGAAGGTCTTGCCGACGAACGAGATGAAGCCACCGGTCGACGGGTGCGCGCGAGAGAACTGGGCCAGGGTGTTGCCCAGCAGCGCGACGGCAATGGCGGCCACAATGATCGTCAGCGGCGCCGCGATGCCGGCCGTGAGCACCAGGAAGCCGAACCCGAAGTAGAAGCTGTAGGCCGGGCCGATGTTGGCCATCGTGGACGCGGAGATGTCCACCAGTCCGAGCGCGCCACGGTGCAGCCGGTCCGGGGATTCAGGCGCCTTGGATTCGGAGAACGGAACGGAGGTCGCTTCGCCCATGTCCACTCCTGTCGTCGGCCGCCGGGTGCGGCTGGGGGTCGGCCGCCGGGTGCGGCGGGGGGGTCGGCCGCCGGGTGCGGCGGGGGTCGGAGAGGGCGGCCGCGGATTGCGGAGGGGCCGGCCGCCTGGACGGCGGTGCATCGTTAGGGTGCTCTGATGTGATCTTTCCTGCTACGCCCGATCACCACCAGAGCTTGCGGGTTGTGGGGACTCAGTTCGGGCTCGAAAGGGGCTCAAAAGGGGGACTGGGCACTCCCGCCATTCCTGCTCGTGAGATCCCACAACACGCTCCGAGTCCTGAGTGCTGGCCGGCCCGGGCCGCAGTGCCGGCCCGGGCCGGGCCGCCGTGATCCCGGCCGGGCCAGCGCCGTTGCGCGGTTTGCCCTGACTTGCCGTTGATTATCCTGGCAAGCGCTTTCCCGTTCAGTTGGGAAAGTACTCTGGCCCAGCCGACCCGCGCAAGGGACGCCCGCCGGAAAGTCCCGTCAGCCGGGCGGCCGCGGGGTCGTGCTCTCGCGCAGGATCACCTCGCCGGGCACCGGCATCACCCTGGGCCGGTCCGCGACGGTGTCATCGAGCACCAGGCTGGCCGCCATCTCCCCCATCTTGATCAGCGGCAGCCGGACGGTCGTCAGCGGCGGATAGACGTCGCGCAGGGTGACGATGTCGTCGAATCCGGCCACCGCCACGTCGCCCGGAACCGTCAGCCCGCCTGCCCGGAGCCGGGCAAGCGCGCCCACCGCCATCACGTCGGCGACCGCGAACACGCAGTCCGGCAGCCTCTTTCCGCTGGCCAGGACCGTGCTCATCGCCTCGTAGCCGCCATCACGGGTGAACTCGCCGTAGATGACGTCACGCGGATCCAGCGGCACCGACCAGGACTGCAGGCCCGCATTGAAGCCCGCCAGCCGGTCCCGCGCGGTGAGCAGCTCCCGCGGGCCGGCGAGCACGGCGAAGCTGCGGTGCCCCTGGGCGACCAGGGCACGGCCGAGTGCGTCGGCGCCCGCCGCGTTCTCCGGCATGATCGTGTCGACGCCGAGCAGGTCCTGCCCGACGGTGACGACCCGGCCGCCCGAGCGCCGGAAGGCATCGATCTCGCCGCGCAGGCCCCGGCGCTCCGTGACGTCATCGGACCTGCTGCCGATGAGGATGACCGCGCGGGCCCGCTGCGCCCGCATCAGCGCGACGTACTCGCGCTCCCTGAGTTCCCCGGCGGGGGTGCTGGACAGGCAGACCAGCAGCTGCCGGCTGTAGGCCACCTCGATGAGCCCGGCGGCGATCGAGGAGAAGTACGGATCCGCGATGTCGTGCACGACCACGCCGATGGTGTTGCTCTGCCCGGTCGCCACCGCCCTGGCCTGGAGGTTGGCGGTATACCCCAGCTCGGCGACAGCCAGGTTCACGCGGTCGATCAGCTGCTGCCCGACCCGCCTCGCCCCCGCGCTGACCACCCTCGACGCGGTCGTCAGCGACACCCCGGCCCGGTCGGCGACGTCCTGCAGCGTTACCCGTGACGCCCCGACAGTCGCGGCCGGCCCGCGCTG
>WNGD01005216.1_pt1 | contig 12642 bp, 11 predicted proteins | sample 5400671 | NCBI WGS metagenome assembly WNGD01 (sample SAMN13153369, study PRJNA577476) | soil metagenome | isolation source: 40 cm soil or saprolite under grassland replicate 2 | place: USA:California | collected 2016-06-15
CCGGCCAGCGAGTCCGAGCCGAGCGTTACGGTGAAGCCCCATCCGGGTCCTCCTTCGACTGTGAGCCTTCGCAGACCCACAGCCTCGAAGGAGGCCCGGATGACCTACTCAGCCGTCCACAACCTGTCGAGGCACGTCAGCTAGCAGCTGCAGCTGGTGACGAAGCACGAGAATCTCGATCTCCTTCTCACGCTCCGACCGCATCCGCAGCACGAGCAGCTCCAGCAGCCGCCGCAGCGCCCAGTACAGAAACGACAACACCGTGCCCCGACAACGACCCACCTCGACCGCCGACCCTACAGACACGGCACCCACCTACAGCGCGCGGACCGAGGCGCGCGGCGGGCGATCTCAGTTTCCGGCACTCACAGGTTGCCGATGGATCCTCGCCGAGAACGCCGCGGTAGCTGAGCGGGTGCTCGAGGCAATCCGCGCGGACGGGCCCGCTGTCAGCACTCGATTTCGAGCGCGAGCGCGGTACGACGACCGACTGGTTCGGGATGCCGACAAACACCGTACGGGCCGTGCTCGAGGCGTACGCCGTCCCGGGCGTGCTCGGCCTCGCGCGACGCGACGGCAACGGCACAAGCTCCTGTCGCGGTACCGCGCCCACGGCCTGCTCGGCGTCGGCGGCGGTGACATCTTCGGCGGCCTCGGCTCCGCGCGAGCCGGACCCGCAGCGGCCGGAGCACCCAGGGCGGAACGCGCTGCGCGAAGAGCTGGTCGAGCGCGGCGAGCTCGTTCCCGTCGAGGTCGAGGGCGTGCGCGGCAAACGACTACGTCTGGGAGCTCTTCCGTCAGGCGAGCGCGCGGTCGAGGGCGGCCCGGTCGGTCGGCCCGCCGTGCGTCGCGAGCACCTGCTCGACCGGCAGGGCGAGGAGCGGGCGCAACCTCTCAGCGATCTGCTCGGGTGTCATGAGTTTGGCGCTGGGCGAGATCTCGAGACCTTTGCCGAAGTCGACGAGCGCGTCGCCGACGACGATCGCACGGCGGTTCTCGATCCACAGAACGACGTCGTTGTGCTCCCATCCCGGGAACGCCTCCACGCCGACCGGCAGCCGCCCTGCCGCAAGATCGACGATCTCGCTCGGCGGGGCTATCGGATCGAGCAGCAGCAGAAGGCCGCCGTCGTCGATCGCGTAGGAGGAAACCAGCTGGCCCCACCGCACACTCCCCTCCCACTCCGGGTGCGGTGCCTCCCAGTGCCACAGGCCCGGCCCCAGCTCGCGCACGACGCGATGCTATGGGATGCGCGCGTATTCCCGATGCAGCGTTGACGGTCGACGACTCTGTTCAAACGCGCGACGGCGCCTCGTCGTCAAGCGACAGGCCTGCTCAGCACGGTGACGCCGAGCGCGAAGCCGAGCGAAGCTCGCCGAGTCCCGGAAGCGTCACGCGCAGTCAGCCTGAGGCGAGCACCCCGCCCGCCCAGCGGTACCGGTGTTCGGGGCGGCCCGCGGCGCCGTAGCGGAGCGTCAGCTCGAGCGACCCGACCGACGCGAGATGCTCGAGGTAGCGGCGCGCGGTCCCGCGGCTGATCCCGGCCCGCTGTGAGACCTCGACGGCCGTGAGCTCGCTGCCAGCGTCGCGGACGACCTCGACGACGAGGCTGAGCGTCGGCGACGAGATCCCCTTCGGGAGCGCGCCGCCGCCGTGCGCGCGCAGCATCGAGTAGAGGCGGTCGATCTCCTGCTGGTCGGTCTCGTTGAGGCGGTCGAGTCGCCTGCGCACGGCCGCGTAGCTCTCGAGCCGCTCGCGGAACGTCTCGAACGAGAACGGCTTAACGAGATAGTGGATGACGCCGCCCTGCATCGCGCCCCGCAGCGTGCGGACGTCCTTTGCCGAGGTGATCGCGATGAAGTCGACCTCGTGCGTCCCCGCTTCGCGCAGGCGGCGGATCACCTCGAGCCCGCTCAGGTCGGGGAGGTAGATGTCGAGCAGCACGAGGTTTGGGTGCAGCAGCTCGACCTGCTCGACGGCGGTCTCGCCGGTCAGCGCCTCGCCGACGACCTCGAAGCCGGGCACGCGCTCGACGAACGAGCGGTGGATCGAGGCCGCCATGAAGTCGTCGTCGACGACGAGCGTGCGGATCACTGCGCGGTCAGCTCCAGCTCGTCGTCGGCCGAGACCTCGGCCGGGCGCGGGATGTATGCCGTGAAGACCGCGCCGCCCTCGTTCTCGACGCTGATCCAGCCGCCGCGGCGGCGCACGGCCTGACTGACGAGCGCGAGCCCGAGCCCGCGCGGCGTGCTGCCGCGCGCGACCTTCGTCGTGAAGCCGTCGCGGAAGATCTCGTCGAGCAGCGCGGGGTCGATCCCCGGGCCCGAGTCGCGGACGCGGACGAGGACGCCGTCGGCGTCGCCCTGGATCGTCACCTCGATCCAGCCGACGCCGCCGGGCCGCGACCCGACTGCGTCGAGCGCGTTGTCGACGAGGTTGCCGATCACCGTGACGAGGTCGCGGACGTCGCCGTGCTCCTCCGGCAGCTTCGACGCCGGGTCGACGCGGAGCTCTACCCCGCGCTCGCTCGCGACCGCCGATTTCCCGAGCAGCAATGCGACGAGCACCGGGTCGCCGACGCTCTCCATCAGCGACGCCGCGAGCTCCTGGTGGAGCAGCGACGAGCGGCTGATGAACTGCACCGCGTCGTCGTAGCGGCCGAGTTCGATCAGACCGCCGATCACGTGCAGCCGGTGCGCGAACTCGTGCTCCTGCGCGCGCAGCGCCTCGGCGAGGCTCCGCACGTCGCCGAGCTCGCGCAGCAGGCCCTCGAGCTCGGTGCGGTCGCGGAGCGTGACGACGGCGCCGATCTGGCGGCCGCGCACGGAGACCGGCATCCGGTTCGCGACGAGGACGCGGTCGCCGACGAGCACGACCTGGTCCGGCCCGTCGACGTTCCCCGACAGCACCTCGCGCACGCGCCCGCGTGGCACGACGTCCTCGAGCTGCCGCCCGACCGCCGAGCCGTCGATCTCGAGCAGCCGCTGCGCCTCGTCGTTGAGCAGCGTGACGCGGCCGGCGGAATCGGTCGCGATCGCGCCCTCGCGGATGCCGTGCAGCATCGCCTCGCGCTGCTCCAGCAGCGCGCCGATCTCGTCGGGCTCGAGGCCGAACGTCTGCCGCTTGATCCGCCGCGCGAGCAGCACCGAGCCGGCGGCGCCGAGGATCAGGCCGATCAGCGGCGGGATGAGGATCACCGGCAGGTCGGAGCGCAGGTGCGCGCTGACCGTCTTCTCGAGGACGCCGACCGAGACGAAGCCGATCACCTCGCCGCCGACGCCGAAGATCGGCACCTTCGCCCGCATCGAACGGCCGAGCGTGCCGGTCTGCACGCCGACGTACGTGCCGCCGAGCAGCGCCGCGCCGGGGTCGGTCGACACCTTCTTCCCGATCAGCGCCGGGTTCGGATGCGAGTAGCGGATCCCGTTCACGTTCGCGACGACGACGAACGCGGCGCCCGTCATCTTGCGGATGCGCTCCGCGATCGGCTGGATCGTGCGCCACGGCTGGGGCGTCGCGAACGCGCGCCTGACCGCGGGGATCGACGCGACCGACTGTGCAATCACGAGCGACTCGCGGCCGGTCTGCTTGTCGAGGGTGTTGCGCGCCTGGTAGATCGAGACGGCGAGCCCGGCGCCGACCGTCAGCGTGATCAGCGCCAGCTGGAGCAGGACGATCTGGGTCGAGAGCCGCGGGCGGCGCATTCGTGTCGAAAGTGTAACGGGCGCCACTTGCCGCCCTCATGTGGGCACAAAGGACAAAAAGGCCGCAAAGGAACTCTTTTTCACAAGCACCGCAATGTAGACGCCTTGTGAATGGCTCCCTAGCATCGCCGTCCAAGGAAATGGCGACGATGTCTCTTTCGACCACCGCACCCACCCGCGACGCTCCCACCGGCACCGCGCCGATGATCGAGCTCGCGGGGGTCTCGAAGCGCTTCCGCACCCCGGCCGGCGACATCTACACCGCCGTCACCGACTTCACGGTGACGGTCGGCAAGGGCGAGTTCGTCTCGATCGTCGGCCCGACCGGCTGCGGCAAGTCGACGACGCTCTCGCTGATCTCGGGCCTCGCGCCCGCGAGCTCCGGCACGGTGCGCGTCGGCGGTCAGCCGGTCACCGGAATCGGCGAGAACCTCGGCTTCGTCTTCCAGGGGGACGTGCTGTTCCCGTGGAAGAGCGTGCTCGCGAACGTCACGGCCGGACTGCGCTTCCGCGGCGTGTCGAAGAAGGAGGCGCAGGAGCGCGGCCGTGAATGGATCGCGCGCGTCGGCCTCTCGGGCTTCGAGGACCACTACCCGCACCAGCTCTCGGGTGGGATGCGCAAGCGCACGGCGCTCGCGCAGAGCCTGATCACCTCACCCGAGATCATCCTGATGGACGAGCCGTTCAGCGCGCTCGACGTCCAGACCCGGACGCTGATGGAGGACGAGCTGCTCGACCTCTGGTCGTCGACGTCCGCATCCGTCGTCTTCGTCACGCACGACCTCGAGGAGGCGATCGCCCTCTCCGACCGCGTCTGCGTGATGACAGCCGGACCCGGCACGGTGAAGGGGATCTACACGATCGACCTGCCGCGTCCGCGCCACGTCGCCGAGATCCGCTTCGACACGCGGTTCGTCGAGCTGTACCGCCTGATCTGGGACGACCTGCGCGACGAGGTGCTGCTCAGCTACGAGCGGGCAAAGGCCAATGGCTGAGGCGCTCGTCCATGCCATGCTCGACGAGGGCGTCCAGGCCGCCCGCGCGAAGGTGCGCCGCCACCGGCTGTTCGTGATCTCGCTGCGGCTGCTCGTCGCCGTGGTGTTGCTCGTCAGCTGGGAGATCCTGTCGCGCACGAAGACGATCGACCCGTTCTTCTTCGGCCGTCCGACGGAGATCGCCCAGAAGGTCTGGGATTGGGCGAGCTCCGGCACGCCTGACGGATCCCTCTGGGCCGACATCCGGATCACCGTCGAGGAAGCGGTGCTCGGCTTCCTGATCGGCGTCGGCGCCGGCGTGATCTTCGGCATCGCCCTCGGCCGCGTGCGGATCCTCGCCGAGGTGCTCGGCCCCTACATCAAGGCCGGCAACTCGATCCCGCGCGTCGTGCTCGGCTCGATCTTCATCATCTGGTTCGGCCTCGGGCTGCCGTCGAAGGTCGCGCTCGCGTTCGTGCTCGTCTTCTTCGTCGTCTTCTTCAACGCGTTCCAGGGCGCGCGCGAGGTGAACGAGGACGTGATCGCGAACGCGCGCATTCTCGGCGCGAGCCGCACCAAGGTCACGACGCAGGTCGTGATCCCGTCGGCGATGACCTGGATCATCGCGAGCCTGCACACGAGCTTCGGGTTCGCGCTCGTCGGCGCCGTGGTCGGCGAGTTCATCGGCTCGATCCACGGGCTCGGCCACCTGATCGCGTTCGCGCAGGGAACGTTCGACACGAACGGGATCTTCGCCGCGATGTTCATCCTCGCCGTGATCGCGCTCGGCGCGGAGTTCCTCATCACGCAACTCGAGAACCGGCTCATCACCTGGCGGCCGAGCCGCCGGGACGAAGTCGCGCTGTAACTCACCCGCAGAAGGAGGAGAGTCGACATGAAGTTCCGCAGAAAGGGCGTCGCCGCAGTCGTGGCGGTGCTCGCGCTCGGGGTGCTGACGGCGACGGTCGCATCGGCAGCGCCGCGACAAGCCCAGAAGCCCGCCGCTCGCACGCGCATCACGATGATGATCGGCGGGATCAACAAGGTCATCTATGCCACGGCGACGCTCGCGAAGAGCCTCGGCTACTACGAGAAGGCAGGCGTCGACGTCTATCCGATCGACTCGCCGGCAGGCGTCGAGGAGGCCGACGCGCTCGTGGCCGGGCAGATCGACGCGGCGATGGGCTACTACAACCACACGATCGACCTGCAGAGCAAGGGCAAAGGGACGGAGTGCGTCGTCCAGATCGGCCTGACGCCCGGCCACGCTCTGCTCGTGCCGGCGAACAGCTCGATCAAGTCGCTCGCCGACCTGAAGGGCAAGACGATCGGGATCACCGGCACCGGCTCGTCGACCGACTTCGAGGCGCAATACCTCGCCGACAAGGCGGGCGTGAAGCCGAGCCAGTTCACGCGGCTGCCGGTCGGCGCGGGTGCGACGTTCATCGCGGCACTCCAGCACGGGCAGATCGACGGCGGCATCACGTCGCAGCCGACGATCCAGACGCTCGTCGACTCCGGGCAGGCGAAGATCCTCGTCGACCTGCAGAACCTCTCGCAGACGGTGAAGGCGTACGGCGGCGCGTGGCCGTCCACGTGCATCTACATGCGCAGCGACTACGTGAAGACGCACAAGGACGGCGTGCAGAAGCTCGTCAACGCGATCGTCTGGACGCTCAAGTGGATGAAGACGCACTCGCCGGCCGAAATCGCCGCGCGGATGCCGGCGTCGTACGCGCCCAGCAACAACATGAAGCTCTACGTCAGCAGTTGGAACGCGTCGCGGAGCTTCTACTCCACGACCGGTCTGATGCCGAAGACCGGGCCGTCGGTGATGCTGAGGTTCCTGACGGCGTTCACGCCCGGTCTCGCGAGCAAGCACGTCAACCTCTCCCAGACGTACACGAACCAATTCGTCCTGAAGGCGCTGAAGACGAAGGCGCCCTCGGCGAAGTAGCTCGAATCGCAGCAGTCTCGGGGCCTCGGACGCCGGGGCCCCGAGCACGCTGATGCACGGGCCTTCCAACCGCCGCGGCATCTGGCTCGCCGTCCCCGCGATGGCGACCGCGCAGTCGGCCGTCTACATCGCGCGGCCGATGACGTCGTACCGGCTGCTCCGCCTCGGCGGCGACGCGCGCCAGGTCGGCTTCGTCACTGCCGCGTACGCGCTCCTCCCGCTCTTCCTCGAACGAATCCGCCAGTACGCGCCGCCCGCCCAGCCGAACCGAGTGCCGACGAAATCGAAGCGCTCCTCGACTCCGTCCCCGACCTGCGGCCCGTCATGGAGCAGGCACCGCCCGACGAACTGGCGGAATCTTCGCCGCCTTCGACCTGACCGCGACCTACGACAAGGAGCAACGAGCTCTACGCCTCGCCGCGACGCTCAGCCCGGCGCTGATTCCTGCCGCTCCAAGACCTCGACCGCCCAAGGAGGCGGTCGGGGACATCTTCATAGCGGGGGCGGGATTTGGACACATTTCCCCGACCGCGTCACGTACCGTTTCGCGGAGGTTCGGCGCCTCCAACCGACCTGAATCTTCCGCCTAGGCTCCTCGCCGTGCACGCCGAACGCGCAGACGTGCGCCAATACTTCGGACCAGCCGCACGCTTTGACGGTGACCGAGCGACACCTGCTTCAAGGCGTCGTCGGGGTGCCACGAAGCTAATCCACAAGAGGCAGAAGCGCATGCCACCGCTCGGCCTGCGTCGACCCTGGCCGGGATGTCGCGGTCGAGAGAAGCCAGGTGACGTCGCCCCGTACGTAGGCGAGGCGCCCAACCAGCACAGCCGCTCGAAGGGACAACCACACCGAGCTCGAAGCCGCAAGCCGCCGGTGACTACACCGACAGCAGCACGTATTCGAGCGCATGCGCTGGCCGGAGTTCCGTGTGTGCGTAGACGGCTGCGCTTGTGGCGAGCGCCCCGACGGCGAGCAGTACGCGCTTGATCCGCCCGCCCGCGGTGGTCGAGAGCACGCCCGCTCGGACCGAGCCGAGGCGGAGGCGATCGCCGGGGCGCGCCAGCCTTCCGAGCGAGTTCTGGATGACGCCGCCGATCGAGGCACTCGCGCGCGTGCCCTCGAGATGCACGCCGTACTGCTCGAGATCGAGGAGCGAGGTATCACCGCGGCAGACGATCCGGCCGTCCCCGAGTCGCCTGATCCCGCTGGGAAGATCGTCCTCGTCCCAGATCTCACCGACGATCTCTTCGAGGATGTCCTCGATTGTTACGACGCCGTCGAGGACGCCGTACTCGTCGACGACCGCGCAGATCGAGATGTGTTGTTCCTGCATCCGCGCGAGCAGCACATCGAGCGGCAGGGTGGGCGGCACGATTAACGGCTCATGCCGAAACGACTCGACCGGGCGCCCACCCTCCTCGTCGAGCAGCGCCTCCGCCAGCTCGCGCCCGTAAACGACGCCGAGAAGCTGCTCGCCGCTGGGATCAAGCAGCGGGAACCGGCTGTGGCCGGCGTCGCGCGTCGCCACCAGGGCCTCGCGCGCCGTCTGCCCTCGCGCATCGCCGTCACCCGCGTGCGCGGCGTCATCACCTCGCCGGCGCGCCGCTCGTCGAGTGTGAATACCCCCTGCAGCAGCTGCGCGTCCGCCTCGTCCAGCTCGCCCTCCTCGGTCAGGCCTCCGATCAGCTGCCGCAGCTCCTCGAGCGATGCCTGCTGCGCGTGACTGGAGGCCGGCGTCCCGCCGAAGAGACGAACGAGCGCGTTCGATGCGTTGTTGAGCACGACGACGAGCGGCCGCAGCGTCCGGTGAAAGATCTCCAGGGGAACGGCGGAGAACTTCGCGACCTTCCCCGCGGAGCCAATCGCGAAGCTCTTCGGTGCCTGCTCCCCGGCCGTGATGTGCAGCGCCGTCATCGCGAGCAGGGCGAGGATGCTTCCGAGCACGCCGGCGACGTGCGCGAGCGCGACGGAGTGCAGGACCGGCTCGATCAGGTGCGCCAGCGTCGGCTCGCCGATTGCGCCGAGCGCGAGCGACGCGATGGTGATCCCCAGCTGAGAGGCCGACAGGTACTCGTCCAACTTGTCCTGCTGCCGCCGCGCCAGCCGCGCGGCGAGCGAACCGCCACGTACCTGACCGCGCCGGGCCGAGATCAGCGCGAACTCCGCGGCCACGAAGAACCCGTTGACGAGCACGAGCCCGACGATCGCGAACAGGAACAGCGTCGTCATCTTGGGCTGGCGTGCTCGCGCGAGAGCTCGCTCCAACGGCAGCCGCCCGTCTCAGGCGCGCTGTGAGAGTGCGGCTCGGTACTCGAAGGATCGTCGTCCAATAGAGGCGCAAGTTTAGCCGGTCCTAAATCTGTCGGCCGCCGATTTCCGCCGCCGAGACTCGCTTGGAAGTAGACCGAACCGTTTAGGGTCGCTTCGAAGATTCGCGCTCGAGCGACGGAGCGCCAATGTGACGAGCAGAGGGCTCGTCCGCGACCATCACTGTTCCGCCTAATGCGCATCGCAATCGTCAGCGAGCACTACTACCCCCAGCTCGGCGGGATCACCGAGCATGCCTATGGCCAGGCGACGGAGCTCGCCCGTCGCGGCCACCAAGTGACGCTGATCACGCCGAGGTTGCTCCTCCCACCGCGGACGGTCGACCCCGCTCCGCCGAGGGAGGAACTCTTCGAGATCGTCCGGGTCGGGCAGGCCTACCCCTTCTACGTCAACGGCTCGGAAGCGCGACTCGCAGTCGGCCCCTTGCTTGCCTCGGCGATCGGCCGCGTTTTCACGAGACGGCGCTTCGACGTCGTCCACGTCCATAACCCGTTCGGCGCCCTGATGCCGATCATTGCGGTCATGCGCTCCAAGGCGCCGGTGACGGTCGGAACGATCCATAGCGTCGTGCCCGACGGCTACCGACTGCTCCGGTTCTTCCATCGCCCCTTGCAAGTGGTCTTCGGCCGGCTCGACGCTCGCATTGCGGTCTCCCAAGCCGTAGTGGAATCCATTCAGCCATCGTTCCCCGGCCTGAGCTTCGAGGTGATCCCGAACGGCGTCGATACGAGCTTCTTCTCTCCGGAGGCGTCGCCGTTGCCGCGCCTGCAGGACGGCATGCGCAACGTGCTTTTCGTCGGGCGCTTCGATCCTCGAAACGGCCTCAAGCACATGCTGCGAGCGTTCAGTCTCCTGCGCGAACTGCGCGACGACGTCCGTCTGGTCATTCTCGGCGACGGCCCGCTGCGCGGCGTCTACCAGCGTCTCGTACCGGCCGGACTCCGCGGCCAGGTCCTGTTCGAGGGGAGGGTCGATCAACTCCGACCGCGCTACCTGGCAAGCGCCGACGTCCTCTGCACGCCCTGTCAGCTGGCCTCGTTCGGCATGGTCCTGCTCGAGGCGATGAGCGCCGGTGTTCCGGTCGTCGCGAGCCGGAACTCGGGCTTCGAACGGCTGCTGGAGAGCGGGCGCCAGGGTCTCCTGATCGACGCGCCCGACGACGAGCCCGCGTTCGCGACGGCGCTTCACTTGCTGCTCGCTGACGTCGACCTCGCCCGGCAGATGGGTGCGGAAGGCCGGCGGCTCGTGCTCACCACCTACGCCTGGCCCCTCGTCATCGATCGACTGGAGGAACTCTACGAGCGACTGCTCCCGGCCATGCCCGGACGAGCGCGAGCGGCGCAGGCGGCGCCGGGGTAGCGGTGGGCAAGTTCATCACCTGGGTGGCATGCGGTTTCCTTGCGCTTGCGCCGGTGGCAGGAGGAATCCTCCTCGACCGGCTGGTCGGCACAAGCGTTCTCTTCACCCTCATCGCTTGCCTGCTGGCGGCGCTCTACCTGTTCGGCACGTTCGTGCCGACCGCTCCGTTGTTCGGACGAGCGACAAGGGTCCGGAATACGCCCGGCCGATTCGCGCTCACCTTCGACGACGGCCCCGACCCCCGCTTCACGCCGGCGATCAGCCGGTTGCTAGCCGAGCGCGGCCATCGGGCGACCTTCTTCGTCCTCGGCACACACGCGCAGGAGCACCCGCATCTCCTCAGGCAGGTTCTTGAAGACGGTCACGAGATCGCAAACCACGGCTTCGACCACCGCCTGCTCGCCTTCAGCCCCCCAACGAGCGTGCGGGCGCAGCTGCTCACGACCGAGCAGACGATCGCCACGGCCGCGGGTCGGCCTCCGGTTCGTCTGTTTCGCGCTCCGCACGGGGTGCGGAGTCCCTGGCTCGACCACACCGTCGGCCGCCTCGGCTACCGCCTTTGCAGCTGGAATGGCCGCATCGTCGATACGGCCGAGCCCGGCGTAGCGACAATCGTCGAACGCGCCTGCCGCCACCTCCGGCCGGGCGCAACGCTGCTCCTGCACGACGGAGACGGATCCGCCCGCGGCGGCGAGCGCCGTCAGACTGTCGACGCTCTGCATGCGATCCTCGACGGGGCAGAGCGGAGGGGATTGCGATCGGTCTTGCTCAGCTCCCTCGTCGAGCCTCCGCTCGGGCGTCCAGCTGGCGGCCCAACCACTTCAGCTCTTCGCAGCGGGAGCGCAGACGCGCTACCCGTCCTCGAGTTCGAGCGGCACGGGCCGCGCGGAGAGACCGGGCTCGCCCGCCTCGGGCACCCGCTTGAGAACGGCGACGGAGAGCCCCTCGCGGGCGAGGAAGAAGAGGCCCAGGCTCAACCCGACTGAGACCTCGATCGCCTGCATACCGACGCCGAAAGCGATCCCGTGTCCGTAATCGACCGCGTACGCGGCAAGCGGCAACGCCACCGTCGCCTGCAAGACGCCGAAGTTGCCCGGCCACAACGGAAAGAGGATTGCCAGATTGACGAGCACGAGCACGAGCGCCGCCGCCGAGAGCGGCAGCGCAAGCCCGAAGGCGCGCAGCGTCGCGAACACGGCGAGCAGCTGACTGAGCCAGGCGACAGACTGATAGAGAGTCGCGGTCGCCGCAGGAAGCGGCGCCCGAAGAATCCCCAGTCCCTCGCGGGCCAGCGTCGCCAGGAGTCGGAACCTTCCCCGTACCTCGACCAGCGGGCGCTCGTGTCGGCGCGCGCTCGCCAAACCGATCGCGAGCACGGCCAGACCGAGAACGGCGACGAGCGCCAGGCTCCGGAGCGCCCAATGCGGGATCGGCGCCGACACGAGCACGTAGACGATCAACAGGAGCGACGGCAACAGGTCGAGCAGCCGGTAGGCGACGACGCTACCCACAAGCCTCGCCCAAACCCCCGCGCGACCCCCGAGCCTGCGGGCGAGAACGGCGATCCGCGCGACTTCGCCCGCCCGTGCCGGCAGGACGACGTTCCCGAGCAGGCCGACCGCGAACGCGGACAGAACGTCGCGGTAGCGCGGATGAGGCAATGGCATCGCCTGCTTGATCACCGTGTCCCAGGCAAGCGACCCGGCTACGGCGGAGAGCAGGTTGAAGGCGATCGCAGCGAGTGTCCAACGCCAGCGCACGTGTACGAACGCGGTCCCGAACGACTCGAGGTTCGACTCGCGCCAGCGAAGCAGGACAAGCAGCGCGAGGCCGCTCGCAAGAAGGAGCAGCAGTCTGAACCGAGGACTCCGTAGAGCGACGTGAAGGCGGTCGGGCAAGATCTTGCGGGAGTCTGAATCGACCGAGACCGACACGCAAACGAGCCGCGACGCCTTCCCGCCCCACCGAAGGAAGGAAACGGCCCCGAACCGACCCAGCTCGCGTTCTCGAAATCACCATGCACACCGCAGGCCGCATGGGCAGGAGTTCATCGTCACCATCAGCCGACGGCACAGCATCGGCGCATCTGCGCGTTCCGTCGTCGCGCGATCCGATAGATCAACCTGCCGCGCTTCAGATCCCCCAGCGCTGTGAACCCCCGCGCAAGTGAAAAGGCCTGCATTTGAGGCTGTCGCACAAACCCCGGTTTTGCTGGGGTTTGTCGTCCGGGGCGGCATCGACGATTTACCGAGCATCCTCTCGACCCGGAGGTGACCGGTGGCCGCGAACTTCCTTCTGTGTGACCGTGACCAGGAGT
>WNGD01009982.1_pt1 | contig 12642 bp, 12 predicted proteins | sample 5400671 | NCBI WGS metagenome assembly WNGD01 (sample SAMN13153369, study PRJNA577476) | soil metagenome | isolation source: 40 cm soil or saprolite under grassland replicate 2 | place: USA:California | collected 2016-06-15
TTCAAGGACGAACAGCTACAGCAGCGCCTGAAGGAGGAAACGGGCCAGGACGCGAACAGCATTCCGTTTTACGCCTTCAGCAACGTCGAGGAGAACCTGCTCGGGCAGCTCAAGAAGATCCGGCGGAGCCCTTTCCTGCCCGCTTCGATCGATCTTCACGGCTTTGTATACGATGTTCAGACCGGCAAGCTAAGCGAAGTAGTACAGCCAGAGGAGGAAGTAATGGCCGAATACGCCAACCCCGATGCTCTTGTTCCAACTGATTGGGTCGCGGAGAACATGAAGGACCCGAAGGTAAGGCTTATCGAAGTCGATGTCGATACGGCCGCCTATGACACGGGACACATCCCGGGCGCCGTGGGGTGGAACTGGAAAAACGATCTCGAGACACAATTGCAGAGGGACATCGCCGACAAGGAGGGGTTGGAGCGGCTGCTTTCGAAAGCCGGCGTTGACAAGGACACGACGATCATCCTCTACGGCGACAACAACAACTGGTTCGCCGCGTATGCCCTCTGGGTCCTCGAGTATTACGGTGTCGACGCTAAGCTGATGAACGGCGGCCGCAAGAAGTGGATCGACGAGGGCCGCGAACTATCGACCGACGCTCCCAGCTACTCGCCAAGCAAGGCTAGCGCTAAAGGGCCGAAAAAAGATCTTCGCGCGCTACGTGATCAGGTCATGGACCACCTCGACAAGGTGAAGAAGGGAAGGGGCGCCCTCGTCGACGTCCGCTCGCCCAGGGAGTATTCCGGCGAGCTGCTGGCGCCCGAGAACCTGCCGCAGGAAGGCTCCCAGCGCGGCGGGCACATCCCGGGGGCGCAGAACATCGTCTGGTCGCAGGCGGTGAACGAGGACGGCACCTTTAAAACGGCGGACCAGCTCGCGGAGCTCTACCAGAGCCAGGGCGTAACGCCGGACAAAGACGTGATCGCCTACTGCCGCATCGGCGAGCGCTCTGCACACACGTGGTTCGTCCTGACTCACCTGCTTGGCTACAAGAACGTGCGCAACTACGATGGGTCGTGGACGGAGTGGGGCTCGCTGGTGGGCGCGCCGGTCGAAAAGTAGGACGAGCTATTCACACGCCGCTCTCCGCGCGTCCTTCGAGCTAACCTCAGGACGAGCGGATCGGAGGTCGTCAAAGGCACGTCACCTGCCTTCGCAAAACGAGGCTTGCCCGCTCGTGGTGAGGCCTGCTCGAACCATGAGCGGTGCGACGACGCAGCGCGTTTAGATGCCGGCGTCTGCTATCATCTCCATGAATGGCGAGTGACGCGACCGCGGCCACGTCCTGTGAGATCACCCACCGCGTAACCACCCTCAACGGTCGCCACGCCTTCTTCCGCGAAGCTACCCCAGCGGCCGGATCGCAGGGCTCGCTTATCCTACTACACGGGTGGATCGGGACGTCTTCGTGGATGTTCCGCCATGTTCTGCCGGAGCTGGGCGCGCGCTATCACACGATCGCTCCTGACCTGCCCGGCTTCGGCCGCTCTCAGGCGCTTCCGGCCGCCCCATCGATCGAAGGGTACCGCGAGTTCGTACGTGCCTTAGCTGACGAGCTGGGAATCGACCGCTTTCACCTCGTCGGCGTGTCGGTTGGTGGGACGGTGGCGTTGGACTTCGCCCATCGCTATCCCGAGCGAGTGCTTAAGCTCGTTGTGCAGGGACCGGTCTGGCGAGCTACTGACCTGCCGCGGCGATTTCGCTTCACGTATGACCTTCTCGGCCGCATTCCCGTTATTACAGACCTCATACCGAAGACGCCGGTGAAGTGGTGGTTCTTCATCCGCCGGCTGGACATGGGCCGCGACACACGACATTTGTCAAAGGCGGACCGTCGGCAGCTGAGCCGCGATATTCTTCGCGTGCCTAACGAGACGCTTCTCGACGTCGGCCGCGAGCTGCTGCACATCGATATGACCGATCTGGCCCGCCGTATCGTGTTGCCGACGCTGGTTATGGACGGCAGCGAGGCTCGCATGGTCCCGGCGAGCGCTTCACGTGAGTTGAGCCGGCTGATTCCCGATGCTCAGTGGCGGGTTGTTCGGAATGCTGGACACAACGCTGCGATTGAGAAGCCACGACAGTTCCTGGACGCCGTGCTGCCGTTCCTCGCGCCGGAGCTGGCGGCGAAGAAGGCGCCTCGCCGGCCGCGCGCGACTTCCGGGACGAGGAAACCAGCGGGTCGGAAGCGCTCATCCAGCAAGGCGAAAAAGGCAGAAGCTTAGCGTCGCCTTACGCCGCGGCCACCTCCGAAGTGCAGAAGGCACAGCGACGGGCGCCGACCGGGATGTCGGTGAGGCAATAAGGGCACTTCTGCAGGGCCGGGTCCGGCGGCGGCTCCTTCTTCGCCCTCTGCATCAATGCGTTGACCGGCACGACTACAAAGAAGAAGACCGCCGCGGCGATCGTGACAAACGTGAAGATCTTATTGATGAAGTCGCCGTAGCGGAACGTGCTGTCGTTGATTGTGAAGTCTAAGGCAGCAAAGTCCGGTTTCCCGAAGATCATCGCGATGAGCGGCGTTATGAGGTCCTCTACGAGCGCAAGCACGACGGCACCGAACGCCGCGCCGATGACGACGGCGACAGCAAGATCGACGACGTTTCCTCGCAGCAAGAACGCCTTGAAGTCGTTAAGCATCAGAACCTCCTTGGATAGATTGGAGCGAGTGGCGAAAATTTAATCGCGAACCGCGGAGCATGTCAACGCGAAAAACGGGTCTGTTTGTGCGGCGTGGCCGCTTCGCTATAATTGGCGCCGTGACTCCGGGAAACGGCGCTGCCGCTCTAGACGACATCCGGGTGCTTGACCTCGCCGGTGAGATCGGGCAGTACTGTACCAAGCTTCTAGCAGACCTGGGCGCCGACGTGATCAAGGTCGAGCCGCCCGGAGGCGACCCCGTCAGGCACCTGCCTCCCTTCTACCACGATGAGGAGGGCGCCGACCGGAGCCTCTACTGGCTCAACCTGAACACAAACAAGCGGAGTATCGTCCTCGATCTGGAAAAGCCCGAGGATCGCTCATCATTTCAGAAACTCGTTGCGACCGCTGATGTTGTCGTCGAGAGCTTCGAGCCCGGCTATCTCGACCGCCTCGGCCTCGGGTATGAGGGGCTTTCGCAGATAAAGCCGGACATTATCCTCACCTCGCTCACCGGCTTCGGGCAGACCGGGCCACACTCGCGTTACAAGGCGCCGGATATCGTTGGCGTTGCGATGGGCGGGATCATGTGGCTGGCCGGCGACCCCAAGGACCCGCCGAATGTGCCGCCCTGGAAGCAGGGCTACATCTCGGCCTCGATCCACGCCGCCGGCGGTACGCTCACGGCTCTCTACCACCGAGATGTCACGGGCGAAGGCCAGCACGTCGATGTTTCAATGCAAGAGTCGGTCTCGATCGCGCAGGAGACAGCGATGCAGACGTGGGACATGATCGAGGCGCTGCGCACACGGAACGCGCATAAGGGCGTCATCCCCGTAGACGTACCAGGCATCGGGCCTTATGAGTGCACCGACGGCTGGGTGTTTGGATATGTTGGCTCACCGGCCGGCGCGACCTGGGCGGACCTGCTGGCCTGGATGATCGAGGAAGACAAGGCCGAAGACCTCGCGGACGAGCCGTACAAGACCTTTTGCGATGGACTGAACCTCCGCTTTCTCAGCACCCTCACCCAGGACCCGGCGACGATCGCGCAGAAGTTCCAGACGATGGCCCACATCAACGAGGTCCTGCGCCGCTTCGTCAAGACCAAGGGCAAGTGGGAGATGTACGAGCAGTCGCAACGCCGGCGGCTGTTGTTCGGGATCGTGTCCACGCCGGAGGACATCGCCAAAAACCCGCAGCTACAGCACCGCCAGTGGCTCACCCCGGTCGAGCATCCCGAGCTGGGCGCAACGCTACGGTACCCGGGTGCACCGTACCGCCTATCAGAGACGCCCTGGGCTATCCGCCGCCGAGCGCCGACGGTTGGCGAACACCAAGAAGAAGCTCTCGAGGAAGCCGCAAGCTAGCAGTAGGAGGTCACGATGGTCACAAGCGCAGAATTGAAATTCGCCCCCCGCGATGGCGTCAAGCTCGCCTATCTCGACGTTGGCACGGGCGACCCGGCGCTGCTGTTCGTGCACGGCTGGTGCTGCGATCGCGCCTACTGGCGCGACCAGATCCCCGAGTTTGCCCAGCGCCATCGCGTCGTCGCCGCGGACCTGCGCGGAACGGGCGGCTCCGACGCGCCCGACCAGGACTACTCGATCGCTCAATTCGCCGACGACGTCGCCTGGCTCTGCGGCGAGATCGGGCTCGAGAAGCCGGTCATCGTCGGCCATAGCATGGGCGGCCTCATCGCGCTCGACATTGCTCGCAGGTATCCGGAGCTCCCGCGAGCACTCGTCTTCAACGACGCCGTTTTGACTCCGTTCCCAGAACAGTTTGAGGCCCTACGCGTGGCCCTCATGGCCGGGTTGCAGTCGCCAGCTTACAAGGCTGTGGCGGCGAACTTCGTCAATTCAGCCATGTTCACGCCGGATTCGCGCGACGATCTGAAGACCGAGATTGTCGACGGTATGACCAACGCGCCCCAGCGTCTCATGCATACGGCGCTCTCCAGCATTCTCTCCGGCGAGCAGATGACGCCGGGACCGATGCCTGTACCCTCGCTGTTCATACGAGCCGCCACGCAGACGGCAACCGACGAGGAGCTAAGACAGCGCTACCCGGGCATGGAAGTCACCACAGTCGACTGCGGGCACTTCATCCAGATGGAGAAGCCGCAGGAGTTCAATTCCATACTCCGCCAATTCGTAGAGAAGGTGGCATGACCTCCAAGCTCCCCCTCGAAGGCGTCAAGGTCGCCGACTTCTCGTGGTTCGGCGCGGGGCCGATCTGCGGGCGCCTGCTCGCGGACTACGGGTCGACGGTGGTTCGAGTGGAAACGGAGACCCGTGTAGACTCCCTGCGGGTAGTCGCGCCGTTCGCGAAGGGTAAGACCGGCTACAACGTCAGCGGCTACTTCAACAACTACAACGCCGGGAAGTTGGGCATCCTCCTCAACTGCAACACCGAGGACGGCCTGCACATCGCCCGCCGACTCATCGAGTGGGCAGACATCTTCTTAACGAACATCACGCCGCGAGTCGTCGAGCGCTGGGCCATGACATACGAGAACCTCGTGAAAATCAACCCACGGATCATCGCCGTCTACCAGCCGATGCAAGGGTTCGACGGGCCGCACCGCGACTTCCTGGGCTTCGGCGCCGTCCTCACTCCGATCACCGGGTACAACCACCTCTCCGGCTTTCCCGGACGCCCGCCGATGGGTCTCGGCACCAACTACCCCGACTACGTGATCAACCCCGGCCACACATTCGTCGCGATCATGGCGGCGCTTCACTACCGGAACCGTACTGGCAAGGGACAGCGCGTTGAGTGCGCGCAGGTGGAGTCTTCCTGCGCACCGCTGGCGCCCGCTATCTTCGATTACACCGCGAACGGCCGTGTGCAGGGACCCCAGGGCAACAACTTGTCGTACGCGGCGCCACACAACGCCTTCAAGTGCAAGCCTGTCAGCGACGGCGGCCGTCCGATGGACGAACGCTGGATCGCTATCGCCTGCTTCAGCGAGGAAGAATGGCAAGCGCTGGTCGAGGTGATGGGCAAGCCCGACTGGGCGCGGGACGCCAAGTTCGCCACGCTCAAAGGACGCAAAGAGAACGAGGCCGAGCTCGAGGCGGGGATCAGTGCCTGGACGGGCGACAAAGACGCTTACGAGCTGATGGAAGAGCTCCAGCGCCGGGGCGTTCCGGCTGGCGTCGTCCAAAGCGCGCGCGAGATTCTTGACGTTGATGAGCACATGAAGGCGCGTGGCTACTACGCCTACGTCGAGCACCCGGAGGCCGGCGTGCACGCCCACGACGGCCCGCCGTTCGTCCTCTCGAAGACCCCCGGCCGCGTTCGCTCTCCCGCACCCCTCCTCGGCGAGCACACGGAGTACGTCTGCAAGGAGATCCTCGGCCTCGACGATGAGGGGATCGCGGAGCTGATGGTCGCGGGGGCTCTGGCCTAGGGGGACCGAAGAGTAGAACTACGATGGACCGGCTGAGAGGTAGGTCCTCGGTGAGTCTTGTTCTCTGGCTCACGACGATCGCCGCGCTGGTAACGGCCGCTGCTGCCTGCGGTGGTGCCACAAACGGCACACTGCTGGCGATCGACGCAAAGACAGGGCAGGAGCTGTGGCGTGTGCGTCCGCCGGGCGGAGCCGTGGGCCGGGCGACGACCGCAGATGGGCTAGTATTTGTCGTGACCAGCAACAACTGCAACTCCCTGCAGGGAACGCTCGTTGCTTACGATGCTGCCTTGGGGAGAGAACGGTGGCGGGCCCCATCGGTCCGCGGCTGTTTTTCATCGGTGTCTGCACGGCGAGGTCTCGTGGTCGCGCTAGGCGAGAAGAACGTTCAGGGGCTGGACGACCGCGACGGAAGCAGCCGGTGGAGCGCTGAGCTGACCGGAGGCAGGGACGTGACATTAATCGACGGCGATAATCTGGTTGTCGTCGTAGAGGTCGCCGCTTATGACGCCCAGTTTCGTGCTCTGGACCGCCTTACCGGGCAGGAGCGGTGGGCAAAAAGCATGACACTGCCGGGGCGGTTTGGGCCTGCACTCGCGAGCAATACAAGCGCTTTGTTTCTCACCCAGCCGTTCGGAGGCAGTCTAGGTGCCTGGCCGCTGACTGCTCTCGATTTGGAAACTGGTGAGCAGCGGTGGGCGGCCAACGTCGGCGGCGCCGGAACATCCCTCGTGGGTCTTGATACAAACGACGACACAGCTTTCGTGAGATTTGGCAGCTACACGGAGGAACAAGCCGTTCGGAAGGAGGGCTCAAGCACGGTAGCGGCATTTGACGCCCGCACAGGTGAGGAGAGATGGCGACATCAGGAACCCGGCGACCCTTTTGCTGCTGACCTCGCGGTGGCTGACAATGGCATTTACGTCTACGGACTCGGGGAAAAAGCCTCTGACACGCTAACGGCATTGGATGTTCAGTCCGGGGCAGTGCGCTGGCAGATCAGCCAGTTGGGTGGCAGGGGACAGCAAACCGTCGCCGCCGGGGCAGGAGTGGCAGTCTTGACGGTCTCCGAAGAGTCGCGTGGCCGCGTGCTCGCATTCACCGCGGCAGATGGGTCGCACTTTTGGGAAAGGGAGGTGCCGCCCTCGCCGGGGGTAGTCCACGCCACGACCGTGTCCGACGGCGTAGTCTATGTAGGTGCATGGGGAAAGGTCCCCTCGTTTGGCGATTAGGCGACGGGTCAGGGAGTCTCATAGTGGCGGGGGCGCTGGCGTAGCGGCGACCCAACGCAATTGACGCAGATGAATCGCGGATGAGCAGAGATGAATAGGCACTGGCACGCGAACAACCGAATGCCCAAGAATGCCACGTTAGGGAAGCGCGTGCGCTGGCACGACGAGCACGCCCGAGTATGCGGCTCCCGACCGGTGCCCCCGAGCATCCGTGCGGCGATCGAGAAGAGCAAGTCTCGGAGGTAGACCATGGCTATGCACATCGAACGCAGCGTCGACATCAACGCGCCGCCGGAGCGCGTCTGGGCCGTCATGGCAGACGTCGAGCGCTGGCCGGAGTGGACGGAGTCGATGAAGAGCGTCGAACGGCTGGACAGCGGCGAGTTCGGTGTTGGGAGCAAGGCGAAGCTTCACATCCGGCGGTCGCCGAACGCAAACGTCTGGACAGTGACGGAGCTGACGCCCAACCGCTCGTTCTCGTGGGAGACGAACTCCGGCGGCGTGAAGGGAGTCGCAACGCACGTGATCGAGCCGGACGGAAACGGCTCGAAGGTGACCCTGACGGTCGACCTATCGGGGATTGTCGCAACCCTGTTCGGGCCGATGATCGCCGGGCAATCGCGGAAGAACGTCGAAATGGAGGCGGAGGGGCTGAAGCGGTGGTGCGAAGCGGCTCCTTAACCGCGCGCGTGGCTAAGCCGCTGGACGGGCGCTATACTCACGCCAGTTCAGGGGGTACCCGAGATGGCCATAACGAAGATCGCTCACAATCCCGGCCTAACCAGCGAGCAGGCGATGGAGGCGTTCAAGCAGCACTTCGAAGGCAAGTACAAGGTGGAGCCATGGGTACGCTCCGGCCTTGCGGTCGCCGCTCCGCGACGCGACTTCGTGATTAAGAAAAGCACCTTTTCGGCGGTCAGCGTCAAACTGGATCAAGGCGAAAGCGACACAAAGTTTGTCTACACAGGGTACGTGCCTAATGCATTCGCGCGGGTACTGGTCGGAGGACTCATAGCCCTGTTGCTGCAGAACAGCCTCACGGGGGAGGTGCGTGAGTTTATTGAGTCCGCGCCCGAATTCAAATGAGAGCTGAAGCAGCTGTGGAGCGGAGGGTTTCAAGCGCCTCGGTGAGGCGCATGCGACCCATCAAGGCGCATCAACGGAACGACTGAGAGGGAAACGTGATGACATACGGCTGGGAGACGACGACAGACGAGTTGCTCGAGGGCAAGCACTTATCGGGGCAGCGGATCCTGATTACCGGCGGATCAGCCGGGCTCGGCGCGGAGACCGCGCGGGCGCTGGCCGCGCACGGCGCGAACCTCGTGATCGCCGTGCGAGAGCTCGCCAAGGGCGAGCGGGCGGCGGAACCGATACGCGCCGGCGCGCCACCGCTGGACCTCGCGTCGCTGGCAAGCGTACGTGCGTGCGCCGATAAGTTGCTCGCGGAGGGCAAGCCTCTCGATGTGCTCATTGCGAACGCCGGCGTAATGGCCTGCCCGCAGGGAACTACCGCGGAGGGGTTCGAGACGCAGTTCGGCACTAATCACCTCGGGCATTTTGTCTTCGTGAACCGCCTCGTCCCGCTCGCCGTGGCCGGCGCGCCCAGCCGCATCGTTACGCTCTCGTCGTCCGGCCACCGCATGTCTGACGTTGACCTCGAAGATCCCGGATTCGAGCGGACGCCGTACGACCCTTGGGTGGCCTACGGGCGCTCGAAAACCGCGAATGTGCTCTTCGCCGTGGCGCTCGACCGGCGTCTACGCGAGCGGGGCGTCCGCGCGTGCGCGGTCCACCCGGGCGGCATCCAGACAGAGCTGGGGCGCCATTTAACCCCGGAGACGTGGCAGCTCCTCATGCAACGTTACCCTATGCGCGAGCCACCCAGGTTCAAGTCGGTGCCGCAGGGCGCGGCGACGTCCGTCTGGGCCGCCGTTGTCGCTAATGCCGAAGATGTGGGCGGCCGCTACTGTGAGGACTGCGGAGTGGGGCAGCTGACGGACGATCCGAACGCGATGTCCGGCGTCCGCGCCTACGCGCTCGACGCGGAGCACGCAGAGGCGCTGTGGGCTCGGAGCGAGGAACTCGTCGGCGAGCGCTTTCCGCTGAACTGAACGCGTCTGATTCTTATGGCGCGTGGTCCGACATCGGCAGTCCGAGAACGTCCGCGTAGCGTTTCGCCGGGACGCGGGCCGCGGCGTCCGCGAGGCGGCCGTCCGGGCTGAACCAGGTTGGTATCACTTCAAGTGTGGCATTCTTGACGATTGCCTTCCAGGTGCCTACGACCTGACCGTCGACGACGATGATCGGCCGGAACACGCCGCCGCTGCTGGCGAGCTCCTTGTGCTCGGCCGCGACGGCCGCGCTGCGGTCCCTGTATGCGACCGTGTACTCGTCAAAGGGCGGGAGTAGGTGAAGGCTATGCGAGTCCCGAGTTTGGACTGGAGTCGAAGCTCCGATGAAATACTCGACGCCGTTGATCCTCATACGGTCGATGTGTAGGGCCGCCAGTTCGGCGCCCGCTCGGACGTCGCGAAGCGGCAGGCCCGACCACCAGGCGAAGTCTTGCAATGACGCCGGGCCGTGGCTCGTGAAGTAGCGCTTCGCCAGCTCGGCGAGTGCCTCATCGCGATCGAGCATTGTCGCCGGCGGGACCCACTCGTCGAGCAGCACGAAGGTCGGTTGCTTACCGGCGTGCGAGGCGAAGCAGACGAGGCCCTTTTGCGCGTGATGGGCGATAATGTGCAGTCCGCGTCCGTCCGCCGAGCGGATCCCGGCCTCATCGAGCGCTCGATAAAGTTCTGGGCGCGTTAGCGACCGCCTGCCCGCCAGTGCGATGGCGAGCGCTTCGCCGCCGCGCTCGAGCGTTCGTTCATCGAGCCCCAGCGAACGGTACCTGCCCGCGCTTCCCGCGACGACCCGCGATGCCATCAAGGCGAGCATCCAGCGCACATCCGCGGCGGGCACGAAGTGTAGCGTGCCGCGCATCGGCCACGTGCGGACAATCACGCGCTCTGCGATGGCTGCTTCGATGTCCGCTTCGCTGGCGTTCGGAAGGCGAAGGCCGATCGCCCATTTTCCGCCGGCGTAGTCCTGTGCCTGGACCGCCCCGAGGTGCGAGACCAGCTTGGCGGGCGTACGGAAATCGTGCTGGGCGATCTGCTGGTTGCGCAGCCGCAACCGCGCGATGTTTACGCCGCTCATCGCGTCCCATAGTAGCGGGTGCCGGGTTAGACTAACCGCGATGGATGTCACACCCACTCGCGTCCGCTTCCTGGGCTCCGGCGACGCGTTCGGGAGCGGCGGCCGCTTCCAGGCCTGCATCCATGTTCGATCTCAGGATTCGAGCGTGCTTCTGGACTGCGGCGCCTCGTCGCTGATCGCCATGCGTCGCTTCGGCGTCGAAACGAACGACATCGACGCCATCCTGGTCTCGCACCTACACGGCGACCACTTCGGCGGCATCCCCTTCTTCATCCTCGACGGCCAGTTTCTGTCGAAGCGGGAGCGCTCGCTGCTCATCGCGGGCCCGCCGGGCATCGAGGCAAGGGTGCGACAGGCGCAGGAGACGTTGTTCTCCGGGTCCTCGCAGACCCAGCAGAAGTACGAGATCGGCTTCCTGGAGTGGCACGACCGACGCACGGAGGCTATCGCCGGCACTTCAGTCACCCCGTTCGAGGTCGTCCACGCCAGCGGGGCGCCGCCGTTCGCCCTGCGCCTCGAGGTCGATGGGAAGACCATCGCCTATTCCGGCGACACCGAGTGGACGAACACCCTGGTCGAGGCGGCCCAAGAAGCGGACCTGTTCATCTGCGAGGCGAACTTCTACGACAAGAGCGTCAAGTTCCACCTAGATTACGAGACTTTGATGTCCCACCATGACGAACTTCACTGCAAGCGGCTCGTCCTTACGCACATGAATCTGGAGATGCTGGCCCGACTGCCCAGCCCCGATGTGGAAGCGGCCGAGGACGGGATGGAAATCGCGCTTTAGATACGCCTCGGTAAGGCGCACGCGACAGTCCCAGTCGCATCGACGCGGGCGTGATAGTATTGGCGCGCTGTGAGTCCTGAGAAGCGGGGGACGGGTGACGTCGCCGTCGAGGCGGCGCGCCGCGTACTGGGCGACGGCGCTGCTATTAGTGAGCCGCGGAAGCTCGCGGGGGGCGCGATGCACGATTCGTGGGCCGTCGACGGGACGGTTGATGGCTCATCGCGCGAGCTGGTCGTGCGCGTAAGCCCTGCCGGCAGAGCGGACTACGAGAAGACACGCCGCGAGTTCGAGGTGTTAAAGGTGGCTTTCGGGCGCGGAGTCCGCTGCCCGCAACCGATCGACGTGGGCCGGTTTGAGAGCGGTGAGGACTATTTAGTGATGTCGCGCGTCCGAGGCGACTCGAACCCGAGGCAACTCGTCACCAGTGATCAATACGCCGGCGCCCGCAAGCGGCTCATCGCTCAGCTCGCTGAGGACCTCGCCCGCATCCACCAAATCTCGCCTGACGACGTGGCGGCGGCGCCGAACATGCGCGGACCAGCCGCCGGCGAAGACCCGCTCGCTTACCACCGGCGAGAAGCTGAGGCCATGTTCCGTGTGTTCCTTCTGAACCCGCACCCGGCGATCGACTGGGCGTTCCGCTGGCTTGACCGCCAGATCGAGCGGTTGCCGAGGCCGCAACGCGCGCCCTGCGTCGTTCACGGAGACTTCCGCATTGGGAACGTGATGTACGACGAGGATGGATTGACGTCGCTCCTGGACTGGGAGGGCACACACATCGGCGAGCCGGAGGAAGACATCGCGTGGCTGTGTACTCGCGTCTGGAGATTCGGAAAAAACGATCTCCAGGCCGGCGGCATCGCGCCGCGGGAGGAATGGGTCCGCGCCTGTGAGATCGCCAGCGGCCTCGAGATCAGCCGCGAGCGCGTGGCCACCTGGGAAGTGCTCCAGAACATCCGCTGGGCCGAGATCACGATGATGCAGGCACGCGCTCATCTCGATGGGAATACGCAGAGCCACGAACTGGCGGCGATCGGACGGCGAACGGCGGAGACGGAGCTCGAGATCCTGCGGCTGACGGGCGCGTTGGCGCGAGGGTGAGCTAGTGCAGGATAGGCCGACGGCGGTGGAGCTGCTCGATGCGTTGGGCGGTTTCATGCGTGACCGCGCCGAGAACGCACGTGACCGCTGGGAGCGCTTCCAGTTCCAGGTCGCGGCGAACTCCATCGGCATCATCAAACGAGAGCTGGAACTGGAGGACGGGTTCATGCGGGCAGAGTGGGCGGGGTTGGACCGGCTGCTGGGCGCCGAAGAAATGCCGAAGGAGCAGGCGGCTCTTGCCGTTCGAC
>WNGD01005217.1_pt1 | contig 12641 bp, 6 predicted proteins | sample 5400671 | NCBI WGS metagenome assembly WNGD01 (sample SAMN13153369, study PRJNA577476) | soil metagenome | isolation source: 40 cm soil or saprolite under grassland replicate 2 | place: USA:California | collected 2016-06-15
GCGGGAAGGTGGCGAGCTCGAGCTCCCCTCGGAGTGCGGAGACGTCGAGCAACAAGGCCCGCAGCTTGGTGAGGCCGGCCAGCGGCTCCAGCGGTGGCCGGCCGTCGGAGAGCAGGTGGAGATAACGCACCTTCGGCAGCTTCTCCAGCAGGGACAGGTCCCGGAAGTCGAGACGGAGGGCGAGCGCGTTTACCTCGCGTGCTCGAGCGACCACGGATGCTGCGTCGGTGTAGTAGTCGCCCGCGTACCAGAGCCCGCCGTCGGCCTCGATCGCATCGATGAGCGACGGTGGCAACCCGGGGCGTGAGTCCTTCGCGAGGTCGACGCGCTCGAGCTCCCGGCGAGGAACGTCGAGCAGTCGAGGGTTCACACGAACATATGTTCCCTTAGACTCTTGGAATGACACTAATCGTCCCGCAGCCGTTCGATGAAGCCGACATTCGGCGTGTGCAGGTTGAGCAGGCGAAAGTCGACGCCGCAGGGGCGGAAGCCGTGCTCGACGTTCGGCGGCACCGACAGGAACGTGCCGGGGCCGGCACGGTGCCACTCGCCGTCCTGGAAGAACTCGAGCTCGCCCTCGAGCACGTAGAACGAGTCGGTGTGGTCGGGGTGGGTGTGCGGGTCGACGCCCTCGAAGTCCGGCCCGTACGAGAGCTCGAGCGCCTCGATGTGCGGCAGCTCGGCGAGGACGCGGTGCTGCCGGACGCGCTCGCCCTCGCCCGGTCGCGTGAAGAACGGCTCGTCCATCGCCGCGGATCATGACGTACGTCGAGCTGCACGCGCACAGCGCCTACTCGTTCCTCGACGGGGCGTCGCAGCCGGAGGAGCTCGCGGCTCGTGCGGCCGAGCTCGGCTACGAGGCACTCGCGCTCACCGACCATGACGGCGTCTACGGTTCGCTCGAGTTCGCGCACGCGGCGAAGCACTTCGGCGTGCGACCGATCACCGGCGCAGAGGTCACGCTCGAAGGAGGCGCTCACGTCACGTTGCTCGTGGAGTCGGCGCGCGGCTACGCGAACCTCTGCCGGCTGCTGACGGCGGCGCACGCGCACACCCGCGACACGACGAACCGCGAGCCGCTGCCGCCGCGGCTCGACCAGGCGCTGCTCGAGGAACTGAACGAGGGACTGATCTGCCTCTCCGGCTGCGCCCGCGACGGGCTTGCGGTCCGCGCTCCGAACGCGGCGGCACAGCTCGCGCGCGCCTTCGGACGCGACCGCTTCTACGTCGAGCTGCAACGCCCGTACGAGCGCGGCGACGAGCGCCGCAACGCGCACCTGCGCGACCTCGCCGCCTCGCTCGGCGTCCGCACGGTCGCGACGGGCGACGTCCACGCACACGACCGTCGTCGCGCTGCGCTCCAGGACGTGCTCGTCGCCGTCCGCTGCCGCACCTCGCTCGAGGGCTGCGAGCAGGAGAGGCGCGGCAATCACGAGTCCGTCCTCCGGCCGCCGCAGGAGATGTGCGACCGCTTTGCGGATGACCGAGAGGCCGTCGAGCAGACCACTCGGCTCGCCGAGCGGCTCGAGTTCGACCTGACCGAGGAGCTCGGCTACCGCTACCCGGACTTCTCGGACGGCGAGGATCCGGCGATCGTCCAGCTGCGCCGCGTCTGCGAGAGCGCGTTCGCGGAGCGCTACAGCGACCTCAACGGTCACAAGCGGAGCGTGCGCCGGCGGCTCGAGGAGGAGCTCGCGCTGATCGACGAGCTCGGCCTCGCCGGCTTCTTCCTGCTCCACTGGGAGGTGCTCGAGCTCGCGCGCGAGGTGGCGTTCGAGGTGCGCGGCCCCGGCTCGATGCGGCACGTCCTGCCGCCTGGCCGCGGCCGCGGCTCCTCGGTCGGCTCGCTCGTCTGCTACCTGACCGGCCTCTCGCACGTCGACCCGGTCGCGAACAACCTCTCACTCGGCCGCTTCCTCAACCGCGAGCTCGCGTCGGTGCCCGACATCGACCTCGACTTCCCGCGCGACATCCGCGAAAAGCTCATCGTCCGCGTAGTCGAGCGCTACGGGCAGGAGCACGCCTCGCTCGTCGCGGCCTTCGCGACCTACCGCTCGCGCGGCGCGATCCGGGACATCGGCAAGGCGCTCGGCCTCCCGTATGCCGACCTCGAGCGGCTCGCGCGCCTGACTGACGGCTGGAACGCGCAACGCGTCGCCGACGAGATCGCCGCGCTGCCCGACGCGGCGACGAAGCTCCGCTCGCCGCGCTGGCGCGCCTTCGGCGCCCTCTGCGCCGAGATCGCCGGTCTGCCGCGCCACATCTCGCAGCATCCGGGCGGGATGGTCATCTCCTCGCGGCCGCTCGTCGAGCTCGTGCCAGTGCAGCCGGCAGCGATGGAGGGCCGGCAGATGTGCCAGTGGGACAAGGACTCCTGCGCCGACGCCGGCTTCCTCAAGATCGACCTGCTCGGGCTCGGGATGCTGTCGGCGGTCGAGGAGTGCGTCGACCTGGTCGCGCGTCACCGCGTCGACCCGAAGGGTCGCAATCGACCTATGCGGATCGACCTCTCGCGCATTCCGCTCGACGATCCGGACGTGTTCGCGGAGATCCAGGCAGCCGACACGGTCGGCTGCTTCCAGATCGAGAGCCGCGCGCAGATGCAGGTCATCCTCCGCACGCGGCCGGAGACGATCGACGACATCACGGTGCAGGTGGCGCTCGTGCGGCCGGGGCCGATCCAGGGGAAGGCCGTGCACCCGTACGTCGAGCGGCGCCAGCTGCTGCGCGACGACCCGGGCTACCGCGCGCCGGCCGACCACCCGCTGCTCGAGGAGCCGCTGCGAGAGACGCTCGGCGTCGTCGTCTTCCAGGACCAGGTGCTCGACGTCGCCGTCTACCTCGCTGGCTTCACCGTCGGCGAGGCCGAGGGGCTGCGGCGGGCGATGAGCCGCAAGCGCTCCCACGCGGCGCTCGAGGCGTGGCGGGAGCGGTTCGTCGCGGGCGCGCAAGAGAAAGGGGTGGAGGAGGCGAAGGCGCACGAGCTCTACGACAAGCTCGTCGCCTTCTCGGGCTTCGGCTTCCCGAAGTCGCACGCGGCCGCGTTCGGGCTGCTCGCGTACCAGTCCGCGTGGCTGCGGCACCACTACGCGCCGGAGTTCCTCGCCGCGCTCCTCAACGCGCAGCCGATGGGCTTCTATCCGCCGGCGACACTCGTGCGCGACGGCCAGAAGCGCGGAGTGGAAACGCGCCCGCCCGACGTGAACCGCAGCGGGGCAGGCTGCACGATCGAGGAGGACGGAGCCGTGCGGGTGGGGCTGAAGTACGTGACCGGAGTGGGGGAGGACGACGCGGAGGCCGTCGCCGCGAAGCGGCCGTACTCCTCGATTCGCGAGCTCGCCCAGCGGACCGGCCTGTCGGAGGACGAGCTACGCGCGCTCGCCGAGTCGGGCGCCTGCGACTGCTTCGGGCTGCGGAGGCGCGAGCTCCTCTGGCAGCTCGGGCTCGTGCCGCGGCCGGCAAGCGTCCCGGGCACGGGAGGAGAGGCGAAGCAGCTCGCGCTGCCGCTCGAGCCGACGGCCGCGACGCCGGAGCTGCCCGAGCCGACGGTGTGGGAGCGGATGCTCACCGACTACCGGACGACGAGCCTGTCCGTCGGCGTCCACCCGCTCGAGCTGCTCCGCCCGCACCTGCCGCCTGGAACACTGTCGAGCAACGAGCTACGCGAACAGCCGCACAGGGCGGAAGTGCGGCTCGCCGGGCTGGTCGTCGCGCGGCAGCGGCCGGCGACCGCGAACGGCGTCGTCTTCATGCTCCTCGAGGACGAGCTCGCGCAGGTGAACCTCATCGTCCTGCCGCAGGTGTACGAGCGGTTCCGCGCGGTCGTGCGCAGCGAGCCGCTCCTGCTCGTCCGGGGCCGGTACGAGCACTCGGACCGCAACCGGAACATCCTCGTGGACGAACTCGTCTCCCTTGCGCCGCTCGCGCGGTCGCTGACCGACGGCGCGGACGTCCACGCCGCCCTCCCGCGCGCCCACCACTTCGGCCATCGGTAGCGTCGCTAACGTCTGAGTTGTCGGCGCGTCTCAGTTGACAGGGTCGGATCGGGGCCGCGCCTAGGGGCGGCAACTGCCGTCGTTCGGGAGGGCGTACATGAAGAAGGTTGTCGGGGTGCGAGCGTTCGTCACGGCGCCGTTGGTGGCACTGGTGTGCTTCGCGATCTCGGCCGCGGGAGCAGGTGCTGCAGCTCCCACCGGTACGAGGGTCCTGGCACCCAAGCCGCTCATTCCTCACGGTGCAAAGAAGCTCGGAGCGGTCTCGCCGACTGCGACCGTGTCCGGCGCCGTGGTCCTGCAGCCGCGCGACGACGGCGCGTTGACGCGCTTCATCTCGCAGGTGACGGACAAGCATTCGCCGCTCTTCCATCACTACCTGACCCCGAGCAGCTTCGCCGCGAAGTTCGGTCCGACTCCCTCGACGATCGCAGCCGTCAAGTCGCAGCTCGAGGCTTCGGGGCTCACCGTCACCAATGTCGCCCGGAACGGCCTGATCCTCGACTTCCAGGCTCCTGCGAACAGGGTCGAGACGACCTTCCGAACCGGGCTGGAGCGTTACAGGCTCGCCAACGGCTCGGTCGGCCAGGCACGGACGGCAGCGGTTCGGGTGCCGACGACGATCGCGAAGTACGTGACGTCGGTCGTCGGCCTCGATACCACCGTGAAGCTTCGGCCGTCCGGAGTCGTCCGGGCGCCCAGGTCGGCGCGGGCGGGCTACGCCTCCGCCACGGCCAAGGCGTTCGCCCATCCCGCCGGCTCGCCCACGCCGTGCACCGCTGCGACAGACATTGCCGAGGAGTTCGGCGGCCTCACCGACGATCAGATCGCCAACGCGTACGGCGTCTTCGGCCTGTACAGCGCCAACGACACCGGCTCCGGCCAGCACATCGCGGTCTACGAGCTGGAGCCGTTTGCGATGAGCGACCTCCAGACGTTCGACACGTGCTACTTCGGCGCGACCCAGGCCACCGCGATGCTCGGACGCGTGGCCCTCAAGAGCGTGGACGGCGGCCAGCCGGCCGGACCCGGCTCAGGCGAGGCGATTCTCGACGTCGAAGACGTCTCGGCTGTCGCCCCGGGCGCGAACATCGACGTCTACGAGGCGCCGAACAACACGTTCGGCTCGATCGACGAGTACGCGCAGATCGTCAACGACGACGTCGACAAGATCGTGACCACGAGCTGGGGACTGTGCGAGCAGGCGGTGCAGCAGGGCTCGCCGGGCATCCAGGAGGCCGAGAATCTCATCTTCCAGCAGGCGGCCGCCCAGGGGCAGACCATCTTCTCCGCCAGCGGGGACCAGGGCAGCAACGACTGCAACGCCTTTCTGACGAGCACACCCGTCGACCCGGTGCTGTCCGTCGACGACCCCTCCAGCCAGCCGTACGTCGTGGCTACGGGCGGCACCACGATCAACGACGCCACCCAGCCCGCGAACGAGCAGGTCTGGAACGACGGCGCCGTGTGGGGTGCGGGCGGCGGTGGCATCTCCGAGTCCTGGCCGATGCCGGCGTGGCAGTCCGCCCCGCAAGTACCGGGGGGCGCCGCCTCCACGAGCAACTCGGGCGCCGTTGCCGCGGCCGACACGTTCCAGGGAACCGGGTTCTGCCTCGACGACACCGGCGCCGGGGCGGACGAGACCGCCTGTCGCCAGCTCCCCGACGTCAGCGCCGACTCCGACGAGTTCACCGGTGCGATCACCGTCTTCAGCGCCGCTCTTTCGGGCTGGAACACCCTCGGAGGCACCTCGTCGGCGGCGCCGCTGTGGGCGGCCATGCTCGCGGACGTCAACGCGTCGTCCACCTGCCAGAACAACCCGGCGACGCAGGACGGCGTGGGCTTCGTCAGCCCGCTCCTCTACTCCGTGGCCTCGAACCCGACGGCGTACGCAGCGTCGTTCAACGACATCACGCGGGGGAACAACGACCCGTACGGGGACTCGAACCTGTTCCAGGCCACGCCCGGCTACGACATGGCTTCGGGCCTGGGGACGCCCCAGCTGACGGCTCCGAACGGCGGAGCCGGCCTCGCCTTCTACCTCTGCAGCCAGGCCCCGGCAGTCACCCGGCCGACCATTACACAGCTCGCGCCGGTCTTCGGTTTCACCTCCGATCCCAGCACGAGCGTGACGATCACCGGCTCGCACTTCCAGGACAGCTCGAACCCCGTGGTCGGCGTCCAGGTCGGCAGCTATCAGGTTCCCTCCGCCGACTTCAACGTCTCCGACGCGAGCCACATCACGGCGGCGTTCCCGGCCGCGGCGAAGGTGATCCCGCCGACGGATCAAACCGACGGTGCGGGGCGTGTGCAGGTGACCGTGACGCTCAAGGACGGCGAGACGAGCGCAGCGAACATCAACAGCTGGTTCACCTACGTGGACAAGAGCGGCTCGTCACAGCCGCTCCCGACCGTGACCAGCGTCCGCAACTTCGCCGGGCCCGAGGCGGGCGGCAACACGGTCGACGTCTACGGCGCCGGTTTCTCGGGTGCAACGGACGTCAGCTTCGGCGGCGTCAGCGCCGGCGCCGGGAACTTCCAGGTCAATGCGAGTGGAACCAAGATCTCCGTCCAGGTCCCCGCATTCCAGCACGGGACGACCACCTGCGCTCAGGACGGCTCGAGCTTCAGCGCGTCGGAGAGCGCCACGAACGACATCTGTCAGACGCAGGTCGTCGTCACCACTTCTAACGGCTCGAGCAGCACGTCCACGATCCTGCCGCTGTACGAGGGTCCGATCAACATCGCCGCCAACGGCGTCATGAAAGCACCGCCCGGCGACGAGGTCTCGCCGGCAGCCACCGAGTACGACTACGAGCCGGCTCCGACAATCACGTCGATCTCCACGAGTCACGGCCCGGCCTCGCTCGCCAGCGAGAGTGGCGGCTCCGTCATCACGATCACCGGCAAAGGCTTCAACTTGGCGACCCTCGACTGGGTCAACCTCGGCGCCCCGGCGCAGGAGTCCTCGCAGCTGGACCTGTTCTCGCTGGTCAGCGTGACCGGCACCGCGATCGAGGTCGTGGCACCGGGATTCGACAACGCGACGGTCGGGCCGAGCACGCTCCCGGTCACCGTCCAAACAGCCTCGGGCCTGTCGAACTCGGCGAATGCAACCTACGCCGGCGTCCCGACGGTCAACCAGGTGCTGGCATCGACCGGCGTACCGGGCATCGGTCCCGCCGGTCCTGATACGGGCGGCACGCCGATCGAGATCGACGGCGCCGGGTTCGCGAGTCAGACGCTCTTCGTGGCATTCGCGGACATCGCCACGCCGTACTCGCTCGGTACGCAGTACAACTTCATGGCGACCGGCGACACGAAGCTGACCACGACCACGGTCGCCCAGAACCCGGCGGTGGTCGACACCCAGGTGTGCACCGTCACCGCCTGTTCGGCGCCCGCCTCGGCGGACGGTGGAACGTCCGACCTCTTCATCCTCTACCCACCCGGCGATCCGAAGATCGACTCGATCGCACCGGGCACGGGGCCTGCAAACGGCGGTACCCCGGTCACCATCACCGGCCACAACCTCGGTTGCGTGACCGACATCTCCTTCGGCAAGGTCGCGGCGGTCGACGCCGCGAACGCCGGGGCGATCCTCGACTGCGGCACGACGGACACAGTCACCGTGACCGCACCGGCAGGCGCCGTCGGCACCGTTCCGATCACGCTCCAGACGGTCGAGAGCGTCGTGACCGGCGCACCTCCCGCGCAGGGGTCGTTCCGCTACACCAAGGGGCGGCCGCAGGCTCTGACGGTCAAGAGGTCGGGGAGCGGCTCGGGGAAGATCACGAGCTCGCCGGCGGGCATCCGCTGCCCGAAGACGTGCTCGCACAAGTTCGCGTACCGCAGGTCGGTGAGCCTGAAGGCGAAGGCCTCCAAGGGTTCCGCCTTCGCCGGCTGGTCGGGCGCGGTCGGGTGCGGCCGGAAGTCCAAGTGCAAGGTCAAGATCAGCGGGGCCCTGAAGGTGACGGCGAAGTTCGCGCTCAAGAACTGCGTGGTGCCGAACGTCAAGGGCCAGAGCCTCTCGGCGGCGAAGCATTCGCTCAAGGCGCACTCCTGCTCGGCCGGGCAGGTCAAGCACGCCTTCTCGAGCAAGGTGCAGGCGGGCAGCGTGATCTCGCAGAGCCCGAAGGCGGGAAGCCACCTGAAGCACAACGGCAAGGTCAGCCTGACCGTGAGCGAGGGCCCGCGGCACTAAAGAGTGACCACACGCTGCGTCCGCGCGTTTACGGGACATGAAACGGGAAAACGGCTTCGCCCCGATCGGCTCCTACGCTGCGATCGGAGACGGCAGGACGGTGGCCCTTGTCGCCGCGGACGGCTCGGTCGACTTCATGTCGCTGCCGAGCCTCCACGCGCCGACGACGTTCGCGGCGCTGCTCGATCCGGAGCGAGGCGGGCGCTTCACGCTCGCGCCGACCGGCGAGTTCGACGTCGCGCGCCGTTACGTCGGGCGCACGAACGTCCTCGAGACGACCTATCGCACCGGCGACGGCGTCGTGCGGGTCACCGAGGCGCTGACGCTCCAGGACGGCGGCCTGCTCCCGTGGGTCGAGCTCGCTCGGCGCATTGAGGGAGTTGAGGGATCAGTGCGGCTCGAGTGGCGGCTCGAGCCGCGCTTCGACTGGGGCGGCGAGCTGCCGCGCATCGTCCGGCGAGGGGACCACCTCGTCGCCGAAGGCGCGGGGCTCCAGCTTGCGGTCCACTCGCGGGGCGCGGGGGTCGTGGAGCCGGAGGAGGACGCGCTCGCCGGCTCGTTCGAGCTCGCGGCGGGCGAGCAGGCGGTGCTCGCGTTGGTCGCCGCACACGAGCAGCCGCTCCACGCGCCGAGCCGCGACCACGTCGAGGCGCGCCTCGATGCGACGTGCCGCGTCTGGGAGCGCTGGCTCGGCTTCTGGGCCTACGACGGGCCGTGGGAGGAGGAGGTCGCGCGCAGCGCGCTCGCGCTGAAGCTCCTGGTCTATGCACCCAACGGCAGCATCGCTGCGGCGCCGACCACGTCGCTGCCGGAGGTGATCGGCGGCGACAAGAACTACGACTACCGCTACTCCTGGGTGCGCGACTCGGCGTTCACCCTCGACGCCCTCATGCGGCTCGGCCTGCCCGAGCAGGTGCAGGAGTCGTTCGGCTGCTTGCTGCGCGCGGTGCGCCAGACCGCTCCCGACCTGCGGCCCTTCTACGACCTCGACGGCAATGTGCCGGAGCGGAGCGAGACACTCGATCACCTGCGCGGCTACCGCGACTCGGCGCCCATCCGCTACGGGAACGCCGCGAGCACGCAGCTGCAGCTCGGCTCGTGGGGCGATCTGCTCGAGACCGCCGACCTCTACGTCTCCGAGGACAACGTGCTCGACGAGGAGACGGGCGAGCTGCTCGCGAGCTGCGCGGACCGCGCCTCGATCCTGTGGGGGGACGAGGACTCCGGGATGTGGGAGCTCTCCGAGCATCGCCACTACACGAGCTCGAAGGTCTCGGTGTGGATGGCGCTCGACCGGGCGTTGCGTCTGGCCGGGGAGGGCCAGCTGCCCGACGATCACGCCCCGCAGTGGCGTGAGCAGCGAGAACGCCTGCGCGCCTGGATCGAGGCGACCTGCTGGTCCGAAGAGCTCGGCGGGTACTGCGGCTGGGCGGGCGAGGACTCACTCGACGCCGGGATCCTCCGGGCTTGCCGCATGGGCTATCCCGAGCCGGAGCGCCTGAGCCGTACGGTCGACACGATCCGGGAGCAGCTCGGCGCAGGCCCCGGCCTCATCTACCGCACGAGCGAGCACGTAGGACAGGAGGGCGCGTTCGTCGCCTGCTCGTTCTGGGCCGTCGAGGCGCTCGCGCGGCTGGGGCGCGTCGACGAGGCCTGCGAGACGATGGAGCGGATCCTCCCGTACGCGAACGACCTCGGGCTCTTCTCGGAGCAGGTCGACCCCGAGAGCGGCGAGCTCCTGGGGAACTTCCCGCAGGGACTGAGCCACCTCGCGCTCGTCAATGCGGCAGGTGCCGTCGAGGACGCTAGTGCCGGGACGCGTGCCGGCGATGCATCGGCGAAGGCAGGTGCGGCGCGAGGTTGAAGGCCGTGTTCACGAGCGCGAGGTGCGTGAACGCCTGGGGGAAGTTCCCGAGCAGCCGCTCCGCCGTGGGGTCGTACTCCTCCGACAGCAGGCCGAGGTCGTTGCCGAGGTCGACCAGCCGCCCGAACAGCTCGTGCGCCTCGTCGTGGCGGCCGAGCAGCTCGTAGCAGTCGCAGAGCCAGAACGAGCACGGCAGGAACACGCCCTCGCCCGGCGGCAGCCCGTCGGCCGCGGACTCGCTGGTTCGGTAGCGGAGCACGAATCCGTCCTGGAGCAGCTCTCGCTCGACCGCCTCGATCGTCCCGCGGATCCGCCGGTCGGTCGCCGGCAGGAAGCCGGTGAGCGGCAGCAGCAGGAGGCTCGCGTCGAGCTCCTTCGAGCCGTACGACTGGGTGAAGGAGCCGAGCTCGGGGTCGAAGCCGCGGTCGCAGACGTCCTGCTGGATCTCGTCCCGCACCGCCCGCCAGCGGTCGACCGGGCCTTCGAACCCGTGGTCCTCGACCGTCCGCACGGCGCGGTCGAACGCGACCCACGCCATCGCCTTGGAGTGGACGAAGTGGCGGCGCCCGCCGCGGATCTCCCAGATGCCGTCGTCCGGCTCCCGCCACGCTTCTTCGAGATGGTCGAGCAGGCCGAGTTGGATCGCCCACCCCTGCGGGTCGGGAGGCAGGCCGTGCCGGCGCGCCTGGTAGAAGCAGTCGAGCACCTCCCCGTACACGTCGAGCTGGAGCTGCTCGCTCGCCGCGTTCCCGACCCGCACCGGCTGCGAGCTCTCGTATCCGTCGAGCCAGGGGAGCTCGAACTCGCTGAGGCGCCGCTCGCCGGCGACCCCGTACATGATCTGGACGTCCGCCGGGTCCCCCGCGACGGCGCGCACCAGCCAGCGCCGCCACTCTCCTGCCTCGTCGGCGTGGTTGCAGTGGAGCAGGGCGAGCAACGTGAGCGTCGCGTCGCGCAGCCAGCAGTAGCGGTAGTCCCAGTTCCGCACCGAGCCGACCCACTCCGGGAGCGACGTCGTCGCCGCCGCGACGATGCCGCCGGTCGGGTCGTACGTCAGGGCCTTGAGCACGATGAGCGACCGCCGGACGAGCGGTGCCCATTCGCCCGGCAGGTCGAGCGGGCACGCTTCGCTCCACTCCCGCCAGAAGCCCTCGGTGTCGGCCAGCGCCTGCTCCGGGTCGATCGCCGCGGGAACCTCCTCGTGTGACGGGAACCACGTGAGGACAAACGGGACTCGCTCACCCTCGTCGACCGAGAACTCCGAGACCGTCCGCATGTCCTCGCCGCGCGTCTCCGCGTGCGTGCGGAAGCACAGCGCATCCGGCCCGGCGATGGCGATGCGGGTGTCCTCCTCGTGCGTGCGCTTGCGTACCCACGGGACGATTCGCCCGTAGTCGAAGCGGATCGCCAGCTCCGAGCGGAAATGGACGCTGCCCTTGACTCCCTCGACGATGCGCACGACGTCGGGCGCCTTGCCGCGCGGCGGCATGAAGTCGAGGACACGCGCGACCGAGCCGTCCTTCGTCTCCCAGATCGTCTCGAGGACGAGCGTGTCGTGGAGATAGCGACGCGTGCTCGTGGCGGGCGACGACGGCGCGAGGAGCCAGCGCCCGTTGTCGGAGTCTCCGAGGAGGGCGGCGAAGCAGGCGCCGGAGTCGAAGCGCGGGAAGCAGAGCCAGTCGATCGAGCCGCCTCGCTCCACGAGCGCCGCCGTTTGGAGGTCGCCGAGCAGGGCGTAGTCCTCGATCCGGGCCATCAGCGGTTCTCGATCTCCAGGCCGAGTTCGGGCCAGCGCTTCCGAACCGCCCGGTTGAACGAGTCCTCGTACGTCTCGGCCGCATCCTCGTCGAGCGTGCGGGCGAAGCGGTCGCGCATGTCGGCGAGCGCCTCGGTCGCCGTCTCGACGGCGTCGACGAAGTCCCCGTACGCCTCCTCACGGTCCTCCCGGTCCGCCTGCTCGTACAGCCGGTGCTTCTCGCGGCAGTCCTCGAGCAGATCGGCCTCGTCCTCCACGAACAGGTCGAGCTGGCGCGCGGTCACGTCTCGGAACGGGTCGCGGCGCAGCCTCACGGTCGCTCCAGTGCGAGCAACAGGTGAGGGCGCCCGTCGACGTCGATGGTTTCGACGGGCTGCAAGCCGAGCCGCTCTGCGAGTCGCAACGAGCGTTCGTTCCCCGGCTCGATCTTCGCCACCAGCCGCCGGTGCGGGAGATGCGCGAACGCGGCGCCGATGCAGGCATTCGCGGCCTCGAGCGCATAGCCGCGACCCCAGACGGCGGCGGCAAAGGTGTAGCCGAGCTCGGGCTCGCCGGTCGGAGCGTACAGACCGAAGCCGGCGTCTCCGACCACGGTCCGCGTCTTCTTCTCCTCGACCGCCCAGGTGGAGAACCCCCGCTCGTCCTGCGCGTTCCGATACCCCTCGAGGAGCGCGGCTGTCTGCTCGCGGTCGAGCACGCCGAGGCAGATGTGCCGCATCACTTCGGGATCGCCGTAGATGCCGCTCATCTCCTCGAGGTCGCCGGGCTCGAACGTCCGGATCCGCAGTCGTTCGGTCTCGAGCGGCAGCGGGATCCTCACGCGAT
>WNGD01005218.1_pt1 | contig 12641 bp, 9 predicted proteins | sample 5400671 | NCBI WGS metagenome assembly WNGD01 (sample SAMN13153369, study PRJNA577476) | soil metagenome | isolation source: 40 cm soil or saprolite under grassland replicate 2 | place: USA:California | collected 2016-06-15
GTCTGGGCCGTGTCTCAGTCCCAGTCTGGGTGATCGCCCTCTCAGACCACCTACCGATCGTCGCCTTGGTGAGCCGTTACCCCACCAACGAGCTAATCGGACGCAGGCCCCTCCCGAAGCGCCTTGCGGCTTTGGTGGAGCGCTTGAACGAACCACCACATGCGGTATTAGCCACCCTTTCGGGCAGTTATTCCCCACTTCGGGGCAGGTCACCTACGCGTTACTCAGCCGTCCGCCACTAACGATCAGAGCAAGCCCTGATCGTCCGTTCGACTTGCATGTCTCATGCACGCCGCCAGCGTTTATCCTGAGCCAGGATCAAACTCTCCGAAAGAAACACAGCCTTGCGGCTGTGTCAGTTTCCGTGGGTTTGACCTCTCGCACATCCTTACCGAATTTCCTGCCACTCTTCAGTTGTTAAGGTGCAGCGACCGGGGCGTCACCGCCCGCGGCGCAGAGCGCCAATGATGGGGCCTGCCGATCGGGGTGTCAAACCACCGGACCCGGCGCGGCGACCCAGGATGTGACCTCTGGCCCGCTCCTTGGAGCAGGCACGGCGGCGAATGGTATCGACGCTCCCGAGGCCTGTCAAACCACCGTGTCGACTGTCCCGCCACCGTCGCATAGGGTCGCATTCTGGCCGGGCGTGGCCCCCGGACTTCCGGTCAGATCGGGCTGGTCTCGACCAGGAGCACGAGGGCCGCCCCGCTCAGCCACGACAGCAGCGCCAGCTCGGCCGTCGCCGTTACCCCGAACGGGCCGATCAGCAGCAGGTAGAGAATCAGTCCGACGATTGCCGCGGCGCCGGCCTTTGCGGCGCGAAGCAGGATCTCGTTGACGAGGTTGCTCATCGATTCGTCATGGCGCGACCGCCCGGCGGCCCTGAAGCGCCCGGATCAACGTGACCTCGTCGGCATATTCGAGGTCGCCTCCGACCGGGATCCCACGCGCGATGCGAGTGACCACTCCGACGTGACCGTCGAGGCGCTCAGCCAGGAACATGGCCGTCGCCTCCCCCTCGAGTGTCGGGTTGGTTGCCAGGATCACCTCATCGAATGGCTGGCCCTCGCGGCTCGCACTCTCGGTCCGATCCAGGAGCTCGCGAATGCGCAGCCGATCGGGGCCGATGCCGTCAATCGGCGATATCGCACCATGCAGGACGTGATACAGGCCCTTGAACTCGTTCGTGCGCTCCAGCGCAAGCACGTCGAGAGGCTCCTCCACGACGCACAGCCGCCGCATGTCTCGGGCGTCGTCCGAGCAGATGGCGCACAGGGGCGCCTCGCTGATGTTGAAGCAGCGCTCACAGAAGACGACCTCCTCACGCATTGCCACGAGAGCGGCCGCGAGGGTGCGCGCCTCTGAATCCGGTGTCCGCAGGAGGTGGTACGTCAGCCTCTGGGCGGTCTTGGGACCGATCCCGGGAAGGCGCGCAAACGCCTCGATCAGGCGCGCGACGGGCTCGATGAGCGATGCGGCCACGTGGGATCGAGCGCTACATACCCGGCAGGCGGAGCCCGCCGGTCACCGCCGACATCTTCGACTCGGCCAGCTCGCGCGACACGCGCAGCCCGTCGTTCACTGCCGCCACGATCAGGTCCTGAAGCATGTCGACGTCGGAGGAGTCGACTGCGCCGGGGTCGATGGCGATGCTGACGAGCTCCTGCCGGCCGGTGACCGTCACCTTGACCGCACCACCACCCGCCGATCCTTCGACGGTGGCTGAGTCCAGCTCCGCCTGAACGCGGACGATCTCCTGCTGCATCTGCTGGGCCATGCGGGCCAGGTTGGCCATGCTCATCGGCGGAAGTCTCCTTCGTTGGCTCGGGCGACCTACCTCAGTCTGGACGTTGCGGGCGGGCGCTGCAGTAGGCGCCGACGGACGTTAGCTCACCTCGCGCGCGTCAACCAGATCGTCGGCAAAGATCCGGCGGGCTTCGGCGAGCAGTCGGGCTCCCTCGTCGTCGGAGCCGAGTGGATCCACATCCAGGTTTGTGGCGACGCAGCGCACGGCGACGGGATGACCGAGGAACCGACTGATCCCCTCTTCGAGGACGGAGCGACGCCGCTCGGCAACGTCCCTGAGGAAGCTCTGGCCTTCGGGGAAGCCCAGCGTGACGACTGTCCCTTCGACCGAGATCGGACGGCAGGCGAGGATGAGCGGCTTGGTTGGCGGATGGGCGCTGATGACCGCGACGATCTCCGGCCACCGGTGCCGGAGCGCGTCCAGATCCGTGGCGGGCGACTGATCGTCGGGCACCACGGGCTCGGTCGTGGCGGGTGGGGGCTGTTCCCGCCCGGCCGCCGGCTCCCCGGGTGCGACCTGATCCGCAGCGACGGCCCCCGCCGTGGGAGTTTCGTCGGGCAAAGGGTCGGGCGCCGGCTTGGACACAGGTTCGGCGACCTGCTGCGCTGGCTGGATGACAGGCTTGGCGACCTGCTGCGAGGGCTGGTCGACCGGCTCGCCGGCGCGCGCTTCCGAGTGGCTGTCGCTCGGGGGCGAATCCAGCAGTGCCAACTCGAGCTGGAAGCGCAGGCCGCCCGGACCACCGCGAGCCGGATCGATCGCGGCAAGCCGTCGACCCGTCGAGATCAACGCGCCCCGACGAGCGGCGGCTGGCGAGACGAGCGACGCTCCGAGTTCCGCCCGCACCACCTCGACCGCCTGGTCCATGAATGAGCGGAGGTCTCGCCCCCGCTCCTCCAGCCGGTCGAGGACTTCGATGCCCACCAGCGCCTCGCCTTCCAGCAGCGCCTTCACGAAGGCCCTTACTGTCTCCGCGTCGGCAAGGCCGAGCAGGTCGCGCACGGCATCTGCGGTCAGGCGCTCAGTGCCGCCGGCCAGCAGCTGGTCGAGCATCCCTTCCGCGTCGCGCATGCCTCCCGCCGCCAGCTGGGCGATCAGGTGGACCGCGTCCTCGTCGGTCGGTCGGCCGTCGTCCGCCAGGATCCGATGCAGCTTGCCCTCGATCTCGGGAACGGTCAGCCGCCGGAAGTCGAAACGCTGAAGCCGCGAGACGACCGCGGGACGGATCTGGCTACTGTCCGTGGTGCAGAAGATGAAGACGACGTGATCGGGCGGTTCCTCGAGTGTCTTCAGGAGGACGTCCCAGCCCTCCTTGATCCGCTGGACCTCGTCGACGATGAAGACCTTGCGTCGCAGGTCCGATGGCGCCGTGTAAACACGCGGCAGCAGGTCGCGCATGTCGTCGACCTTGTTGTTCGAGGCGGCGTCCATCTCGACCACGTCGAGGGCTCGACCATCGCGGATCGCGACGCAGGCCTCGCACGTGTCGTCCGGTTCGCCGTCGACCAGGTTCGTGCAATTCAGGGCCTTGGCCAGGATTCGGGCCATCGACGTCTTGCCGGTGCCGCGGGGCCCGACGAACAGGAGGCCATGCGCGACGGCATTCGTCCGCACGGCGTTGCGCAGGGTGACGACCACGGCCTGCTGGCCGACGATCTCGCTGAACGTCTGTGCGCGCCAACGGCGGTAGAGCGCCTGATGAGGCGCGCTCGTTGTCACGCGGCTCATGGTGGTCGCGCGGCTGATCGACGTCACGGAGCTCCTGGCTTCGGGCGGAGGTGTTGGCCGTGCACCCTCCGTCGATCTGGGCGCTTCCGTGCCCACCATCACGAGCGGCTCGGACCAGGCCGTTCCGCGGCACCCGACGAGGTTCGCTTAGTGCTGCTTCCTTCCGGACCTGACACGGTTCACGAGTCGCCGCTGCGCGGGACCCGGCCCTCAACGTCGCTCGAGGCGGCGGCTTTCGAGAGCGGAGACCTCGGGAGGGAATTCAGCCCTGCTGGAGCGGATTGCAGGTACAGGGCACCGCTAGTTCCCCGCCTAGCACGGCCCGCCGATGATAGCAGGGCAGGCAGAGCTCCCCGGCTCATGTTTTGGTCGGCGCTCGGCGCCGCTTGCCGGCTGAGCTGAGCGAGACTGCGGGTCGGCTGAGAAGCTCCCGGCGGAGCCGCTCTCGCTCCTGCTCTCGAAGGCCATAACCAGTCGCCGCGAAGACCTGTTCGAGATCGATGAAGAGTGCCGCAGCCTCTTCCCACCTCCCCACCTCCACCAGCAGTTCGACAAGCGGTACGGCGCTAGCGCTCCACCACCAGTATTCAGTCGAGCGGATCAGGTCGACTGCCCGCCTGAAGGCTGCCTCGGCTTCCTCGAGGCGCCCCTCCAACCGGCGAACCGTGCCGAGGGCGGTGTCGAAGACGGACCGTCCAGCCAAATCCGATTGGCGCAGCATCTCCTCCGCCGCCGAGAGGAGACGTTCGGCGGCGACGATGTCCCCGAGCTCGGCGGCACAACGTGCCCGGAACGCCAGCAACTCGGTCCTGCTCCAGCGGTCGCCCGAGGCTTCGCTGGCTTCGAGCGCCTTCGCCAACGGCACGTCGGCGTCTGCGAAACGACCCTCCTCCATCAGCGTCTCGCCGAGGAGCCGAAGAGTCGCCAGGGCCAGGTTGCCATCTCCTTCCTCGATGGCGTCGGAGACGACATCGCGAGCCCCCGATTCCACGGCCTCGAATTCACCGCGCATCCAGTGCAAGCGCAGCCGATAAAACCGTGCGAGGAGCAACGTCGAGCGAAGACCGTTCTGGACGGCCAGCGCCTCACCCTGCTCCAGGAGCGACTCAGCGAGCGCGGGCTTGCCCTGCCATTCGGCGGCAGAGGCCAGGCGCGTGAGGATCGCAGCCGCACGTCCGCCCTCGCCGATTGACAGGGCCGTCTGCGCGAGCTCCCTGCCGCGCCGGATCATCTCGATCAGTTCGCCCGCGCCGAACAGACGCTCGAGCCCCAGGAGCTCGGCCGACAAGCGACCACCGACGTCACCAATTCCGTCGTAGAGGGCAATCGCCCGCGAGACCGCACGTTCCAATTCCTGATCGTCGGATGGCCCGCCGGCCGAGAACACCAGGACTCCGGCCAGGGCGTGCTGCGCTGCGGCCGCCAGGTCGGGCCGGTGAGCCTCCTCGGCGAGGCGCGTCGCGTCCGTCAGGCCGCGGCGAGCCGTGAGATAGTCTCCCCGCAACCCGGCGAGCCTCGCTTGGAGGAGAGCCAGGCGCGCCGCATCGCCGGCCTCGACACCGCCACCCAGCGCCTCCGAAGCACGGGCGGATGTACCCAGAAAGGATCCGGCGGCGGGTCGGTCCTGTCGATCGATCGCGCGTTCAGCTGCGGCGAGCGACCACCCGAGAGCCAGGCGCGCCCGTCGCGCCAGGAGGTCACCCGACAGGCGCAGCTCGAGTGAGAGGTTGAGCGCACGGTCTGCATGGTGCGCCAGGATCTCGGTGAGCTCATGGCGATCGGCGGCGGCCCCGGCAAGGTAGCCGGCAAACGCCTCGTGGGCGTCGGCTCGCTCGCGCTTTGGCAATGAGGAGTAGGCGACGTCCCGGATCAGAAGATGTCGGAAGCGGTACGCGTCCCGACGTCCACTTTCTCGATCTTCGACGATCAATCCTGTCCTCTCGAGGCGGCCTATCGTCGCTTCAGCGTCCTGCAGGTTGCCCAGCGCCCCAAGCTGGTCGAGCTCAAAGCGTTCCCCGACGACGCTTGCCGCCAGCACCAATTGCTTCACGTCCGGCTCGAGGCCATCGAGGCGCGCAGCCAGGAGCGCCTGGATCGATTCCGGGACCCGGACGTCGGTCGTCCCGGGCAAGGCTCGCCAGTGATTACCCTCGCGGATGAGTCGGCCCTCGTCGATCAACATCCGCAGGAATTCCTCGCAGAAGAGCGGATTGCCCTCGGAGCGCGCGACGATCTTCGACCGGAGATCGTCCGGGAGCTCCTCGACGTCCAGGAGGCGGCCAATGAGGGTTCGCGTCTCGGCGTCGTTCAGAGGCTCGAGGTCGACGACTGCCGCGTTCGTCCGGCCTGCGCCCCAGCCCGGCTGGTGCTCCAGGAGCTCAGGTCGAGCGACAGTCACGATCATCAGTGGGACGTCGAGCGAGCGCTCGACGATGCCGGCAAGGACGTCGATCACGACCGGGTCCGCCCATTGAAGATCGTCCACCACGACGATGGTCGGTGAGGCTGTGGCAACGGCCTCGAGATAGCGTCGCATCCCCCATCCAAGCTCGGCCGGCAGTCGAGCGGCGGACACGTCCGGCAGGGCGTCACCGGCCTCCTGCAGACCCAGGATTACCGCGGCTCGGCTCTCGATCGCCGACCGCCCCTCCTTGCTCGGGAGCAGGACCTCGAGACGGCCGGCCAGTAGTTCGGGCGCCCGGTGCCGGCCGTCCGCGAGCCGGACGCCGAGGTCGTCCTGGAGAATCTCCATCAGCGGCCAATACGTGATGCCGGTTCCATAAGGAAGGCATCGACCGCGACGAACAACGATCTCGCCCTGGCCCGCGACCCGGGCCAGGAACTCGCCGACAAGGCGTGACTTGCCAATCCCTGCTGTTCCCACGATCGTGAAAAGCTGCGCACGGCGATCCTTCAGCGCCCGCTCGAAGGTCTCGAGCAGCAGATGCATTTCGTGCTCGCGACCGACGAGCCGAGCCCGCATGCCGGGGAGGCCGCGCGCCTGCTCTGGGACAGCCGTTCGCGCACGCACCGCAGAGAAGGCCGTCACCGGCTCCGCCTTTCCGCGCACGGCCAATGGCTCCCGGCCGGCGTAGTCGATCGCCTCACGGGTCAGCTGCTCGGTCAGTGGCCCGACGAGGATCTCGTTGGCAGTTGCCGCCTGTTCAAGCCTCGCGGCGACGTTGACGACGTCGCCGGTGACCAGGGCCTGCTCCCCTTGGCCGACGGCCGCGACCGCTTCGCCACTGTTCACCCCGATGCGGGCTTCGACGTGTACGGCAAGCTCCGCGTTCAGGGCCTCCATGCCCTCGCGCATGGCGAGCGCGGCCCGGACGGCCCGCTCAGCATCGTCGTCGTGGAGGCGAGGCGCCCCGAAGACCGCCATGACGGCATCGCCGATGAACTTCTCGACGGTCCCGCCATGAGCCTCTGCGATCGCCCGCATGTGTTCGAAATAGCGGGCGAGCACGGCGCGGACGACCTCCGGGTCGTTCTCCTCGCCCATCGACGTCGAGCCGACCACGTCGATGAACAGGACGGTGACGAGCTTCCGCTCCTCGGGCATGTCGGCAGTCTAAGGGCCGTGCTCACCATAGGATGCGTCGGGCAGGACTTGGCGGAGAGGGGGGGATTCGAACCCCCGATGGGTTGCCCCATACCGCATTTCCAGTGCGGCGCCCTAGGCCTCTAGGCGACCTCTCCGCGCTACCTACAGATTACGGGCACCTAAATCGTGGTGTTGCCCCTCGCCCACCGAGGCCCAAGGCGGAGCTCCGCGACGCCATCGGCCCGAGGTTTGGCGTCGAGAGTCCGTCACGAGCGCGCCCGGGCGTGCGTGAGTGAGGGCTCGAAAGCGCCGCCATGGCCACGGCTCGTCAGCGAGGCGATCATTGGCGGAGAGGGTGGGATTCGAACCCACGGTGCTTTCGCACACCGCTTTTCGAGAGCGGCACCATCAACCACTCGGACACCTCTCCGTCGACGAGGATACCAAAGGGACCCGAGGCGTCCGAGCCATTAGCCGGCGCCCGGAGCAGGGACCTCGACGGTCAGCGAGCCGGCTGGGGCGCGACGGTCCTGGCCTCCGGCGCGGCCCCGAACAGTTCCTCCGCCTCGTCGCGACGGATGCCACTGACGACCTTGATCCGGCGGGGAAGCCCGGCATGTTGCGCCAGCTGCACCACCGAGCCGGCGGCCCCGTCGACCTCGTTGGGAACCGCGTACACGAGCGCCGCCACATCGCTTTCCAGGAGGGCGCCGACGCACATCGCGCACGGCTCCAGGGTGGCGAAGATCGTGGCGTCGCTGAGGTCCGTCGAGCCGAGCTTCCGGGCGGACTCACGGAGCGCGACGACCACTGCGTGCGCGGTCGGGTCGTTGGACTCGCGAACCCGGTCATGCGCCCGGGCAACCATCGCATCGTTGACCACCGCTACCGCGGCGATGGGGCGCTCGCCGTGATCGAGTGCCAGTCGGGCCTCTGCCAGCGCCTCGCCCATGAACAGCTCGTAATTCATCGCCGGGATCATACTCGCCCGGGTCGCGGCTTCCTCGACCTCTCGGTTAGCATGTCGCGCGATGGCCAGCACGCGCCGGATCGGCATCCTCACGGGCGGCGGCGACGTTCCGGGACTGAACCCGGTCATCAAGAGCGTTGTCTACCGCTCCACCGAGCTGGGGTATGAGGTCATCGGCATCCGCCGCGGCTGGGAAGGCCTGACGCACATGCAGCCCGGCAGGGAGCTCGACAAGGAGTACCTCCGGCGGCTCGATCGGGACAACACGCGCACCATCGACCGCACGGGTGGCACCGTCCTCCACACGTCGCGGACGAACCCGCGCAAGATGCCCGCGGTGCGCCTGCCGGCGGCAATCGCACCCGATCGGCTTCCGAGCCTCGCGGCCGGCGACGGCGTGTACGACCTGACGCCGATCGTCCTCGAGAACATCGGCCGGCTGGGACTCGATTACCTGGTTGCAATCGGCGGCGACGACACCCTCAGCTTCGCGCGCGTTCTGTCCGAGAGCGGAGTGCCGCTAATTGCAATTCCCAAGACGATGGACAACGACGTGCCGGGGACCGAGTACTGCATCGGTTTCTCGTCGGCCATCACCCGGGCGAAGGAGCTGATCGGCCGCCAGCGGACGACGCTCGGATCGCACGAGCGGGTGGGAGTCTTCCGGATCTTCGGGCGAGACTGCGGCTTCACGGCGCTCTACACCGCCTACGTCGCATCAGCCCGCTGCCTCATTCCGGAGTCGCCCTTCGACCTGGACGCCCTCGTCGAGGTGCTGGCCGAGGACAAGCGGCTTAACCCCAGCCATTACGCGCTCGTCGTGGCTGCCGAGGGCGCCATGTGGCGCGGCGGACGCCTACCCGAGATCGGCGAGGCCGACGCCTACGGCCACCGGCACAAGGCGGACATCGGCGAGGTCCTCGCGGACGAGATCCACCGCCGGTCGGGCGAGGAGACCGTGGCCAGCGAGCTCACCTACGACCTCCGCAGCGGCGAGCCGGATTCGCTCGACCAGATGGTCGCGATCACCTTTGCGAACGTCGCTATGGATCTCATTCGCGACGGCTCGAGCGGCCGAATGGTCGCGATCCGGGACGGCAAGTACGCACATACCGAGCTGCCGGACCCGACGGTGCCTCCGCGCCGCGTCGACGTCCCGACGATGTACAACGATCAACGCTTCCGGCCGCGCTACTCCGATCGGCTGGGTCACCCCATGCTGCCAGTCGGCCAGCCCGATGCGCTTCCGCTCGAGGTCGCCGCGGTCTAGGCCCCGCGTGCAAACCTGGGGATGCTCGAAGTCGACTATGCCTCGAGGCCCGAGAGCTCGCGGATGGTGCGCGCCACCGCCGACATGTCGTCGTCCCCGTGACCCTGCGTCACGAGGCCGGTTTCGAGCTGGGCACACAGCGCCGCGACGGGCAGGGTCGCGCCGACCTCGGCGGCCAACGCGAGGGCGATCCCAAGGTCCTTGCGGTGAAGCGACGTCTTGAAACCGAGCGGGTAGTCGTTGGCGATCATCCGGCCGCTTCGGTTGGCCAGGACCCAGCTCTGGGCGGCACCGCCGCCGAGGGCTTCGACGACCTGCTCGACGTCGAGCCCGGACTTCATCGCGAGAATGATTCCTTCGGCGACGCCGAGGTAGGTACCTGCCAGGATCACCTGGTTGACTGCCTTCACGGCCTGGCCGGACCCGCTCGGGCCAACGTGGGTGACGGTCTTGCCGAGGACCTCGAGGATCGGGCGCGCCCGCTCGAAGGCCGCCGGCTCTCCGCCCACGAAGATGGTGAGGGTCGCCTTCTGAGCGCCTTCCGAGCCACCGCTGACCGGCGCGTCCACGAGGTCGACCTCCTGCCTGGCGAGCCGCTGGGCAGCCTGCCACGTCACGGCCGGCGAGATCGTCGAGCAGTCGATGACGAGCGAGCCCGCCTTGATGCCCTCAGCGACCCCGTGCTCGCCAAAGAGCACCGCCTCGACGTCCGGCGAGTCCGAGACACAGATGGCCACGACGTCGCTCGCGGCCGCGACCTCGGCTGGGTGGTCTCCCTCCTTCGCGCCCAATTTCCTGAGTTCCGCGGCTCGACCCGGCGTCCGATTCCAAACCGTCAGGGGGTAGCCCGCGCGAGCCAGGTTGGCCGCCATCGCGGCACCCATGGTGCCGAGCCCCAGGAAGCCGATGCGCTCCAACGGCAAGCCCTCCGGCGAGTCGAGTCAGGAGATGCGGTCGGGAGTTGGCGCGCCCGGCGGGACTCGAACCCACGACCTTCAGGTCCGCAACCTGACGCTCTATCCGCTGAGCTACGGGCGCACGTGCTGGGTGGCTGGCGGAGAGGGAGGGATTCGAACCCTCGGAGCAGGTTACCCCACTCAACGGTTTAGCAAACCGCCGCACTAGACCTCTATGCGACCTCTCCGTCGGCAGCGGCCGAAGCTTAGCACCTGGCCCCGGCGCGACCTGCTCGGGGCGCGACCCGGAGATGCGGGTTTTTTGGCCCGATCGTGAGCGCGAAGTCGCTGTCAAACCAACGCGGACGTATCGTTCGTCACCGTGCACCGCCTGTTGGAAGCTCGCGGGCCCAACGGCCGGCTGGATCCATCCCGGGCTGAGCGCGCCATGGGATGAATCGGCGGTGCGCCAAGGCCTGCGGTCTGCAGCGAGCCGCCTAACGATCCCTGGGTGATCGTTGGTCAGAGAGCGGCGCGGCCCCGACAACCGACCGCGTTGACTTCCTGAGAGGCCTCGGCTACTGTCCGGCCACGCACATGAGCCACTTTTACTTTTACGACAGCCCGGCATGACCAGCCCCGGAGCCTAGACCCCGGAGCGCGGGTCTTGCCGGGATGGAGCAGAGGTCACGGCCTCTGCTTTTTTCTTTGACCGGATAGAGAGTTCATTGAGCCGAACAGAAGGACACACGCGATGTTCGTGGTGATGGCCGGGGGTGCCAGCGAAGCCGACATCAACGGCGTCAAGAGCCACATCCTGTCCGAGGGGATGACACCGTTCGACCATCAGGGGACGGAGCGAGTAGTCATTGCCGTGGTCGGCGAGATCGGACCGCGCCGCCAGCGTCTCATCGATCGCCTCTCGGCACTGCCGGGTGTCGAGACGGTGACTCCGATCAGCCGGCCCTTCAAGCTCACCTCGCGGGAGTTCCATCCGGAGGACACGGTCGTGCGCGTTCTGGACGCCACGATCGGCGACGGCTCGCTCACCGTGATGGCCGGTCCTTGCTCGGTCGAGAGCCGCGAGCAGCTGTTCGAGACCGCGGACTCCGTGGCGGCCAACGGCGCGACCATCCTTCGCGGAGGAGCCTTCAAGCCGCGGACGAGCCCGTATACGTTCCAGGGACTCGGCGTTGAGGCGCTGCGCTACCTGGCCGAAGCCCGCGAGCAGACCGGCCTGCCGGTCGTCACCGAGGTCATGGAACCCAACCAGGTCGACATTGTCCAGGAGTACGCCGACATCCTCCAGGTCGGGACGCGCAACATGCAGAACTACTCGCTTCTGACGGCGGTCGGTCGCGTCGCGCGGCCGGTCATGCTCAAGCGCGGCTACGGCGCGACCGTGGAAGAGTGGCTGATGGCAGCGGAGTACATCGTCTCCTCGGGCAACCCGAATGTGATCCTGTGCGAACGTGGCATCCGGACGTTCGAGACCTATACCCGCAACACCATGGACCTGGCCGCCGTGCCGCTGCTCCATCACCTCACGCATCTCCCGGTCATCGTCGACCCCTCGCACGCGACCGGGAAGCGTTGGCTGGTCAAGCCGATGGCCCTCGCCGGCGTCGCTGCCGGGGCCGACGGGGTGATGGTCGAGGTCCATCCACGGCCGGAGGAGGCGCTCTCGGACGGCGAGCAGTCCCTCACACTCGAGCAGTTCCGCTCGATGATGTCGGCTCTCGTGCCGATCCATGCCCAGGTTCGCCACCTGCACGGCGACCCATTGCCATCCGCTCCGGCGCTCGGGGTGGGTGGCGCGAGCGGGCATTGAGCGCGGCCGCCGCCCGTCCGGCAACGGAGGGTCGATCGCCAGGCGCGAGGTCGGGGCAGACCGCGGTCATCCTGCACGCGGCCAGGCTCCGGGGCGAACTGCGGATGCCTGGCGACAAGTCGATCAGCCACCGCGCGCTGATCCTGGCAGCGCTCGCCGAGGGCAACAGCTCCATTCAGGGTGCCGGCGACGGCGCCGACGTCCGCTCGACCGCAGCGATCGTCGCCGCTTTGGGTGCGGAGGTCGAACGCCTTCGGGATGACGGCCGCATCGTCGACTATCGGGTCGTGTCGCCGGGCGTGGATGGCCTGAGGGAGCCGCGAGGAACCCTGGACTGCGGGAATTCTGGAACGAGCCTGCGCCTCTTCGCCGGACTGCTGGCCGGAATGCCATTTCGGGCCACCCTGGACGGCGACGAATCGTTGCGGCGGCGCCCGGTCGCTCGTATCATCGAGCCCCTGCGCGCGATGGGTGCCGAGCTCAGCGCTCGCAGCAACGACTCCCTTCCACCTCTGACCGTATCGGGTCGCACACCACTCCGGGCTATCGACGTGACCACGTCGGTGCCGAGTGCCCAGGTGAAGTCGGCGAT
>WNGD01005436.1_pt1 | contig 12641 bp, 16 predicted proteins | sample 5400671 | NCBI WGS metagenome assembly WNGD01 (sample SAMN13153369, study PRJNA577476) | soil metagenome | isolation source: 40 cm soil or saprolite under grassland replicate 2 | place: USA:California | collected 2016-06-15
CGCCGGAAGAGGGCGACGCGCCGGCTCAGGCCGCCCTCGTCGTCGTCGCGATTGGCCACGACCGCTCGACCTTCGCCGTCTCGGACGGCGAGACGTGCGAGTTCACGCGCGTGCTCGACTGGGGCGGACACGCTCTTGATGTGGCGATCGCGCGCTCGCTCGACGTCACACCGTCGGAGGCAGAGCCGATCAAGCGCGCGCTCACGCTCGGAGACCACGCGTCGCTGATCGAAGGGCTCACCGAGGAGCAGTCGCGAGAGACTCGCGAGGCGGTCCGACGCCAGCTCCAGGCCTTCGCGCGGGAGCTCGTCTCCTCGCTCCAGTTCTACCAGAACCAGCCCGGCTCTCTGGGCATCGGAGAAATCGTCCTCACGGGCGGCACCGCCCACCTCGAGGGCCTCGGTGAAGAGCTGCAGAAGCTGATCGGCGTCGCCATTCGCGTCGGCGACCCCCTGGGGCGTGTGAAGGTGGGCAAGCGCATCAAGGCCGTCGCGATCGGGCTCGGGATCGAGGACTAGGACATGCGGGCCGTCAACCTTCTACCCCGCGGCGAGGACGTTCGGCGTACCGACGGGCCGAATCTGATCGTGCTCGTCTCCGTCCTCGCGGCTGTCTTGCTCACCGCGATCCTGGCGGGTGGTTTCCTGATGGAGCACAGCAAGGCGACCGAGAAGCAGCGCGCCCTCGACGACAAGAAGGCGGAGCTCGCGGCGATTCCCGCCCCTCCCGCGGCGCAGACCGCGGCCGACCAGTTGCTCCTGACCGACAAGAACCAGCGCGTGGTGGCTCTCTCGACCGCGCTCTCGCACCGCGTCGCATGGGATCGGATCTTTCGTGAGCTCTCGCAAGTCCTGCCCAGCGACGTCTGGCTCAACCAACTGACGGCAAACGCGCCCGTCTCTTCCGCCGCGGCTCGGACCGGCGGCGCGGGACCCGCGGCGCCAGCTTCGGCGACGACTGCGACCGGTTTCATCCTCCAGGGTTACACCTACTCGCACGATGCGGTCGCACGGCTGCTCACCCGGCTCGCACTCGTTCCGGATCTGAAGGACGTGCAGCTGCAGTCGAGCGTCGCGACCATTGTTCGCGGCCGGCAGATCGTCACGTTCCAGATCGGCGGCAACATTTCGTCCTCGGGGTCGGGCTAGTGAAGAAGAAGCTCACTCAGCGCGTGCAGTTCATTCTCGTCGGCGCAGGATTCTTCCTCGTGCTCCTGCTCGGCTACTTCCTGCTGATCTCGCCGCAGCGCTCCAGCATCACCGACCTTCAGAAACAGATCGAGAGCACCCAGGCCTCGATCATCGCCGCGCGCGCAGAGAACTCGAAGGCGAAGCATGCGCCGAAGATCCGCACCGCCGACCTCTTTCGCCTGACCAAGGCGATGCCGGACCGTGTCGATCAGGCCGACATGGTGCTCGAGCTCAGCCAGACCGCGACTCAGGCAGGCATCCAATTCGACTCGATCAAGCCCGGCATCCCCGTCGCCCAGTCGGGCTACCAGGCGATTCCGGTCGAGCTGATGTTCAACGGTAACTACTACGCACTCTCCGACTTCCTGTTCCGGTTGAGGAACCTCGTCGACGTGCATCGCGGTGCCCTCGACGCGACCGGACGCCTCTTCACGATCGACTCGATCTCGTTCTCGGAGGGCACCCCTCGCTTCCCGCAGATCAGCGCGAAGCTGAACGTGGTCGCGTTCGTCTACGGGACGAGCATTCCGACTCCGGTCCCCTTGAGCGCGACGACTACGACAACCACGACGACGACAGGCTCGACCACGACGACCCCCAGCGCGACCACTCCGACGCCGCCCGCTCCGAGCTCGTCCGCGACACCAGCGACCCCGGGAGGAACCGGCTGATGGCGAAGAAGAAGCTCGACCCGAAGGCAAAGGCCAAGCGCCAGAAGATCATCGCCGGCGTCGGCGGGGTGCTCCTGCTCGGCTTGCTCGCGTTCCAGATCCCGAAGACCCTGAAGATGATGAACCAGAACCAGAACCCTCCGAAAACGACGTCGGCGACGTCGACGACTCCTGCCGCGGGCTCGGGCGCGCCGCTTGCGCCGCCCTCCCTTGCCGGCAGCGGGTCCCCCGTGACGTCGGCAACACCGAGCTCCTCGGGCCTCGCTGACGGCGCGGCCCCAGGCCCCACTGCCGGCCAGCTCGTCTCCTTCAGCCGCTTCTCCACGAAGGATCCGTTCGCCCAGCAGCTTCAGTCTTCGTGTGCGGTCGACTCGACCTCGGGCCCGGCGACCAGCGCTGCTTGCGCAGCGGCACCGAGCACGCCGGCGTCTTCACCTTCGAAGAAGACGCCCACGACTCCGACGACTGGCGTCGTCACGCCGACCCCCTCCACTCCTTCCGTCTCCTTCGCGTCGCGCACCACCGCGACGATCTCGGTCAACGGGGTTGCGGGCAACGTGAAGGTCGGCGCGGGCTTTCCTCAGACACAGCCCATCTTCCAGCTCGTCTCGCTCACCCGCACGAGCGCCAAGATCACGATCGCCGGCGGCACGCTCGAGGGCGGCGCACCGACCGTGACGCTGACGAAGGGCAAGCAGCTGACGCTGATGAACACCGCGGACGGCTCGCGTTACGTGCTGAAGCTGCTCGCGACCGCTGCCTAGCTGGGAGGGCCGGAGCGCAGTCTGTGCCTGGGGGCGGGCCGGGCCCCCTGCGAGCTTCCGAGTGGCCGGCGGTCTCTCAGCCGGCGGTCGACAGGTCGAACGTCGAGGCTTCGCGAGCAAGCGGGCGAGCGGAGAGCTTGTTCGCGTCGCGGACGACGACTGTGACGAGCTTCAGAGGGCGGCCGGTCGCCGGCGTTTGCGAGGTGATGTAGGTATCGACGCGGTAGCTCAGGTGGTCGGCGCCGGCTGTCACGCGCGAGGGCTGGCATTCGTTCGGAAGCGGCGAGCCAGCGCAGGACGCCGTGACCTCGCCCGCGGTCGAGTTGGGGCAGGACACACCCAGCGCGGAGTCGCACATGTACGTGTTGTCGACGCTCCCGAGCGCGCCGGTATCGAGCGCGATCGAGTTGTACTTGAGCGCACGGTAGAGCTCGATCTGCCCATCAGCCAGGGCCGAAGCGGTCGAGGCCTTGCTCGCCTTGCGGAGTGCCCAGATGCCGGAATTGAACGCGCCAAGGAGCGCGAGGATGCCGATGTTCAGCATCATCATCGCCACGAGCAGCTCGATCAAGCCAAAGCCGCTCTCTCCGCGCAGCCGCAGTCGCAATCGCACATAACTCCTATCGGCAGCGCGGGACCACGCCTCAAGGGCCGCAATCCCTCTGCCGATACGAATTTGTAATGGCGGCCTATGCCTACAGCGCGATCAACGCGCAGGGGCTCGTTTCAAGTGGCGAGATCCACGCTCCCGACCGGGATTCGGCTCGGGAGCAGCTGCGCGTGCGCGGACTCCTCGCCGATCGGCTTCACGAGCTGCCGGCAACAGGAGAAGAGGGCGCGCGCACCGTCTTCAAGAAGATCAAGCCGAAAACGCTCCAGGTCTTCTCCCGCCAGTTCGCGACGATGATCGAGGCGGGTCTGAACGTCGTCAGCGCACTTGTCATCCTCGAGGAACAGACCGACGACGCCTACTTCGCTTCCGTCGTGCGAGAGATCCGCGCCGACGTCGAGGGCGGCCTCCTGCTCTCGCAGGCGCTGAACCGCCACCCCAAGATCTTCAGCCGCCTCTACGTCGCGATGGTCGAATCCGGCGAGGCAGCCGGAATCCTCGACCAGGTGCTCGACCGCGTCGCCTTCCAGATCGAGAAGGAGACGCAGATCAAGCGCCGCGTCAAGGGCGCGATGATGTACCCGACGATGGTCTTCATCTTCGCGACCCTCGTCCTGATCGGACTGCTGCTCTTCCTCGTCCCGGTCTTCGTGAAGATCTTCGGCCAGCTCGGCGGCCATCTGCCGACGTTGACGCAGTACGTGGTCAACATGTCGAATCTGCTCCGGAGCAAGTACTACATCATCTTCCCGGGCTTCGGCGCCCTGATCTGGGGCTTCCGCCGCGGCAAGAAAACCGAGCAGGGCCGGCGGCTCTGGGACCGCTTCAAGCTGCGCATCCCGATGAGGATCGGCGACACGGTGCTGAAGGTGACGATGGCGCGCTTCTCGCGAACGCTTTCGACGCTCGTAGCCGCCGGTGTCGACATCATCAAGTCGCTCGAGATCACGGGCCAAACGGCCGGAAACTCCGTGATCGAGGACGCGCTTGCCGGTGTCCGCGCCAAGGTGCACCAGGGCGTCCCGATCGCCCAGCCTCTGATCGAAAACTCTGTCTTTCCGCCCATGGTCAGCCAGATGGTGAAGATCGGCGAGGAGACGGGAGAGCTCGAGAAGATGCTCGGAAAGATCGCGGACTTCTACGAGGACGAGGTCGACTCTGCGATCTCGACGCTGACCTCGATCATCGAGCCCCTGATGATGATCATGGTCGGCGCCATGGTCGGCGTGATCATCATCTCGATGTACCTGCCGATGTTCAGGCTCCTCAGCCTGATCAAGTAGCGCCCTTTCCTACCGCCGGGGGCCTAGCCTGCTTCGCACTCGGACGGATCGGCGGCGCCTGCCCCGGGAAGTCGCCCCAGGAGCTCTGCGAGGGTTTCGAGCTCAGTCTCGGTGAAGCGTTCCTCGAACAGCTCTTTGACGGAGGCCAGATGCGACCGCGAAGCCTGTCTGAGCCGCTCGTGCCCCGCGTCCGTCAGAACGGCGTAGGTGACGCGCGCGTCGCTCGAGCACGTCGCTTTCTCGACCAGGTCGCAGCCCTCCAGGCCGTCGAGCAATCGTGTGACCCCCGACGGCGTCAGCTGGAGGCGTTCGGCGAGATCGACCCGGCGCAGCATCTTGTCGTCGGCATGCGAGAGCGCAAGCAGTGCTTCGTAGTCGTTCACGGTCAGCCCGTGCTCGGTCTGGAGCTCCACCGTCAGCAGGCGCCTGGCGGCCCCGTGCCCGCGCAGCAGCCGCACCCAAGCATCCAGGGCTACCGATTGTTGTGCGCTCAATACTTGACGACTCAATCTTCCTCCGCTACAGTTGTTTGCGTACTCAAGTATACGTAAATCAAAGGAGGACGCAATGAGCACAGTCGCACAGGCACCGAAGACACTTCCGGCCGGCGCGTGGAACGCCGACCCGGTGCACTCGCACGTCGGTTTCGCGGTCGAGTACCTCGTGGGCACCTTCCACGGCAGCTTCTCGCCGGTCGAGGCCACCCTCGAAGTCGACGAGAACGGGGTGGGGACGCTGCGCGGATCCGCCCGGGTCGAGAACGTCAAGGTCCAGGACGAGAATCTCGCCGCACATCTTCAGGCGCCGGACTTCTTCGACGCTGAGCGCACCCCTGAGATCACGTTCGCCGCGCGAGACATTCGCGCATCGGGCGACGACCTCGCCGTGCGCGGCGAGCTGACGATCAAGGGTGAGACGCATCCCGTCGAGCTCCGCGGCACGGTCTCCGAGCCGATCGAGGATCCGTACGGGAATGCACGCTTCGGACTCGAGCTCGAGACCCAGATCGACCGCACCGCGTTCGGAATCAACTGGAACAACCCGCTTCCGAGCGGCGAGCCAGCGCTCGCCAACGACGTGACGCTGACCGCCAAGCTCTCGCTGGTGAAGGCATAGGGAGAGACGATGAATGTCCTCGGCATCTCAGGCAGCCTTCGCCGCGATTCCTACAATCGCAAGCTGCTCGTGAACGCCGCGGAACTGCTTCCGGCCGGCGTGGAGTTCGAGCTCTATGAGGCGCTGAAGGACGTGCCGCCGTTCGACGAGGACGACGAGCAGCCGGAGCCAGCGGCGGTCGCGCGATTGCGCGCGGCCGTCGCCGGCGCCGACGCGCTCCTGATCGCGACGCCGGAGTACAACTCGTCGATCCCAGGTCAGCTGAAGAATGCGATCGACTGGGCGTCTCGGCCGACAACGGCGACCAGCGTGCTTCGGAACAAGCCGGTCGCCGTTGTCGGGGCCAGCACGGGAGCTTTTGGCGCAGTGTGGGCGCAGGCCGACCTGCGCAAGGTGCTCGGCGCGGCGGGCGCGCGCGTCGTCGAGGGCGAGGTCGCGGTCGGACACGCCCACGAGCGCTTCGACAGCGAGGGGCGTCTCGAAGACGAAACCCTTCGCGGTCAGGTGGACGAGGTCCTCGAGGAGCTCGTCGGGGCAGCGCGCGGGCGCGCTGCCGTCGCGGCCTAGTGGCCTTGCACGCGCCCTAGGTATCGCCCACACTCGTCTCCATGGCGGAGACCGGCACAGTCGTCGGGCGTTTCGAGGTCATTCGAGAGCTTGGTCGCGGCGGGATGGCCGTCGTCTATCTCGCTCGCCAGACCGAGCTCGACCGCGAGGTGGCGCTGAAGGAGCTCGCTTCCTTCCAGAGCGCCGATTCGAGTGGCGCTGAGCGGTTCGTGCGCGAGTCGCGGGTGAGCGGGTCGCTCGCGCACCGGAACATCGTCACTGTCTTCGACTTCTTCCGGCACGAGGGCACGCCCTACATCGCGATGGAGTACCTCGCGCGCGGCTCGCTGCGCCCGCTCGTCGGCAGACTCTCGGTCGCGCAGGCCGCAGGCGTGCTCGAGGGCGTGCTGGCCGGCCTCTCGCACGCGGAGCGGCGCGGAATCGTCCACCGCGACCTGAAGCCCGAGAACCTGCTCGTCACCGACGACGGCGAGATCAAGATCGCCGACTTCGGGATTGCGAAGGCGCTGAACCAGGTCTGGACGATGGGGCCGTCGCTGACTGCCGCCGGCATGGCACTCGGGACGCCGGTGTACATGGCGCCCGAGCAGGCGATGGCGAAGGAGATCGGGGCGTGGACAGACCTCTACTCGACCGGTGTGATCGCGTACGAGCTCCTCGTCGGCCAGGTGCCCTTCAGCGGCGGCGACACGCCGATGGCGATCCTGTTCAAGCACGTTCACGATCCGATCCCGCCACCGCGAGAAGTGAATCCGGAGCTCGATCCGGGACTCGCCGACTGGCTCGAACGGATGCTCACCAAGGAGCCTGCGAACCGCCCGAAGAGCGCACAGGAGGCCGCGGATTCGCTGGACGAGATCGTGACGCAGCTCCTCGGTCCGCGCTGGCGGCGCGAGGCCCGGCTCGTGGAGCAGCCCGAGGCGGCGCCCCCGGTACCCACGCCCGACGTCGAGACGCCGGACACGGCGACTCCGACGACGGACGGATTCGAGACCTACCAGCGCTCCCCCGCGGAGGCACCGACACCGAAGCCACCCGAGCCAGCACCGCCGCCGGTGCCCGAGCCCGGCCCGCCGCCAGATCCGACGCCTCCTTTGCCGCCACCGCCGATCGATCAGGCCCCGCCGCCCCCCGAACCGCCACCTCCACCCGTCGATGAGACGCTCGCGCCCCAAGAGCCCTCTCCCCCGGAGCCCCCCGCGGTCGAGAGCTTCCAGTTCCCCGCTTCGACCCCAAAGGCGAGGCGCAAGCTGCCGTGGCTCGTTGCGGCCGCGCTCCTGCTGGCCGCGCTCGTCGTAGGCCTCACCCTCGCGCTGACGGGTGGAGGCGGGCACAAGACGGGCTCGACGGAGAAGACGTCGCTCTCCGCTCCCAAGGTTTCGTTCACGCGCGCGCGCGTGAACGCGAGCGTCTTCGGGGGCCCCGGCAACCAGGAGATGCAGGCGGTCGCGGACACCCGCTCCGGCCTGCTCGGCGTCGGTTCCGGCATCGTCGGGCAGGCGGCGGTGCAGGAGGAGGCGTGGCGCTTTGCGGACGGAAGCTGGCTCCCGGAGCTCCAGGCGCCGCTAACGCGGGGGACCGCGGCCATGAACGCTGTGGTCGGCCTCTCCAATGGGGCGATCGCCGTCGGCCAGCAGGCAGTGGGCAGATCTCAACTTGCCACCGCCTGGATCTTCGTGGGCCAACAGCCGAGCTTGGCCTGTCTCGACGGCACGTGCGTAGCTCCGATCCGCCCTCCGCGGACCGAAGTCGCCTACGGGATCACCGCGTCGACCAGCCGCTTCGTCGCGGTCGGCCGGGATCTCGTGAACGGCCACTTCGACGCCAGGGTCTGGATCTCCGGGGATGGCAACACGTGGTCGCAGGCTCCCGCCGACCCGGCTGTGCTCGGCGGCTCGGAGGACCAGGTCATGAAGGCCGTCGTCGCCACGAGCTCGGGGTTCCTCGCCGTCGGGCGGAACGGGCTCGACGCGGCGGTCTGGACATCTGCGGACGGGTCTCGCTGGCAGCGCGTGACGAGTGACGGCTTCGGCGGTTTCCGCGCGCAAGAGATGAACGCGGTTGTCGCGGGCGGACCGGGATTCGTCGCCATCGGCACCGACCGCTCCAGCGGTCAGACCGAGGGTGCGGCGTGGACGTCCACCGACGGAGTGACGTGGACTCGGGCACCCGGCGGCGGGCTCGAGAGCGGAACGTCCGAGACGATCACCGGCGTCACAAAGGTTCCCGGAGGCCTCGTCGCAGTGGGCTACGACGGGTCGCCCGGATCGAAGGACGCCGCGGCCTGGAGCTCTCGCGATGGCAAGCACTGGCGCAAGCTGACGAGTTCCGCATTCGGCGGCTCCGGCGACCAGGAGCTCGACACCGTCACGTACAGCCCCCGCTTCGGTGTCGTCGGTGTGGGCGATGCCACGTCCCCGTCGGGCTCGGATCTCGACGCGGCGGTCTGGTTCGGGAAGCTAGGGAGCTAGGCGCTCGATCACCCACGCGTCGCCGTCGCGGCGGTAGCGGAAGCGATCGTGCAGGCGGTTGTCGCGGTGCTGCCAGAACTCGTACCGCTCCGGGACGACCCGGAAGCCGCCCCAGGCCTTCGGCATCGGCACCTGTTCGTCGCCATAGCGCGTTGCGAGCTCCGCGTAGCGCGCCTCGAGTTCCTCCCGACTCTCGACGACCTCACTCTGGCGCGATGCCGCGGTCCCGAGCTGACCGCCGAGCGGGCGCGTCTTGAAGTACTCCTCCGACTCCTCACGGCCCACCTGCTCGACTCGGCCCTCGATCCGAACCTGCCGGCCAAGCGGGTGCCAATAGAAGAGGAGCGCCGCACGCGGGTTGGCGGCAAGCTCGCGGCCCTTGCGGCTCTCGTAGCCCGTGTGGAAGACGAAGCCCCGCTCGTCGAAGCGCTTCACCAGTACCATCCTCGCCGAGGGCCGGCCGTCCTCCGCCGCGGTGGCTACCGCAGCTGTCTCGGGCATCGGAACCTCGGCGTGCTGCGCTTCTCCGAACCACGCCTTGAATTGGGTCAGCGGGTCGGCATCGAGGGCCGCACGGCGTAACGGGCGAGATCGAGCATCGCTCATCGCCAAGCGCCCTCCAGGAGCTCGCGCACCTCCGCGACCCCGGTCTCCCAGATCTGCAGCATGTCGTCGTCCGGGCGTTCGTACGGGCCACCGAAGGTTCCGTCCCCAAGCAGCTCGCGCAGCTTCGGCGCCTCGACGACGCGGTACGCCGCCTCGTCGAGCGGCGGCTTGACCTCGTCCGGGAGCTCGACGCCTTCCAGGCGCGTCCACGGAAAGTTCTCCATCCAGTTCGCGTGCGTCCCACTCGGGTCGATCCCCTGGACGACCGCCCAGACCTTCGGCCCGCTGTACCAGCTGTGGAAGATTGCCTGGCCGTCTGGACGCGACGCCATCCACTCGCGCGCGAGCGGGCCCGCGGGCGTGTTTCCCCCGTGGCCGTTGACGAGCAGAAAGCGCCGGAAGCCCTGCCCGTAGAGCGAGTCGAGCAGGTCGCGAATCACGGCGAGGAACGTCTCGAGCCGGAGCGTGGGACTGCCGGGGTAGGCGGCGGCGAAGTAGGGCGTCAGCCCGTACGGCAGCACAGGGAGCACGGGAACCCCGACCGGTTCGGCCGCTTCGACCGAGACGCGCTCGGCAAGGATGTTGTCGGTCTCGAGCGACAGATATGCATGCTGCTCGGTCGAGCCGATCGGTAGCACGATCCGGTCGTCGCGCGACAGGTAGTCCTCGACCTGCATCCAGTTGAGGTCGCGGATTCGCATCTATCGCCGCAGACTAGCCTGGAAAGGTGGCTGCTACACTCACCCGCGCGCGGCGGCGTAGCTCAGTTGGTTAGAGCAGCGGAATCATAATCCGAAGGTCGAAGGTTCGAGTCCTTCCGCCGCTACTTCTTCGCGCGCGAGAGGAACTAGAGAGAGAAGAATGGCAACCGGAGTCAGAGTCGCAATCACGCTCGCCTGCACCGAGTGCAAGCGCCGCAACTACCAGACGATGAAGTCGAAGCGAAACACGCCCGACCGCGTCGAGTTCAAGAAGTACTGCCGCTGGTGCGCGCGCCACACTCCGCATCGGGAGACCAGGTAAATGGCGAAGCAGACGCGTCAGCAGCGTCGCGCCCGCCGCGAGCAGCAGAAGACCTCGAGCATGCAGCGCGCCCGCCAGCGCCAGCAGCAGGTTCGGCCAGCCGCTCAGACTCCCAAGAGCCAGACCGGTGCGCGTCGCACAGGCGGCGGGAGCTTCATCGCCGAATCGTGGGCCGAGCTGAAGAAGGTCGAATGGCCGGGCCAGCCGCAGCTCATTCAGGGCACGGCGGTCGTCCTGATCGCGTGCGTGATCGTCGGCATCTTCCTCTGGGTCGCCGACGCGGCCTTCAAGCCGTTCGTCCAGAACATTCTGCTCGGGCAGTAGGGCGCGGGATTCCGAAGATGTTCCGCTGGTATGCCATCAACACTTATTCCGGGCACGAGAACAAGGTGAAGACGAATCTCGAGCATCGGATCGTCTCGATGAATCAGGCGCCACGCTTTCGCCGGGTCGTCGTCCCGACCGAGCAGGTGATCGAGACGAAGGACGGGCAGAAGGTGCAGGCCGAGAAGCGGATCCTGCCGGGTTACGTGCTCGTGAACATGGACCTCGACGACGACGCCTGGATCCTCGTCAAGAACACGCCCGGCGTCACCGGCTTCGTGGGCTCGGGCGCCAAGCCTGTTCCACTCTCGCAGGGCGAGGTCGACCGGATCCTGCGCACCGGCACCGCCACCGGCGAGCGTCCGCGTGCGCAGGTCCAGTTCTCGCTCGGCGAGTCGGTCAAGGTCACCTCGGGCCCGCTGTCGGACTTCGACGGCGAGATCGTCGATGTGAACCCAGACCAGCAGAAGCTGAAGGTGCTCGTCGACATCTTCGAGCGGCAGGTCCCGGTTGAACTCGCTTTCGACCAGGTAAAAAAGATCGACTAGGACCCATGGCCAAGAAAGTTCTCACCATGATCAAGCTCCAGATCCCCGGCGGGCAGGCGAACCCTGCGCCTCCGGTCGGCCCTGCGCTCGGCCAGCACGGCGTCAACATCATGGAGTTCTGCAAGGCGTTCAACGCCGAGACCCAGTCGGAGAACGGGCGCATCATCCCGGTCGAGATCACCGTCTTCGAGGACCGCTCGTTCACGTTCATCACGAAGACGCCGCCGGCCGCCGTCCTGATCAAGGAGGCGCTGCGGATCGAGAAGGGCTCCGGCGAGCCGAACCGCGAGAAGGTCGGGCGCCTCTCGCGCAATCAGCTCCGTCAGATCGCCGAGACGAAGATGCCCGACCTGAACGCGAGGGACGTCGACGAGGCAATGAAGGTGATCGCCGGCACGGCGCGCTCGATGGGAGTCGAGACGGACCTATGAGCCAGCACGGGAAGAACTACAGAAGCGCCCGTGGTCAGATCGACCGCGAGCAGCTCTACTCGCCTGCGGCGGCGGTCAAGATGCTGAAGGGCTTCGAGACGGCCAAGTTCGACGAATCGGTTGAGGTGCACTTCAACCTCGGCCTCAACGTCCGCCACGCCGAGCAGCAGCTCCGCGGGACGCTGATGCTCCCGCACGGGACCGGCCGCGAGTCGCGCGTCGCCGTCTTCGCCGAGGGAGACAAGGCAAAAGAGGCCGAGGAGGCCGGCGCCGACATCGTCGGCAGCGCCGACCTCGGCAGGCAGATCGAGGAGGGCTTCGACGACTTCGACGTCGCGATCGCCACTCCCGACCAGATGAGCGTCGTCGGCAAGCTCGGCCGCATTCTCGGCCCGCGCGGCAAGATGCCGAACCCGAAGACCGGCACGGTCACGATGGATGTCGGCAAGGCCGTCCGCGACGCGAAGGCGGGCAAGCTCGAGTACCGCACCGACCGTGGGGCGAACGTCCACGTCACGATCGGCAAGAAGAGCTTCGACGAGCGCCAGTTGATCGAGAACTACGCCGCGCTCGTCGACGAGATCGTGCGCGCGAAGCCGGCCGCGGCGAAGGGCCGCTACATCAAGGCTGTTACCCTGACGAGCACGATGGGCCCCGGGATCCACGTCGACCCGGCGAGGACGAGGGGCATTCTCGAAGAGCCGGAGGAGTCGCAGGAAGCAGTACCCGCGTAAGACGTTCGCCCGAGACCGCTGGCAGTCGAAGGACAGAAGCCCAGCCAAGGCGGCAGCGAGAGGAATCAGCGTGAAGGCCTCGGGCCAAAGGCCGAGGGTCCGCGCAGGTTCCATTACTCCGAGCCCGCCTGCACGCGGGCTCGAATCGTTTCTGAGGAGCCGAATGCTGAAGCAGGAAAAAGAGAAAGTCGTCGCGGAGCTGACCGAGCGCTTGCGCGCGACGGACACGATGATCGTCGCCGGCTACCGCGGCCTGACGATGAGCGAGATCGACGAGCTGCGCACGAAGCTGCTCGAGGCCGG
>WNGD01006328.1_pt1 | contig 12639 bp, 15 predicted proteins | sample 5400671 | NCBI WGS metagenome assembly WNGD01 (sample SAMN13153369, study PRJNA577476) | soil metagenome | isolation source: 40 cm soil or saprolite under grassland replicate 2 | place: USA:California | collected 2016-06-15
TCGGGGTGCTCGCCGAGCTCCAGGCGAAGGAGGACGATCCGACGATCGATGCGGAGCCCGGCAAGATCGTGCACGAAGTGCGGCACGGAAAGGCCGCCCGAACGTGGCACGAGCGGTACTACGGCACCGCCGACGCGACGCCGCTCTACCTCATCCTCCTTTCGGAGGTGTGGCGCTGGACGGACGACGCGGCGCTGGTCCGCGATCTCAAGGGGCCGGCGATGCTGGCGCTCGACTGGATCGACAAGTACGGCGACCGGGACGGAGACGGTTTCGTCGAGTACGAACGTCGTACAGAGCGCGGGCTCGAGAACCAGTCGTGGAAGGACTCCTGGGATTCGCAGCGCTTCCATGACGGCAGCCTCGCGAAAGTGCCGATTGCGCCGTGTGAGGTGCAGGGCTACGTCTACGACGCGAAGCGGCGCATCGCCGAGCTTGCGCGTGAGGTGTGGCGCGAGCGCGAGCTCGCGGCCCGCCTGGAACGTGAGGCGGAGGAGCTGCGGCAGCGTTTCGACGGTGCGTTCTGGGTCGAGGAGCGCGGCGGTTTCTACGCGCTCGCGCTCGATGCCGAGAAACGCAAGGTCGACTCCCTCTGCTCGAACATCGGCCACCTCTTGTGGAGCGGCATCGTCCCACCGAACCGCGTCGATGCAGTCGTCGACCAGTTGATGGGAGACGAGCTCTGGTCGGGCTGGGGCGTGCGGACGATGTCGACGGGCGACGCGGGCTACAACCCGCTTTCGTACCACAACGGCACGGTCTGGCCGCACGACAATTCTCTGATCGCCGCCGGGCTGGCGCGCTACGCCCGCTGGCCTGAGGCTCAGCGCATCACGCAGCGGATGCTCACCGCGGCGCAGCACTTCAGCTACCAGCTGCCGGAGGTCTTCGCCGGGATGCGCCGCTCCGAGACGCCCTTCCCGATCGCGTACCCGACGGCCGCACGCCCGCAGGCCTGGGCCGCGGGAACACCGGTGCTCCTGCTGCAGCTGCTGCTCGGCCTGCAGCCCGACCGGCGGCGTCATGCCCTCGAGACCGTTGCTCCTCTGGAGCTCCCATCGTGGGCCGGCACGATCCGGCTGTCAGGCATCCGGGCGTTCGACCGGCTCTGGGATGCACGCCTGGAGGGCGGCAGGGTGCGCGTCGAAGAGGCATGATCGACAGCTCCTAGTGACTCGATCGACCCCATTCGCCGGCCTCCAGCCCGCGATCACACGGCGCCAGAGACCACCCTCGCTCTTACCAAGGCTGCCAGCCTTGGCTGCGAGCGAGTGCGGCCTCTGGCTTGGTGCTCGCGACCTGGAGACTCGGCAATGAGATCGACCGAATCACTGAAGATCGCGATCCTCGCGCCCGTGTGGTTCGCGGTTCCGCCGATCGGCTACGGAGGCATCGAATGGATCGTGTGGCTCCTCGCCGACGGGCTCGTCGACGCGGGCCACGACGTCACCCTGTTCGCCTCGGGCGACTCGCGCACGAAGGCGAAGCTCGCCGCGGTCTACCCGGAGGCCCCCGGCCGGCAGATCGGCCGGACGTACTGGGAGTTGAATCACGCGTTGTCGTGCTTCGGCCGAGCCGACGAGTTCGACGTCATCAACGATCACACCGGGATGCTCGGCGCGACCCTGGGTGGGACGACGTCCACGCCGGTCGTCCACACCGTGCACGGGCCCCTCGACGGCGAGCCCGGCGAGATCTACGAGAAAGTCTCCCGCGTCGCGCCGAATGTCGGACTGATCTCGATCTCGATGAACCAGCGCAAGCCGAGGCCCGACCTGAACTGGATCGCCAACTGCCCGAATGCGCTCGACTTCTCGGTGTATCCGGTCAAGCCGCATCGGGGTGAGTACCTGCTCTACCTCGGCCGGATGAGCCCGGACAAAGGCGCGCACCGGGCGGTGGCGGTTGCGATGGAGACCGGCCTTCCGCTGAAGCTCGCGGGCAAGCTGCAGGAGCCGAAGGAGCGCGAGTACTTCAAGGAGCTTGTCGAGCCGCATCTCGTGGACGGCATCGAATACCTCGGCGAGGTGACCCATGGCGAGAAGGTGGAGCTGCTGCAGAACGCGCGCGCGACGCTCTTTCCGATCGAGTGGGAGGAACCGTTCGGCCTCGTCATGATCGAGTCGATGGCGTGCGGAACCCCGGTGATCGCAACGCGCTGGGGCGCGGTCCCAGAGGTGATCGAGGACGGTCGCAGCGGCGTCATCGTCGACGACTACAGACAGATGGCCGATGCGCTCCCGGCAGCGGACGACCTCGACCCGTTCGAGCTGCGCCGCTATGTCGAGGAGGAGTTCTCGCCGGAGCGAATGGTGCGCGACTACGTGGCCGCGTACGAAAAGGTGATCGGCTAACTAAGAGGCACTACGAGGCCCAGCTCCGGACCAGCCGTGCCAGCGATCCGGCTCGAGCCACGCGCTGACGCGCCTTCGGTCCCGACGCCGAAATGGTTTACCTGTGTAGCGAACGGCGAGCCGATCGATGTCGGCGAGATCGGGATCGTCTTCGATCGAGACGATGCGGCCGATCAGGCTCACGTGGCTGTACCAGCTGTCCTCGTCGAGGACGGTCAGCGCAGCGCGCGGATCACGGCGCATGAACCGCAGGCGGAGACGGCTCTCGTCCATGTTCAGCAGCACGCGGCCGTTCTCCCACTCGTACCAGGTTGGCACCGTGTGGGGTGAACCGTCCGGGCGTAGCGTCGCAACGACCGCAGGGTTCGGGCGAGACAGGAACTCGCCGATCTTTGGAGGAACCGGAACGCGCGGCACCCTCGCAGCCTATGAGGCCGCGACGGCGGACGCGGCGAGCTCGGGCTCGATTCGAACCGGCTCGTCGGGCAGTCGAAAGTTGCGCTCGCGCAGAGGGCCGACGTCACGATGCACGGCGCTGCTCCCAGTAGCGTTTCAGCCCGGCATACGACTGCCAGAAAGGCATTGCCCGCTCGTAGATCTCGACGTCGGCACCACTCGCAGTCACGTCTCTGCGAATCGACTCGCTGAACTGCTCCTCCGTTACACCCTCCCCAACCCGACTTGTCCAGTCTGCAAGCCGCTGCCTCAGTTCGCCGAGGTGAGGCCCGGGATCGTCGGCGACGCCAAAATGCACGAGCGCGAGCCTGCTCGGCCTCCGCGCCTCGATCTCGACGATCGTCCGGTACCACTCGTCGAGGTCGAAGTCAGGCGGCGGCGTCGGCGGCAGGACCGCTCGCTCGGGCTGGAGGCGAACACCCGCAGCGTCGCCCGCGTAGAGGGTGCCGTCGCCGTCGAGATAACAGACGTGGTGGCTGGCGTGTCCGGGCGAAGGGAAGCACTCGAGCCCGAGGACGTCGGACCCGACGACTCGGATGTTCTGCTGCGGAACCGGCGCGAGCTCTCCCCAGAGCGTGTCGAAGGTGTCGCCGTACAGGCGCCGCGCGCTGGCCTCGAGCCGGCTTGGATCGGCGAGATGGGGCGCTCCTATCTCGGAGACGTGGACCTCCAGCGCAGGATGCTCGCGCACTAGGACTCCGGCCGCGCCGGCGTGATCGAGATGGATGTGCGAGAGGAGGAGGTGGCGCAGGTCCTGAAGCTCGAGGCCGCGCTCCCTCAGAGCCAGATGGAGGCGTGGGACGCACGACGAGGGTCCGCAGTCGTACAGCGCCGGACCGTCCTCGGTCTCGAGGACGTAAGAGCCGATGACGCGCTCCGCGCCCTGGAAGTGGAGGTCGAGAGGATCCGGGCTCACCGAGCCCGGATCCTTCCATGCGTCAGACCGAGGTGGAGCGGTGCCTTCGTCGCAGCAGGACGATGGCGCCCGCTGCGAGCGCGACGCCCGCGCCGGCACCGGCGGCCACGCCGATCTTGCGCTCCGCACGCGCTCGTTTTGCAGGGGCCCTCGGGGGCAGGCCGGCCTTTACGAGCACGCGTCTCAGCTGGACGTTGCCTCGATACCAGCCGCCCCGCGTCGATTGTGTGTCCCAGAACTTCTGAGCCGGCGCCATGTAGGTGACGGGGCCCTGGAGGGCGTACGGATAGAGATCCTGGCGAAGGGAGGAATCTCCCTGCGTGCCGCCGGGGACGGTGTACGTCACCTCGTAACGCGGCCCGAGCGCGCCGACCGGCTGCGATGTCGTCGCGGTCGGTGTGCCGCCGAAGGCTTGGGGGAAGAAGCCGCCCTCGCTGACGAGCATGCCGAGGGCGGTGTCGTTCCCGCCCTCCCCGTAGCCCTGGATGCTGAGGACGTGTCTCAGGCCGGGTCCGGTGATGCTCGCCGCCGACGGTCCCTTCGCCGTCGCCGCAGCCGGGAACGACAAGAGGGCGGCAAGCGCCGCCGCGAGCAAAAGTGGACGTCTCATGGTCGCTCCTTGGTCGTTTTGAGCTGCTACACCGTCCGGGCGGAACGGGTTCCGCCGGCGACCTTGGCGAACGCCGCCTCGAGATCCACGACGAGGTCCTCGGCGGACTCCAGGCCGACAGAGAGCCGGATGAGGTTCCGCGGCGCCGCGAACGGCCCCTCTGCAGTGGAGGCGTGCGTCATTCGCGCCGGCAGTTCGATGAGACTCTCGACGCCTCCGAGGGACTCGGCGAGCTTGAAGATCTTCGTGCTCGCGACCAGCGCCGTGGCTTCCTCTTCCGACTCGGCGAGGAACGAGATCATGCCGCCGAAGTCGCGCATCTGCTTCGCGGCGATCGTGTGGCCCGGATGTCGCGGCAGCCCGGGATACAGAACCTGCTCGACGCGTGGATGGCGCTCGAGAAACCCGGAGATCGCGTGAGCGTTGTGACAGTGCTGGCGCATGCGCACGGCCAGCGTCTTGATCCCGCGTAGCACGAGCCAGCAGTCCAGCGGCCCTGGGACGGCCCCGAGCGACTTCTGCAGGAAGAGCAGCCGCTCTGCGATCGTCGGATCGTTCGTTGCGGCGAAGCCGCCGACGACATCCGAGTGTCCACCGAGGTACTTGGTCGTCGAGTGAACGACGATATCCGCGCCCAGCTCGAGCGGCCGCTGCAGATAGGGCGTCGCAAAAGTGTTGTCGACGACGAGGATCGCGCCGACGGCGTGCGCTGCCTCTGCCGCCTTCTGAATGTCGATGATATTCAGCATCGGGTTCGAGGGCGTCTCGATCCAGACGATCCGAGTGCGCTCGTCGAGATGTGAGCTGAGGTCGTCGAAATCGGCCGCAGGGAGATAGTCGAAGACGTATCCCTTCGGCGCGTAGATCTGCGACGTCATCCGGTAGACGCCGCCGTAGACGTCCGCGATCAGCACCATCCGGTCGCCCGGGTTCAGCAGGTGCATGATCGTCGTGACCGCGCCGAGTCCCGACGCGTACGCGATTCCATGCTCGGCGGACTCGAGGGACGCGAGGCATTGCTGCAGGGCAGTGCGGGTCGGATTCCCTGCTCGGGAGTAGTCGTAGCCTTTGTTCTCGCCCACCGCGTCCTGCACATACGTCGACGTGAGGTAGATCGGCGTGGTCAGCGCGCCGGTCGCCGGATCCGGCTGCTGGCCCTCGTGGATGGCGCGAGTTTCGAAGTCCATCGGCCTCGATTCTACGGGTGGCGCAAGGACTGGGCCGGCACGCATCGTGCGCGACTCGTTCTTACGGCGTCGGCTTCGCCTGTTCGATCCGCGTCGCTCCGACGAACGCCGCGAGGTCCTTCAGCGGCTTCCGTACGGGAACCGGCTTGACGCCGGGCTCCCACCAAATGCCTTTGACCTGCAGCACGCCAGTCTTGCGGTCGAGCACCGGCTCGATGCGTCCGATCAGGCGGTCGCCACGAAGGATGGGGAGAACGTAGTAACCGTACTCACGCTTGGCCTTCGGGACGTACATCTCGAGGCGGTAGCGAAAGTCCCACAGTGCTTCTGCGCGATCGCGGTCGTGGATGAGCCGGTCGAATGGTGAAAGGAACGTCACCCGCGCCGGAACCGGCCCGTCCTCGGCGTCGGGATGCGCGCGCCAGCCGCCTCTGTCGAACCGGACGCCCAGGGAACGAAAGCGCTTCTCCGCGAGCAGCCGCTCGGCTTCGGGCCAGGGCATGCTGTCGGCCTCGGGGTACCACCGCTCGGCAAGGTCCCACACGCGCTGCTTGCCCCGGCGTCCAACGATCGCAACGACACCACGACGCTCGAGCAACTCGAGCATGAGCGTCACCTTGCGGCTGCCCCACCAGTCATGGGACTCTCGCGACACCATCAGGTCGGCCTCGATCTCGCGCGAGAGCAACGGTCCGCGCTCTTCCAACTCGCGCAGCAGGAACCGCTTGAAGCGTGCGTTCTTCCGTAGGAACTCGATTCCTCGCTGCTCGTACATAGCCTTGCCCCGCCGGCGCCGCATGCGCGCGCGGATGAGCGGGAAGTCCTCGATCGGCCAGATGAATGCGGCCCACTCGAAGAGCTTGCGCTCTTTCCAGAGCAACCGGTCGAGCTCGGCCGAGTCGTGGGGTCCGAGGCGGCTCCACAGGACGAGTCGTTGCGGGGGTGCGACCGCGGAGATCGGATCGATCTGGAGGAAGCCGAGCCGGCGAACTGTCGCGAGCACGCCGTCAGCGCTGCCGTCGAGGACCTGTGCCCGGACCGCGAGCCGGCGTGCCTGTGCGAGGCTGAGCTCGGTGGATTTCACGGAGTTCGCGCTTTCACAGTTGTCTGAGCCGCCACGTCGAGTGCTCGAGGTGGGCTGCGGATACGAGGGAGGCGTAGCTCCCGCCCTGGCGGCCGCGGGCCACAAGGTCCTCGCGATCGACCCCCATGCTCCCGACGGCCCTCTGTACCGCCGCGTGACGCTCGAGGAGCTCGACGACGCCGGCCCGTTCGATGCGGTCGTTGCAGGCCGCGTGCTCCATCACGTCCATCCCCTCGGAACGGCGCTCGACAAGTTGGCGGCGCTCGCGCCGCAGCTCATCCTCGACGAGTTTGCGTGGAACCACATAGACGAAGCGACGATCGACTGGTACGAGTCCCAGCACAGGGTGCTCGTCGCCGCGGGGCGGCAGCCCAAGGGCCCCGCCGAGCTCGCCGAGTGGCGCGCACGCCATTCCGACCTGCATCCCTACGAGACGCTGCGCACCGAGATCGATGGGCGCTACGACGAGCGTCACTTCGAGTGGCGCCCATACTTCTACCACTGGCTCGAGGGTCCGGCGACGGAGTCGCTCGAGGCCGGGCTCATCGCTGCAGGGGCGATCCGACCGATCGGCTTCCGCTACGCCGGTGTCAGGAGAGAGACGGAGCGCTCTCCGGCCAACTCTCGGTAGTCGGCACCGAGCTTCTCCTCCAGGACGCGGGCCAGCTCGCCGCTCGCCGCCAGCTCCTCCGTGATGTCGGCACCGCCGATCAGCTCGCCCTTGACGAAGACCTGAGGGATCGTCGGCCAGCCGGAGATCTCGGACAGCTCCTGCCGGATCGCCGGATCTGCGAGGACGTCGACGCCCGTGACGGGGGCGCCGGCTTCGCGAAGGGCGCGCAGCGCACGGTCGGAGTTGCCACACATGATGAACTGCGGCGTCCCCTTCATGAACACCGCGACCGGCTCGTTCTGGATCACGTCCTGGATTCGCTGGCGTAGCTCGCTCATTCGCTTCCTTTCGTCTTGATTCGCAGCTCGTGGATAGTGCCGTCTCGAAGCGGCCCGGCGAGCGCCTCGTTCACGAGGCGATGCTGGTGGAGCAGAGAGAGCCCGGCGAAGCGCGGGCTCGAGACCGTCACCTGAAAGTGGTCGCCGCCGCCCGTGCGGTCCTCGACGCGCAACTCGGTCGCGTCGGGGAACGCGTCCTCGAGGAGGGCGTGCAGTGGCTCGGTAGACACCGTCCCGATACTAGCCACGCTGGTGTGCCAGGTAGTCGAGGAGGTCCGATCGCGTCAGCACGCCGATCGGCTTCCCCTTGCTGGCGATGACGAGGGCGTTCGTCCGCCCTGTCAGCGTTGCGAACACCTCGTCGAGCGTGGCATCGCTTTCGACCGCGGCAAGCGGGGGCTGCATCGCGGTTGCCACGTCCTCGTGGAGCGCGTCAGGGTTCTTGAACACGCGGTCGAGCAGGTCACGATCCTGGAGCGATCCGATCACGTCGGCAAGCGATTCCACGTCTCCGTCCCGGACGACCGGAAGCTGCGAGATCGAGTACTGCTGCATGACGTCGATAGCCTCTCCGACCTTCTGGTGCGCGGCAATCGTGATCAGCGCCGGCACCGTGATTTCCTCGAGGCGCTTTGAGCGCAGCAACTCCGAAACCGTCGGAGCCGGTACGCGGCGCTCGGCGAATCCATGCTCGAGCATCCAGTTGTCGTCGTAGAACTTCGACATGTACGAGCGGCCGGAGTCGGGGATCATCGTCAGGATCCTGGTGTCGGGCCCGAAGCGCTTCGCGACCTCGAGCGCGGCCCAGACGGTCGTGCCGCCCGAGCCACCGACGAGTAGCCCTTCCTCGCGCGCGAGGCGGCGCGCGGTCAGGAACGAGTCGCGGTCGGACACGCGCACCCACTCGTCGACGACCGACGGGTCCATCGTCTTCGGCCACGTGTCCTTGCCGATGCCCTCGACGAAGTACGGGTGGACGTCGCGCTCCTCCTGGGCTGTGTAGACCGAGCCTTCGGGGTCGGCGCCGACGATCAGGACCTCGGGCTTGTACTCCTTGAAGTAGCGGCCGACGCCGGAGATCGTCCCGCCGGTGCCGACGGAGATGACGATCGCGTCGATCTCGCCACCGGTCTGGTCGAAGATCTCCGGCCCCGTGTGCAGATAGTGCGCCTCGGGATTCGCCATGTTCGAGTACTGGTCCGGCTTGAAGCCGCCCGGGATCTCTTCCGCGAGGCTGTCGGAGACGGAGTAGTACGACTCGGGCGAGTCGTGCTCGACCGCGGTGGGGCAGATGACGACCTCCGCGCCGTAGGCCCGCAGCATCGAGATCTTCTCCTGGCTCATCTTGTCCGGCATGACGAAGATGCAGCGGTAGCCCTTCTTCGCCGCGGCGATCGCGAGACCGACGCCGGTGTTGCCCGAGGTCGGCTCGACGATGGTGCCGCCGGGCTTGAGCTTTCCTTCGGCCTCGGCCTTCTCGATCATGGCCAGACCGATCCGGTCCTTCACCGATCCACCGGGGTTGAGGTACTCGAGCTTGGCGAGGATCTCCGGCTCGGCGTCCCGCCCGACCGAGTCGAGCCGGACGATCGGCGTGTTGCCGACGAGGTCGAGAACGGTGGAGTAATCGCGAGCCATCGGCGGGAAGCGTACTTCGGCGGCGCTGGCGCCGCGTTCGGGCGCTAGGACAGCAGTGCGGCCACGAGTGAGCCAAGAGCGGCCGCAAGCGTGGCGAACTGTGCCGGCATGAGCTGGAAGACCCGCTGATCGAGTCGGCGGATATCTGTTCTGAACTCTTGTCGCATGTCTGCGACGTCCGTCCTGAACTCCTGTCCCATGTTGGCGACGTCAGTCCTGAACTCCTGTCGCATGTCTGCGACGTTTCTCCTGAACTCCTGCCGCATGTCTTCGACGTCTGTCCTGAACTCCTGTCGCATGTCTGCGACGTCCGTCGCGAGATGGGCCACCGAGGTTCGCAGTTCTGCGAGGATTTCGAGCGGAAGCTCCCGCGGCTGCTCCACGAGGGAAGCGTACTTCCGGGGCCTATGGGTCGCTAGTGCCTGAAATGGCGGCGGCCGGTCAACACCATCGTGGCGCCGGCCTTCCGCACCGCGTCGGTCACTTCCGCGTCTCGCTTCGACCCACCAGGCTGGATGATCCCCGTGACACCGGCGTCCAACGCAGCCTGCGGGCCGTCCGCAAACGGGAAGAACGCATCGGATGCGAGCACCGCGCCGCGCACGTCGTGACCATGCTCTCGCGCCTTGTCGAGTGCGATCCTCACCGAGTCGATGCGGCTCGTCTGGCCGCCGCCGATACCGATCGTTGCGAGATCCTTCGCAAGAACGATCGCGTTCGAGCCCACGTGCTTGCACACGCGCCAGGCGAAGACAAGGTCTCCCCAGCAGGATTCGTCCGGCTCTCCGCAGGCGACCTCCATCGTCTCGCGGTCGTCGATGTCCCAGTCCCGATCCTGTACGAGCAGGCCGCCGAGCACTCGCTTGAAGTCGCGCTCGCTGCGGGGAAAGCCGCGGCGCTCGCGATCGCGCAGGATCCGAATCGCCTCCTTCCGCTGCAGCGCTTCGAGCGCGTGCTCGTCGTAGTCGGGCGCGAACAGCACGTCGATGAACCGCTCCGCCAGCGCTTGGCCGAGCGCGGCCGAAATGGGGCGGTTGACGGCACAGACCATCCCGAAGGCCGAGACCGGATCGGACGCCAGCGCTCGTTCGTAAGCCTCCTCGATGTTGCCTGCGACGGCTACGCCGCAGGGATTCGCATGCTTGATGATCGCGCACGCCGGTAGCGCGAACTCCCGCAGCAGCAGGCGCGCTGCAGAGAGGTCGAGCAGGTTGATCAGCGACAGCTCCTTCCCGTGCAGGTGCTCGACGCGGGACAGGAGATGGACGCGCGCGCCCTGCTCTGCGTAGTACGCGCCGCGCTGGTGCGGGTTCTCGCCGTAGCGGAGGTCGGTCACCTTCGTGAACGAGGTCACGAGGGTTTCCGGAAACGCCTCGACGTCGGCGAACCAGCGTGCGATCGCCGTTTCATACGCAGCGGTCGTCGCGAAGGCCTCCGCCGCCAGAGCCCGTCGTGTCTCGAGCGTGAGGTCGCCTTTCTCCTGCAGCTCGGCGAGGACGGACCCGTACCGCTCCGGCCTGCACACCGGCGCGACGTGCGCAAAGTTCTTCGCCGCGCCGCGCAGCATCGACGGTCCGCCGACGTCGATCATCTCCACGGCTTCCTCCTCGCGCACGCCAAATCGTCCGGCCACTTCGCTGAAGGGATAAAGGTTGACGCAGACGAGGTCGAACGGCCGGATGTGGTGGTCGTCGAGCGTGGTGACGTCGTCGGCGTGATCGCGGCGGGCGAGGATCGCCGCGTGGATGTTGGGGTGGAGGGTCTTCACGCGGCCGCCGAGCATCTCTGCGACACCCGTGAGCTCCTCGACGCGCTCGACGTCGAGCCCGACCTCGTTCTCGAGGAAGTCTGCGGTGCCGCCGCTGGCGACCAGCTCGAAGCCGGCCTCGACGAGCCCGCGAGCAAACTCCTGCAGACCGGTCTTGTCGTAAACGGAGATCAGCGCACGCAAAGCTCTCTCACGACCTCGGGGAGGATCCGGTGTTCGGCTGCGTGGATGCGTTCTACCAGGGTCGCGCGCGGCTCGACGGCGACCTGCTCTTGACGGATGACCTCGCCGGTGTCGAGGCCTTCGTCAACGTAGTGGACTGTGACACCCGTCATGTCGACGCCGGCCGCCAGTGCGTCGGCGATCGCCCGCCCTCGCGATCACGCGCGGCGCGATCGGAGTAGCTGTCCACATCGAAGATGCGGTTCGGAATGCCCGCCTCCGCAGCGCGCGCGAGTGCGCCGGCGTCGGCCCGGTTCGACGCCACGGCTGCGATCGGCAGTCCGGCGTCGATCAGGGCCTGCAGATTCGTTCCCTCGCCGGAGACGAGTACACCGATCATGCGAGCTCGCCGATCACGATCGCTCCCGCAGGGGCTGCCGGCACGACGGCGCACATACCGATCCCGAGGTTGAAGACGCGGCGAAGCTCGTCTTCCTCGATGCCCTGGTCCGCGAGCCACGTGAAGACGCTGGGGCGATCCCATGCGTGCCAGTCGATTCGAGCCTCGAGCCCCTCCGGCAGCACACGGGACAGGTTCCCGCTGAGGCCGCCGCCGGTAACGTGCGCGAGCGCACGCACATCAGCGCGTTCGCGCAGGTCACGAATGTCTTGCAGGTAGAGCGTGTGTGGCGCGAGCAGCAGATCAGCGTCGAAGTCGCCGTCGCCGACGAGCGACCGCACGAGCGAGAACCCGTTCGTGTGCAACCCGCTCGAGGGAAAGCCGATGACCAGGTCGCCCGCCTCGCAGCGGGAGCCGTCGATGACGCGATCGCGCCCGACGAGACCTACGCATGTTCCGGCGAAGTCGAGCTCGGACTCCTGGTAGATGCCGGGCAGCTCCGCCGTCTCGCCGCCGATGAGCAGGCAACCGGCTTCGCGGCAGATTTCCGCGGCTCCCTCGACGAGCTCTACGACTTGCGCCTCGTCGATGCGGTTCGCCGCGACATAGTCGAGCAGGAACAGGGGGTCGGCCCCTGTGCAGAGGACGTCGTTGATGCAATGAGCGGCGAGATCCATGCCTGCCCAACGCAGGCGGCCGGCGCGCCGCGCAAGCATCAGCTTCGAGCCGACGCTGTCCATCGAGGCGGCGAGAAACCGCTGTTCGTCGAGCGGATAGAGCCCAGCGAAGCCGCCGAACGCCCGAGCGCCCGTGGACTCGGCCGCAGTCCTCAGGCGCTCGACGATCGACTCGGCCGTTGCGAGCGAGACGCCGGCCCCCTGATACGTCTTCGGCTTGCTCGTCAGGGGGCCAAGTCTAGAGCCGCGACCGGCGTCAGCCTCCGATGTCGACGGGCTGGCTCGCGGTGGGAGATCCCACCGTGAGGTCTCCGCCCTGCACGTGATTCAACACGAAGGCGTTGTTCTGGACTGCTGTCCGCTTGCCGTTGGCCTCTGCATACGTGTGGCCGTCCCCGACGAGACCCACCACCAGACGGGACCCGTCTTCCTGCAG
>WNGD01005223.1_pt1 | contig 12637 bp, 13 predicted proteins | sample 5400671 | NCBI WGS metagenome assembly WNGD01 (sample SAMN13153369, study PRJNA577476) | soil metagenome | isolation source: 40 cm soil or saprolite under grassland replicate 2 | place: USA:California | collected 2016-06-15
CGTCTGCGCGCTGCGCTGCGCTTGATCGGCCGACGCATGCGCTCGGGCTGTCGCATGAACAAGCGCAAGAAACACCCGAATTCAGCCCAATTGCTGGAACAGGAGGCGGTCGAATGGGCCTTAAGTTGGTGCGAATAGGATGGGGCTGGCCCCCATCCCTACTATACACCGGCCTTAATTTGACGCCTATGGGGCCGCGAAGATCGCTCACCAGACCCCGAACACCTGCGAGCCGGCAATCATCGCCAGCAGCGTCACCACCGGCCGGATCTCCACCGCCCTGGCAAGGATGCGTGGCGTCTGAGCCTTGGTATGCCGACTCAGATCAAGGAACAATCAGGCGATCGTCTTCTTTTTCGCTTAGCACTGCAATTCGACGCAGCGTCAAGCCATACCAGCGGGGCCTTTTCCGCCCGCTTGATCGGAAACCTCGCTCAGCCAACTCAACGCGGAACTGGCCAAGCAGTGCGGGATGTGGAGTCTCATGTGCTGTAAATATCCAGAAAGCTCGAAACTCATGAAAAAGAGTTCGATCTGAGATATTCAAGCCAGTTCCAAGCCTACAGTACTGCGTGATAAATTGATCGACAATTTCAGAGAAACTCTGCTGCACATCTAGATTCATAGCTCTTATATTCATAGCTCTGCTCACCCAATCGTGCTTGTAAAGATCTTCAGTTGCGATCCTTACGCCTAGATACTCGTAATTTGCAGCTGTGCTGTTAAGGCAGCACGTAGTAATGGTTTGGCTCGATAGAGGCGGGTTTTTACTGTCGAACCTGGCATATTGAGGGCTTGTCCAATCTCAGAGAAATTCAGTTGATCTCCATAGTAGAGCAAAACGACCGAGTGGTACTTGCGAGGTAATGCCTGGATCGCTTGCTGTATAAATTGTTGTAGGTCACGACGCTCTGCCAGTTCTTCTGGCGTGGGACTCGTATCCGCTATGGAGTCCCATGATGCCGCCTCATCTTCCTCATTTCCTCTCTCTATCTCAGATAAAGAGGGTAGACGCTTGCGACGCAGGACGTCCAGGCTGCGATTACGCGCAACCGTGAAGAGCCATGGCTTGATTTGCACCTTCGGACGGAGCATCGCTAAGGACAGGTAGAGTTGGAGCCATACCTGTTGCAAGACATCATGCGCTTCGTGATAGTCGCCAACATACTGGTAGATCAAACCAAAAAGCGCTTTCTTATACCTGCTTACCAGAGCTTCGAATGCTTCCTGATCACCAGTAAGTGCTTTTTGAACCAGGACGCTGTCAGAAGTTTCTGGATCCTGTGTATTCCTCTGTTCCTGTGTTTGCACGGATACTATCCCTGTCGTTTTGCTACTTAGCTAGTAGAATTGATCTACTAGCTCGTTATCTCCAGCTTCTGCGCCTGCATGCGTATGCTTTCTTCGATCTGATACTGTGACCCCCATTTGGCCGGTAAGATCGCGCCAATCAGCCAGAGAAAAGGGAAGATGATCCCGATAATCCCCAGCACGAAGTACCCTTTCCTGAATGTGAGGATACAAACAATGAACTAGCTCTTGTGAATGGCCTCTCCTTTCACGCTTGGACGGCTCTTTGCCAGAATTGTAAGGGTTGGTTCAATGAGCAGCTCACGACGCCAAGCAGCAGGGGGAGCCGCCAGCAGCGTTGCTGGCTCCCCCTCTCTTCGCAGCTACCCGGCTTCGATACACTCGACCCACAGAATCGGACAGCCCAGGTCATGCAGGGCATTGAGGATCCCAATCAAGGCGGATTGGTCGGCCAAACGACCCGTCAGCTTCGTCATCGCAGCATGCTGCGCATCGCTTCGATGCTCGATCGTCATGCCCCCGCAATAATCGGACCACTGCTCATCCAGGTAGCCCAGCATACAGATGTGGTATAGCGCCGGTTCAAACAAACCGGCGCAGGGACGGTATAGTTCCATGGCACGTTCCTTGACTAGCTGATGCTCCCACTTTCGGTGAGTTACAGGGGTGCCTCCCTGTGGCCAGCCGCGCAGCGAAGAGCACAGTTCAGCTCATGTGTCCTCCTCAGCCAGTTCGACCGCCTTCATGATCCTGCCGGCTGCTGAGATGACACGCGCCGGACCGATGACAGGACGAAGAGCAAGGCGAGCCGAGGGGAAAAAGCGGTACCCAGTGCAAATAGACATCCACAGCCTCCGTATCTCCTCAATCTGTCAAGCTATAGTCACGACAAAGCCCTCGCTTCAAGGGCCTTATATAGCGCTGATCAGCGACTCCTGCTGAGAATCACTATAGTCGAAGAAGCGTGAGAAAGCTATTCCCCACAGGGTATAGAAAAGGTATAGTTTTGGGAACAGGCAAGCGACCCCACCAGCCGATCCTTGTGATCGCTGGCGGTTTAGCATGGGCAGGCGGCACTCGCCTCGAAAAACTATCAGGGAATCAACTCAGCAGGAGGTGTGGCGTGGTGGCCTGGTCTGTAGCCAGGAGGCCGAGCGCTTTGGAGAGGGTGACGGCCGCGCGGCGATTATTCACACTGAGCTTGCGATAGACATTGGTGGTATGTACTTTGACCGTGCCCGGCGTGACCACCAGGTGGCGCGCAATCTCCTTGTTCGTCAGATCCTGGTCCAGCAAGCGCAGGATTTGCAGTTCGCGCTCGGTCAACGGTTCCAGGCCCTCTTGCCGCATCAGCTCTTCCGTGGCTATAGTTGGCGCCGCCAGCGGGCTCATCGCCGCCAGGATGTGTTGCACATAGGCGTCCAGCTTGCCGTCGACCAGCTGGCGCGCCTTTCTGCGCTTGCGCAATTCCTGCAGTACTTTGGCCAGCTGCGGCACATCGGCAAACATGCGCAGGAACCCCCCGGGACGCCCCAGGGCAAGCGCGCGTTCCAGCGCATCCAGCGCCTCGGTTACCCGCCCTTGCCGCTCGCAGGCCAGCGCTCGCAGGGCGAGCACCTGGATCGTCTTGCGGGTACTATGCAGGGACTCAACATGCTGCAAGAGGTCGTCCAGGAGTTCTTGCCCTTGTTTCACACTCAGCTCATCGCTTTGGGCCAGCAGCCACCGCACTTTGGTGATGGGGGGGTCTTCCAAGAACAGCATCGGACCCAGCACTTCTTGCTCTCCCGCCAGCTCGAGCCACTGCGCGGCTGACTCCACCTCGTCCTGCAAGAGGGCCAACTGTCCACAGAAAGCGTAGGCCGTCATCAGCTCGCGCATGTTGTGCTGTTCTTGCACCCATTCGAGGAGTATGCGAGCGGTCTCTTGCGCCTCTTTGCCTAACCCCTGAGCTTGATAGGCTAAGGCTAGGCCGTTCAAGGCACTCTGCACCGCCCACAAGTGCGCGCGGTGCCGGTTGGCAACCACCACGGAGAAGTGATACGCCGCCGTATACAGGTCGTTCCATTCGTAATTCACCACACCCAGCAACCAGTGGGCCCAAAATTGGCTCAAGGCCAGCTCGGCCTGCTGGGCGAGCCGCAGCAGATGGCGTGCGGTGTGTTCCACCTGGTGCAGTTTGCCTGCCGCCAGATACACGAGCGCCTGCGCAAAGAGCAGACGAGCGCTGTCATTCAGCTGCGCCGATGGTTCTTGCATGGCTGTGTTCAGGGCCGCGAGCGCCCCCTCTTCCTGCCCTCTAGCCTGGCAGGAGAGGGCCAGGAAAAAGCGGGCGTAGCTGGCTATATGCCCCTCGCCTGGCGGGATCCAGGCCAGCGCGGAGCGGGCGCTCTCGAGGCTGGACTGGGTCTGCGCGGTAAAGTACTGGAAGGTGCTCCACCCGACCGCTAGCAGGGCACGCAAGGTCCTGGACGGTGCATCGTCCGGCTCACGCACACCACGGTCGCTGGTGGCTAAGAGCTGCTCGGCAGCCCGCAACAGGGGCGGCAGGTCTTCCAACTGGCCGCGGACCTGGACGATCCACGCCCTGGCGACCAGCAGGACGGGGTTGCCCTGGATGTGTGCCTCTGGCACCAGGCGCAGCCAGCGCTCCATTTGCACCCACTGCTCTTGCTCGAAGGCCTGGAGAAATTGCGCTGCCACCAGCCGCGCCGCCTCTGCCCCCTCGCCTGCCGCCAAGGCCTGCTCGATCGCTTGCTCGAGCAGGCCCTGCTCGGCATACCAGGCACTTGCTCGCTGGTGCAGCATGGCCATCTCCTCCTGGCTGCTGTCCGCCTGTAAGCGCTGCCCCAACAACTGCTTGAACAGGGGGTGCCAGCGATACCAGCCCTGGTGCTCGTCAAGGGGGACCAGAAAGAGGTGGGTGTGCTCCAACCAGTCCAGGGTGGCTTGGACCTGCTCGTGGGTGGCACCCCCGCCCATGAGCGCGGCGCATAACTCGGCGCAGAACGGCTCCAGCAGCGCCGTCCGGACGAGCAACTCCTGCACGGCAGGCGCTTGCTGACTGAGGATTTCCTCCACCAGGTAAGTGGTGATCGAGCGGTCAGGAGAGTGGCGCAGCCGGTCCAGAAAGGCGGTGCGGTCAACGGCGCTGCGCAGCGAGAGCGCCGCCAGGCGCAAGACCGCAATCCAGCCCTGCGTGCGTTCCTCCAGCGCCAGTCCGGCCTGCTGAGCTAGATCGATCCCCAGCATGCGCGTGAGAAAGGCGTGCGTCTCCGCCAGTGTAAAGCACAAGTCGGCACCGCGCAGTTCGTGCAGCTGGCCCTGGGCCCGCCACCTGGCCAGCGGCAGCGGTGGATCGGAGCGCGTGGCCAGCACCAGGTGCATTTGGGGGGGAAGATGCTTAATCAGCAGCTCGAGCAAAGTATGCACCTGGCTTGAGCGAATGAGATGATACTCATCCAGCACCAGGACGATGTCCTCGGGCAGATCGGCCAGATCGTTGATGAGCAAGGTGGCCACGCGCTCGGCGGGCGGGAACTGCGGGGCCGTGAGCAGGTTGGCCATGGCCTGGCAGGCGTCGGGAAAGACGGTTTGCAGGGCGGCGGTGAGCAAGTGCACGAAGACGCGCAGCTCGTCGTCGTTCTCATCGAGGGAAAGCCAGGCCGTATGCCGACCGCTCCTCTGCAACCACTCGGCCAGCAGGGTTGTCTTGCCAAAGCCGGCAGGGGCCGAGACCAGCGTGACTTTGCCGCCGAGGGCGTCGTTCAAGCGCTCGATGAGGCGGGCTCGCAAGATCACATCTCTACTGGTGCGTGGCCAGGAGAGTTTGGTTTGCAGCAGGGAGCTGGCAGGGCTGAGAGGGCCTGTGATCTTGGGAACAGGGAGCTGGGAAGCAGCAGGTTCTGCCGGGGACCCGTCGGTCTCGGTCGATCCACCTGAAGCGTGCTCACCTGCCAGTGACCGTGCAGCGGCCTGCAGTCGCTCCAGGGTGAGCGTGTGCGAGGGTCCCAGCCAGACGCGGTAGAGCTGACCTTGACGCGCGCGGGAAGCGTTCCAGGCCAGGTTACTGGGATCGGTCCCGCGCTTGTGTGCAGTAAATCCGCCCACCCGATCGACGAAGAGAAAAGAGGTATGCTGCTCCAGCCAGTCGTACCATGCGGGGGTCCCCACGACAATCGGATCGGCACCGCTCTCCGATGGGTATAACCGCCCCCCTTCTACACTTGGAATGGTTCGCTGCATAAGCGGCATCCTTCTAGAGATCACAGGAGCTTGCTAGCCCCAAGGTACGTCTACTTTGAAGACACAGTTTCTTCTCATTATAGGTATTTAAAGCACCGAAAAGAAGTGTGAACTGCACTTACAAAGGCAGAGCAAGAATTATATCTGGAATTATTGGCTTGAAAATCCTGGTGCGTCGCGATCTAGTTATGGTGCGAACCCGAAAGAACTCAAGACACTTCGCATGGAAATACCCCAACTATATTCTAGTTTACCCTCTTTGAGTACACATATCCATCGTTATTTCACTCTATTTTTGCTCCCCTTTGAGCAAGATTCATTGGCAGAGCATAGAGTGAATCACCTAGTGCTCATTGGCTTTGCTTATTGCATAGGCTGCAGGCCAAGTTCGCTAGAGGCCGTTTGAACAAAGCAGCCAGCGCCTCACACGAGATGCTGTTCAATGGCATAGCGTGTCGCCGCACTCCGTGATGTAATCTCCAACTTCCTGTAGATCGAATTCACATGGATATTGACGGTTTTGTGGCTAATCATGAGTCGTTCTGCAATCTGCTTGTTGGTCAATCCAGTTGCCAGCAGGCGCAACACTTCGACTTCACGAGCTGTCAATCTGCCAAGAGGGGACTTCGTGGTAAGAAGTACAGGAGCAACTGCGTTGACCTGCGTGCTGCTCTTGCTTGGCCCTGCTGCCAGCGCCTCCTCAGGAGTCATGAGCCGCCCTTCTGCCCACATTGCAGCAAAGGTCTGCTTGCCGAGTCGATTCCATGCTGTCTCGATGAGCCGCTCACGGCTGGCACGCTCTAATGGTGAGAGCGTGCCGCCGATGACTTCGCGAACTCGTTCTGCCGCACCCCCTAATTGTGCCGCCCATATGTACTCTTCCTGGTCTGCAGCTACTTCCGCCAATCCCTCAAGTGACGTGGTCAACAATCGCTTATCACTCACCTTCATGGCTATCTGTGCACTTTGCAAAGCGAAGCCGCGCGCGGTCGTATAGTCATGCTTCAAAGATGCCACCCTGGCGAGCAGCAAGTAAGACCAGGCAAGGCCTTGATGGTCTCCCATATTCTTTTGTAGAGCCTGAGCTTCTTCTAGCAGAGACCATGCCCTCGTCGCATTACCTCGCCGGAGCTCCGCCTGTCCCGAGAGGTTGAGTAACCCTGCCATTGTCCAGGAGTCATGTACCTTGCTTGCGATAGAGAGCCCCTCAGCGAGGAGGGCAAGGGCTCTTGTCTCATCGCCTTGAGCGACGAATACTTCAGCTAAACGCCTGAGCGCCTCGACACGAGCAAACAGGTCACCTATCTCAGTGAAAGCGACCAGGCACTCTTCCAACTGTTCCCGCGCCTGCTCATACTCGCCCAGAGCTAGAGCAATGCAGCCCAGGCGGTGCAGGGCATATGCCCTGGCCAGGTTATCTCCCACTTTCGTTGCTACCTCTAGCGCTTCTTCTGCCAGCGCCTGTGCCTGAGCGTATTCACCCTGCTCAGTGGCAAGTCGCGCCAGCATCCAGGAAGTCAGCACGAAATTTCGGCTGTCTGCGGTCCTTCGGCAGATCTCCAGGCATTCCTGGCACCTGGTCGTGGCTTGAGCCACATTGCCCAGTAAGCCTGCGAGCACCCCAGTGGCGAAGAGCGCCTTGATATGTGCAGGTGCTGAGACGTCTTGCGCGCTTCCCCTTAAGGCTTGCTCCAACCAATGGAGTCCTTCGTTCAGGGAGCCTCGCTGAATCCAGAATCGTAAGAGCGACCCTGCAAAGCGTGCCACCTGCTCTTTTTCGCGCTGTTCCAGCAACCATTGCAGTGCAGCTCGCATATTCTCATGTTCCCGTTCCAGCCGCTCCTGCCACCAGCCTTGCTGTATGCTATGCAAGGCGGGCTCTGCCTCCTCGGCGAGCGCCAGATAGTATGCTGCATGAGCACGCTTGAAATCTTCCATCTCACCAGCCGCAACCAGGCGCTCCAACCCATACTCGCGGATCGTCTCCAGCATCACCAGACGCCACTCCTCGCTTTCCTGCTCGACTCGTTGGAGCAGGCTGGTATCTACGAGGGAGGCGATCACCTCCATGACGGGCGTAGTCACCTCGTCTGGAGCCGTGCACACGGCCTCGGCTGCTTCCAGCGTACAGCCACCCACGAAGACGGCAAGCCGCCGGAAGAGGCGCTGCTCGGGAGGCGAGAGCAACTTATAGCTCCACTGCATCGTGTTGCGCAGCGTCTGCTGGCGAGCTGGCACATCTGGTCCCCCGCGCGTCAACACGTCAAGTGGTTTCTCCAGGCGGGCGAGCAATACACGAGGTGGCAGCAGTTTACTGTAAGCGGCCGCCAGTTCAAGCGCCAGGGGCAGCCCGTCCAACCGGGCACAGATTGCGGCGATGACGCCAGCGTTGTCCTCGGTCACCCGAAAATCGGGCACCATCGCCTGAGAACGCTGCACGAAGAGCGCAATCGCCCCATACTGCAGCATAGCTTCAGGCATTGGAAGGTGGTGTAGGTCGGGGATGGGCAGTGGCGGGACCGGCAACTCGTATTCGCCCTGCACCCGCAAGACGGCGCGACTGGTCACCAGGAGCTTGAGCTGTGGGCAGGCCGAGAGCAGTTCCGGGAGCAGCGGTGCTGTTGAGAGGACCTGCTCGAAGTTGTCCAATACTAACAGGAGCTGCTTCTCGCGCAGGAAGGTTTGCAAGTCCTCAAAGCGCAGTCGCTTCCTGGTCTCGCGCAGTCCGAGCGTTTGTGCAATGGTGAGTATGCCTTGTTGAGGAGTCGTGCTGGTAGCAAGTGGCACATAGCAGGAGCTATCGGTAAAGGCCTGCTGCAGGTCGCGCGCGACCTGCAAGGCCAGGCGTGTCTTGCCAATCCCCCCTGGACCCGTCACGGTCAAGAGGCGCACCTTTGGGTCCCTCAGCATGCTAGATGCCTGCTGTACCTCGTGTGCGCGTCCAATCAGTGGGGTGAGGGGGAGAGGCACCTGCCGAAACTGAATAGTTGAGGAGGCAGGTGAACGTCCAGGTTCAAATGCCTGTTCGGAGGAATGCTCGCTGGGCATGGCTATGTCTTTCCTGTCTATCTCTGTACTCGCAGTGATATCGCGTCCCCCCTCATCGAAAGGATGACACGAGCGAAATTCTCGGCAACCTCTCGGCCTCGCGCAAGCGAGCATCCACGTTCTTACTACGGTGCTGAAAATGCTATAAGGGACACATTAAAAGAATACAGCTCGTTTGTTTAAACCTGCTTTCTTTTACACATTTTACATGATATAGATAGTATCTATTGCTTTGTCAAGTATTGTATAAAATTAAAGTAGGATTGGAATTGGATTGAAATTGGATTAGAATTGGATTGGATAGGAGATTGCATTTACTACCTATGGAGCTACTTATACATTAAGTACCCCTTGAAAAGGCTAAAACGCCCAACTATCAGCCAGCTCAGGGCTGATTTGCCTTAGAATGAAGTAGATAGAGCTGAAAAGATGAAACCATGGCCATGCTCCATGATCCTGTTTACATGCAATGCCGTCGTCTAATAGTTCATTTACACTATCTCCTAACGATTCATCCTGCCCAAACAGAAGAAAAAAGTGAGTTCAGAAGATCAAAACAGTGTATTCAGAGGATGTATTCTTTTGCTTCACATTCTATAGTATTAGAGAGCGACGAAATTTAGAGGAAGAGCAACGCAATGATCCCAAACATTCTTATCCACCTGAAGCTTATATTTGGTCGTGTTCATGAGTGGCAGCGAGAGCAAGAACAGAGATCTCTGCTGAAAGAGCTTCGGAAGGTTCATCGAGCCAGCTTCAGGCAACACATCCTTAGCCATCTGAGCCAATTCTTTATGAGCCCTGGTACTAGCAAGCAGCAGTGTAACACTGCAATCCCTTTGGAAGCAGTCGTCTCTGATGAGGAAAGGCTTACCCAGGTCGGCTTTGCCGCTGAGGAAATCGTTGCTTTGTACAGGCTCAGACAATGGTATCAAATGGACGGCAGAGAGGATTTTGTTATGATGCGACATTGGGAGTTTCTTAAGCTGTTAGTCAACAATGGTAAGCTGGAAGTATAAGAGAATTGCCGTTGAGTTGCTCAGGAGCCATGTAAGCGGCCGGAACCTATCAACTCACTCGTTTTGAACTGCCTGTTCCTCACAGCAGAAGTGGTGAGTGCAATGCCAAAATCACTCAGCCAGAGTTCGTTCTGCGGCCCAAGCAGCATATTCTCGGACTTGACATCGTAGTGGATCAGCCCCTGATTGTGGAGATACTGTAGCACGCTCGCCATCTGTAAGACAATAGGAAAGTATTGCCTATTCAATAGGCTCCTCTGGTCTGGAAATCGTTATACGCAGGAGCAGCCTCACGAGATAGAAGAGTAGAGCATATACCGCCATACCAACGAGTGTCGACCATTCAATGACGGCAACCCCCTGGGTCCCCAAGGATGTACTGGGCACTATGCCTTCAAACGGGTAGAGAAAGAAACCAGTCAGTTTATAAAGGAACTCTGCGAATGGGTTCGTGGGATCTGCTCCCAGCAGTTTCAAGACAAAACGCAACAGAAACAGCATCTCCAAGGCAAAGAGCACCCATTGCAGGTAGTCCAGGACCTTGGCGATGCTATAACTACGATCCTTCTCCTTTTGTTTAGCTGTGCTCTGGGCATACAGCGGAGGAGTTACATAATTGGGAGGAATCCCATTCGGCACTCGCGGCTGGCTTTGATAGGGTGGCACACCTGACTGATACTGATATACAGGTGGTGGCTGATAGGGAGGAACCGCTGGCGGGATCTCTTCGATAGGTGGCATGTAATCTTGATCATTTGGGTACGAGTTAGGTTGCATACTACTCTCCTCTTACAGGTTGGATGATCGATGATGAGACCCATAGACGTGAGTGCTACGAATTTAAGACGCCTCGGCAGGCATTGGCTCAATCTATCCAGCCACCTCTGGATATCGGCGGAATACTATTTGCCATCTGAAGATAGGTCTCTTCATCTGCCTCAATCATGAGCTTGTGAATGACCACCACATCTGCATCGGGGACCCAGTCCAGCGGTTGCAGGCACAGACTCCCTTTTCGTCGCTCCTTTTCTCTCACGCGCACAAGCCCGGGAGTTTGTGGCACACGGTAGATGCGCTGGGGATTGCTGGGGCTGGGGATATCGAGGTAGCCCTGCTGCCTCAGTTGGCCGTATTCTTCACTTGTCAGCACGGCTCGCAGTAGCTCATCAGCTCGTCGCTGCGCGCCTGCCCACCTGCGGAAGTTGTCCACGAGAAACCGCCCAAGCAGCCAGAGGGCAATCATCACGAGTATCCCTGCCAAAAGGTAGGTGAGCAATGCCACGTTCATCCCCCCACGACTCGTGGGACCATGACAATCTGCGTGGCCTGGGCGTCAAACTGCTCCAGTCGCTCGACCGGTTTCCCCGGGTCGACACGAAAAGCCGTCGCGCCCCTGGCGCGCTCCCGGGCAAAGATCCGTTCGGCTTCGCGAATCGCGGCCCTCGCTTCTGCATCACCCGCCAGGGCGCCCTGTTCATTCCAACACAAGCGCTCATCCCCGCGCTTTGATATGATTCGTAACATTCCCATTGTTGTTTCTCCTTCATCATCGCTGGCCGTGTTGCTAGCCAGTACTTAATGCTTTTAGCTTTGCACCTCTGTCTTTAGTGTACTGGCCTAGGAACGAAAACACATCCTCAGAACGCACTATTTTTGTGTGCTGTGCGAGAAGCAAAACATGTGAGATGCTGAGTTCATACAGTGTATTCATACCGTATTGTTAAAGGAGCACTACTTCTCCCTTGCCATCGTATGCGTCTCCTCGAAAGAGGCTATTTGAACAGCAGAAACCGAACGTGGCGGGTCTATCTCATGCATGCTTGAACGTGCAGGGAACGCGATCAAAGCAGCCAGTACTACCAGTGCACTGCCAAGCAGAAAGGGCGCTCCCGGGCCTCCGACAGCGAAGGCGCTTCCTGCAGCCAGAGGGCCTATGACACGTGCCAAACCCGCAACACCTTGAGCAAGGCCAAGCGTTTCGCCTCGCGCCTCGGGCGCACTCGCAAATGAAAGGAGTGTCGAGAGCATCGGTGTCACTGCTCCATCACCAATGCTTACTATCCCTAGTACGACGACTAACGGGGCCAGATTCGTACTCCATGGGAGCAATGCTAGTCCACCCGCCAGCAGGATGAGGCCAGCAAGCAGCAAACGACGTTCCCCCCAGCGCCTGGCGAGCTGCCCCACCACTCCCCCCTGCATGAGCACAATCAGTAGACCAATATAGGTGAAAATGTACCCATTTTGCCTCGTTGTCCAGTCAAAGGCATGCTGGGTAAACAGTGCGAAGACCGTCTCCATGGCGGTAAAGGCGACGGTAAAAAGCAAGTTCACGACCACAAGTCGTACTACCAGTGGATGACGCAAAACCTGCCTCCACTCTGTCAGTGCCACTCCCCTCCCATGAATGGTGGAAGAAACTGGAGGACAGGCCGTTCCCATCCAGCGTGTTTCTGGGAGGAGGCGCAGCACGAGCAGCGCATTGGCAAGTGCCAGGAGCATGGCAACCCAGAAAGGAACGGCTGGTCCAAGAGGTGCGAGTACGCCCCCCAGAGCTGGGCCAACTACGAAGCCCAATCCAATAGCTGCGCCAATGAGTCCCATGCCCCGTGCTCGTCCCTCCATAGGCGTCACGTCAGCAACGACCGCCTGTGCTGAGCCGATATTCGAGGCCCCTAGCCCGCCAATGAAACGTGCAACCAGTAAGAGTGGCAGTGAACCAGCCAGGGCGCAGAGCGCCAGGGAGAGCGCTTCGATCAGCAGGGAAGCGAAGATGATTGGTCGACGACCGTACCGATCAGAAAGGATCCCCAGCAGTGGCGTAAAGAGAAATTGTGCCAGGGCATACGCCGTGAGAACCAGACCAACACCGATTGGACTTGCCCCCAGGTGTTCCGACCAGAAAGGGAGTAGGGGGAGGATGAGGCCAAATCCGGCGAAGTCAATAAAAAGAGTCAGCGCCATTAAGAATATGGGCGAACGTATCATTTTGTGCATACCTCTGCTCCTTTGTC
>WNGD01005224.1_pt2 | contig 12636 bp, 11 predicted proteins | sample 5400671 | NCBI WGS metagenome assembly WNGD01 (sample SAMN13153369, study PRJNA577476) | soil metagenome | isolation source: 40 cm soil or saprolite under grassland replicate 2 | place: USA:California | collected 2016-06-15
CATGCAGCACATCGAAGATGCCGGGGTACACTCCGGCGACTCGGCGTGCGTGCTCCCCCCCTACCTGATCGGGGACCGCCAGGTCGAGGAGATGCGGGAGCACACCAAGGCCTTCGCCCGGGCCCTGGGCGTGGTGGGGTTGATCAATGTCCAGTACGCCATCAAGGACGGCGTCGTGTTCGTACTGGAGGTCAATCCCCGGGCCTCGCGGACCGTGCCCTTTGTCAGCAAGGCCACGGGGGTCCCCCTGGCCAAGCTTGCGGCGGCGGTCATGGTCGGGCGGACCCTGGACGAGTTGGGCCTTCCCGATGAGCTTCCCGTCGCCGGGGTGGCCGTGAAGGAGGCGGTCTTCCCCTTCACCAAGCTGCCCGGCGTGGATACAGTGTTGGGGCCGGAAATGCGCTCCACCGGGGAGGCGATGGGTCTGGCGGACAGTTTCGGCATGGCGTTCGCCAAGGCTCAGATCGCCGCCGACGGCAGCCTGCCGCTCGAGGGCGCGATTTTCGTGACGGTGAACGATTCCGACAAGCCGACGGTGGTGCCGATCGTGCGGCGCTTCCACGAGCTCGGCTTCCGGATCCACGCGACCGAAGGGACCCAGCGCTATCTGCGGGCGCGCGGCGTGCCGGCGGAGCGGGTGATGAAAGTGCACGAGGGGCGTCCCAACGCGATCGATCTGATCGTGTCGGGAGAAGTGCACCTGCTGATCAATACGCCGTTGGGGAAGTTTACGCAGGCCGACGACTACGCCATCCGGCGCGCCGCGTTGATGCACCGGGTGCCGTACACGACGACCATGTCCGCGGCGAGCGCCGCGGGTGACGCGATCATTGCGCTCCGCAGTCGGACCGGGAGCGTCAGGAGCCTTCAGGAATGGCACGAAAAAGCGAAGGTCGAAAGGGAAGTGACCGTAAGGGCGTAGCGAAGGCCGCAGCGAAACCGGCGCCCAAGGCAAAGGCGCCGCCGCCGCCGCCGCCGCCGCCCAAGGTCAAGTTCCGCGGGAAGGTGCTCGAGCAGGAGCCGCTGGCGCGCTACACCACGTGGCGCCTCGGCGGGCCGGCGCGATACCTCGTTCTGCCCGCTGATGCCGATGACGTCGTCAAGGCGCTCGAGCTCGCCCAGGAACGCGGCCTGCCCTGGGTGGTGCTCGGTCTGGGCTCGAATGTCCTGGTGAAAGACGGCGGCTTCCCGGGCGTCGTGATCCGGATGGGCAAGGGCCTCGACCGCTTCGAGATGAAGGGCGCGACCGCGATCGTCGGGGGCGGCATGCCGACGCCGATTCTGGCGCGACGCACCGCCGAGGCGGGATTCGCCGGCGTGGAGCGCTTCATCGGGATTCCCGGCAGCGTGGGCGGCGGCATTTATATGAATGCCGGCTGCCACGGCGCAGAGTTCGCCGAAGTCGTCACCGAAGTGACGATCATGGACGCGAAAGGCAAAGTGAAGCAGCTGTCGCGCAAGCAGATCTCGTTCAAGTACCGCGCCAGCAACATCGACGGGATCGTGATCGAAGCGAAGCTCGGTCTCGGCGAGGAGGCGCCCGCCAAGTTGAAGGAGCTGCAGGGCAAGCTGCTCCGCTGGCGCAAGGCGGGGACGCCCTTCGACCAGCCGTGCTGCGGGTCGACGTTCACGAACCCGGGCGGAGCGAAGACCGCGGGGATGCTCATCGATGAGTGCGGCCTCAAAGGGACGACGGTCGGGGGCATCGAGGTGTCTTCGCTGCACGCCAACTACTTCGTCAACAAGGGTAACGGCACCGCGAGCGACGCGCTCAAACTCATCGAGCAGGTGCGCAAGACGGTCGCCAAGAAGACGGGCGTCGAGCTGGAGCTCGAGTGCAAGGTGATCGGCGTCTAAGTGTCCGCGCCGAACTACTTCGTGCACGAGTCGAGCTACGTGGATGACGGGGCCGTCATCGGCGCCGGCACCAAGATCTGGCACTTTTCGCACGTGCTGGCGGGGGCCGTGATCGGCGCGCGCTGCAACCTGGGCCAGAATGTCGTCGTGATGCCGGGCACCCGGATCGGCGACAACGTCAAGATCCAGAACAACGTCTCGATCTATGAGGGCGTCGAGCTGGAGAACGACGTCTTCTGCGGGCCGTCTTGCGTGTTCACGAACGTCCTCAATCCGCGCAGCCACGTCTCCCGCAAGCACGAGTACCGGCGGACCCTCGTGAAGCGCGGCGGCTCGATCGGCGCCAACGCCACGATCGTCTGCGGCGTCACGCTCGGCGAATACGCCTTCATCGGCGCCGGCGCCGTCGTGACGGCTGATGTCCCGTCCTACGGACTCATGGTCGGCGTCCCCGCCCGGCGCGTGGGGTGGATGTGCCAGTGTGGGGAGCGGTTGCACGTCACTGCGGGCCGCGCCGCGTGCGCCACCTGCGGCGCCGCCTACGAAGAGCAGGCCGGCGCCCTGCGCCAGACCACGCCACCCCGCAAACCATGAACGTCCCGCTCCTCGACCTCGTGGCGCAGTATGCCGCCATCAAGGGTGAAGTCATGCCCGCCCTGACGCGCGTCGTCGAAGCGCAGCAGTTCATCATGGGCCCTGCGATTGCGGAGCTCGAGGCGGCGATCGCGGCCCTGTCGCGCGCGAAGCACGGCATCGGGTGCGCCAGCGGAACCGATGCGCTGCTGCTGCCGCTCAAGGCGCTGGAGTTGAAGGCCGGCGACGAGGTCATCACCACGCCGTTCACCTTCTTCGCCACGGCGGGCACGATTCACAACGCGGGCGGCACGCCGGTCTTTGTGGACATCGAGCCGGGCACGTTCAACATCGATCCGGACGCCGTGCAGCGGGCGATCACGCCTCGGACCCGGGCGATCGTGCCGGTCCACTTGTACGGGCAGATCGCCGCCATGGAGCGGCTGCTGGCGATCGCCGCACCGCGCCACCTGCCGGTGATCGAGGACGCCTGCCAGGCGATCGGAGCGCGCCGTAGCATCGACGGCGAGTGGCGCCTGGCGGGCGAGTTGGGCTGGGTCACCGCCTATTCCTTCTTCCCCTCCAAGAACCTGGGCGCCTGGGGCGACGCGGGCATGATGGTGACATCGGACGACCAGTTGGGGGAGCGACTCCGCAAGCTGCGGCTGCACGGCGGCGCGAAGCAGTACCACCACGACGAGGTCGGCACCAACTCGCGGCTCGACACGCTACAGGCCGCGGTACTGCTGGCGAAGCTGCCCCACCTCGCGGACTGGTCTGCGAAGCGGCGCCAGCACGCCGCGTACTACTCGGCCGGCCTCGCGGGCATTCCCCAGGTGAAGCCGCCGCTGGTCGAGCCCAACAACGAGCACATCTTCCACCAGTACACCCTGCGGGTCGAGCGGCGCGACGCGCTGCAGGCGCACCTCAAGGCGCAGGGCATCGGCAGCGCCGTCTATTATCCGGTGCCGCTCCACCTCCAGCCCTGTTTCGCGCACCTGGGCTACAAGCGCGGGCGGCTGCCGGTAGCCGAGCAGGCGGCCCACGAGGTGCTCTCGCTGCCGGTCTATCCGGAGCTCACACCGGCCCAGCTGGATCACGTGATCGGCGCGATCCGGGGCTTCTATAAGTGACACGTCTCAAGGTCGGCGTCATCGGGTCGGGGGCGTGGGGGCGCAATCACGTACGGACGGTCGCGGGGCTCGCCGACGCCGAGCTGGCCGCCGTGTGCGACACCGACCCCAAGACCCGGGAACGGGTCGCGCGCCAATACCCGGGTACCCTGGTCACGGACGACTTGGGCGCCCTGCTGGAGCGCTGCGACGCCGTGATCGTGGCGTCGCCGGCGGGCACCCACGCCGCCATGGCGCGGCGCTGCATCGAGGCCGGGAAACCGTGCCTCGTGGAGAAGCCGTTCGCGCTGAGCGTCCGGGACGCCGAGGCCGTGGCCGCCCTGGGGGTCGAACGGAAGGTCCCGGTCCTGGCCGGACACCTCCTTATTTTCCACGCGGCGGTGGAGCGGCTGCGCACCCTCGTGCAGGGCGGCGAGCTCGGGAAGATCTTCTATCTGTATGGCCTGCGGGTGAACCTGGGGCAGGTGCGCCAGGACGAGAATGCTCTCTGGAGCTTCGGCCCCCACGATGTTTCGGTGGCACTACACTTGCTTGGTGAAACACCGGTGCGCGTCGCTGCCCAAGGGAAGAGTTACCTCCAACCAAAGATCGAAGACGTGGTGTTCCTGACGATGGAGTTCGCGAGCGGCGTACTCGCGCACGTCCAGCTGTCATGGCTCGATCCTCACAAAGAACGGAAGCTTACCGTCGTGGGTGCAAAACAAATGGTGGTGTTCGACGATATGGAGCCGCGCGAAAAGCTGCGCATCTATGACAAGGGTGTGGATCGTCCGCCGGAGTACGGATCCTTCGGTGAGAGTCTCGCGATCCGGGAGGGGGACATCTTCGTCCCCCGCATTCCGACGGTCGAGCCGCTGGCCGCGGAGCTCGCCCATTTCGTCCGCGTGGCGCGTGGTGGGGAGTCGCCCCGTCCGGGCGCGGGGGCGGAGGATGGGGTGCGCGTCGTGCGCGTGCTCGAGGCCGCCTCGCGCTCACTCGCGTCCCGCGGCGCGCCGGAGGCCCTGTGACGACGCCTGCCGCCGCTCTGCTCGCGAAGGCGAACGACCGCTCGGCGCTGTGCGGCGTCGTCGGCCTCGGATACGTCGGCCTCCCGCTCGTGATGGAGTTCGTGCGCGCCGGCTACCGCGTGATCGGGTTCGACGTGAGTCAGAAGGTCGTCGACCTCCTCACCGAAGGGCGCTCGCACATCAAGGACGTGGCGGCGGCGTCCGTTGCCGCGGCGGTCAAGTCGGGGAAGTTCGTGGCGACGACGGATCTCACGCGGCTGCGCGAGCCTGACGCCATTTCGATCTGCGTCCCGACGCCGCTGTCCAAGACCAAGGACCCCGATGTCAGCTACGTGCTCGCCGCGACCGACGCGGTGAAGCAGGCGCTGCGCCGCGGCCAGCTCGTGATTCTCGAGTCGACCACCTATCCCGGCACGACGCGCGAGCTCATGCTCCCAGCGCTCGAGGGCACGGGGCTGAAGGTGGGCGAGGACTTCTTTCTCGCGTTTTCCCCCGAGCGGGTGGATCCGGGCAACGCCAAATGGAATACCCGCAATACGCCCAAGGTCGTCGGCGGCATCACCCCCACCTGCCTCCAGGTGGCGGCGGCCCTGTACCAGCCCGCGATCGAGCAGCTCGTGCCGGTGTCCTCGACCGAGGCGGCCGAGCTGGTCAAAATTCTCGAGAATACGTTCCGCAGCGTCAACATCGGGCTCGCGAACGAGATGGCGATCGTATGCGACAAGCTCGGCGTGGACGTGTGGGAAGTGATCGAAGCTGCGGCGACGAAGCCGTTCGGCTTCATGAAATTCACGCCGGGCCCGGGCGTCGGCGGCCACTGCATCCCGCTCGACCCACATTACCTCGCCTGGAAAATGCGCACGCTCAATTACAAGACCCGCTTCATCGAGCTGGCGGGCGAGTTGAACGCGGCGATGCCCGAGTACTGGATCGGCAAATTGGCCGAGCGGCTGAACGACGCCGGCAAGGCGGTGCGCGGCAGCACGGTGCTCGTGCTGGGCGTCGCCTATAAGAAGGATATCGACGACATCCGCGAGAGTCCGGCCCTCGACGTGATCCGGCTGCTGCATCAGCGCGGCGCCACGGTGTGCTACCACGATCCGTTCGTCGCGAAGGTGAAGGAGGACGGGCTGGAACTCGCCTCGGTGCCGCTCACGCCCGCGACGCTCGAGAAGGTCGACTGCGTGATCGTCGTGACCGATCACTCAACCATCGACTACCAGCTCGTGGCGACGCACGCCCGCGCCGTAGTCGACACGCGGCACGTGCTGCCCACCGCGGGAGGCGTCAAGTGAAGGTCGTCGTCGTCGGGACCGGGTACGTCGGGTTGGTGGTCGGCGCCTGCCTCGCCGAAACGGGGAACGACGTCGCCTGCGCGGACGTCGACACCCGGAAGATCGACGGGCTGAAACAGAACCGGCTCCCCATCTACGAGCCGGGGCTCGAGCCGCTCGTCGCCCGCAATCAGCGCGAAGGGCGGCTGCAGTTCACCACGGACGTGGGCGCCGCGATCGAGCGCTCCGACATCGTGATCATCGCCGTCGGCACGCCTCCCGACGAGGACGGCTCCGCCGACCTGCAGCACGTCCTGGCCGTGGCCCGTACGATCGGCCAGCACATGAACCAGCCGAAGACGATCATCACGAAGAGCACGGTGCCGGTCGGCACGGCCGAGAAGGTCCGTGCCGAGGTCGCCAAGCACACCAAGACGCCGTTCCACGTCTGCTCGAATCCCGAGTTCCTGAAGGAAGGCGCGGCGGTCGAGGACTTCATGAAGCCGGACCGCGTGATCCTGGGCGTCGACTCGGCCGAATCGGCGAGGGCGCTCGAGGAGCTGTACGCGCCGTTTGTCCGCACCGGCAATCCGCTCATCTTCATGGACCTGCCCTCGGCGGAGATGACCAAGTACGCCGCCAACGCGATGCTGGCGACGCGCATTTCGTTCATGAACCAGGTGGCCCGCCTGTGCGAGGCCGTCGGGGCCGACGTCACCCTGGTGCGCAAAGGCATGGGCGCCGACCGCCGCATCGGGCCGGCGTTTCTCTTCCCCGGGCCCGGCTACGGCGGTTCGTGCTTCCCCAAAGACGTGCAGGCGCTGCTCAGGATGGCACAGGAGCGCGACGTGCCGCTCGACATCCTCTCGGCGGTCGAGGCGGCGAACGAGCGGCAAAAGCGCCTGCTGTTCGAGAAGCTCGAGCGGCATTTCGACGGGCAGTTGAAGGGCCGGGCCGTCGGTGTGTGGGGCCTCGCGTTCAAGGCGGAGACGGACGACGTGCGCGAGAGCCCCGCGCTCGTGTTGGTCGAGGCGCTGCTGGCGGCGGGCGCCACCGTGCGCGTCCACGATCCGGCGGCGATCGAGACGGCGCGGCAACAGCTCGGCGACCGGGTGACCTACGCGGGACACGCCGTCGACGTGCTCGCGGGTGCCGACGCGCTCGCGATCGTCACGGAATGGCTCGAGTACCGCAATCCGGACTTCCCGAAAATGAAGCAGCTGATGCGACGGCCCCTGATTGTCGACGGCCGCAACCTGTACGACCCCGATCGCCTTGCCAAGCTCGGATTCACCTACGACAGCATCGGCCGGCGGTTGGCATGCGCCTCCTCGTAACGGGCGCCGCCGGCTTCCTCGGCTCGCACCTGTGTGACCGGCTGCTGGCGCTCGATCACAGCGTCGTCGGAATGGACAATCTGATCACGGGCAACCCCGTGAACCTGACGCATCTCGACCATCACCGCGCCTTCCAGTTCATCCGGCACGACGTCAGCACCTTCATCAGCGTTCCGGGCCCGGTGGACGGTATCCTCCACTTCGCCAGCCCCGCGAGCCCGATCGATTACCTCGAGTATCCGATCCCGACGCTCAAGGTGGGCGCGCTCGGCACGCACAACGCGCTCGGGCTCGCCAAGACGAAGAGTGCGCGCTTCCTGCTCGCCTCGACGTCTGAGGTGTACGGCGACCCGCTGGTCCATCCGCAGCCGGAGAGCTATTGGGGCAACGTGAATCCGGTCGGCCCGCGCGGCGTGTACGACGAGGCCAAGCGCTTCGCGGAAGCAATGACGATGGCCTACCACCGCTACCATGGGCTCGACACGCGCATCGTGCGGATCTTCAATACGTACGGGCCGCGCATGCGCCCCAACGACGGCCGCGTCGTGTCGAACTTCATCTCTCAGGCGCTGCGCGGCGAGCCGCTCACCATCTATGGCGACGGCTCGCAGACGCGGTCGTTTTGCTATGTGGACGACCTGATCGAGGGCATCGTACGGTTGTTCGAGCGCGGCACGAACGAGCCGACGAACATCGGCAACCCGATCGAGTTCACCGTCCGCCAGCTCGCCGAGCGGGTGCTGCAGCTGACTGGAAGCCGCAGCGCGATCGTGGAGAAGCCGCTGCCGGTGGACGACCCGCGCGTGCGGCAGCCCGATATCACGCGCGCCCGCGTGACGATCGGCTGGGAGCCACGGGTGGCGCTGGACGACGGTCTGCGCCGCACCATCGAGTATCTGCGGGGCGTGGTGGGCCGGTGAGCGGGCCGGTGAAGGTCCTCGTCACCGGGGCCGCGGGCTTCATCGGCTCGCATGTGTGCGAAGCACTCGTCGCCCGGGGGCACGCGGTGGTGGGCGTCGACAACTTCGACGCCTTCTACGCGCGGGCCGTCAAGGAGCGGAACCTCGAGCCGCTGCGCAAGAACCGGTCATTTCGTTTCATCGAAGCCGATGTGGCGCGCGACCCGATGCCCCTCGAGGGGGTGGGCGTGGTGCTGCACCTCGCGGCCAAGCCCGGGGTGCGGCCGTCGCTCGAGGATCCGGGGGCGTACGTTGAAGCCAACGTCACCGCCACGGCGCGCCTGTTCGATGCCGCGCGCCGCGCCGGGATCTCGCGGGTGGTGTTCGGGTCCTCGTCGTCCGTGTATGGCAACGCGACGCCGGCGCCGTTCGCCGAGGGCGCACCGGCGTTGCAGCCGATCTCCCCCTACGCCGCGACCAAGCGGTCCGCGGAGCTGCTGGCGATCGCCTTCGCGCATCTCTACCCGATGCGCATCATCTGCCTGCGGTTTTTCACGGTGTACGGACCGCGCCAGCGGCCCGACCTGGCGATTCATCGGTTCACGGACCTGATCGCGCGGGGGCAGGCGGTCCGCATGCACGGTGATGGTTCGAGCGAGCGCGACTATACCTATATTAGCGATTGCGTGGACGGCGTCCTGGCGGCGCTCGCTCGCACGGACGGTCCCGCCGCCCCGGGGTCGGTGGAGATGTTGAACATCGGTGGGGGCGCGCGCATCCGGCTGGATCGCCTGATCGCGCTGATCGGGGCCACGCTGAGACGCGAACCCCGCATCGAGCGGCATCCGGACCAGCCCGGCGACGTCCGCTTGACCGACGCCGACCTGCAGCGCGCCGAACAGGCGCTCGGCTTTCGGCCGAAGGTCGGGATCGAGGAGGGCATTCGCAACTTCGTGCGCTGGTACGAGGAGACCCATGGACGTCAGTCCTGAGCGCTTGGTCGAGCAGGCGCGCGAGCGGTTCGCGCTGCAGGACTACTACGGCGCGATTCATCTTCTCGAAGAAGTCATCGCGAGCGGGCGCGCCTTTGCCGACGCGCACCATCTGCTGGGCCTCTCGTACTCCCTGGCGGGACAGGCCGAGAAGGCGCTCGAGCAGCTGGACCGCGCGCTGGCGCTCAACCCGCATTACGTCGAGGCGCTCATTCACCGCGCGTTGGTGCTGAACGAGCTGGGTCGCGAGGAGGAGGCGAGCGCGGTGCTGCGGCGCGCGCACCGCATCGACACGGGGGAGCGGGCGGGCTTTCCGACCCACATCGCCGCCAAGCTGGCGAACCAGCACGCCGCGATGGGCCAGGCCTATCTCGAGGCGGGGGGGCTGGCACAGGCGATCGAGCAGTACCAGGAGGCGCTCGAGCTGGGACCCGCCTTCCACGATCTGCGGTATAAGCTGGGCCGGTTGCTGCTCGAGGCGGGCCGGGCGCTCGACGCCCGCGACCAGTTCGAGACCATCGTGCGCGAGCGGCCGGGTTTCCTCGACGCGGCGGCGATGCTCGGGTTGGCGTGTTACTTGTCGGGCGACGGGCTCGCGGCCCGTGACGTGTGGGAGGCGTGCCGCGCGCGCCGGCCGGAGGATCCCCGCGTGGAGGCGTATCTGGCCATGCTGTCACGCAGCGAAGCGCCGCCCCCGCAGCCGTCCAAGGTCCCCCCCCCTCCGCGGGGCGGAAAGAAGAAGAACGCGTGAGCCGTCTGGCCGCCGCGCTGCTCGTCTTGACCTGCGCCTGCACGCGCAGCGCGGCCGATCACGAAGAGCTCGGCGATCGGGCGTACACCGCGGGCGACTATCGCAGCGCCCTGGCGGAGTACCAGCTCGGCATCAAGGCACACCCGGGGAGCGCGTCGCTCGACGCCAAGCTCGGCGCCGCGGCGCTGCACACCGAGGACTATGCGGGTGCGGCCGATGCGTACCGCGCCCTCGCCCGCGACGACCGCTCGCGCCTCGACGAGGCCGCGGACGGGCTGGAGCGGGTGGTGCGCGCGACGCTCGTGGCGAACGATCGCGCCGCGTTGGCGAACGCCCTCTCCGGCCTGCGCGAGATCGCGCCGGCGCGGCCCCTGGGACGCTACGCCACCCTTTCGGCGCTCGACGCCGTGGACCGCGGCGACACCGCGACGGCGCTCGCGTTGCTCCCGGTCGCCGCCGCCGCGAGCGCCGATCCGGCACGCGCTGATTCGCTGCTGTTCGTGTACGGGATGACGCTCGTGCGCGTGCGTGACTGCAGCACCGCCGTGCCGGTGTTCGAGGGCGTGATTCGGCGGCAACGGGCCCCGATCGTGGTCGAGTCGGCGCGCGAAGGGCTGGGGCTGTGCGCGCTCGTCGAGGGGCAGCTGGCGTTGGAGCACGGCCACCCCGCGGACGCGGAAGGCTGGTTCCGGCGCGCCACGGCGCCGGGAGCGTCCCCCGACGTGGTCCGCGCGGCGTTCCTCGGCCTGGGCGACGTGCGGCTGTCGCAGGGCGACGTCGCCGGGGCGCTCGAGAGCTATCAGCAGGCGTTGGCGGGCGGCACGCCGGGCGATACCATCGCCCAGCGGGCCCAAGAGAAGATCAACTCGCTGGGGAAGGCTGAACCGCAATGATGCGACGGATGGTGTGGATCCTCGGTCTGGCGACGCTCGCGGCTGGCTGCCACAACGCGCCGCGCGTGCAGCCCGTGACCGCGCCGGAGGTGGAGCTCGATCACGCACTTGCCATGATCCGGCGCGGCGACTTCCGGCGCGCCCAGCTCGTGCTGCAGCGCCTGAGCTTCGAGTTCGCGCCGGCCCAACCCGAGGCGGTGGTGGCCCGCTACTATCTGGCGGAGTGCTACTTCCAGACCGGCGATCGGGTGCAGGCCGCCCACGACTTCCGGAAGATCGCCGACGAATTCCCGGCCAGCGAATACGCACCGCTGGCGCTGCTCCGCGCCGGCGACTCCAATCTCCGCATGTGGCGGCGTGCCGAGCTCGACCCGACCTACGGGGAGACGGCGCTCTCGATCTATCAGGAGCTGACCGGTCGCTACCCCGACACCGACGCAGCGGCCCGGGCGCGCCCGCACGTGCGGCGGTTGCAGAACCAGTTCGCGGAGAAGACCTACAAGAACGGCATGTTCTACCTGCGGCGGAAGGCGTACGACTCGGCGATCATCTACTTCAAGGATGTGATCGCCACCTATCCAGATGCCACGCTCGCGCCCGACGCGCTGCTACGCCTCGTGGACAGTTACCGCGCCATTGGATACAAGGACGAGCTGCAGGAAACGTGCGCTCACTTGCACCGCTTCTACCCGCAGGCGACGGGTCTCGCCAAGAGCTGCCCGGCCGACACGACGGGCACGTCCTCCTGACCCGGGTGGACGCCCTGTTCGGGGGCTCCTTCGACCCGGTGCATCTGGGGCACTTGGTCGTGGCCGAAACGGCGGCCGAGGCGCTGGGCGGGGCGACGATCCGGTTCATGCCGGCCCGCGAGCAGCCGTTCAAACGGGCGGCGCACCAGGCCACGCCGGAGCAGCGCGCTGACATGCTGGCGCTGGCCGTTCGGGACAACCCGCGATTGCACGTGGAGCGGGTCGAACTCGACCTGCCGGTGCCCTCCTATACCGTCCGCACCCTCCGGGCGCTGGGCGAGCGGGAGCCGGGGAACCGGTTCACGTTATTGCTGGGGGCGGATGCGGCGCAGGACCTCGCGGGCTGGTGGGAGGTCGAGGCCCTGCCGGCTCTGGCCGACGTCGTGGTGTTCGCCCGGCCGGGAGCGGGGGGGGGGAGGGGAGCGGCCGTGCCGCGCCACCCGTTGATCCGGCGCGTGATCGAAGTGCCCGCGATCGCCCTCTCGGCGACGGACGTGCGCGAGCGGGTGCGCGCCGGGCGTTCTATTCGCTATCTAGTGCCCGAGGCGGTGCGCGAGTACATCGCCGCCCACGGGCTGTATCGCTAGGGGAGTCATGGCTCATCGTTGGTTCACCAAGCTCTTCGGCACGCGGTTCGACCGCGAGCTGAAGCGCGTCCAGCCGATCATCGACGCGATCCACACGCACGAAGCGCGTCTCAAGGACTTGTCCGAGAGCGAGCTGCAGGCGCAGACCGCCAAGTTCCGCGCGGTGATCGCGGAGCGCACCGGCGCGCTCGCTGCCGAGGTCGAGCGGCTCAAGCAAGCGAAGCACGACTGCCCGGACCCCGTCGAGCGCGCCGAGTTGGGCGACCAGCTCGTTCGGGCCGAAAAGGCGTTCGTGACCGAGCTGCAGCGCACGCTCGACGAGTTGCTCCCCGAGGCGTTCGCGACGGTGCGGGAAGCGAGCCGCCGGCTGGTCGGGTCCAAGGTCGTCGTGACCGGGCACGAGCAGCCCTGGGACATGGTGCCCTACGACGTGCAGCTGATCGGCGGCCTCGTCCTGCACCAGGGGAAGATCGCCGAGATGGCCACGGGGGAAGGGAAGACTCTCGTGGCGACGCTGCCGCTCTACCTCAACGCGCTGGCGGGCCGGGGCGCGCACCTGGTCACCGTCAACAATTATCTCGCCC
>WNGD01005228.1_pt1 | contig 12628 bp, 10 predicted proteins | sample 5400671 | NCBI WGS metagenome assembly WNGD01 (sample SAMN13153369, study PRJNA577476) | soil metagenome | isolation source: 40 cm soil or saprolite under grassland replicate 2 | place: USA:California | collected 2016-06-15
TACCGGGGCTGGGGCGCGCCCGCCTGATCGCGTCCTGGGCCGCCTCTAGCCTCGGGCGGGTCGATGAGCGAGATCGTCGAGGGCCTCGGAGGCAGCGAGCGGAATCGCATCGCGGCGCTGCGCGGCCAGGGTCGCTACTTCTGGATCGACCTCTGCCTCGCCGAGGTGCCGCGCGATGAGCTGGTCGAGGCGCTCGACGTGCCGCCGCACGCGCTGCGCCCGTTGCTCGAGTTCGGGCAGGAGGGACCGCCCTCCCGCAAGTTCCACGCCGACGGCCAGCACGTGATCTTCCCCTTCCACTGCTATCTGGACGCCGGACGCCAGGACGGGGACGACCCGACCGGCCTGCACGCGCTCGAGGTGAACGTCCTGGTCCACGGCGACTACCTGCTCACCGTCCACCGCGAGCGGGTCTCGCTGCCCGAACAGCTCCCCGGCTACAGCGCCGAGGGGCGCAGCGAGCAGTACATCGTCTACGCCGTCCTCGACGCGATGGTGGCGACCGCCTTCGACGCCCTCAACGACACCGAGCTGGCCCTGGAGGGCTTGCAGGTGCTGGCCGGCAACGCCGGCGACGCGCGAATGCGGATGGGCACGCTGCGGGCGATCAGCGTCCGCCTCACCAAGATGCGGCGCCAGCTCGGGCCGCAGCGCGGGATCTTCGAGCGAATCAGCCAGGAGATCGGCCAGGTCGAGGGGCTGGTGGCCGACAACGAGCGCTACTTCGAGCGCATCTACGAGCAGCTCAACCGCGTCGTCGACGGCATCGACGCCGCCTCCGACTCGATGACCAAGCTGATCGACCTGCGCCTCAACGAGACCATGTACTGGCTCACCGTGGTGGCGACGATCTTCCTGCCGCTCACCTTCCTCACCGGCTTCTTCGGCATGAACTTCGCCTGGATGGTGGGTCGGATCGATACGCCGGCCGCCTTCTTCGCCCTCGGCCTGGGCGGCCCGGCGCTTGGCACGGCGCTGATCTGGCTCGCGGTGAGGCGGCGCGGCACCCCGGTCCAGCCCGACCAGGACGCGGTCGAGCGCCTGGTCGCCACGCTGCGCCGCCCCCTGCGCTGAGCGCGCCCGCGGCGCGGCGTGCCGCGCTCCTCCCGGACAAAGCCGCGGGCCGATCCTTGTACCCCCGTACAAGCCGCCGCGGCGCGATTCCCATTACTCTGCATTGTCTCTCCGCAGGGAGAGGGAAGGACCGCCAACCGCGCCCCGCCCGTGGGCGCTTCGCCGAGTGAGGATTGAGCACGCGATGACTCGTATTCGCCAGCAGAACGTGACCGCCGCGCAGTGGAGCTCCAACGGGGAGGCCCTCGGCGCGCTAGACCTGACCCTGCCCGAGAACGACGCCTTCGGCGCCAACGTCTTCTCCGCCGCCGCGCAGCGCGAACGCCTGCCCGGCGAGGTCTTCGAGAAGCTCCAGGGCGCCCTGGAGAAGGGCGAGGCGATCGATCCCGCCACCGCCGACGCGGTGGCGGCCGCGATGAAGGACTGGGCGCTGGAGAAGGGCGCCACCCACTTCACCCACATGTTCCAGCCGCTCACCGGCTCCACCGCGGAGAAGCACGACTCCTTCTTCGAGCCGACGAGCGACGGCCGCTCGCTGGCCGGCTTCTCCGGCAAAGAGCTGATCCAGGGCGAGCCCGACGCCTCCTCCTTCCCGACCGGCGGCGTGCGCGCCACCTTCGAGGCGCGCGGCTACACCGCCTGGGACCCGACCAGCCCCGCCTTCATCCTCGAGAACCCGAACGGCTCCCTGCTCTGCATCCCGACCGCGTTCGCCTCCTGGACGGGCGAGGCGCTCGACGCGAAGATCCCGCTGCTGCGCTCGATGGACGCCCTCTCGCGCTCCGCGATCAAGGCGCTGCGCCTGCTCGGCGACTCGGACAGCCAGCGCGTCTTCACCACGGTCGGCCCCGAGCAGGAGTACTTCCTGATCGACGAGCAGTACTTCTTCGAGCGGCCCGACCTGTTCACGACCGGCCGCACCCTGTTCGGCGCCAAGCCGCCGAAGGGCCATGAGCTCGACGACCACTACTTCGGCTCGATCCCGGAGCGGATCCTCGCCTGCATGCTGGAGACGGAGCTGGAGGCGCGGAAGCTCGGCATCCCGGTCAAGACCCGCCACAACGAGGTCGCCCCGGCGCAGTACGAGATCGCGCCGGTGTTCGAGAACTCCAACGTCGGCTCCGACCACCAGCAGCTGATGATGCAGGTGATGGGGAGTGTCGCCCGGCGCTACGGCCTGGTCTGCCTGCTGCACGAGAAGCCGTTCGCCGGCGTCAACGGCTCCGGCAAGCACAACAACTGGTCGATGGGCACCGACACCGGCGCCAACCTGCTCGACCCCGGCGACACGCCGGCCGACAACGTCCACTTCCTCTTCTTCTGCATGGCGGTGATGCAGGCCGTCAACAAGCACCAGGGCCTGCTCCGCGCCTCGGTCGCCAACATCGGCCAGGACCACCGCCTCGGCGCCAACGAGGCGCCGCCGGCGATCATCTCGATCTTCCTCGGCGCCGAGCTGGAGAAGGTCTTCGAGGCGATCGCCAGCGGCGAGGGCGACCCCCACACGCCGGCTTCCTTCCTCGACCTGGGGGCGACGGTGCTGCCGGCGCTGCCGATGCACGGCGGCGACCGCAACCGGACCTCGCCGTTTGCCTTCACCGGCAACAAGTTCGAGTTCCGGGCGCTGGGGTCGAGCGAATCGCTGGCCTTCCCCAACACCGTGCTCAACACGACCGTCGCCGAGGCGATCGACGAGCTGGCCGACAAGGTGGAGGCGAAAACCGCCGGCGGGATGGACGCCGCCGAGGCGGTGATCGAGGCCGTCAAGGAGTCCTACCTCGCCAACAAGCAGATCATCTTCGACGGCGACAACTACGACGAGGCCTGGCACGCCGAGGCCGAGCGGCGCGGGCTGAAGAACCTGCGCACGACGCCCGACGCGCTGCCCGAGGTGCTGAGCGAGCAGACGATCGCCGCCTTCGAGAACTACGACGTCCTCTCCAAGCGCGAGCTGGAGTCCCGCTACGAGGTCTGGATCGAGCAGTACGCGATCCGCGCCAACATCGAGGCGGAGACGACCTTCTCGATCGCCAAGACGATGCTCCTGCCCGCCGCCCTGCGCCACCTGGCGCTGATCGGCGAAGCCGGCGTCTCCTCGCTGGAGAACGACGTTCGCGGGCAGATCGAGGAGCTGGTCGCCGCGCTCGACGAGCTGGAGAAGGCGAACGCCTCGCCCGGCGACCTCGAGGGCCTCGAGCTGGCGATCCACGCCCGCGACAGGCAGATCGCCGCGATGGCGCGGGTGCGCGAGGCAGCCGACAAGCTGGAGAAGGTCGTCGCCGACGACCTCTGGCCGCTGCCCAAGTACGAGGAGATGCTGTTCATCAAGTAGCGCTTGGCGGACCGTCAGCGGCGGGGCAGCACTCGCATCTTCAGACCGCCCCTCGGTGAGAGGGTGGGCATCTGGCGGACGGTCATCGTGCGGCCGGGCAGCGCGTCGAGGCGCAGCCGCTGGAGCAGCATCGTCGCCACCAGCTTCACCTCGGTCTGGCCGAAGCGCTTGCCGATGCAGATCCGCCGCCCGCCGCCAAAGGGGACGTAGGCGCCTCGCGGCAGCGCCGTCTTGCGCTCGCGGGTGAAGCGCTCGGGGACGAAGGCCTCCGGCTCGGGGAAGACCTCGGGGATGCGGTGGCTGGCCCAGGAGGAGTAGTTGACGTAGGCGCCGCGGCTGACCCTGTGGCCGCCGAACTCGAAGTCGCGGACGGCGCGCCGCGGGCCGATCCAGGCCGGCGGGTAGAGGCGCAGCACCTCGTCGAGAACCATCTCCAGGTAGGGCATCTCGCGCTCCAGCTGCTCGATGTCCGGAGTCGAGTCGCCGAGCACGCGATCCTGCTCCTCGCAGAGCTTGGCGAGGACGTCTGGATGGCGCGCCAGCTCGTGCATCATGAAGGTCAGGGTCGAGGTCGAGGTGTCGTGGCCGGCGAACATCAGGGTCATCGCCTGGTCGCGCACCTCCTTGTCGGAGAAGCCCTCGCCGGCCTCGTCGCGCACCGCGAGCAGGAGGCTGAGGATGTCGCGCCTGCTTTCGTCCGGGTCGGCTCTGCGGCGCGCGATCTCCCCGTAGACGATCTCGTCGAGGACCGCGCGCGAGCGCACCATCTTCGACCAGGGCGAGCTCGGGCCGCGCAGCAGCCGCAGGTGGAAGTCGGTGCCGTAGAAGGCGAGCGCCCTCTCGAAGTGCTCGGCCGCGGCGGCGCCCTTGCCGGCGTCGTCGGGATCGAGGCCGAGCAGCGCCCGCATCGCGATCCGCATCGCCAGTCCCCGCATCCATGCGTAGACGTCGACGACCTCGCCCGGGCGCAACCGCCCGATCGCGGGCGTCGTCTCGGCGACCATCGCCTCCACGGCGGCGCCGACCTGCTCGCGGTGGAAGGCGGGCATCATGATCTCCCGCGCGCGGTCGTGATAGGCGTCGTCGATCGTCAAGAGCCCGTCGCCGAGCAGCGGGATCAGGTCGCCGAAGCTGGACTCGCGCCAGTGGAAGCTCTCGGGGTGGGAGACGGTTACGAAGTGGTTTGCCTCCGGCCCGAGCATGAAGACGACCGGGTGGTGGAGGATGCGAACGGTGAAGATCGGCCCGTGCTCCTCGTAGAGGGAGAGCAGGATCGGCAGCGGGTCGCGCGCCATCTTCAGGGTGCGGCCGAAGTCGAAGTCCTGGGGGCCGGGCGGGTAGGCGCCGCGACGGCGGACGCGCAGCTCGGTGCGAATATCGTCGGCCAGCCGCACAACCGGGTTGGCGCTCAGCTGCCGCGGCGGCTCGACCCGCGGCGCCGGTCCGACTGCGGTCTCGGCGGGCATGCCGCGGATGATATTTGGCTAACCAGCCAACTTGCCGCGTGGCGCTTTTCCCGTCATATCGACGGATAAGGCGCCACGGGTAGCCTGCGCGCCTAGGGCGAGGGCGGCTGCTGCTGCGTGGGATCGGCGGGCTGTTGCTGCTGCTCTGGCGGAAGCGGCGGCGGCATCGCGTCCGAGGCGACGGGAGGCGCCGGCGCTCCAGGGAGCGCCTCCGCCTCTTGGCGCCAGAGGTCGTTGAGCGAGACCTGGACATAGGCCCACAGCCCGGGCGCGAGCAGGAGGTAAAGGATGATCGCGATCCAGCCGTTGACCGGCTCGTTGCCGCCGAGGCGCGCTGCTCCCTGGACCCGCTTCACCCCGCGCCAGTAGCTGACCAGCGCCGGCACGATGATCAGGCCACCGGGGAAGAGCGCAAGCACCGAGTTGGTCGGGTTCTGGCCGAGGTCGTAGCCCTTGGCGCGCCCGTAGTCGCGCAGCTCGCGGTTGATCCGGTACCACCAGACGAGGTGGTAGATGCCGAGGGTGATGAACGGCAGCAGCGCCACCGCCCAGGGACTGCGGATCTTGACCGGGTCCTGGCTACCGCGGATATTCATCTCGTAGGCCATCGGAGCTCCTTCTCGAGGGGAGGGGTCTTGACGACCCTAACCGAGATCCGCGTCGTCGCCCAGCACTGCTCGGCCCAAGGCCTCGCAGAGTCGCCTCCTCGACTCCCTCGACGCGGGCGACCTTGTCGCGCGACTTGGCGCCGCGCACGACGCTCACCCGCGATGGAACGGGTCCTCGACCTTGATCCCGTCGAAGCGGCGGAAGTCGCGGTCGCGGGTGTAGATCGTGCTGACGCCGTGCTGGCGCATCAGAGCCGCGATGTGGGCGTCGGGCACCTGGTTCCCCCGAGTGAAGTCCGGCGCGGCGGATTCGTAGGCCTTGAGAAAGCCGGGACCCTCCCCGGGCGCGCGCACATGGGGACGTTCGAGCAGCGAGGCGATCGAGGCGAGTGCCTCTCCGGGGGTGAGCGGATTCGCACCGATCGCCGGGTGGGTCACTATGCGTACGAAACCCATCAGCGCGGGCCAGAAGACGAACAGCAGCTCTGGACCGTGGGCGAGCCGCTCGATTAGGTCACTCGCCGCGCGACCGACATCGGTGCCCGAGTCGGACGCATAGACGAGAACGTTGGTATCGACCGTCGCACTCAACGGCTGCGCTCGGCTTCCTCGGCGTCGAGTATCCGCCAGAGTGCGTCCTTGTCCTCCAGATCTACCTTCAGGCCCAAGTCCTTACGAGCCCATCGCAGTGGCGGCGGTTCTGTGGCCGGCTCCTCGTGCAATCCCATGGCGAGGACCTCCGACGCCACCTGCCCCATGCTCTTACGCTCCGCGGCAGCCCTGTGGCGCAGCTCCGCGAGGATCGTCGCGTCGAGATCGAGGGTCGTGCGAGGCATGATGCTCGATGTTATAGCAGTTGTCATCAGATGTGTCTCCTGCTCGCCTGACCGAGGCCCGGCGTCAGTCGCCGTCTCGGCGCGGCTCGTGGCCGGGACAGGCTAGGACCGGAACCCGCGGATAGCGGGGATAGCGCGGGTCGGTGCGCGAGCGCAGGCAGAGCGAGAAGACCGACCCGCGCGTGTTCGGCACCAGCTGCTGGTGCACGCAGCTGTCGCAGAGACCGTTTGCGGGCGGGGCCGGGCGGCTCGTCACGCGTTGAAGCTACCGCGGGCGAGCGGCAGCCCGGCCGGCACACCGGGGACTGCGGAGAGGAGCTGCTGGACCGAGATGTCGCCGCGCTCGAAGGCGAGCGCCGAGCCGGTCATGTAGAGGCGCCAGATCCGCTCCCGCTCCTCGCCCGCCGCGGCGATCGCCGCGGCGCGGTTGGCGGCGAGGTTCTCGACCCAGCGATGCAGGGTCAGCGTGTAATGCCCGCGCAGCGACTCGGCGTCGCGCAGCTCCAACCCCGCCCGCTCCATCGACTCGACCACCCGGCCGACCGGGTGCAGCTCGCCGTCGGGAAAGACGTAGCGCCAGACGAAGGTGTCGCGGCGGCGGGGTCCCGGCGCAAGGCGCACGATCCCGTGGTTGAGGACGAGGCCGCCGGGACGCAGGAGCTCTCGCAGCCGGCGCATGTACCCGTCGAGCCGCGCCGCGCCGACGTGCTCGTACATGCCGACGCTGGCGACCTTGTCGTAGGGGCCATCCTTGACCTCGCGGTAGTCCTGCACGCGAACCTCGCAGCGGTCCTCCAGTCCCGCCTCGCGAATGCGCTCACGGGCGAGCTCGGCCTGCGGCTCGGACAACGTGACGCCGACCGCGTGGGCGCCGTAGCGCTGGGCGGCGTGGAGCACCAGCGAGCCCCAGCCGCAGCCGACGTCGAGCAGCCTCTCCCCCGGGGCGAGGCGCAGCTTGCGGCAGATCACGTCGAGCTTGCGCTCCTGCGCCTCCTCGAGGGTCTCGTCCGGAGAGGAGAAGTAGGCGCAGGAGTAGACCATGCTCGGCCCCAGCACGAGGCGGTAGAACTCGTTGGAGACGTCGTAGTGGTGGCGGACGGCGGCGCGGTCGCGGCGCAGGGAGTGCAGGCGGCCGCCGAGCCGGGCCTCGCTGGCCGGCGGTTCGGGGCGGTGGAGGCGAAGCGCCCCCGCCCGCCCCGCGGCGAGCAGCGACGCCAGCTTGTCTCGCAAGCCAAAGCGCAGCTCGCGAAAGCGCTCGCCCGCGCGCAGCGCCCGCTCGAGGTCGCCGTCGAGGTCGAGATCGCCTGCCACCCAGGCGCGCCCGAGGCCGATCTGATTCGGCGCCGTGGCGATATAGGCGAGCGCGCGGGAGTCGCGGACGAGCAGGGTGTCGCCGCTGCCCTCTCCATCCGGCCGCAGCTCGCTGCCGTCCCAGAAGCGCACCGCGAAAGGCAGACCGCCGGCAAGCCGGCGCTCGAGCCGCGCCGCGAGCGACGCGAAGCGATTGGCGACGCCGCCAGTGCTCTGCATCCGCCCGTCCAGGGTAGAGCGGCGATCAGGGCAAGGCAAACACATGAAGTCCTGCGGCAAGCCAGCGGCATCGCGCAAAGTGCGGCCGTCGGGTGCGGCTACCGCCTCCGAGCTGGCTAGCTTTGGACCTGAGAGCGACGTGGAGACCCTGTTCGAAACCGACGAGGCGACCTACTCGGGCACGGTCGAGGTGCTGGGCGTCATCTTCAGCGCCGAGGACGACGGCTACGCGGTGCTCGAGGTGGAGGACGCCGGCTCGGGCGAGGGGTTCGCGCTCGTCGGCCCGGTCGCGCACCTGGGCGCCGGCGACCGGGCGGAGGTGAGCGGCGAGTGGCAGACGCACTCGCGCTACGGCCGCCAGCTCCGCGCTCGCGGCGCGATGCCGATCGACCCGGCCGACCGCGAGGGGCATATCGCCTACCTCACCTCGCTGCGCCATATCGGCCCGGCCCGCGCCGAGCGGCTCGTCGAGGAGCACGGCGAGACGGTGCTGCAGGCGATCGCCGCCGACCCGGCCGGGGTGTTCGGCGCCCTGCACGGCGTCAGCGCAAAGCAGGCGTCGGCCGCGGCGGAGTCGTGGCAGGCGAGCCGCGCCGTCCGCGACCTCCACGTCCAGCTCGCCCCGCACGGGCTGGCCCACCTGGCGGCGCCGATCCACGCCCGCTATGGGGAGCAGGCGATGGCGATCCTGCACGAGAATCCCTACCGGCTGACCGAGATCGATGGCGTCGGCTTCGCCCGCGCCGACCGGATCGCGCTGGCCGCCGACGTGCCGCCCGACTCTCCCCGCCGCGCCCAGGCCGCCGCCGTCTTCGCGCTGGCCGAAGCCGAGCAGCAGGGGCACACCAACCTGCCGGTCGACGAGCTGCGGGCGCGCGCCGCCAAGCTGCTCGGGCTCGACCCGGACCCCGACGTGCTCGCCACGGCGCGCGGCCTGCTGCTCGAGGAGGGGCGGGTCTACCGCGAGCGGACGCACGCCTCCGAGCTCGCCGTCGCCGCGACGCTGGCCGCCCGCGCCGCCGCTCACCCCCACCTCGACCACGATCCTGGCGACTCGCCGCCGGAGGACGACGAGCACACCCGCGGCCTCACCGACGAGCAGTGGGCGGCGGTGCGGGGCGCCTTCGCCTCGCGCATCTCGATCCTCACCGGCGGGCCCGGCGTCGGCAAGACGGTCTGCACGCGGGCGATCGTCGCGGAGGGCGAGGCGGCGAACGCAAGGGTCGCCCTCTGCGCGCCGACCGGCCGCGCCGCGCGCCGGCTCGAGGAGGCGACCGGGCACGCAGCGCAGACGATCCACCGGATGCTCGAGTGGGCCCCGGGGCGCGAGCCCGGCTTCGGGCCCGGGCGCTCCCTGCCCGCGGACCTGGTCGTCGTCGACGAGTCCTCGATGCTCAACCTGCGGCTGATCGAGATGCTGCTCGGCGGCCTCGCCGAGTCGACCCACGTCGTCTTCGTCGGCGACGCCGACCAACTGCCGCCGATCGGCGCCGGCAAGCCGTTCGACGACCTGATCGCCGCGGGGATCGCGCCGGTGGTGCGGCTCAGTCACATCTTCCGCCAAGCCGCCCGCTCGATGATCACGACGGCGGCGCACGCGGTCAACGACGGCAGGGCGCCGGTCCTGGAGCCCGAGGAAGACCAGGAGCAGGACTTCTTCTTCATCGACCGGCCGAGGCCCGAGCGAGCGCTTGACGCAGTCATCGAGATCGTCGCCGAGCGGGCGCCGCGACGCTTCGACTGCGACCCGATCCGCGACGTGCAGGTGCTGGCGCCGATGTACCGGGGGGCGGTTGGGATCGACGCGCTCAACGAGCGCCTCCAGGCCCGGCTCAACCCGCGCGGCAAGTTGGTGCTGAACGGCCGCTTCCGGCTGGGCGACCGGCTGATCCAGACCCGCAACTCGCACGAGCTGGGGCTGATGAACGGCTCGATCGTCTTCCTGCGCTCCGACGACCCCGAGGAGGAGGAGATCGTCGTCGACACCGACGACGGCGGCACGCTGGAGATCCCCTACGGGGAGACCGCGACGCTGCGCCTCGCCTACGCGATCTCCGTCCACAAGGCCCAGGGTTGCGAGGTGCCGGTCGTGGTCGGCGTCTGCCACCGCTCCCACTCCCGCATGCTGACCCGGCCCCTCCTCTACACGGCGATCACCCGCGCCCGCGGCGCCTGCGTCCTGGTCGGCGACCCCGCCGCCCTGGCGATGGCGGTGCGGCGCGACGACGGGGGCGGTCGGCACTCGGGCCTGGCGGCGCGCCTGCGCGGCTGACCGGCGCCGCGATACTCACTGGGGTGAAGCCCACCCCACGCGCAAGGCCTCCCCTCGCCGCGATCGCGATCACCCTCGCCGGGATCGCGGTCCTCGCCGCACTGGTGCTCGCGATCCCGGCGCTGCGCGACGCGTTCGAAGCGGCGATTCACGGCGACACGGCCGAGGTGCGGCGCCAGCTCGACAGCCTCAGCCTCGCCGGGCCCCTGCTGATCGTCGCCCTGGCGCTGATCCACGCGGTCGTCTTCTACCCGGCGGAGATCGTCGACGCGGCGGCGGGCTTCGTCTACGGCTTCCTGCCCGCGCTGGCGCTGACGATGCTCGGCTGGCTGCTCTCCGGGCTACTCTGCTTCGCAATCGGCCGGTCCGTGGCGCGGCCGCTGCTCGACCGCTGGCTGGGAGCGGAGCGCTTCGAGCGCACCGAGGCGGCGATCGAGCGCGGCGGTCCCACGCTGCTGATCGCCGTGCGGCTGATCCCGATCGTCCCCTTCAGCCTCGTCTCCTACGCGGCCGGCGCCGCCCGCGTGCCGCCCTGGCGCTTCGTCTGGACGACCGCGGTCGGCTACCTGCCGATCACGGCGCTCGCCGTCTACTTCGGCACCCGGCTCGAGGGCCTCAGCCTCACCGACCCGCTCGTCCTCGCCAGCGCCGCCGCCCTGCTCGCCCTGCTGCTCGCGGGCCACTGGGTGGCACGGCGTGGCGCCACCGGGACAGCGTCTTAGCTCGGCTCGCATCCGACTTTGACCCCACCCGGCTGTGGTCAAAGTCGGATGCAGCGACCACGCGGGCCCTTAGCGGGCTGACGGGTCTCGGTCAGTCGATCCGCTCGACGCGGAAGCGGTAGACCGCGGGGGTCTTGTCGGCATTGCCGGCGGCGTCGCGGGCGACTGCGCGCACCGAGTGCCGGCCCGGTTTGAATCGCATCACGAGCCTAGTCGGGCAGGGCCGGAACAGGCCGCCGTCGATCCGGCATACGAACGTGACGTCGCTCTCGTTGGCGCCGAACACGAAGACGGCCTTTGCCCGGCCAAGGCGCGTCCGGATCAGCTTGGGCGGCCGCAGGCGAAAGAAGGTGCGCAGGGCCCGATTGGCTGTCGAGTTGACGATTGGAGCCGGGACGGGTGTCGGACCGGGGGCCGGGGATGGCTCCGGAGTCGGCTCGGGCGGACACGAAACCGGGGACGGCGGCGGGCTCGGGACGGTGCCGGGGGAGCTGGGCGTCACCCCCAGCTGTTCGAGCGCGCCGACCGCGTCGAGAAGACCAGAGCCGACCGCTTGCGGCGGGAATGTCCCGACTTCGACGGCGGCTTCCCTCTGGGCTTTCTCTACGTTCGCGACGCTCTCCGCCGGTTTCGCCTCACGCTCGAGCGCCGCCACGGCGGCTGCGTGCGGCGCCGCCGCCGAGGTCCCGAAGAATCGCCAGACGCCGGACATGCACGAGGCGAAGAACGTGCTGGCGCCGCCGTCCGTGGTCACGAGGTCGGGCTTCGAAAGGACCTGGGGCGAGCCCAGTTTTGGAGCGGGGCTCGTGCCTTCGACCGGGCCGAAGTAGTGCGTCACCGGCCCTCGCGAGGAGAATTTCTCAGGGGCGGCAGTGGTGCTGTAGCGAATCGCCCCAATGCTCATCGCGTATTCGCCGCCGTTATGACCGAAGATCGTCGGGCCGGCCACGTCGCTCCCGATCGATTTCTGGGTTGCCGTGACCCCACCACCGTTCTCGAGCAGGGCGAACTTGAGGGGCGGATTGGCGATGCCGCTGTAGCGGTTGATGACGAGCTGCACTTCCGCCTGGGCGCCGCTTTCGTTTTCCCAGCCGACCAGCTCGAACGGTCGCTTGCTGCCGCCAACGTTGTCTTCGATGCTGCCGCCGATCACCTGGCCTTTGGAGTTGAGTAGGAAGGTGTCAATGTCGGTGTTGACCCCTTCCCACGGTTCTGCCCACTGAAGATCGGCGATCAGGGTCGCGCCACTGGCCACGGTGATCCCGAACGTCCGGTCGACGCCGGATTCGGGGTTGAAGTCCATGCAGTGGCTCGGGTGCAATCCTGTTCCCGGTCCTTCTGCTTCTTCGATTTCTTCCGACAGCGTCACCAGCGAGGGCGGGCAGTTCCCCGAGTCGCGGAATTCCGGTGCTTCCCAGGAGGCGATTTCCCTGCTCCCTTCGAACAGGTTGTTGTTGCCGGCAGAGGAGAAGTAGGCGACGCCGCTCGCCGTCACGTTGCTCACCGCCACGCCAACCGGACCTTCCTGGAAAAACGGCTCTTCGAAGTAGCTGACATCGTCGGCGATCACCTTGGCGTCTGCTCCAGCCGGAGACGGCGCGGCCAGCCTTTCGACGTTTTCGGCGAAGGAAAGTTCGCCCTTGAAGGCGGTGGCGAAGGCAAGGGAGGCGCCGGGGGCCAGATCGTGCACGATCTGCGCCATCGCGCGTCCCTCGTCCGCGGGTTCCGGTTCTTCTGGCCCCGGTTCGTAGTCTTCGACGACGTCAACCGGAGTTTCGTGTCCGCACG
>WNGD01013225.1_pt1 | contig 12625 bp, 10 predicted proteins | sample 5400671 | NCBI WGS metagenome assembly WNGD01 (sample SAMN13153369, study PRJNA577476) | soil metagenome | isolation source: 40 cm soil or saprolite under grassland replicate 2 | place: USA:California | collected 2016-06-15
CGAGCTCGGTGCGGGCCCGGGTCAGGTCCATCACCGGCAGCCGCAGGACCGCGTCGAACAGCTGCGGCGAGGCGGGCACCAGGTGCAGGTGCCAGGCCGCGGCCAGCGCGGAGCGGACCGCCCGGACCGGTGGCCGGACCGTTCTGGCCCGCAGCAGCTCGGCCAGCACGGCGCCGTCCACGACCGGGTCGGCGGCCACGTTGAACGCGCCGCGCACGTCGCGGAGGATCGCCAGCCGGTAGGCCTCGGCGGCATCCGACGCGTGCATCGCCTGGAACCGCAGCCCCGGCAGGTCCGGCACCACCGGCACCACGCCGGGCCGGACCAGCCGGCCGGGCAGCAGCGGCCCGGCGAACAGCCGGCGTTGCTGCGCGGCGGACTCCCGCTTGAAGATGAACCCGGGTCGGAGCCGGACCACCCGCAGCTCCGGGTGGTCCCGTTCCAGCACGTCCAGCACCCGTTCCAGATAGGCCTTCTCCCGGGTGTAGCCGGCGGTGGGCCAGCCGTTGGTGGGCCAGCTCTCGTCCACCGGCCGGTCCTTCGGCCCCGGCGAGTAGGCGCCCACCGAGGCGGCGTACACCAGGACCCGGACGCCGGCGGCCAGCACCGCCTCGAACGCCCGGATGGTTCCCTCCACATTGGTCTGCCAGGTGGTCACCGGGTCATGGGTGGGCTGGAACACCCAGGCGAGCTGGACGACCGCGTCGGCACCGCGGAACAGCGCCGCCAGGTCGGCGGTGCGGATGTCGGCGGCGGCCCACTGGGTCTTCGCCGGCGACCAGTCCGGCAGCCGCTCGGCCACCCCGAGCACGCTGGTGACCTCCGGCTCGTCGCCGAGCGCCTGCACCAGACTGGTGCCGACGTTCCCGGTCGCTCCGACCACGACAACCCGCACGGACGCTCAGTTCCCGTCCGGGGTGGCCGGGAAACCGCCCGCGGCGACCCGGCCGGCCGCCACCTCGTCGACGGCGCCGTCGGCCCCGTCCCAGCCCGGCGAGGTCGCGCGTGCGTCCCGCGGTGTCGAGGTCTGCGTCCGGTGGCCGAGCCCAGGCGAGCCCGATCGCGCCGGCTGGGCTGTTTGGCCGTCCGTGTATCTCGATGCCGGGTAGCGCCTCTCCACAGGGGCCGAGCCGACCAGCGGTCTCGTAACTGTGGGGGGGACTCGGTGCAGAGCAGCGTCGACAAGACCAGCAAGGGCGAGTTCTTCGACCGGCAGCTGTACCTGATCGACATCACCGACTGGCCGCAAGACGACCCGCGCACGGACACGCCGGTGACCGCGTCCGGCGCCGCCCGTCTCGCGCTGTGGCGGACCGAACCCGGGGACGCCAGGCACATTCCGCCGCCCGGTGCCGACGGCGTGCTTTTCACCACCCCGACGTTCTCGCTGGTGAACAGCGGAAACCGCACGCTGCACGCGGACAAGCGATCCTGGAAGATCAATTTCGAGGTGGCGGACGGCCAGGACAGGGTCGTCGGGATGTCCAAGCTCAACCTCAAGTCCATGTGCAACGACCCGTCCCAGATGCGCGAGGCGCTGGTCTGGCGGCTGTTCCGGGCGGCCGGAGTGCCGGCGCCCCGGCACACCTACGCGAAGCTGGCCATCAACGGCCGCTACCTGGGTCTCTTCTCGCTGATCGAGCAGGTGGACAAGAGGTTCCTGGCCGACCATTTCGGCAAGAACCGCCGGGGCAACCTGTACAAGGCATACTGCGGCGACCTCGGCTGCGCGACGCTCGAGCACCGGGTCGGCCCCGACGGCGACGACAGCGGCCGGCAGTACACCACCCGGGGCAGCACCGACGAGACCTACCGGCTGCAGACGAACGAGGACGACCCGGCCAGGAACAGCTACGACGACCTGGCCCGCTTCATCCGTGTGATCAACGGCGTCGGCTTGCCCGGCGGGGACCAGAGGTTCGGCTCGGACCGGTTCCGGTCGTCGGTCGAGGGCATCCTGAACGTCCCCGGCTTCCTCCGCTGGGCCGGCGTCAACATCCTGCTCGGCTCCTGGGACAACTACTTCGCGACACCGGCGAACTACTACCTCTACAACTCCGGCCGCGCCGGTCGGGCCAGGGACGTCCTCGCTGCGCCGTACTTCACCTTCATCCCGTGGGACTACGACAACAGCTTCGGCATCGACTATGTCGGAACCCGCTGGCAGTACACCGACCTCCTGGACTGGGCCGGCAACACGGTGCCGTACTGGGGGAACTCGGGGAAGAAGTCCCGGATCCCGCTGGTGCAGAACCTGCTGCGCAACCACGACTTCTGCCAGTACTACCTGGACCACGTGGAACACCTTCTGGACACGACGTTCAACGTCGACGCGATCTCCGCCGGGCTTGCCCCGGACCGGGCCGACGGCCTGTGGGAGCGGGTCTGCCACGCGGCCTACCTGGAGTCCGACACCCCGCACGGCAGGCCGTTCACCGGCCGCCAGTTCAGTAACGACGAGGTCTACCTGGCCGGCAACAAGCAGAACGAGCTGCGGCACGGCAATGCCAAGATCGAGGGCATCGTCCACTATGTACGGATGCGGTATGACAGCGCCCGGGAGCAGCTCGGGATGCTGCGCGGCACCTTCCCGCGCGGCGGCAGCGGCGCGACGTTCCCGGGCGTCGAGGAACCGGTGCCGGACCGGTCCTGACGTGCCTGGCTTCGCCCTCAGGGTGGGAGGTGGATGACGTGCGCTCCTCGGGACCCCGGCTCGAGCTGTGCAGCGAGGCCAAGATCGGCGACCTGCTCGCCGACCCGGCCGACCAGCGGCTCGAGGCGAGCGGCGTGGTGGCGAAGGACGGCCAGTTCTACGTCATCTTCGACAACGTTCCGCACGTCGGCCGGATCGGTGCGGCGCTGCTCGGCGACCCCGCGGGCAACGTCCTGCTCCGGCAGCCGGGCGGCCAACCCGGTTACGAGGACATCGCCTACGATGGGCACGCCGGGCAGTTCCACCTCTTGGTCGAGGCGCTGCCCTACCGGTCGACGACGTTCATGGCGCAGGCGCGGACCTTCGACGAGGACTTCCGGCACGTCGCCAGCCGATGGCTCGACTTTCCACTCGACCGGCCGAACAAGGGCCTGGAGGGGCTTGCCTGCATGCGTCGGGACGGCCAGACCTACCTGCTGGGGCTGTGCGAGGGGAACCGGTGCAAGGCGGGAGCCGAAGGTCGCCGGCCGGGAGGGGGCCGGATCCAGCTGTTCGTCGAGGGCCGGCACCGCTGGGACCATGCCGGCACGGTCCGGCTGCCGACGGCGGTGCGGTTCGAGGACTACAGCAGCCTGACGGTGGTCGACGACCGCGTGGCGGTGGTGTCCCAGGCCTCCTCGGCGCTGTGGGTCGGCAGGTTCCAGGAGTCGAGCTGGGAGTTCGTCGACGACGGCACGACCTACGAGTTCCCGACCGACGACAGGGGCCGGCAGCTCTACGGCAACGTGGAGGGTGTCGCCTGGATCGGCCCGGACCTGCTCGTCGGGGTTTCGGACAAGGCGAAACCGACGCAGCCCAGGAGATGCCGAGCCAAGGACCGCTCGATCCACGTCTTCGCGGTGCCGGACCCGAGCCGGCCGCCGGGCAGCCGACTACTGCGGCAACCGCACGCCATGCCAGACTGGGTCTAGGTGCCGAACGCTGCAGCGCGGGGAAGGGACAGGATGCCGGGTGTCGCCGCCCGCGGCGCGGGGATCGACCGAGTCCCGGTGCGCGGACTGTTCCAGCGGCGGATCGCCGGGGACGACGCGTTGCTGCGGCTCGCCGAGCTGCGCTTCGCCCAGGCCGGCCTGGCCGCCGAGGTGTATGCCGGCACGGCGGCCGAGCTGGATTGGATCCTCGGCTTCGCCCCTTCGGCCGAGCACCCGCCGATGGTGCACCTGGACCGGTCGGTGAACATCCTGCGGCCGGCGGACCGGGCCACGGTGGCCGGCATCGCCGATCGCTTCGCCGGCCGGATCAGCGGCCTGGTGGTGCACGACAAGGCCGACATGGTGTCCCGAGTGGACGATCTAGTCGGCGTGCTGGTCGAGCTGGGCGAGCGGCTCGGCACCGGGCCGGGTCGGCCGCTGCTGTTCCTGGAGTACGCCGCCGGCCTGGACCTGGACTGGTTCGTCGGGGTGGGGCGGCGACTGCGGGACGCCGAGGCGATCGGCCTCTGCGTCGACATCGGACACGTCGGCGTGAGCGAGGCCCGGCGCAGCTTCCGGCGGGCCCATCCGGACCTCGAGCTGACCGCGTTGCGGGCACCGGACCCGCGGCTGCCCGACCTGGTCGGCGACGTGCAGGGTGCGGTGGACCGCGCGCTCCCCGCCGTGCTGGAGTTGACCCGCGCGCTCGGTGAGATCGGCAAGCCGGTGCACTTCCACCTGCACGACGGGCATCCGCTCGTTCCCGGCCTGCCGGACCATTTCGGCTTCCTCACCCGGCTGCCCATCCCGTTCGACTATCGGGGCTACCGGTCGCTCGGTCCGCTGTACGGGCCGTCCGGGCTCGCCGCGATCGTCCCGGTCGCGATCGAGGGCTGCGGCGCGGACCGGGTCTCGTTCACCCTGGAGATCCACCAGGCCGAGGGCCGGTTGCCCCTGGGCGACGCCGCCGGGCTGTTCCGGCACTGGCGGGACCTGACCAACGCCGAGCGGACCAACTACTGGCTGTCCGTGCTGGCCCAAAACGCCGTGCTGGCCCACAACGCCGTGCGGTCCGGTCACCAGGAGGCGGTAGGTGCGGCCGGCGGCTCCGTGGAGCGAGGTTGATCGCCGTGCGGTCCCACAAAGCCCAAGGTCCCGCCCGCCACCGGCTCGGCACGTCTGCCGGCGGCGGCTGATCCGGTCGCCCGTCGTCAAGCCAGTATGTCGGCCGGCGTGTACACGTGCACGTCCGGATGGGACAGCACGCTGGCGACCGCTCCGCCACGCGTCCAGAACGCGTACCGCGCGGCGGCCGGAGCGGAGGGGAGCCAGGAGCTCTTGCGGCGCAGCTCGGCCAGGTCTCGGGCGAGGATCTGGCCGGCTTGCCACCGGGCCTCCCCGACCAGCACAGCCTCGGCGCGGCGCAGCCCCAGCACGTCGATCTCCGCCGCCTCCTCCCGCCACCACCGCCCGACGATCGTGTCCGCCGGCAGCTCGCCCGCCTCGACGAGGCGCCGAGCGTGAGCCCGAGCCTCGGCCTCGAAGATCCTCGCCAGGTGCGTCTGCCAGCGGCCAACCGTCCGCTGTCGCACCGCGGCCCCTTGGCCGCCCTCGATGAGGTCCGCGTCGTCACGGAGCACCGTGAACCAGTAGGCGAGGTAGTCGTCGGCGATCTCGTAGAGCGGATCCGGCGAGCCTCCCTCGCCAATCGAACGCACCACGCGTATGTAGCCCGCCCGGTTGAGCCGGTCGAGCGTGTAGTCGATGCGCTGCTGCGCCCGGCCGGCGATGCGGGACCGCCGGCGGGCTCCGCCGGCCATCGCGGACAGCACCCGCTCGTAGCCGCCTCTCCAGTCGAGATCTTCGGACATGATGTCGCCGGCGTCGCGCAGCAGCAGCGCACCGGGGGTGAAGGCGAGCTCACGGAGGTTCGCTTCGGTGTCCCGGTCGATCGACCATCGAGCCAAGTGCAGCGGGTAGCCGCCGCACGCCGCGTACGCCTCGACGAAGTCGGCCGGGGCGAGCTCCGGCAGGAACGCGCGGGCATCGACGAGCGGGAACGGGTCCATCCGGCGCTCCACGCTTGCCCGCCGGTGCAGCCCGCCATGTGGCCCGAGCATCTCCTCCATCACCGCCACCGCGGAGCCGGAGAGGACGACCATCAGCCGCTGGTCCCGAACCCGGTTCTCCCAGATGGCCGACACGACGTCGGCGAAGTCCGACCGCGCCGCGCTCAGCCGCGGTGCCTCGTCGACGACCAGCAGCAGCGGCGCGGTCTCGGCCAGCCGGACGGCCAGCCGCAGCGCGCCCTCCCAGTCACCGAACACCTCCGGAACGAAGTCACCCACCTGCTCCTCGAGCTGCTCCCGCAGCCGCTCGGCGAATCGGCGAAGCTGCCGTTCCTCGCTGTCCTGCCGGGTGGCGGTGAAATAGACCGCCCGCTTGCCCTCCGCGAAGTGAGTCAACAGATACGTCTTGCCGACGCGGCGCCGCCCCCACACCACGACGAGCTGAGGCTCCCCCGCCGTTGCCCGGGCCCACGCTTGCTCGAGCTCGCGCAGCTCCCGCTCCCGCCCGATGATCCGCACCGACCCATCGTACTACAAACTATTTGTAGTACAAACTGTTTGTACCGGTCTGGGCAGCCGGGCCCGCCGCTGCCCGCCGCCGAGCCCGGCCCGTCCGGCTGGGCTGCTGCACCAGCCGGTCACCCGGCGGCCATGCCGTCGTCCGGCGTGCACAGGTACCCGATCGGGGTCGCGCCGAGGAATATCAGCTGCCCGCCGCGCCTGAGCACCCGGGCGGCCTCCGGCACCCACCGCTCCGGCTCGCACTCGTGGCATGGGCCGTACTCCGAGATCGCCAGATCGAACGAGGCGTCCGGCGCCAGAACCTCCGGTTGGCCCGCACATGGCGCGCCTTCACCATGTCTCGCCGCCGTATATGGCGGTCCAGAACGACAGCTCGAAGCGGACCACCCGGCGGGCCGCGATACGCATTCCCGGCGACGGCCCGCGCGGGGCCGCGGAGTTTACCAAGCGGGCTAGCGAGGCGATCAGCTTCGAATACGAATCGCATGACCAAGCTTCGATGAATGGCCAGTACGGCGTCGTGTAATCGGCGTCGGCGCGCACCGTCGACCATGCTTCATAATAGATTCGCTGGCACATGTAGAACGCCGCCAGCGCCACCGGGTATCCCTCTGAGAGCAGCGCCTGCAGGTAGGACACGAAGCTGATCGTGGTCGGCCCCGTGCCGCTGTCGAGGTCGATCCCATGGCGCCTGGCGGTAGCCATGATGCGGGTGGTGTCGTCGTTCACAGGGGGCAGGCAGAGCGAGACGACCTCGGCGCCGGTGGCGGTCGGAGCGATCGTCATCAGTCCAGCAAGGAAACGCCGGTAATGGATGTTGAACGTGTAGTCGGCGATCATCCACCGCTCGAACGCGTCCGGGTGCAGGCTCCCGTCGCCGGCCTCCCGACAGAAAGGGTGGCCGGTGACGAGTGGCCAGTACTGCTCGATGGACTGCACGAGCAGGTCGACGGTCGTCGCGCCGCCGCCCCGCCGGGACGAGAACAGCGCCTCTCCCGGTGAGCCTCCTACCATGACCAACCACCTTCCCCGAGGCACCTGGCTATTTAGCCCTGGCTTTTCACCCTGTGTGGTCGCCTGACCGGCGCGCCGACGCGAGAAGTGCCCCTGACCTGGGACGATGAATCGTCCGACGAGAGGTGCTCGATCAATGGCCAGTACGGTGCATGCCGGCTCGCCTGCGGCGCCACCGCCGACCAGGCGTCGAAGTAGACGCGTTCACAGCAGTACATCGCGACGAGCGAGACCTCATACCCCCGGGGCAACAACGCACGCAGATAGGAGTTCAGGCCCAACGTGAACGGTCCGGGCTCGACATCGAGGTCGACCTTGTGCTGGGCCGCCGTGTCGATGAGGAGGTCGACGACCGCCTGGGTGATCTGGAGGTGAGCGCCCAGGACGCGACAAGCCGGAAGGTCCGGTGCGATCGCCAGGAGGCCGGCGCCGAACTTCAGGTAATCCAGGTTGAAGGTGTAGTCGGCGGCCACCCAGCGAGCGAACGCCCGGGCGTCGAGTCGGCCGCTGGCGACGGCGGTGAGAAAAGGGTGTCCGGTGACGCGCGACCAGTAGTCGGCGGCGGAGGCGACGAGAAGGTCCGCGGCGTCCAACGCTGCCTCCCGCCCGGGGTGGAGGCATGACCTCGAAAGGCTGACGGCCGGTACGGCGGGGGCCAGACCGGTTGGTCAGAGTATCGGGCTCACCATGCCATGCCGGGCCTGCAAAACCGAAATGCCAGCGCGATCATGGTCACCGACGTCGGGCCCCGGCTGAGGCGAAGGAACGGCCGGGTCAGCTCAGGAACGTGGCGTAGAGCAGGTACACGTTCAACACGATGATCAACGCGGCGATGCAGGCGGTCGCCACGGTGGTCAGCCGCCGGTTGACGAACGAGCCCATGATGTCGGCGCGGCGGGTCAGCAGCACCAGCGGTACCAGCGCGAACGGGATGCCGAAGGACAGCACGACCTGGGAGACCACCAGGCTGCCGGTCGCCGGCAGGCCGAGCCCGAGCACCAGCAGCGCAGGCAGCATCGTCAGTCCACGCCGGACGAACAGCGGGATGCGCCGGCGGATGAAACCCTGCATCACGACCTGGCCGGCATAGGTGCCCACGCTGGACGAGGACAGCCCGGAGGCCAGCAGCGCCACCGCGAAGGCCAGCGCCGCGCCGCCGCCGACCAGCTGGCCGAGCCCGGTGTGCGCGGCCTCGATCGAGTCCACATCAGACCGGCCGGTGCGGTTGAACAGCGACGCGGCGATGAACAGCATGGACAGGTTGATCACGCCCGCCGCGCCGAGACCGACCAGCACGTCCAGCCGCTGGAAGCGAAGCAACTCCCGCCGCTCGGCGTCGTCCCGGCAGTCCACCCGGGACTTGGTCAGCGCCGAGTGCAGGTAGACCACGTGCGGCATGACGGTCGCGCCGACGATGCCGGCCGCGAGTACCAGGCTGCCGGAGCCGGCGAAGCTCGGCACCAGCCCGGCCGCGATGCTCCTCGCGTCGGCCCCCACGGTGAGCAGGTCGTAGGTGAACCCGAGGAACACGATGCCCAGCAGCCCGCAGATGGCCAGCTCGAAGCGGCGGTAGCCGCGCTGCTCCAGAGCCAGGATGGTGAACGCGACCACGGCCGTGAACAGTCCGGCGGGGAACAACGGCACCCCGAAGAGCAGGTTCAGGCCGACCGCCGCCCCCACGAACTCGGCCAGGTCGGTCGCCATCGCGATCAGCTCGGCCTGCACCCACAGGCCCCGGGAGACCGGCCGCGGCAGGTGCTCCCGGCACAGCTCGGGCAGGTCACGCCCGGTGGCGACGCCGGTCTTCGCGGACAGGTACTGGACCAGCATCGCCATCAGGTTGGCAGCCACGATCACCCAGACCAGCGTGTAGCCGTACCGCGCGCCGGCGGAGAAGTTCGTGGCGAAGTTGCCCGGGTCGATGTACGCCACGGCGGCGACGAACGCCGGCCCGAGCAGCGCCACCACCCCGCGCAGCCGCCCCCGGGACCGCAGCAGCCGCAGCGCGCTCTGCTCCGCCTCCATCGACACGGCCGCACCGGTCACCAGCACCGGTGCGGCCTCCCCGGCCGGCGGCATGGGGGTCAGGGGGTGTCCCGTGGGTGTTGGTGGATGCTCGGGGCGATCCAGGCGGCGGCAGGCAAGGCGGAGCAGGAAGCCGCTATCCGGAGGTCATACCGGCGACGCATCCGGGGTCCCCGCGGAAACGTGGAGCGTCTCGGACACCGCACGTCCGTAGCCAACCGGCGCGGACGCGGAGCCTCTTCGTGGGGTGGTGGACAACGCAGCCGGTCGCCGTCTGGGCGTTGCGAGCGCCGCCGAAGGCCCACCGGACACCCCCTTTAGCCGATCGACGGGCCGAGGCCGAGCGACTGCGGCGTGCTGGAGTCCGGCGACGGCTGGTGCAGGCCCTCGTCCAGCGCACCGAACTCCGTCATCAGCGCCCGGCTGCCACCCCACGGCGTCTGCTCCTCGGCGATCAGCGTGTTCGTGGTGAGCAGCAGGCCGGCCACCGACGCGCCGTTCTGCAGTGCTGACCGCGCCACCCGCAGCGGGTCGACGATACCCATCTCGATCATGTTTCCGTACCGGCCCTGCAGCGCGTCGAACCCCTCGTCGACGCCGAGCTGCGTCAGCCGGGCCACCACCTCCTGGCCGGAGTATCCCGCGTTCGCGGCGATCAGATACGCCGGCTCGGTGAGCGCTCGGCGCACGATCTCGACGCCGACCGCGTGGTCCGCGGCGACCTGCAGGTCGTCCAGCGCGCCCTCGGCGTGCAGCAGCGCGACTCCGCCGCCGGCGACGATGCCCTCGGCCATGGCGGCCCTGGTGGCCGACAGGGCGTCCTCCACCCGATGCTGTAGCTCCTTCAGCTCGGCGTTGGTGGGCGCTCCGACCCTGATCACCGCGACCTTGCCGGACAGCGCCCCGATCCGCTCGGTCAGCACGTCCTCGTCCACCCCGAAGGTGGCCCTGGCCAGCTCCGCGCGCAGCTGGGTCAGCCGGAACTCGACCGCGTCGGCCGACCCGCCGCCCCCGATGATGGCGGTCCGGTCCGCGTTGACCCGGACCTGGGCGGCCCGGCCGAGTTGCTCGACCGTCATCGTCTCCAGCGTGAAGCCGGAGTGCTTGCTGTACACGGCTCCGCCGGTGATGGCCGCAATGTCCTCCAGCTTGTGCAGCCGGCGGTCGCCGAAGCCGGGGGCCTTCACCGCGACGCACTGGAAGACCCGGTTGACGTGGTTGTGCACCAGCATGCTCAGCGCCGTGCCCTCGACCGTCTCGGCGATGATGACGAGCGGCCGCGGTGCGCGCATGACCTTGTCCAACAACGGCATCAGCTGCTGCACCTTGGTGATCTTCTCGCTGCACAGCAGGATGTACGGGTCGTCGAGCACCGCCTCCAGGCTGGCCGGGTTGGTCACCAGGTACGGCGAGACGTACCCGTTGTCGAACTCGAAGCCCTCGACGAAGTCGACGCTCATGCCGTGCTCGGCCGACTCCTCGACCGTGACGATGCCGCCGTCGCCGACCGTGTGCAGCGCCTTCCCGATCACGGCGCCGACCGAGTCGTCGTCGTTCGCGGAGATCGCGGCCACCCGCGCGTAGTCCTGCTCGGTGGCCACCGGGTGGGCGACGCTCTGCAGGTGCGCGACCAGCCGGCGGACGGCAAGGTCGATGCCCCGCTTGACGAGCACCGGGTTCCCGCCGGCGCCGATCGCCTTCATGCCCTCCCGGATGATCGCCTGGGCCAGCACGGTCGCGGTGGTGGTGCCGTCGCCGACGATGTCGTTGGTCTTGATCGCCGCTTCCTTGACCAGCTGGGCGCCCATGTTCTCGAACTGGTTCTTCAGGTGGATCTCGCGTGCGATCGTCACGCCGTCGTTGGTCACCACCGGCGAGCCGGTGATCTTCTCCAGGATGACGTTGCGGCCCTTCGGGCCGAGCGTCGACTTCACCGCCTCGGCCAGTTGGTCGACGCCGGCCAGCAGCAGGCCCCGCGCTTCTTCGTCGAAACGTAGTTCCTTGGCCATCGCGCTCCTCCTGAGAAGGTCAGAGTGTCTACAAGGGTGCCTACGGAACGAGGATGGCGCGGCCGCGGACCCGGCCGGCGTCGAGATCTGCGATGGCTTCGACCGCGGCGTCCAGCGGGTACGTCCTGGTGTGCAGCGTGACCTTCCCGGCCTGGGCCAGCACCATCAGCTCGGCCAGCTCGTTGTAGGTCCCGACGATGTTCCCGACGATGTTGCGCTCGGTCGAGATGATGTCCAGGGTCGGGATGCTGAGGGTCCCGCCGTAGCCGATGACGAAGTACGAGCCGGCGCGCCCGGTCATCGCGAACCCGTCCTGCTCGGCGCCCTGCTCGGCGACGAAGTCGAGGACGACCTCGGCGCCGGCTCCGTCGGTGAGGTCCCGGACCGCGTCGACCTGGCCGCCGTCGGCGACCACGGTGTGCTGCGCGCCCAGCTGCTCGGCCAGCTTCAGCGCGTCCGGGTTGCGGTCCACGACGATGATCGCGGCCGCGGTCAGCGCCGCCAGGCACTGGATGCCGATGTGGCCGAGCCCGCCCGCGCCGATCAGCACGCACGTGGTGCCCGGGTAGAGCAGCGGGATGGCCTTCCGCACGGCGTGGTACGCGGTGATCCCGGCGTCGGCGAGCGCGGCGACGTCCTGCGGCTGGGTCTGCGGGTCGAGCCTGACGCAGGCCCTGGCCGAGGTGAGCAGGAGCTCGGCCATCCCGCCGTCGCCGGACAGGCCGGGGAACGAGCTGGTGGTGCAGTGCATGTCCTGGCCGGCTCGGCAGGCCCGGCACAGGCCGCAGGTGGGCGTCGGATGCAGGATCACCGTGTCGCCGACCTGCACGTTGCTGACCGCGGAGCCGACCTCGGCGACCCAGCCGGCGTTCTCGTGACCGATCGTGTACGGCAGCGCGGGGTCCATCGCCTCCGCCCACTGGCCCTCGATGATGTGCAGGTCGGTGCGGCACACCCCGGCCCCGCCGATCCGCACCACGACGTCGAGCGGACCCTTGACAGTCGGCTCCGGTATCTCGTCGACCACGGGTTGCTGGTGGTACCCGTGCAGCCGGACGGCCCTCATTTCTCCTCCTCGCCTGGTCCTGCGGTCTGGTACCGGTGCTGCAACATGCCGCGGCAGATTCCGGTGTTCGCCTCGATGCCGACCCGGGTGGTGCGGGCCCGGCGCAGGTGCAGCGGCACCGCGTCGGCGCGGACCGCGGCGCCGGTCGCCGGGTCGACCAGCAGCGGCCGGCAGACCAGGTCGGTGCCGGCCAGCACCGCCTTGCGCAGGAAGTCGGCGCGCAGCTCGTGCAGCTCGCCGACCGCCTCGCCCTCGAACGACCGGGCGAACCCGGCCCGCGCGGCCACCCCGCGGTT
>WNGD01019498.1_pt1 | contig 12623 bp, 13 predicted proteins | sample 5400671 | NCBI WGS metagenome assembly WNGD01 (sample SAMN13153369, study PRJNA577476) | soil metagenome | isolation source: 40 cm soil or saprolite under grassland replicate 2 | place: USA:California | collected 2016-06-15
TGATGTTCGATGTCCCACCGCCCGCGCAATCAAAAAGAATCGAAGCGTACAGGAAAACGTGGGATCTGTTTTTTTCTTGGTCTCTTGATCTCGTGGTTTTTGATGTCGGCGAGATGAACATTTCTGCGGGCAATGATGTGGCGTTTGTCACTGCCCTGATGCGCTGCGCTGGAACGGAGCCGAGCGGAGAGCGAATTCGGCTGGAGTTTCGCTTGACCATTGCGTTGCGCAAAACCGGCGGCCAGTGGACAGTCATGCATGAACATCATTCGATCCCGCTAGTTGAACCTGGTACTCCCTTCAGTTGACCGCACAGAATTTTCGCGCGAGCGGCAAAAGCCGGGCCTGGAGGTCTAAACTGCGAGGTTTAGTTCACGGTGATCATCCTGGAGGCCCTGGCGTTGTTCGTCTCGAGTGTTTCGGCGACAACTCCGCTGTCATTGAGGCCCCCGCCATCGGCGCGAGCAATGATGTAATACGTCCCCGCAGGCGTGCCGGCAGGGATCGTTAGGGTTCCGGACAGAATGCTCGAGGCCCCACTCGCCAGCCCGAGGATTGTCCGGCTGCCAATCGGGGTGTCGTCCGTCCCGTATACGCTATCCTTCGACAAGTAGTAATTGGTCGTAAACTCCCCGGCCGGTTTCCCTCCCTGGTTCTTCGTGGTGTCCTTCACGGTAATCGTCGATCCCGCTACAGATGCAGAAAACGACGACACGAGAAGATCGGGACCGGGGACAGTGATCGACTTAGACCTCGTATTGTTGGTTTCGTTCAATTCCGTCACGGTTGTTGATGACGGCGGACAACAAAGTTGCCCATCGGCCACGACAATCAGGTACCAGGTTCCCGGCGGTGTGGTGTCGGGAATCGTGACCGTCGTATAGAATGTGCTGCTCCCGCCGGCGGCAAGAACTCCGACAGGGCGACCGGCAAGAAACGTGTCCGCGCCATCCAGGATGGCATTGCGGGACAAGTAGATGGCGGTCGTCGATGCTGGCGCCGGGCTCAGGCCCTGGTTCTTCGTCGTGTCCTTCACCGTGATGCTGGCGCCCGAGATCGAGGTGGTGAGGGCCGACACGATCAGGTCGGGCAGCTTGGCCGGATCCTGCTGCGCGCTGACGGTTACGGGAGAGCTCGTTCCCTGATCTCCCTGGTTGTCCGTCACGGTGAGAATCGCGCTGTAAGGCCCGGGGGTGCTGTAAGTGTGGGACGGGTTCGCCGAAGTTGATGTCGTACCGTCACCGAAGTTCCAAGAGTAGGTCAGAATGCCGCCCTCGGGGTCCGAAGAACCCGCACTTGAAAAGCTGACCGCGAGCGGAGCATAGCCGGACGTCGGACTTCCCGCCGCATTGGCAACAGGCGCCAGGTTGGTGACCGTGATCGCGACGGTGACGGCCGGGGAGCTCAGTCCCCCGTTGTCCGTCACAACCAGTGTAGCGGTGTAGTTGCCCTTCTTGCTGTAAGTGTGAGGCGGGTTCGGAAAAGCTGAGGTAGTGCCATCACCAAACGCCCAACTGTAGCTCTGGATGGTTCCGTCCGAATCGGAAGAACCGGCACTTGAAAAGCTGACCGCGAGCGGAGCAGAGCCGGACGTCGGAGTTCCCGCCGCATTGGCTACAGGCGCCTCGTTGGTGACCGTGATCGTGACGGTGACGGCCGGGGATCTCAGTCCCCTGTTGTCCGTCACAACCAGCGTAGCGGTGTAGTTGCCCTTCGTGCTGTAAGTGTGAGGCGGGTTCGACAAAGCTGAGGTAGTGCCATCACCAAACGCCCAACTGTAGCTCTGGATGGTTCCGTCCGGATCGGAAGAACCTGCACTTGAAAAGCTGACCGCGAGCGGAGCAACTCCGGACATCGGAGCGGCCGCAGCCTTGGCTATCGGCGCCTGGTTGGGCGCACTGACCGTGATCGCGACCGTCTTCGCGGAACTCAGCCCCTGGTTGTCGATCACAACCAAGGTGGCCGTGTAGGTTCCTGCAATGTTGTAGGTACGTGATAGATTGGGCAGGCTCGAGTTGGTGCCGTCGTTAAAGTCCCAATAGTAAGTCTCAATGGTGCCGTCGGGATCGGAAGAGCCCGCGCTCGAGAAGTTGACCGTCAGCGGCGCTATTCCGCTGGCCGGTGAAGCCGAAGCCGTGGCCACGGGTTTCTGGTTTCCGTTAGCTATGACAGTCCCGGTGATCTGATACTGTCCGAGGCTGTCGTAATTCGAATAACCGTCCGTGACGGGATCGCCGGTCCCGACCCCGCTGATCGCCAGGTAGTACGTGCCTGCCGTGACTGTGGCTGTGAGGCTCGCGGATAGTCCGGGGCCGTCATTGGAAGTCACCAGTTTTCCCAAGCCGTCGTATAGCGCGGCGTAGATGTCGAGATTCGGCCCTCGAGGGGCGGGGTCAATCGTGAAGGAGACCGGGCCGGCTCCGCTCTGAAAGGAAAACATGTCGACGTCGCCGCGTGTTTCGATGACCCCGGACGCGCTGATGCTTGTGCCGGTGAGCGCCGTGGCCGTACCGATGGAGTTGCCATGGTCGTCCGCGCGATAGCTGATACCGAATGTCTGCATCACGACGAGGTCGTCTTCGTGGTTGTTCGCACCCGAATATTCTCCCTTGCTCCATTGGGTGACGTCCCTGTACATACCTGAACCCATGATAGGCGCCCAGTTGCCCTGGCCGTAGTAATAGGCGTCTCCGCCTGTCACACCGTCGTGATGCAGTCCAAGCGTGTGTCCAGCCTCGTGGGATGGGTATCGCTGCTAGAGGTAAATGAGCCTACGTAGGCGATGCCGGCCGGGTAGAAGTTGTGAATGAGGCCATACCAGGGTGTTGGGCTGATGACCACGCGAACACCGTAAGAGGTGTCACTGGTATCGGTCTTCCGGAGTGCCTCAATGCCGGGGTCCTGTGTCGTGACGTCGATGTCGAAGGGAGAGTAATCCTCGGCAACCCGCTGCCAGATGTACTGGATACGTTCCCGCTCCGCGCTGTTGAAGCTCGAAGGGATCCCATCAAGGTCAAAGGGCGCCGAGACAATGTCCAGTCCGCCGGTGTCCAAGATGTTCCAGGGCGTCCCGGTCGTAACGTGGCCATCAAAATCGAGATATATGACCTTGGTGGCTCCGGGGCGGCTGTGAAGTAAGAAGGTCTGATCGTCGGGGAATGGAGCTTCGAGGACCGCGCCGGTGCTCTCCGCGCCGGCAGTGCTCACCGGGGGCGCTCCGAACTCGCATCCATAAAAAAGCCGGCCGTGCGTGTCGGTCCAGAGGGTGTTGTCGAGCAGGAAAATCTTGCGCAACTCGTCTTCCGACTTGCCATGCCATGCCGCGAGTTGCGGCAGGTAAGGAGCCAAAGCGCTGAGGGCCGCGGCCCCCCGTGCGGGAGACGGCAGTTGGATATCGGGGAACTGCCGCGCCCGCGGATTACGGTCCTGGGCCCGGGTCCCCATTGAAAACAAGACCACCACAAGAATTATCGCAGCTACAGCAGTAACGGATCGGCTGAACACACGTCTGACCATCATCAATTCCTCAAGGTTTACGGGAAAGAACCGGGGGCGGGATCGTCTCTCCCATACTAGATCGGCGCGATCCGCGTAGTCTAACGAGCGCCGAGGCATTAGCCTCAATGGCTAATGCCTCTCGATGGTATCAGGCGAATCCCCGGATCCGTGGCTGGTTGCCCAAAAAACAGGCGAAGTCGGAGCGGCGGAGTGGGCCGAACCGGATCCCGCACGAACTCGAAATGCCGGTAGGCATCGGGGCACTCGGGGCAGACTCGCAGAAACGCCTTCAAGTGCGACTCGATCGGGCCAGGATCGCGACGCCCCGGCAAGCTTTCCAGCTCGACGAGGTCGAGATGAGGCCAGACAAACCCAGGTTGCCGCGCCATGATCTCATCGAGGGTTTTCTTCGAGCGCTCGGGTTCCACCTTCATCAAAAGCCGCGCCTCGAAGTAGCGGGACAGGAGCTGGTCCGGTCGCCGTCGATAGAGCTCGAGCGCGCGGTCATACTCGTCGGCACGAAGGGGTTGAACTCCTCCTGTCTATCCATGTGCGGCCAGTGGCTCGTGTAACCGGCATGTGTGCCAAGCGCGTTCGGGCTCGCGGGGAGCGGTCCGGGTTCAGTGATGCTGGTCGCCCACCCAGTAGACGGGACCGGCTCCGCAGCGGGCGGCTCGATCGCCAGGATTCGCGAACTGGCACCGATCCAGCGACAAGCACCCGCAGCCGATACAACCTGTGAGGCCTGCCCGCAGGCGCTGGAGCTCGGCTATGCGCTCGTCAATGCGGCCGGTCCAACGCCCTGAGAGCTTGGCCCAGTCCTTGCCCTCCGGCACCCGATCCTCCGGCAGCTTGGCAAGCTCGGCGCCGATCTCTTTGAGCGTCAGCCCGATCCTCTGGGCAAAGACAATGAACGCGATCCGCCGGAGGGCCGGCCGCGGATAACGACGGTGGCCCGAGCCGGCCCGTTCGGACTTGATCAGGCCCCGCTCCTCATAGAAGCGGAGCGCCGACGCAGCCACGCCGCTACGACGCGAAACTTCGCTGATGGTGAGTAGGTCGGACATGCCAAAAAAAATATCACGTTTCCCTCTTGACTTCAAGTTCACTTGAACTTGTAGCATTCGCCTGACCATAATCGAACAGCCCCGAAATGGGGCAAGGAGAACTCTGATGACCAGCATCAACCACCATGAAATCGATACGTCAGCGCAAACCCTGATTCTCATCACCGGGGCGACCGGCAACGTGGGCCGGCAGGTCGTGTCCCAACTGCTCGGCACGGGCGCTCGAGTCCGTGCGTTGACCCGCAACCCAGACTCCACCGGCCTGCCACACGAGGTGGATGTCGTACGCGGAGACCTGTCCGTCCGCGATACCCTGGACGGGTGCCTGGACGGGGTCGAGGCCGTGTTCCTGGTCTGGCGCTCCCCGACGGCCGAGGCCGCGCCTGCGTTCCTGGAGGCAGTCGCGAAGCACGCGCGGCGCATCGTCTTCCTCTCATCGGCGGCAGTACGCGACGGCGTCGAACGGCAGACCGAGCCCATCGGTAAGCTGCACGCCGATATGGAGCACTTGATCGAGCAGTCCGGGCTGGAGTGGACCTTCCTGCGGCCGGGCGGGTTCGCGACCAATGCCGTGTGGTGGTGGTCGCCGCAGATCCGTGCAGGCGATGTTGTGAGCTGGCCTTATGGCGCCGCGGCCTGGGCGCCGATTCACGAGCGGGACATCGCGGCCGTGGCGGTGCGCGCACTTACGGGCGAGGGGCATGGTGGGAAGAAATACGCTCTAACGGGACCTCAGTCCCTGACCCAGCGCGACCAGGTGCACACAATCGGCGAGGCGATCGGCCGCCAGTTGCGCTTTGAGGAGATCTCGCCAGAAGACGCACGACAGCAGATGCTCGCTCTCATGCCGCCGTCGATCGTGGATGTCCTGCTCGAAACCTGGGCCAGGATGACGACCGAACCGGCACTGCTGACGCGCACGGTGGCGGAGATCACCGGAGCACCGGCGCGCACGTTCCGTGAGTGGGCGCTCGATCACGGTGCCGACTTCCGATTGGCTTCTGAAAACTCTGGTTTTCCCGCGCTGGGACGCCAGGACCGTTCGTCCATGCGAGGAGAGGCCAACACCCAATCGGGTCTGTCCAGTCCCGCAAGCGATCGAACCATGAGTACAAGGAGCTGAGTAATGCAGGACAACAACCGTCTTCATCTGGCGATCATTATCGGCAGCACCAGGAAGGGCCGCTTCGCTCCCACTGTGGCCGGGTGGTTTGCCGGCCAGGCAGAGCGGCGCGACGACATGGCCGTCGACGTTATCGATTTGGCCGGGGCTCAGTTGCCCGACGTGCTCAGTGACAAGCCCGGGCCGCAGGTCGCGGCCGTGACCCCGCGGCTGGCCGCCGCTGATGCGTTCGTCGTGGTGACGCCTGAATATAACCACAGCTTCCCCGCTCCTCTCAAAAACGCCATCGACTGGCACTTCAAGGAGTGGCAGGCCAAGCCGGTCGGATTCGTGTCCTACGGAGGTCTGGGCGGAGGGTTGCGGGCGGTGGAGCAGCTTCGTCAGGTGTTCGCGGAACTGCACGCCGTCACCGTTCGCGACACGGTCAGCTTCCACGGGGTCTGGGCGCAGTTCGACTCCGATGGCCGGCCGAAGGACCCCGGCGTCTGCGAAAGGGCGGCCAAATCCATGCTCGACCAGCTCGCGTGGTGGGCCGATGCGCTACGAGAGGCCAGGACCAGGCGCCCATATGAGTTCTGACGCGCAGTCACGGAACCTGATCATGAGCTAACCATGCGGTCCGCGTGCCGCTCGTTTTTACTCGCGACGGAACACGGGACACATCAACGCGGCTCCGAAGCCAACTCGCAGCCGTGGCGTCCGGAGCAGTTGTTCGAGGGTCATGCGACGCCCGTCTTCTTGAACCACTCGGTACCGCCAGTTGGAAAATTGCCGACCCATTGGCTTCAATGCGGGAGGCTGAAGTTATCTGAACTGCATCCCGTGTTTTCGGGCAATTTCGCCCACTTGTTCAGGAGTGAGCCGCTTGGGTGGCGCTCCGGGAGCACTGCCCACCTCACGAAAAAATGCTTCCAGACCGGGCGGTGCCACCACCCACAGCAACAGCAGCTCACTGGCAGGGTTCTGAACTCCATGCCAAATGCCTTTGGGGATATAAACTGATGTACCCTTCTCAATGGGCGTGCGTGTATCGCCCAAAATGCCAACTCCAGTGCCTTCCAGAACAAACAGCACCTCATCTGCCCTTTCGTGCTGATGGACTCGAATGCCCGCACCGAGCGGGACCTGCTGTGTCCCCAGGGCCATATTGTTAGAGCCCCTGCTGGGGTCCGCCTTGATGAAGATGTTTCCACCGCCCCGCATGAGATGTTCGCCCTCGGTGGCGCTGAGCACATATCCCTGCGGCGATGCGCGTTGAGCCTCGGCTTTTTTCTGTAGCACGGTTTTGTTTGAAATCTATCATCACAGTTTCTCCTGAAGTTCATCGATCAATTAACGCTGCCGCTGATAATTGCGGACTTCCGGTGCGTCCCGAATTCGCGGCCCTTTGCGCTCTTCGCGCCTTCGCGGTGAATTCTGGCTCAGTTTCACCGCGAAGACGCTAAGTTCGCAAAGGTCGTACTCTAAAGCTGCTTCACGACACGATTGCGCAGGACCCCCAATTGGCTAATTGAATGTCCATGCACGAATCATACAAGGCCGGCAAGGTTGGTGGAAGCGGGGGGTGCAATTAGAAGTACGAGTCAGTTTCTGGCGTGGGATGCGCGCAAACGACGGACAAATGACGAGTGCGCTATGGAGTGCGGCGACTTGTCGCCGCTTTCCTTCTGACGGCGGGGCCATAGCGGTGACAAGTCGCCGCACTCCAAAAGAGCTGTGATTGTTCAGCTTCACCTGACCAAAGCGGAACCTGAGGCGAGTCGCACCCTTAATTGCACCCCGTGATCCAACGCGCCTTGATGGGCGGTGGGCAGGCGATTATAATCGACCGGGCAACTACGACCGCTCCTGTGCACAATGTCATAGCGAGGCAGTCATGAGATCGCGTCTGCGCGGCCCCACCTCGGTAACCGTTCTGATGCTGTTCGCCTTGACGGCTACCACGGACACGGCTTCGTCACGGTCGTGCGAGAGTCTGGCCGACGTGCGGCTTCCCAACACGACGATCACGACGGCTCAGGCGGTCGTCGAGGGATCCTTCACGCCGCCGGGCTCAACAAACCCGATTTCTAATCTGCCTTCGTTCTGCCGCGTCGCGGGTGAGATCGCGCCGACGCGCGAATCGCACATCGTGTTCGAAGTCTGGATGCCGCTCGAGAAATGGAACGGCAAGTTCGCCGGCGTCGGCAACGGCGGCTGGGCCGGCTCGATCAGCTTCGGTCCCCTCGCGAGTCAGATTCGACGCGGCTATGCGAGTGCCTCGACGAATACCGGTCACGCCGCAGTGCCCGGCGAGGACATGGCGAAGTTCGCGTACGAGCATCCGGAACAGCTGATCGATTTTGCCTACCGCTCGCATCATGAAACCGCGCTGAAGGCAAAGGCGCTCGTGGAAGCCTTCTACGGCACACCCGCCCAGCGCTCGTACTGGATCGGGTGTTCGTCCGGCGGCTACGAAGGACTCATGGAAGCGCAGCGGTTCCCGGCCGACTACGACGGCATCGTGGCGGGCGCTCCTGCCAATAATTGGACGCGACTGATGGCGGGCGATTTCGACGCCGTTCTCGCGAGTCTCAAAGACCCGGTGAGCCTGCTCCCGCAGGCCGCACTGCAACTGCTGAGTCGCTCGGCGGTCGCGGCCTGCGACAAGCTCGATGGCGTCGAGGACGGAATCATCGACGATCCGCGTCAGTGCTCGTTCGATCCGGCGGCATTGAAATGCGCCGCGGATCAGTCACCGGACACGTGCCTCACGCCGGCGCAGATCGAGACTGCTCGACGCGTGTACCGCGGACTCAAAGATCCCAGGACCGGCGCGCAGCTGTATCCCGGCCTCGAACGCGGAAGCGAGCCGGCATGGCCCAACCGCAATCCGGCGAATCCCTTCCCGATTCCGGTCTCGCACTACAAGTGGCTCGTGTTCGCTGACCCCAATTGGGACTGGAGGACGTTCCAGTTCTCGAACCCGGCGAACTATCAGGCATTTCTCGAGGGTGAATCGAAGTTCGCGTCTCTTCTCAACGCCACCGACGCCAATCTGCGCGCATTCCGGCAGCGCGGCGGCAAGCTGCTTCAGTACCACGGCTGGAACGACAATCTGATCGCCCCGCAGAACAGCATCGACTATTACGAGAGCGTCGTCAGGTTCTTTGGCGGCGCTCGACAGGATCGAGCTGCGGCGCTGCGGGACGTGCAAACCTTCTACCGTCTATACATGGCGCCGGGGATGGGCCACTGTGGCGGTGGACCTGGTCCGAACTCATTCGATCTCCAGCCGGCTCTGGAACAGTGGGTCGAGCGCGGGATCGCGCCGGAAGCAGTCGTGGCGACGCACTCGGCCAATGGCGTGGTCGATCGATCGCGACCGCTCTGTCCCTATCCGCAAGTTGCGGCCTACAGCGGCAAAGGCGATACGAACGACGCCGCGAACTTCACCTGTGGCGATCCGAAGACGTCGCATAACCGGTGATGTTCTCGGGCGTGCGTCCGCCGGTCGGACCCGCCGAGGCGCCGCAGCCAAGCGGCGACACCACGATCGTCGGCACAGGTTTGCTTCACCAGCTCTCTGCGGCTCATTCCTGTAATCTTTCCAGCGACCGCACCCAACACCCCTGGTTTCCGTACATCCCCAATGTCACCCGTTGGATTCCAAGCCGTCGAAGGATGGCTTGGCGCGTGCCTTTCCGGCAAAGCTACTCGGACCGCAGGGCCACGGCGGGATCGACGCGCGCCGCTCGACGCGCCGGAATCACGCACGCCGTCAGGGCGACCGCGGCCAACAGGAGGGCCATCGCCCCGAAGGTGACCGGGTCGGTGGCGGAAACTCCGTAGAGCACGGTTTTCAGGAATCGCGTGAGCGCGGCGGCGCCGCCTTCGCCCGCGCGGCCGGTAACAGAAAAACGGCCGTTCCAGTTCGAGTTCTGCAGCGGCAGCAGCGAAATGAACCCCGCCGCGCGCACCCCTGGTATCTGCGAGACGCGTTCCTCCAGAGCGCGCGCTTCGTCGGCGCCCGCGACGACCATGTGCAGCGTGAGCACATTTTCGGCGCGGAAACCCGTCGGGGTACTCTGCAAATTGAAGAACGTGCGCAGCAGCAGACCGGCGCCGGCCTCGCAGCCCGAAGTGGACCTCATTGGACCTCATCGCGGGGGCAGCGTGAGAACGGATTCAAGCCTCGCTGGTTAATGCCTCGTTCATCGCGAGGAAGCTGGGGAAGGAACTGACGCCCGAAACAACACCTCATCAATTAGAAATTTGCAAAGACGGGAGTATCATTTTCCGAAGGGCGCGGTGGACGCGAGCCGCCTTACAATGCGGCCCCGGATGCTCGGCAGAGACCAAAACCCGCCTCGGGTTCGAGCGCCGGAGCCTTCTCGAGAGCCTGTTTGGAGGCACACGATGTCCAAAAACGAAGCACAAAGGAAAGAAAGTGCGCTCGTAGCAAGGCCGGATCCTGGCGGCGCTCCGAGAGGCCGCGCTTCGAAGCGTTGTCCGATCGTGGCATCGCGCTGTCTTTGGGGCTTCGGCGCGATTCTCCTTTTGGGAGTGGCGCTATGGTGCGCGCATGCTCAGGAGGAGTTGGCCCAAGTACAGAGCAGGTTCACAATGGCTCGGATTCGCTACCCCGTTCCTCTTCTGGCGTGGGGTCCCATCGGAGATTCACAGGGACCGCCCTGGAGTCACGATTGGCCGAAGTCCGAAGAGCATCTCATGAAGATCATGGCCGAGGTGACCAAGTTAGACGTCAATCCCGGAGGGCACATCACCTCTTTTGAAAACGACGACGTATTCAAGTATCCGATAGCCTATCTTTGCGAAGTAAGTTATCTGGACCTATCCGAGCAGGAAGCCCACAGGATGAGGGAATACCTGCTTCGGGGGGGATTTCTCATTGTGGATGATTTTCGAGGGGAGCGCGCCTTGGATAATTTCCGCCAGCAGATGAAAAGCGTCTTCCCCGATCGTTCTCTGGAGGAATTGCCTCGCACGCATCCTATCTGGACCTGCTTCTATGATATCTCGAATCTTTTTCCGGAGCCGCCCTATGCCAAACATCTCGTGCCCCAATATTTCGGGATGAGCGACGACAAGGGGCGTCTCATTATGGTTGTCGACTACAACACCGACATAAGCGAGTACTGGGAATGGTCCGACAATCCGTTCATGCCGATCGACCAGACGAACGAGGCCTACAAGTACGGGGTCAATTATCTCATGTATGCTCTGACGCATTAGAAACACCCAGACAAGCTTCCCGGCGCGCGGGATTCTCTAGAGGAGGTCTATGCTGGTTCCTCTTTTCCTCTGCGTCAGCGCGCGGTTTTCGCGCGGGACGTCTTCAAGTATGCGCCGGCGCCATTTGCTGCGGGCGCTTTGGCGCTACTTCAGCGAGCTGGGCTCCGAGCGGTTCTTGGGCGAGGCTTTGTTGAGCGTGGAGATCAGCAGTTGCGCCGCGCCGGGAACGCGCCCCTTGCCTTCAAGCACGATCTCGCGCGCGGAGACCTCCTTTCCGTAGACGCTCTTGTTGGCGCTGTTATCCTGGCGAAGCGTTGAGCCTTCCAGCGAAATTCCCGCGAACAACCCGCGCGAGCGCGAGTAGCTCAGAATCTCTGCTTGCATCAGCACGTCGGTGGCAGCCGCGGCGTCGCGGCCCTTGGGACCGGCAGCGGCGGCAGCGTCCGCGCCCAGCTTGACCTTGCTCTTGAACAGCGAGTTCGCGCCTTTAGGGTTCATTACAAGCAGCAGGAAGTCTGTGGCCTGGCCGCCGAGCTGGAAGCCGATGTTGGCGCCCTCCAGCCGATACATCGCGGGTGCGCTCCACGGCCCGGTAAAATTCTGGCCGCTGCGGCAGGTCATGGCCCCGCGCCCATAGCTTGCGCCGATGCCGAAGGCGAGCTTTTTCACCGAAGGAATCACCACGACACACTCCGCCTTGTCGAGCAGGTCCTGAGGGACGTTATCCGGGATGTCGAGGATTTCCTTCAACACGTCGCCGCACTCCTTAAGGCGCTCTTGTTCCTTCTCCTCCGCCTGCGCGGGGAACACCAGCAGCCCGACAACCAACAGCAGCCTTGCCTTGCGCATCTCTTCCCTCCCGGTGGCTTCGTCCGCAGACCGTCGACCTGAGGTCGCGGGCGCATCCGTTCCTTGGACTTCGTGGATGATAACACAAACGGTAGCGTTGTCCGCCCGGCAGCGATTGGCGCTACACGCAGTCGAGCGCCATGTTCAACCCCATCCGTGGTGAATCCAGGCGAGCGCTATCTTTGCTGGTCCGCTCGCCCCCCGCCGCTGCCGGGGCGGGTTGGTCAGGTAGGCACGGGTTCCAGGGGGTTCGCAAAAAACGCTGACCCTGGGTAAGTTCCTCCTGCTCCTCCGGAGCAGAGAATCAGAACTTAACTTTGTTTCTGCCGCGGCGGCTCGAAGCCACAGCTTGACTTCTGAAAAGAGCACCCTCACCCTACAGGAGAAACACGCAAGGAGCAGAAACCCCAAATAGGGAGGCAAGCGATGGGTGTTAGTTTTGCCGCCGACATTCGGCCGTTGTTTCGCGACTCGCCTGACGTAGACTCGATGCAGGCGTATGGACTTGATTTATCCTCCTACGAGGAGGTCAAAGCGCGCGCATCAGAAATTTATGCGCAGCTGGAATCGGGGAACATGCCCTGTGACGAGAGGTGGCCCGCGGAACGTCTGGCGCTTTTCAAGCGCTGGATGGACGAGGGGATGGCTCCCTGAACGTCCGCATAAACTGCACAAAATGAAACCACGGATGAACACAGAGCGGCAGAGCCGCAACCAAAAAGAATCTCACCGCAGAGACGCAGGTCGTGAGAAAAAATCGTAGCGCCGGCGTCTCGCCGGCATCTGAGCCTCGACAACTCCTTTTGGGTCAACACGACCTTTGCCGGCTGGAAGCCGGCGATACATTTTTT
>WNGD01007818.1_pt1 | contig 12622 bp, 9 predicted proteins | sample 5400671 | NCBI WGS metagenome assembly WNGD01 (sample SAMN13153369, study PRJNA577476) | soil metagenome | isolation source: 40 cm soil or saprolite under grassland replicate 2 | place: USA:California | collected 2016-06-15
GCCTACCTGACGCCGGCCTGGGCGCTGGCGATCGTCGTCCTGCTCGCCGGACTTGTGGTGACGACTTCACGCAGCGGAGGCCTGGGCCTGGTCGCAGGCACGCTGACCGTGATCGTCCTGTCAGTACCCACGCGGTTCATCCGCGCCGCCGGAGCCTTGGCGGCTGTCGGGATCGGCGCGGCCGCCACTTTCATCCTGATCTCGCCGCCGCTCCGGGGGCTCAACAACGACCCTCCGGAGCTGCGCGCCCACCTCTATCAAGACGCGCTGCGAATGATCGCCGCCCGGCCGGTCACCGGCTGGGGCGAGGACGCCACCGGGCTCGCGTTCGGCCAGTTCCTGAGCCAGGACTACGCAGGGCTGGTCACCTTCGATCGCGTCCATTCCGGCGTGCTCGATATCGCCGCGACCCAGGGCTTGTTGGGTCTGGCAGCGCTGACGTGGGTCGTCGCCGTGCTTGCCCGGGGGATGTGGCGCGGCAGGTCGCAACCCGGTGTGCCGGGACTGGCGGGCGCGCTGGTCGGCTACAGCGTCTGGGTGTTCTTCAACTTCGACTGGGCGCCGGCGACTGGCGCGTTCTGGCTCGTGGCCGGCACCCTCTGGTCGGTAGCTCAGTCCCCTCCCCCTCGCGGGGAGAGGGTCACGGTGAGGGGTGTAAGCTGGCGTGCCGTCGTGTCTGTCGCCCTCGCGGTTGCGGCAGCCGTCTTCGCCGTCTTCCCGGTCCTCGCCGACGTCTGGTACCTGAAAGGTCGCGCCGACCTCTCGACCAGGGTGGACCCTCTTCAAGCCCAGTACCACTGGGCGCTCGGCACCGTGCCTGAGCTCCAGCGCGCAGCCGACCTCGGCGAGACCGATCCAGGCATGTACATCACGCTCGGCGACGGCTACGCCAATGACGGCCAGCCCGATCGAGCGGCGCGCGCGTACAGGCGCGCCCTCGAGATCGACCCTTTCTATGCACCTGCCGCTCAGCGCCTGAAGGCGCTCGGCGGCTAGTTACTCGTCTTCGTCGTCGGGGTAGTCGGACGCCCGCTCGGGCCGTGCCCCGGCGAGGCTTGCCGGGGGCGCCGACAGCTGCTTCAGGCTCAGCGAGATCCGGCGCCGGGCGGTGTCGATGCCAATGACCTTGACCTGCACGGTCTCGCCAACTTTCAGCACATCCTCCGTGCGCTCGACGTGATCCCACGAAAGCTCCGAGATATGAAGCAGGCCCTCGATGCCGGGCATGATCTGCAGGAAGGCCCCGTACTTCTTGGTCTTGGTCACCTGGCCTTCGACGATCGAGCCGACCGGCATCGACTGCACGAGGCGCTCCCACGGGTCCTGCTGAAGCTGGCGTAGCGAAAGCGAGATGCGGGTCTGTTCCGGATCGAGCTTGATCACCTTCACGGCGACCTCCTCGCCCAGCTGAAGCACGTCGGTCACCTTGGACACGCGGTCCCATGACAGCTCCGAGATGTGGATCAAGCCGTCGGCGCCGCCGATGTCGACGAACGCGCCGTAGCTGGTGATCCCGGAAACGGTGCCCTTGACCGTCGTGCCGGTCTGGAGGCGGCTGAACAGCTCCTCCCGCTTGCGCGCGCGGTCCTCGTCCTCCGCCGCCTTCTGGCTGACGATCAGCCTGTTGCGCTTGCGGTTGACCTCCAGGATCTTGACCGGGATGCGCTTGCCGACCAGCGTCTCCAGGGTGCCGGCGTAGGCGCGAGCGACCTGGCTGGACGGAAGGAAGCCGCGCAAGCCCAGGATGTTGACGATCAGCCCGCCCTTGTTCTGCTCCCGCACATCCGCGTCGATGACAGTCCCGTCGGTTTGCTTCTCAGCAGCCACCAACCAGGTGGTCTCCGCCCTCGCGCGGCGCAGGCTGAGGACGACGTTGCCCTCCTCGTTCTCGGGCTGGAGGACATAGACCTTGATCTGGTCGCCTGGCTCGAGGCCGGCGGAATCGACGTCTCCGCGCATGCCGAGCTCTTTGCTCGAGATGACACCCTCCGCCTTGGCTCCGATGTCGACCAGTACCTCGTCCGGGTCGACTCGCACGACGATCCCGTCCACGATGTCCCCGTGATTCGGGGTCTTGAAGGACTCCTCGTCGAAGTGGAGGTAATCCTCCATGGTCATCGCAGCGGAGTCGGGTGATTCCTGGTCGGTCCCCTCCTTGTCTTCGGTCAGGACAGCACCAGAATCGGTAGCCAACATACGAACCCCCTAGAAGTTATTGGTGTGGTCTTGGTCGTCATAACGGCCTCCGCCAAAACGAGCGTCAATTGTACCGCACAAAAGATCGCTAACCAGGGAAGGGTTTGGCCACGTCATGGTTGTCGATCAATCTCGTTTTGCCAACTCTGGCGGCGATCACGGCGAGGGTGCCGGGCTTCTGAAAAGTAGCCGGATCCACCAGCTCCGCGTACTCCAGCTCGACTAGGGGCTCGAGCGTCAGCCGGCCTGCGATCCGAGCCCTCAGCCGCACCGGGTCGTGTTCGCCCGAAGAATACGCCGCGGCCGCTTCGCGAAGGGCGGCGCTGATGCTCGCTGCCGCCTTGCGCTCTTGGGGGCTGAGGTATACGTTCCGCGAGCTGAGCGCCAACCCGTCGGGCTCCCGCACCGTCGGCACGACCCTGATCTCGACGCCGAGGTCGAGGTCGCTCGCCAGCCGATTGACGACAGCGACCTGCTGCGCGTCCTTCTGGCCGAAGTAAGCACGGTCCGGAGCGACCGCCGCAAGCAGCTTGGTCACAACAGTGGCGACGCCTTCGAAGTGTCCCGGACGGGCCAAGCCCTCCAGACCATCCGTCACCCCCTTCACGTGGACGCGCGTGCTTGCACCGGCTGGATACATCTCCGCCGCCGTCGGCCGGTAGACGGCATCGACTTCGGCCTCCTGGAGCATCTTTGAGTCGCGGTCCCAGTCCCGGGGATATCGGTCAAGGTCCTCGCTAGGGCCGAACTGGATCGGGTTGATGAACAGACTGACGACGACGACGTCGTTCTCGGCCCGCGCGGTCTCGACCAGGCGCATGTGTCCGGTGTGCAATGCGCCCATGGTGGGCACAAGGCCGATCGACCTGCCCTCAGCGCGCCACCGCCGCGACGCCCCGAGCATCGCGGCAGCGTGTTCGATTGACCTTATGGGGTCTCCGCGCCTCCGGCGTGGGTTGCCCCGTACCTGACCTCTTCCCTGTCCTTTGCCGGGGCCGATCCGTTCGCCGAGTACTCGTGCTCCGGTCCCGGGAACTTACCTGTGCGCACATCTTCCGAATAGGCCGTCGCAGCGCGTGCGATCTCCTCTGCGAGGTTCGCGTATCGCTTGACGAACTTCGGAGCCTTGCCGGTGGTCAGGCCGAGCATGTCGTGCAGGACCAGGACCTGCCCGTCCGTGCCCGGACCCGCGCCGATGCCGATGGTCGGGACGCGGAGTTTGTGCGTGATGGCGGCCGCAAGCTTGCTCGGCACGCCTTCGAGGACGATGCTGAATGCGCCGGCTTCCTCGAGTGCGACGGCGTCAGCGCTGATCTGCGCAGCCTGCTTGTCGGACTTGCCCTGGACCTTGAATCCGCCCATCTGGTGGACGAATTGCGGCGTCAGGCCGAGGTGACCCATGACCGGGATCCCGATCTCGGTCAGACGCTTGGTGATCTCGACAACGCGACCTCCACCTTCGAGCTTGACCGCGTGCATGCCGGCCTCCTGTACAAATCGGCCGGCGCTGGTGATCGCCTGCTCGGGCGACGCGTGATACGACATGAATGGCATGTCGCCTACGAGCAGGGCCTGGCGCGCGCCGCGAGCGACCGCCTTTGCATGGTGGAGCATGTCGTCGAGCGTTACGGGAAGCGTCGTCGGGTGCCCGAGCATGACCATCCCCAGGCTGTCTCCCACGAGAAGTATCGGGATGCCTGCCTCGTCGAGGATGCGCGCGCTGAGGAAGTCATACGCGGTGAGCACGGCAAAGCGCCTGCCCTCGTCCTTGAATCGCTGGACGTCCAGCACCGTGGTCATCTCCGACCTCTCCTTCGGGTCGCTGCCACATCTCGGGTCAGCGCCCTCCTGGTCCGCCGGGCCGCCGCAGGATCGAGTCCCGCCTCGGTCGCGATGCCGAGCGCAACCAGGCCGAGCATACGATAAAGACCTTCGGACGAAGGCAAGTCTGTACGTCCCCGCTTGCCCAAGTCTGTACCTCCCCGCTTGCCGCGGAGGTCGGCGGCCTTCCCTTCCCCGCTTGCCGGGGAAGGTGGCCCTGCCTTCCCTTCCCCGCTTGCCGGGGAAGGTGGCCCTGCCGCGAAGCGGCCGGGCCGGATGGGGGCATCCAGATTTCGCAAAGCCTCGAGATGTCGCCTCACGGTATCGGCGTCGCCGCGCCGGATGGGTCCCGTCAGGGCACCGACCACCCCTCGCTTGCGGACGTTGGCGACGGCTCCATCCACGAGCGGCATCAGCGCACGCGTCGCCTCGGCTTCGGTCCAACCGATCGTCCCGAGCACGCGGACCGCCTCGGATAGCACGACGTCCACGAAGTTCGAGGCGTACACCGCGGCGGCGTGGTAGAGCACTCGCTCCCGACCCGTTACGTGTTTCGGCTTTGCGCCGAGCTCCCTTGCCAGGCGCGCCAACCGCCGGCGAAGGGCGGTCGTGCTGGCGTCGACCGCGACAGTGATCCCGCGGAACGCCTCCGGTCCACGCGGCGTCGGAAAGGACTGCAGGGGATGGAATGAGCCGCGCGGATTGCCTTCGAGCGCAATCAGGGCGTCGAGTCCGAGTGCACCGCTAAGGTGCACCACGGCCAGTTCCGCGGGTGGATTCATGCGCGCGACGCGCGTCGCCATCTCGCTGACGGCGCCGTCAGGAACAGCGAGAAACAGCAAGCCCGGCCGCGGCAGGCGGAACCCGGTTCGCGCGGGTACGAGGCGCGCGTGCAACGCGCGGGCCAGGCTGCGGCCGAGATTGCCTCGGCCCGCGACCGTTATCTGTTCTGGCGTTCTACGACGCGGACGAGCTGGCCGCGGCCGGCGCCTGCGGCTCCTCACGGTTGAGGATCTGGTCGAGCTCCTTGCCATCGATCGTTTCCACGATCTTGAGGCGCTCGACGACCGCGTCCATCTTGGAGCGCTGCTTGGTCAGCACTCCTTTGGCCGTCTGGTAGCCGTGGTCGACGATGCTGCGAATCTCCTCGTCGATCAGGGCTGCGATCTCCTCGGAGTAGTTCCGCTGCTCACCGAGGTCACGGCCGAGGAAGACAAGCTCCTCCTTGTGGCCCATCGTCACGGTGCCGAGCTTGTCCGACATGCCCCACTGCGTGACCATCCGCCGCGCGAGCTGGGTCGCGCGCTGGATGTCGTTTTCGGCGCCGGAGGTAATGTCGCCGAAGACGATTTCCTCTGCGACGCGGCCGCCCATGATGCCCGCGATCTGGTCGCGGAGCTCCTCGCGCGAGACGAGGTACTTGTCCTCCTCCGGAAGCGCGAGCGTCCAGCCGAGCGCCATGCCGCGCGAGATGATCGAAACCTTGTGCACAGGGTCGGTGTGAGGCAGCGCCTTCATGACAAGGGCGTGGCCGACCTCGTGGTAGGCGATGATCTCTTTCTCGTGCTCGGAGATGCGCCGGCTCTTGCGCTCCGGGCCGGCGATCACGCGCGCGATCGCCTCCTCGAGCTCGTCCATGCCGATCACCTTCTTGTTGGCGCGCGCGGCCAGGATGGCAGCCTCGTTGATGAGGTTCGCGAGGTCGGCGCCGCTGAAGCCGGGAGTCTGGCGTCCGAGCACGTCCAGGTCGACTGTCGAGTCAAGCGGCTTGTTGCGCGCGTGGACGTCGAGGATCTGGCGCCGGCCCTTGATGTCGGGCCGGTCGAGCGTGACGTGCCGGTCGAAGCGGCCGGGGCGCAAGAGCGCCGGGTCGAGCACGTCGGGCCGGTTCGTCGCCGCGATCACGATGACGTGGGTGTTGGTGTCGAAACCGTCCATCTCGACGAGCAGCTGGTTGAGGGTCTGCTCGCGCTCGTCGTGGCCGCCGCCGAGGCCGGCGCCGCGCTGGCGGCCGACCGCGTCGATCTCGTCCACGAACACGATGCAGGGCGAGTTCTTCTTGGCCTGGTCGAAGAGGTCGCGGACGCGGCTCGCGCCGACACCGACGAACATCTCGACGAACTCGGAGCCTGAGATAGAGAAGAAGGGCACGCCGGCCTCGCCGGCGACCGCCTTGCTCAGCAGAGTCTTACCGGTTCCCGGAGGACCCACGAGGAGGACGCCCTTCGGGATTCGGGCGCCCAGGGCGACAAACTTTTCCGGATATTTCAGGAACTCGACGATCTCGGTGAGCTCCTGTTTGGCCTCGTCTACCCCAGCGACATCCGCAAATGTGATCGCCGGCTTGTCGCCCGCGATCATCCGCGCGCGCGAGCGGCCGAATGAGATCGCCTGGTTGTTGCCGCTCTGCGTCTGGCGGAGGACCCACCACATGAAGGCGGCGATGAGGATCACGAGGATGATGTTCGGCAGCAGCACGCTTATCAAGTAGCTGCCTGTCTGGCTCTTCTCGAACTGCACGACGACTCCGGCAGCGCGCAGGTCGTCCATGTACTTGCACTCGCCGGAGCAGTCGGGAAGCACGACGTTGTGCTTGTTGTGCGCGGCGTCGGTCACGACGCCATCCGTGCCGCTGATGTCGACCACGGCAACGTTTCCCTTCGCGGCCTCGTTCAGCATCCGCGTGTAGTTCCAGTCGCCCTGCGCCTGGTTGCTCTGGATCGAGCTCCAGGTGAACCAGAAGATCAGGCCGAGGACAACGACCAAGGCGAAGTAGAACAGGCTGGAGCGGGGGAAACGGCTCAACTCAGATCTCCTAGAGGGCTCTTTGGATTTTCTAGCCTAACAACTTTCGGCGGGGTCGGAACCGGCATAGGCGTGATGGCCACGTGCAAGCCAGGCTCGCCAGGCCGGCTCGCCAGCTCGGCGTCGATCGCCAGGCCGGGGACCCACGCGAGCTTTTCGCCCGCAAAGACCAGAGGCCAGGCGTCCCGGTCTTCGCGCGGTACACGGGCGTCGACGAAGATGTCCTGCAGCTTGCGCGAGCCACGGCCGCCCAGCGGCCGCACACGCAGTCCGGGTCTGCGGAACCCGAGGCTCAGGGCAAGATCCGGCCGGAGGTGCGCCGCGTCACGGTCGTCACAGCCCGCGCACGTCTTTACCTGCAGGCGTAACGGGCCGTTGGGGACACGTCGCGACGGCACCACCTGCATGAGGTCCCCCACGATACGGAAACGCAAGCCTCCCGGAAGATCGACGCCTCGCCCGCCTCGGCCGGGTTCCGCCACGCTCAGCATGGCGGCGATATGAGCGCGCGATAGGCCAGGGTCGGAACCTCCGGCGCGGACATACAGCAGCTTCAGGGCTTCGGCGGCCACGGGCTCCGGCAACCTGCGCAGCTCCTCGCGGGTTGCCGGCCCCGCCGCCGCGGTCGAGGCCGCCTCGTGCCACCGCATGGCTGCGCCGGCGGCCGAGTGAAAACGTCGGCCGATCCCGGGCCGGTCATGCTCGAGCGCCGGCAGGATCAGGTGACGCACCCGCACGCGCGCGAATCGGGGATCAAGGTTGGCTGGATCCTCATGCGCAACGATGCCACGCGCCTGGAGGTATTCGCGCACGTCCTTTCTCCACACGTTGAGGAAGGGACGGATGAAGTGGCCTCGGCGCGCGGGCATGCCCCGGGAACCGGCGAGGCCGCAGCCACGCAGCATGTGCAGCACGACTCCTTCGACTAAATCGTCGGCGGTGTGGGCCAGCGCCACGACCTCCGCGGCTGCCTCTATTCGAGCACGGTCGAGAAAGGCGTAGCGAAGCTTGCGAGCCGCCGCCTGGAGGGATCCTTTCGGCACCGCCTCGGTGCGCCGTTCGCCGATGAGAGTGACTCCAAGGCGCGCGCACAGCTCCGCAACCTGTCGCGCGACGTCGGCCGACCCGTCGCGAAGCGCATGGTCGTAATGGGCCGCGACCACGTCGTGGCCCGACTCGCGCAGCGCGATCAGCAGCGCGGTCGAATCGGGTCCACCGGACACGGCGGCGAGGACTTTCCCGGTCGAGATCGACGAGCTCAACATGTTCGTGTCCGCAGTCGCTCGTGAAGCCAATCGAGCAGCTTCCAGGTGAAGGGGTGTGAGGCCTCGGCGGCCCCATTGCCAGATTCGCGGGCGCGATCACGCGCCATTCGTGCCAGGCGAACCACCTCGTCATAGCGGCCCGCACGCAACGCGACCCGCGCCAGCCCGGTGAGCGCATCGCATTCCCCTCCAGGAGCGCGTGTCTCTCGCGCGACCTGCAATGCCTCTGCGTTCCGCGATCTCGACCGCTGCGTCTCCCCCGCGCGAAAGGCGTAAAGGCCGTCCACATACAGTGTGCGGGCTCTCCATGGCGCAACAGTTTCCGCACCACGCGCGGATAGTGCGGCGGAGGCCAGCGAGCTGCCAAGGTCGATCTGGTCGTGCGCCAACCACACACGCCACGTCAGTGCCACCAGCTCGAGCGCTCCGGCGGCATCTTCGGCTTGCGCGAGCTGCCCGACCGCCTCGGCGATCAACGTCCGGTCTGTCGACAGGAGATCCGAATCGGCCGCCCGCGCGCGAGCGAGAATCTCGTGTGGCGGCATTGCGCTAATCGGCCATGGTGGTGCCGGGTGGACTCGAACCACCGACAACGCGATTATGAGTCGCGCGCTCTACCACCTGAGCTACGGCACCGTCGTCGAAAGTGAGCTTAGCGAGCGGCCTGCGTCCGCGCCTTCAGCTTCTGCTTCTTCTTCCGGTGCTTGGCGATCGCTACGCGCTTTCTCTTGTTCATTCCTTATTGGTTGTCCAAATGTGCACGAGTGGCTCAGGGGGCTTGGGATCAGGATGGTTGCGGAGCTTGGATTCGAACCAAGGACCTTCGGGTTATGAGCCCGACGAGCTGCCGCTGCTCCACTCCGCGCTCTCAAGTATAAGACGGGCAGGTCCCTCCTCCCCGCAGGGGGAGAGGGCGCAGGGAGAGGGGCGTTGCTCAGCGCGACCTGGGCGTAGGTGAGGGGCTTGGGGTCGTGACCAGAAAGGTCCTCTCGTTTGGCCTGGCGAATCCGCTCATGCGGGCCTCTTCCTCGTCGGCCGTGCCGTTGGAAAGAGCCTCCACGTCCTTGCGATAGCCGGTGTTCTGGGCCGCGATCTGGACGTTCTGTCGGCGCAGCTCGGAGACCTGCTGGCCGAGGCGCTGGCTGATATATGCCTCTTGCGCAAACGCGACCGCCGCCCACATCAACACGATGCCTGCGGCAATGAGGATCAGGGTGCTCCGCAGAGTGAACGCGCTCACGCGAAGCGTGCCCGCGGCGGTGGTGGGCTTGTTGCTGTATTTCATGCTGCGTCGTTGTGCGGGAACGATCGGGCGGGAGCCGACTATATCAAATGGTTACCTGGCTTTCTCCCAGCGGTCGAGCATTTCATCGGCGCTCAGGTCGCTGAAGCTCCTGCCTTCGCGGCGCACCGACGCCTCAGTCGTGGCGAATCGTTTGCGAAATCGCTGACCGGCCACGCGCAACGCGTCCTCGGGATTCACCTTCATGCTTCGAGCCAGCGACACGACGGCGAAGAGCAGATCCCCCATCTCCTCGAATGCCCGGTCGCGGTCGCCAACCTCGGCCAGCTCGCGCGCCTCCTCGCCCACAGACTCCGCCGCGGCGCCAGGCGACGCGAAATCGAAGCCGACGCGCGCAGCACGCTTCTGCAGACCGAGCGCCCACGCGAGCGCAGGAAGAGTTGCAGGCACGCGGTCGACGACCGATTCCTCGTTGCCGGCCTCGCGCGCCTCGCTGATCTTCTGGTGCTCCCAGTTACGCAGCACCTCATCGGCGTTCGCGACCGACTTGTCGCCGAACACATGCGGGTGACGCTTGACCATCTTCGCGGCGACGGCCTCAGACACTTGCGTCGCGTCGAAGCGTCCTTCTTCCGCCGCGATCTCAGCGTGCATCGCGACCTGCAACAGAAGGTCGCCCAGCTCTTCCATCATCTTCGGCGACTCGTGCGTCTGCTCACGGTCCCACGGGCACCCCCCAGGAGCCCGCAGCGTGTGCACGACCTCGAAGATCGCGGCGATGCCGTCCGCAAATGGCCTTTCGCTCACGGGCGAGACATTACCGCGACGCCGCGCCCAGCTTCGTAAAGCGCCACCATCTCGTCGAGGAGCGTGAGGAGGTCGGATTGCCACCCCTCCCCTTTCCTCCGCATCTTGATCCGGTTGGGGCCGACCGCGATCCGTCCCGCCATCCGGCGGGACAGCTCCTCGATGTCGAGGAATCGCTGCGGGTCGACCCGGATGACGACGTCGTGACCCTCCGCGACCACGCCGCGCAGTCCCATGCGCTGGCCGCGCAGCTTTACGCGCAGTGAGTAGGCGAGGTTGTCCAGCTGCGAGGGCGCCGGTCCGTAGCGGTCCTTAAGGGAGCGCAGCATCGAGTCGAGGTCGGCTTCGTCCTCCGCGCCGGCGAGCTGGCGGTACGCCCCGAGCCTCAGCTTCTCGTCCCGGATGTAGGAGCGGGGAATGAAGTGGTCGAGCGGGAGGTCGAGGTTCATCTCCGCTGTCGATAGGACGTCGGTGACGGCGGTTTCCTCGGATCCCGTCCGCAGCTTGGACACAGCGCTCTGCAGCATCTGGAGATACATCTCGAACCCGACCGCCGCGATCGCACCGTGCTGCTCGGTGCCCAGCAGGTTGCCGGCGCCGCGGATCTCCAGGTCGCGGAGCGCGATCTTGAATCCCTGGCCGAGCTCGTGGAGGCCCGAGATGACGTCTAACCGCTTGTCGGCTTGCTCTGTGAGGGAGCGCCTCGGGTCGTAGAGGAAGTAGGCGTACGCCCGCCGGCCCGAGCGTCCAACACGGCCACGGAGCTGATAGAGCTGGGCCAGGCCGAATCGGTCGGAGCGCTCGACGATGATCGTGTTGACGTTCGGGATGTCGAGCCCCGACTCGATGATGGTGGTGCAGACGAGGACGTCGTACTTGCCCGCCTCGAAGTCGACCATCACCGACGCCAGCTGGTCTTCAGACATCTGTCCGTGGCCGATCGCGATCCTGCCTTCGGGGATCAGCCTGCGCACCCGTTCCGCGGCCTTCTGGATCGTCCGCACGCGGTTGTGCACGAAGTACACCTGGCCGCCCCTCTGCAGCTCGCGGCCGATCGACTCCCGCACGAGCTCGTCGTCGTCCGCGGTCACATAGGTCTTGATCGGCTGTCGCTCCTCCGGCGGCGTCTGGATCACGCTCATGTCGCGAATCCCACCCACCGCCATGTGCAGCGTGCGCGGGATCGGCGTCGCCGACAACGAGAGCACGTCGAGCTGCGTGCGCAGCTTCTTCAGCCTCTCTTTCTGCATGACGCCGAAGCGGTGCTCCTCGTCGACGACGAGCAGTCCGAGTCGCTTGAAGCGGACGTCGCGCTGGAGCAGGCGATGCGTGCCGACGACGATGTCGACATGTCCGCTCTTGAGCCCTTCCACGGTCCGCTCCTGCGTCTCGTCGTCGACGAATCGCGAGAGCATCTCGACCACGACCGGGAAGTTCTTCAACCGCTCCCGGAACACGTGGAAGTGCTGCTGCGCAAGCACAGTGGTCGGGGCCAGCAGTGCGACCTGCTTCCCGCTCATCGCCGCCTTGAATGCGGCGCGCAGAGCGAGCTCGGTCTTGCCGAACCCGACGTCGCCGCACAGGAGCCGGTCCATGGGCCGGTCAGACTCCATGTCGCCTTTGATCTCGGCCAGCGCCGCGACCTGGTCCGGCGTCTCTTCATAAGGAAAGGTGGCCTCGAGCTCGTCCTGCCACGCGGTGTCCGGCGCGAAGGCGATGCCCGGCCTGGCCTCACGCATCGAGTAGATCTTCAGCAGCTCCTCGGCCACGTCCTGCACGACTTTGCGAGCACGTCCCCTCGCGCGCGTCCAATCGGACGTACCGAGCCGGTGCAGTGCCGGAGCCGCCTCGCCGCCGAGGAATTTCTGCACGCGATCGAGGTTTTCTACCGGCACGTACAGCCGGTCACCTTCGGCGTACTCGAGCTCGAGGTACTCCCGGTGCGCGCCCTCCGACTCGATCAGGCGCATCCCCTTGAATCGCGCGATCCCGTGGTCGACGTGGACGACGAGCTCGTCGGGTGCGAAGTCCAGCGTGAACTCGCGCGTCATGTCTTCGGCACGCGTGCGGGCGACGCTCCGGCCACGCGAAGGCCGGCGAACGCGCCCAAAAAGCTCGGCGTCGGTGGCGAGATGCAAACCGATCGCCGGCTGGGAGCAGCCCGCCGCGAGGTCGATCGAGGAGTGGAACAAGCCCGGCTTCACCTCGAGGTCCATGTCCAGGTCGACCCCGGCGAGCGCGGTCTTGACGCCCGACTCGTCGAGGAGGGCGCGTAAGCGCTCGTCTTGCTCCGTCGCGAAGACGATGGCCGCCCCTTCGGCGCGCGCCGCGAAGCCCGCGAGCGCACGTGGTTGCCCAACCAGGGCCTCTCCTTCGAACCAGCCGAGATCGATCGCGTCACCCGCCCCCTCGGCACCCGTGATTGCCAGGTGGGGCCGGCCGACGAAATCGTCGGCGCGATCGACCGTGGGGAGCTTGAACTGTC
>WNGD01014643.1_pt1 | contig 12620 bp, 9 predicted proteins | sample 5400671 | NCBI WGS metagenome assembly WNGD01 (sample SAMN13153369, study PRJNA577476) | soil metagenome | isolation source: 40 cm soil or saprolite under grassland replicate 2 | place: USA:California | collected 2016-06-15
CCACGACCTTCCCGTCCGGGCCTTTCACGTCGATGTGGAGCCACGCGTGGGGATTGATCCATTCCATCTTGGTAACGGTTCCTTTCAACGTGACCGGCTTGGACCCGTCAAATTCCGACGTGAATGCATGATGCGCGACTACGGGTGCGGCAGTTGCCAGTATGAGGATGCCGGCAGCCGCAAGAAAAAGACGCGTTTGCATTGACCTACCTCCTGGACGAAACGAACCTTCCGGGGAAACCGCGGCGCTCTCACATACCTGCTCGAATCGTGCGATGGTATCACCTGCCTGTCCCTGGTGAAAAGATTATCGACTAAGATTTGGATAGTAGAGCGGTCTCGGAACGGTCCAAAACGCGGCAGGCCACATCACGGGTGACGGATGGGCTCGTAAAACTCGTTCTCATAGAACCAAATCGTTTCACTTGCCGTATTGTCCGCTTCTCGTACATGTGAACTTGCTAGCCCTGCTGTCTGCCAAAGTGAAGGGTAGACGGTTTACCATGCATGTGGAATGGCGCGAGCAGCATGACGCCAATGGAAACCGTTATGCATCGCTTGTTTTGAGTTCAACAATTCTGTCGGAGTTTGCTTCCGTTCTCGCTTCACGGCATAATCCCGCAAGTCAGTTAATGGGTCTCCATTGAGATTCACAATGTCCCTACGTGTCGGCACCCAACTTGGTTCACTCGAAATCACGGCGCTTTTAGGTAAGGGAGGAATGGGTGAGGTGTATCGCGCCCGCGACACGAAGCTGAAACGCGAGGTGGCGATCAAAATCCTTCCAGAGGAATTCTCACGCGACCCCGACCGTGTGAACCGCTTCCAGCGTGAAGCGGAAGTGCTCGCATCGCTCAATCATCCGAACATCGCGGCGATCTACGATCTGGAAGAAGCAGGCGGCTCACGTTACTTGGTGCTGGAACTTGTCGAAGGGGAAACGCTCGCGGATCGAATTCAACGCGGTCCGATTCCGATTGAGGAAGCGGTCGATATCGCAAAGCGGATTTGTGAAGCGCTCGAAGCAGCGCATGAGAAGGGCATCGTTCATCGGGACCTGAAACCGGCGAACGTCAAGATCACACCGGATGGAAAGGTCAAGGTGCTGGACTTCGGATTGGCGAAAGCGATGGAGGGCAGTCCGGCGAACGCCATGCAGTCGAATTCACCCACGATAATTAGCGGAAGCATGCCAGGTGTGATTCTCGGAACCGCTGCGTACATGTCACCAGAGCAGGCTCGGAGCAGGCCCGTCGACAAGCGCGCGGACATCTGGGCCTTTGGCGTGGTGCTGTACGAGATGTTGACCGGACAGCGGCCGTTCCAAGGCCAGGATGTAGCTGAGATCCTGGTCGCAGTGATCACCAAAGAGCCGAACTGGGAGCTAGTCCCGGTGAAGGTGCAGCGGCTGCTGAAGCGGTGCCTGGAGAAGGATCCCCAAAAGCGTCTACGCGACATTAGCGGCGCAGCGCTGCTGCTCGAAGAGACACCGCAGGCCGCGGAGCCAGCAAGCTTAGTCCCACGCCACACGCGGCTGCCATGGGCTGTGGCGGCCGCCTTCGTGGTAATCTCCATCGCACTGGGCGTGCTGCTTTGGCGCCCCACTCGCCAAACGGATCGTCCGCTAATGCGCTTCAGCGCCGACCTGGGGCCGGAGGCCGTGGAAGGCCTTCGCATCACCGCGGCCATCTCGCCCAATGGAGCCCGGCTGGCGTTTGTGGCGCGCGGCCCTACCGGAAAACAGCAGCTCGCCACCCGGCTTCTGGACCAGGCCCAGGCCACACTGCTACCAGGGACGGAGAACGCCACCGACCCCTTCTTCTCACCCGACGGGCAGTGGATCGGGTTCTTCGCGGACCAGAAGATGAAAAAGATTTCCGTTCAGGGAGGCGCAGCCGTCACGATCTGCGACGCTCCCAACGCGCGCGGCGCCAGTTGGGGTGAAGACGGCTCGATCATCGTGAAGCTAACCTCAGGCGGTGGCGGCCTTTCGCGCGTGTCGGGGGCGGGAGGGACGCCTCAGGAGATCACCAAGCCCAGCGACAAAGGCGAAGTCACGCATCGCTGGCCGCAAATCCTGCCCAGTGGCCAGGCCGTGCTGTTCACTGGTAATAAGGTCATCGGGGCTTATGAGGATGCTAGTATCGAGGTCCTTTCCCCAAAGACCGGCCAGTGGAAGACAGTGCAGCGCGGCGGTTACTTCGGACGTTACGTGCCCAGCGGCCACCTGGTGTATCTCCACCAGGGCACGCTGTTTGCTGTGGTGTTTGACTTGGATCGCCTGGAAGTCCGCGGTGCGCCGGCGCCCATGCTGGAGGATGTGGCCGGAGATCCGGCCACTGGCGGAGGGCAGTACGATGTCGCGGGGAATGGGACGTTGGTCTATTTGAGCGGCAAATCTTCGGCTGCAAGCTGGCCGGTCGTCTGGATGGAGAGTTCGGGGAAGACGCAACCCTTGCGAGGCGTGCCAGGCCAGTATTTCCACCCGCGCTTCTCGCCTGATGGCAAGCGGCTGGCGTTGGTCGTGCGATCGGCGGGGGGCGATGATATTCAGGTCCATGACTGGCAGCGCGATACGATGACGCGCCTCACCTTTACGCAGGGAAACCTCTTCCAGGTCTGGACACCCGATGCAAAGCATATCGTCTTTCTTTTCCGATCTCCCGGCGCCAATTCCATACGGTGGATTCGCGCGGACGGGGCGAAAGAAGCACAAACGTTGCTGGAGAGTAAAGACCTGACGCCGTACTCGTTTTCCCCTGACGGCAAGCGTCTGGCCTACACCGAGCGGAGCGTGGATACGGGATCTGATCTGTGGACGCTGCCATTGGACGTGAGCGACCCTGACCACCCCAAGCCTGGCAAGCCGGAACTCTTCTTTGGTACGCCGTTCGATGAACTGGAGCCGGCCTTCTCTCCTGATGGCCGGTGGATCGCGTATACGTCCAACGAATCAGGACGGGCCGAGGTGTATGTGCGGCCTTTCCCGAGCGGAACGCCCTCTGGGTCCGGCAAATGGCAGATCTCCACTGGCGGGGGAAGGTACCCGATCTGGTCGCGTAGCGGCCGGGAACTGTTCTACGAGACTCTTGACAACCGGATCATGGTCTCGGCCTACACCGCGAAAGCCGATTCGTTCGCCGCGGACAAACCGAGCCCCTGGTCCAACACTCAGATCCTCGAAGCTTTCATCGGACTATGGAACCTGGACCTGGCGCCGGACGGGAAGCGCTTCGCCGTGTTTCCCAGACCGGACGCAACCGGCGATTACGTTCACGTTACCGTCCTACTGAACTTCTTCGACGAACTGCGCCGCCGCGTGCCCGCAAGTAAGTGATACGACCGCTGCTCCTGAGGTGGATTGGGAATGAAAAAGTAGGCTTGGGTCAGTCGGGTGGTTATAAGCACCCGGCATTGCGCTGCACCACTGGTCGCTTGTGGCCGTCAACGGCGGTTCCTGTTGATAAATCCCCTTCGCACCACCTAACGCCCAGGAAGTCTTCTGAGAAAATGCGGGATGTTCTCTGTCGTGGCGGATAGATCCTCTGTAACACCGAATTGTTTACCAAAGACTGAGATTCACTTGTCCGTATAGTCGGCGGTTTGGCAGAAGCGAAAAGTGAACAGACGTTTCGTATTGAAAGCGAGTAGTTGTGGGACGAGAGGCCCATGTTTTTTTTGTCAGAACCGCACTCCAATTGTCGAAACCGCATTGAATTCGGTCAGGGGCGCGGTTAATCGTTCGGGGCATCATGCTTTTTTGCCAGGACACGGTGTTTTTTTCTCAGAACCGCACTAAAAAGTTCAGAACACCGCGTTTTTTGTCGGGGCATGGGAATCCATCTTCTCGATGCAGTCCCGCCCCGAATAGGACCAGGCATTGACGAAGTGAAGGGTGACGTCGAGAACTTCGTGCCGCTCTCAGGGCGGCTGTCGCCGGATGGCGGCAGGAGGGTTTCGAGAAGGGTTATAGCCGCGGACTACATGGATTTCACAAACTAAAGTGGTGTTCTGAACTTTTTGGATGCGGTTCTGAGAAAAAAACACCGTGCCTAACAAAAAAGCATGATGCCCCGAACGATTCACCTGCGCCTCCGGCCGAATTCACGGTGTTATGAGAATTTGCACGCGGTTCTGACCAAAAAACACGCGGATCTGGCCGGAAAACAGGTCGCTTTCACCAGGAAACATCGGTTCTGGACTTCCAACACTCCATTGTGGGTTTTTCACGACGGGATGGAGAAACCATTCCGGCGCTATACGCCCTGGGTTGCACCGGGGGCGACGGATCACCAGACAGAGGTTTCGCGACGTTATAACATTCGGACACCCGTTCCATGCCTCGGCGCCAACAGAAGAACGCGACCGGTAGTGCGTCATCGCTTTCGTCGCAGGGCACCAGTTGTTGGTTAAGTCGGCAACCCGTAGATGTGAATTGGGCCGTCCGTTTCCGACGCCACTTTGTGGTTTATCGGTAAACCGGACAAGTGCCGGCGCCTTATCTTTTTCCGTATCAAACGACCATGATCTCTCATCCCGGCTAATCCCATATAAATCGTGTGCTCCGTAGCCCATCGGTTGTGTGATTTAATCTCTGAATCGAGATCGTAGCCCCAACAGGAGAGTGCGTCGTGGGCCTCAGGCGTTCGATCGTCACGTCGGTAATCGTAGTCGCATTCACGGGCCTGTTTTCCTTGCTCGGTATGCCCCAAACGGGGGTGAACCGCTTACCGATGTGCGTGCATTTGACGAAAAAGGCAATCTTGTATGGGCGCATCCCTCCCTCGAAGGAGCGTCCGACGTTGCGGTTCTGGACTCGGGGAACAACCTCGACAATGTCGCAGTCGGATATACAACCAGGGGCCTCCTTGTGTTGAACAGCCAGGGGCAGCTTCTCTGGGAATCAACGACAAACCGCTATGTGTATCACCTTGCCGCCGGAGATGTTCGTGGTGAAGGGAGACCGCAGGTTGTGACCCCATCAAATTTCGGTCGTGTTCACATTTTCAGCGGCGCGGGAGCGGAGATCGCCAATTTCGATCCGGGAACGCAGACCAGTATGGTTCGGGTGGGTAAGCTCTCTGACAGTGATCGCACGGCTACGATCTTTGCCGTCGGCGCAAATCAGACGGACTCGGCAGCTACGGTGAGCTCGCTCTCGGGCGATGGAAAAATTAACTGGTCGGTGCGACTTCCTTCGAACATCACTCCGCTAACCATCTACTCCGCATCGCTGGCGTCCGGCAGGCCCTGGCTTGCTGTCGCACTGCTGGGGGGACAAGTCTACGTTGTCGATGCCAAACAGGGCACGATCATCGGCAGTATCGATGGACAAAGCCTGCTGCCGGAGGTCGGGTGGGTCGCAGGCGAGGACGGTGCCGCGCCTCGTCTCGTCGTTTCAACCGAGAAGGCGCTCAACGGCTACATTGTCGGTGCGAAGTGACACAAGGGCCGTCCAGACTTTGCCATGTGCCGGGGGCTCCCGGTCATGCTGAACGGCTAACCGTGCGGTTCCGGACCTTGCCATCTTCCCGAAAGGATTCGCGTAGCAGAATGGCCGGCGGAGAGTTGCGGTTCGGCACAGCCGCAATATACATGCCGACATGATAGGCATATTGTCTCTACAGGTGAGCGGAGGGCTATAATCAGCCCAGACTTAAGGAGCTTCACTTGGACAGACGTACCTTGCTGAAGACCAGCGGCTTTGCCGTCCTCGGTTTCGGGTTCAGTGGCTGCGCAACGACTAAGGCAGCACGAAGATTGGCCGCGCCTTCCACATTACGGCCTCCGGTGAGCCTGCCTCTTGTCGAGGCCTCCTGGGACCGCGTCATCCGGACGACTGTCGGTCTCCGTCCGCACCGCGACTCGGGCTTCGTGCTCAAAGCAGAGAAGCTCGACGGGAAGATGCTCATTCAGAACTATGGCCACGGTGGCGCGGGCATGTCCCTGTCGTGGGGCACCGCGTATATGGCGGCCGAATTGGCGATGGAACACGGCGAGCGACGGGCCACCGTCATCGGCTGCGGTGCCGTCGGCCTAACAACGGCGCGGCAACTCCAGCGACGCGGTTTCGATGTCACGATCTACGCGATGTCCGTGCCGCCGGACACGACATCGAATATGTCACTTGCCGGCTTCACACCGACATCCGGACTCATCGAAAACGACCGGCGCACTCCAGACTGGGACGCGCAGTTCAGGCGCGCGGCCGAGATCGCGTACACGCAGCTCCAACTTCTGGCCGGTTCCAATTACGGCGTCTCGTGGATTTATAGCTACAGTCCGACCAATGAACTTCGCGGGCAAGAGGGTCCGAACGACCTGCTCCCTCCGCAGTTGCGCACGGGACAGGTGGTCTTGCAACCCGGCGAGCATCCGTTTCCGACGAAGTACGCCATTCGGCGCGCGGCCATGCGGATTCAGCCGTCCATTTATCTGGACGCGCTCGTTCGCGACTTCCTTCTCTTTGGAGGCCGGATCGTCATTCGTAAGTTCGACACGCCGCGCGATCTGATGTCCTTGAGCGAATCGATCATCATCAACTGTACCGGTCTTGGCTCGCGCGCACTCTTCGGCGACCAGGAGCTTATCCCGCTCAAAGGCCAGCTCACTCATTTCGTACCTCAGCCCGAGATCAACTACCAGACGACAAGCGCTCCGGGAAGTACGGCTGGGCAGGGCGGCATCGGGATTCACATGATGCCGCGAAGTGATGGGATCGCTCTCGGCGGTACATCCGAACGAGGCGTCTGGACCCTCGAGCCGAACGAGGAGGCCCGTAATCGGATCGTCCAGGCGCATATCCAACTGTTCGCCGGGATGCGGGCGACCGGCAAAACGGACCAACTCACAAGAGCCGAGGCAGTATCCGAAGCGCCAAAGCTGGAGAGTTTCTTTGGACTAGAGTTCTAAGGAAGCCATGAAACACACGTCACGTGTCGCAACCCGTTTCCGCTCCGGCCGCGAGCTTCCCTTTCAATAAGGTTTGCTTTCCCGCGATGAAGATGCACTCCGTCTCAGACATAACTGGCAACGCGTCATTGATGCTTTTCTTCGCGACCGACACAGGTAGTGCCCTGACGGCGCCGGTTATCTGGGTCACGCCGACGGTCTTCTTTATGGCCAAGACAATTCGATCCGTCACGGTGATACATTGCTTTATCGCAAAGCAACATTGATTTTTGAAATTGCAACATTGCTTTGCCACGAATTCAATTTGTTTTGTCGCGTGGAAGTCCTCCTCCCTCAATGGCGTACCGCTACCCGCTCCGGCGACACATTGCTTTGGCGTAAAGCAATATTGGTTTTTCGCATTGCAACATTACATTGGCGCAAAACCATATTGGTTTTTCAAAAAGCAATGTGGATTTGCCGCAAAACGACGGTGCTTTTTGATGAACCAACATTGCTTCCTGACGAAGACACTTTGTTCCGTCACAATGCTACCTAGTCCGAAGTTCCCCCAGGCCGCGGGCGCAACTACTGGATTTTGAGTGGGTGCCGAGTGCGGAGCGGAGGCGTTACTGGCTACAAACGTACATCCAGTAATTGAAGGGCGCGCTGCTGTAAGGGAGTGGGCGTGGTAATGAGGTCGAAGGCAGCGGCCGCAGCGTGGCGAGGCTGGACGCGATTTTTGACGATGGTCGCCAGGTCAGCTAGCAATGACTGAAAGCTCTGCACTGGCAGTTGATCGGTCGTGCGTTTGGAATGCGCTTTTTGCAGGGCCGCGGTCGAACGCTCGGCGGGCGCAACAGGGGAAGGCTTCGGTGTGGGTTCCTCATCATCGAAGAGCAGCGGAGCCAGAACTCGCCGAATGTGCCATTCCACGTAATAGGCCAACATGCAGAGCAGCACGTGAGCGCGAACGCGTTTCTCCAATCGATGATGAACGGGGCGTATCTTCAGATCGACAGTCTTCACACTACGGAAAGCGCGTTCGACGGTCGACAGCCGTTTGTAGCAGCGTACCGTATCCGAGCTCGATAGCTTATCTGGCAGCACGCTGGTGCGGATGACGTAAATCCCGTCGAGCGCCGATTCCTCATCAATGCGTTTTGGATCGCGCTGGTAGTGAAAGCCATTATCTTCAATTCGGATTTGAAAATGCTTGCCCATCTTGAAGTGACCCAACACGCGACCCACACGCAGACCAATCGCGGAGGCGCCACGCAGTGGCCGTTTCGATCGCTGAGTTGCGGCAGCCACTTGCGCCAACTCTTTTTCGGTGGCTTTGAGCAGGTCCTCCCGTTTGCGTGCGCGTTCTTCAGCTAGGATGGGATTCTTGCAGGCGATCAACCGCTCTCCCGGATAGGCAGGATCTGAAATTTCAGCCAGATCTTTTTCGTCAAACAATCCCATTTGCAAAGAACCCGACTCGACCAGTTGTTGAATCGAAGGTGCGCGTAGCGCGGTAATCCAATCGATGCCTTCGGCCGGTTTCAGATCCTCACGGATACGCGCGCTGGTGAGCACGCCGCGGTCGCCCACCAGCACGACGCGCTGGATAGCGAACCGTTCACGAATCTTGGTGATTTGCCCTGCCACGGTTTTGGGGTCGCCCGTGTTGCCCTCGAACACCTCAACGGCGATGGGGCATCCGTCGCGATTCGTTAACAAGCCGACCACCATCTGCAGCTTCCCACTTTTCTCGTCACGCGAGTGCCCCAACTTCGCCAACGGGCAGTGCCGGCCTTCAAAATAGACCGATGTCAAATCGTAGAGGACCAATGTGGCTTCCGACAGGTGCTGCTTGGCCAATGCTCGCTCGATCCGTTCCTGACGCGGCTGAAGCCAATCCATGGCTTCATACAACTCGTCTTCATCGGCTGCAGTGACATCCAGCATCTCTCCCAAACTACTATGCAATGTCTCCTCATTCAGAGCTCGTGCCGTCGCCAGCTTCGATCGTGGCTCTAGAATTCTCCCCACCACCATCGCCGCCACCAGATCGCGTTGCCGGCTCGGCCTGTCATCGATCAGCGCATCGAGTTTCAACCGACGCCACATGCGCAAAACCGCAGCCACGTGTCCATGTGGACGCGAACGTACAATCTCGAAGGCTTCTTCTGGAGCCACGAACGTCTCACCGGCCAGCGAGCGGCGGACCAGATCGATGACCGCTACCGGCAAGTGCGACAGATTACCCAACGTCTGATGCTTGACCTTATTGCCTTCACGGTAGGTGCGGCGTAACAGGTGCGTCTCGTAGGTCTTTCCTTTGTACTGCCGCCGAGTGGTGGCTACATGAATGGAACCGTTTCGCGTTGGCATGCCGTAATCATATATCTTATTTGGACGATGTCAACGTTTATTCCACATATTTAGTGGCTACATTTAGATGCCACAAACAAATCCTATCTACCTGATCCGATGACGTTACTTCTCTAAAACTGGGGGGAACTTCGGTCTAGTGCGCTTTATAGACGGTAATGGATGAGGACGTTGGTGATTGAGGCCGCCGCGAAGATGCGCGAATGGTACAAGCGGAGCCTTGAGTGTGTCTGCGCGTTCGTTGAGCGACATACGAATGTGCTTTCATATTTTGCGGACCGTCAGCACGCTAGTAGCTTGCGATGAACATTGAACGGTTAAGAGGCACGATGTTGATCCAAAAGTGGATCGTTATAGGAATTCTTCTCGGACTCAGCCCTTTCGGAGTCGCGCAAGAGAAGCCAAACTTTTCGGGGGAGTGGATCCTGAACCGGCAAGCCAGTACCGTTAGCGTCCTTGCTAACGCAGTCCAGAGCGGTGTCGTGCGAATCGAGCATCGTGATCCAACGTTTCGGTACAAGGCTGCCTTTGTGAGCGATAGCGGTCCGTTGCAGTATGGTCCGTGGCCGTACGAATACGAGCTGCGGTCGGACGGACGTGAAGTCGGATTCATTCAGCAAGGAACAACGACAGTGTCTAGCCTTCGGTGGCAAGGAGAGGCGCTCGTAGCGACATGGCGAATCCAGCGTGTGGATGGTGAGTTGAGAGTCTCTTCTCGGTACGAACTAATCGACACTGGCCGCCGTCTTCGAGCTGTGGAACAAGTCCGCGGAGGCTTGCAAGACCAGGACAACATTTGGATGTTTGATCGCCGTTGAGGCAATTTCGTCGGCGCCCATCACCTCGCCTAACACGGCAAAGAGATTCCAGTGGCGACAAATATTGAAGTCGCGTTCAATCTGGAACAAATGCATCAGGCCGACGTCTGCCGCTAGAACGGAACGTTGCCTCTCCCAGTGCGTCCGCTAGAATCCGCTTCGAATTTTCGCCAGTGGCTTGTTAGTCGGCTACACGTAGAAGTGACGAGTACAAGACAAATCCGCGGCGGATTACTCCGCATAAGTCGCCAAGGGGCGAGCAATGGCTTCCACGGCTCTTATCTTGATGGCGCGAAAATGGTCGCGCTCCTCGTGCCCTAGTTTGGCACCCAACTCTCTGACTTATCGCTTTGGTCGTGACAAACACGACTTTCTTTTCGTGAAGTCATCACCACGCGTTGATTCCACAAGACTTCACTTTGCTGGGCTGTGTGCATGGGTTGGGCTGACCACATTCGCGGTCCGCTTGTTCATGAGCAACCAATTTGTCCTTCCGGCCCAAGCCATTCAGGAAAAGATCTACCTGATTCGAGGCAACAAGGTCATGCTGAGCCACGATCTTGCCAGCCTTTACGATGTGGAACCAAGAGCTCTGATCCAGGCAGTCAAGCGCAACCTCGAACGATTTCCTGACGATTTTATGTTCCAGTTGAGCGCAGACGAATTCCGACTTCTAAGATCACAAATTGTGATCTTAGAAGTCGGAAGAGGACGGCATCCGAAGCATCCACCGTACGCGTTTACTGAGCAGGGCGTGGCAATGTTATCCGCTGTACTGAGAAGTGATCGCGCAATTCAGGTATCCATAGCGATCATGCGGGTTTTCGTAAAGCTTAGGAGCATGGTCGCGTAGCCGCCATTCCGGCCTCTACGTCCATGACTGCTCTGCATTCTCTTGTTCAGCCGTTTTGGAGGCGGCTGCACAAGGCGATCTCCGACAGCGGTGCCGTCATCATAGCGATCATAGCGATCGCCATAACTGGACCTCAGAACTCCGATCGTTTAACCTCTATGTTCGGAAATGCATAGAGCCAAGGGGGAATTTATGCTGAATCGCAGAGGCGTGATCATTGTGGTAGCCGCGTTAGGCGTGTCATTTTCGGGCGCGTTCCGACTCCCCGCACAAGAGCCGGTGAGTCTTACCGGCCAAATCAAATCTGACGAAGAAGGCCTGATGGAAGGCGTGGCGGTCAGCGCCAGGCGCGGCGGATCGAACATGACTTTGACGGTGATCTCGAACGCAAAAGGCGTTTACTCATTTCCGCAGAACCGGCTCGAGGCGGGCGAGTACTCCATCACCGTGCGCGCCGTGGGTTATGATTTGGCAAGCCCGGTCACCGTCGCGGTTTCGCCGCAATCTCCGGCGACGCTGGATCTCCAGCTTCGCAAGCTACCCGATATATCCTCGCAGCTCACCAATGCGGAATGGCTGATGAGCGTGCCTGGGACCGAACAGCAGAAGAACGGGGTAAGCGGCTGCGTTAGCTGTCACACTTTGCAGCGCATCTTCAAGTCCGGACACGATGCCGACGAGTTCGTGCAAGTGATGGTGCGCATGGCGGGCTACGCTCCTGGCAGCAATCCTCTCAAGCCGCAGCGGCGCGTCAGCGAGATCGAGCCGATCAACCCGGAGCGCTTCCGCAAGCAAGCAGAGTGGCTCGCCGCAGTGAATCTCAGTTCGGTCAGCAAATGGGAGTACGCGCTGAAAACGTTGCCGCGGCCCACCGGCAGGGCCACGCGCGTCATGATTACGGAATACGATTTGCCGCGCAAAGTAGCAATGCCGCATGACGTGATCGTCGATGTCTCGGGCAAAGCGTGGTACAGCGACTTCGGCTCGCAATATCTGGGCAAGCTCGATCCCAGGACGGGCAAGGTGACCGAGTACCCCATTCCTGAATTCAAGAGCGGTTTCCCGCAGGGCAGCCTGGATATTGAAATAGACAAGGACGGAAACATCTGGCAGGGCATGATGCTGCAAGGCGGCATCGTGAAGTTTGATCCCCGCACCGAGAAGTTCCAGACCTTTCCCCTCTCGCCCAACATCAATAGTGACGTGGCGCAGCAAGCTATGGTCATGCCGGCAAGCTTTACGGTGGACGGCAAGGTTTGGATGAATAACGTCGGCATCCGGGGCGTTCACCGGCTGGACCTCGCTAGCGGCAAGTTTGAAACCTTCCGGCCGTATCAAGCGCTGGGACTGGGCAGCGGCGGTATGGATACGGGCGGGCACTCCGTTTACGGCATCGCCGCCGACTCCAGAAACAATCTCTACTTTATGGATTTCGGCAGCGAGAACATCGGCCGGGTGGATGCCCAAACCGGCAAGATCAAGCTGCTGCCGACTCCGACGCGCGACTCGCATCCGCGCCGCGGCCACATGGACGCGCAGGACCGCCTGTGGTTCGCGGAGTATCTGGGCGACAAAGTTGCCGTGCTTGACACCAAAAACGAGAAGTTCACCGAGTGGGCCGTGCCCACCAAATGGACCTGGCCCTATGACGTGGTGCCCGACAAGAACGGCGATCTCTG
>WNGD01005237.1_pt1 | contig 12615 bp, 11 predicted proteins | sample 5400671 | NCBI WGS metagenome assembly WNGD01 (sample SAMN13153369, study PRJNA577476) | soil metagenome | isolation source: 40 cm soil or saprolite under grassland replicate 2 | place: USA:California | collected 2016-06-15
CACATCGCACTGGCGGCCAGCCTCGTCGCCGGCTCGGCGGCGATCCTGCTCGAGCGCTGGACGCGGGCCGCTTCGTTGGGCCTCGTAGCGACCTTCCTCCTGGCCATCGGCGCGGCCTTCGCTGCCCGCCCGCTCGCCGAGGTCCTGCGCAGCGCGTGGCTACGCCAGCGGATCGCCTCTGCGGGGCCGACGCTCCGGCTGGCGGTGGCCGCTCTCGGCCGGAGTCCGCGGCGAACCGCGCTGACGGTGGCGACGCTGGGCGTCGGGTTCGCCGTCGTCACCTGGCTGTGGGTGGTCGCCAACAGCGTCGAGCAGTCCGTGATCCATGTCATGCCCGGCATCTTCCGGGCTGATCTGGTCGTCGGCTCGGTGCGGATAGCTGCCGGTTACGTCGAAGCGCCGCTGGACGAAGGGGTGCTGCGGGAGCTCGAACAGGTGCCGGGCGTCGCTCTGGTCGTCGGCGAGCACTCGAGCGACTGGCACTACGCCAACGGGCCGATCGCGATCCATGCGGTGGACAGGCGCTTCTTCCTCGACCCGAGGTTCGAGCGCTGGCCGCTGGTCGGCTCTGCCGTCCCCGACGTATGGCGTCTGATGGCGGCGGGCGAGGTCGCGATCGTGTCGACCAACCTTTCGCACAACCTCGGGATGGCGCTCGGCGATTTCCTGGACATCGAAACCCCGAGCGGGCCGCTCAGGCTGCGGGTCGGGGGGATGGTCGACGACTTCCTCTCCCCGCGCGGCACGGTGTTGATGTCGAGGGAGCTGTACGTGCGCCACTGGCACGACACGCAGATCACTCACGCCCTCGTCCGCATCGCCCCGGACGCAGAAATAGGCGCTGTCCGGGCCGCCATCGCGGCGCGCGTCGGAGCTCGCTTCAGCCTGAGGGTCCTCAGCGTGGGAGAGTTGATCGACTGGTTTGCGGCTCAGGTCCGACGCGCCTTCGCGGCGGTCTTCGCGCTCGCGGGCATGGTGCTCCTGGTGGTGGGCTTCGGGGTTGCCGACACGATCGCCGCCGGTGTGCTCGAGCGCCGGCGCGAGATCGCCGCCATGGGCGCCCTCGGGGCGCGACGGGGGCGTCTCGGGCGCATGATCCTCGTCGAGGCCAGTCTCATCGGCGTGTGCGGACTGGTCCTCGCGCTCGCCGTGGGGCTTGCGCTCGGTGTGCTGTGGGTGAAGATGACGTTCCCCGATCTCGTCGGCTGGACGCTCGAGCTCCACGTCCCCGGCCTCTACTTCGTGGTGGTGAGCGCCGCAGCGACGGCCGTATGCCTCGTGGCGGCGCTGCTCCCAGCCTACCGGTCGGCGCGGATCGAACTCGGGTCGGCGCTTCGCTACGAGTGACCGCCGTTTGCGAGCCACCCGCCCGATCGGAGCAGCATCATCTCGCACGTCACGCCGGGCCCGAAGGCCGTCATCACGCCGAGCGTGCCCTCTCGCGGGGGGGCGGAGCGCTGGAGCTCGCGCAGGATGAAGAAGACAGTGGCGGAGGACAAGTTCCCGCACTGCTCCCAGACGTCCCATGTCGGCCGAAGCGCCTCGTCGGACAGCCCCAGAGCGTCCGCCGCGGCATCCAGTATCTTCGGTCCGCCGGGGTGGACGATCCAGAAGCCGACATCGCTGAGACCCAGGCCATTTCGCTCGAGGAACCCGACCACTGTTTCCCGGAGACGCGCGCGCACGAGCTCCGGGAGCGCCGGCGAGAGTACGAAGCGAAAGCCAGCCCCCGTGAGCTGCATGCCGAGCTGGTCGAGGCTGTCGGGCCAGAGCATGCTGCCGCTCGAGATGATCGCGGGTCCCGATGCGCCGGCCGCCCCCGTGAGTACGGCTGCCGCCGCGGCGTCCCCGAAGAGGATGCTCCCCATGACGTCGCCCGATGTCGGGTTGGCCGTCTGCAGGCAGAGAGAGCACGGCTCCACGCTCACGACGAGGGCGCAACCGTCTGCCCGTGGTCCATGGAGCGCGGTCGCCAAACCGAGCGCCGCAACACCACCCGAGCACCCGAGCTCCGTGATGGGTATGCGGCGCACCGTGGCGTCGAGTCCGAGGTGCGAGACGAGGTACGCGTCCAGCGAGGGCAGCATGTAGCCGGTACAGGACACCGAGACGATCGTGCGCACGCTGCGCGGATCGACCCCTGCAGCGGCGAGGGCGTCGCGAGCGGCGGCCTCTCCCAGGGCGACCGCCAGCCGTGCGTAGTCTTGGGCGCGTTCGCCGAGCGTATGACGCCGAAGCAGCTCGCCCACTGGAGCAACGAGGTGGCGGCGCCGTATCCGCGAAGCGTCGACGAGCTGCTGCCAGCGTTCCCGAGCAGGCGCGAGCGGCGACAGGACGACCTTCGTCTCCTCGGCGCTCAATACATGCGGAGGCAGCGCCGTGCCGATGCCCTGCAGCTGAGCCAGCTCGAGCTCCTCCTGATGCCGCACCTCCGCCTGCACGACGAAAGGGCACTAGCGCGTAAGCGACCAGCCGCACCATCGCTTCACGTCATGGATGCCGTGCAGGTATCCCCGAAGAGCCTGCACGGACCACCAGCGGATCACCGGCGGACTGGAAGAGCAGCCGCCGCCGGGATAGGGAAGCGAGGGATGGGAATGCCACCTGCCGTCATTCTCGAGCGCGTGAGCAAGCGCTTCGGGACGGGCATACAGAGCGTCGCAGCGCTCTCGGACGTTTCCTTACGCATCCCTCCTGGCCAGTACGTCTCGGCCATGGGTCAGAGCGGCTCCGGCAAGTCCACGCTCCTGAACCTCGTCGCCGGGCTCGAGGCCCCGACCTCCGGGCGCGTCGTCGTGGACGGGCACGACCTCTGGGCTCTCACTGAGAACGCGCGCAGCGACCTTCGGCTCTGGCACATCGGGATCGTGTTCCAGGCCTTCAACCTCTTTCCGAACCTCACGGTGGAGGAGAACGTGTCCTGGCGGTTGGAGTTTCAAGGCATCGGCGCACGTCAGGCGAGAGCGATGGCCTCCCGCGTGCTTGAGGAGGTCGCGATCGAGCCGGGCGCGCGCGGGCGGCTCCCGGGCGAGTTGTCCGGTGGAGAGCAGCAGCGCGTGGCGATCGCGCGGGCTCTGGTGACCGAGCCTCGTCTCTTTCTCGCTGACGAGCCGACCGGCAACCTGGACTCGCGCACGGGAGAGGCGATTCTCAACCTACTGCGACAGCTCAACACCGAGCGCTCTCTGACCGTCGTGATGGTGACCCACAGCGCGTACGCGGCGACATACGGTCACCGCACCATCGAGCTGCGCGACGGACAAATCGAGCGGGACGTGCAGGCGCGACGGGGGGCGGCGGACGAGATCAATCGGCCTCGGGAGCTACCTCCCGAAACCGCCTGATCGTGCGCTGCGGAGCGTGACGTTCTTAGCGCCAGCCCCGGACCAACCAGCACTCGTTCAAATCGCCCACATCAGAAACTTGCGCGGCTGTGGCCCCCCGCCAGGACGCCGCGGGTGCGAAAATCACGCACCACGGCCGCCTGATCGCGGTGCTCCCCATCCACCTCATAGTTCATCCGCCTCATCATCTCCACCGATATCCTCCCCCCCAACCCCTCCAGCGCCGCCGCGAGCTTCGGGTACCTCTCCAGCACCACCCCCCTCACCACCGGCGCCGCCTCGTACGGCGGAAAATACCCCCGATCATCCACCAGCACCTTCAGCTTCAAGCTCTCGATCTGCCCGTCCGTCGCATTCCCCGCCACCACGTCCACTTTCTGGTCGACGAGCGCCCGGTACAGCAGCCCCAGATCCATGATCCGGATCTCCGCGAACTCGACCCCGTACGCCCGCGCCAGCCCCGGGTACCCGTCTGCCCGCTCCTTGAACTCGTAGCCGAAGCCGGCACGCCACTCGCCGGGGTGCGCCGCCAGATCGGAGATCGTGCGCACCTCCTCCGCGTCCCTCCGCACCACCAGGGCGAACGTGTTGTCGAACCCGAGCGGCGCCGTCCACAGGAGCCCGTCCTGCGCGTAGGCCTCTCGCACGCGCTCGAGCACCGCCTTTCGGTCCGACGACCCCGCGTGCTCCTTCAGGATCGCCGCCAGCGCCGTCCCCGTGTACTCGACGTACATGTCGATCTGCCCGGCGCGGATGGCGGCGTCGCACACGAACGTGCCGCCCAGGTCGAGCTTCCGCTCCGCCCGGAGCCCCACCGACTCGACCGTCTGCGCCAGCAGCTCGCCCAGGATGCGCTGCTCGGTGAAGTTCTTGGAGCCGACGACGATGACGTCCGCGCCCCGGCCGCAGGCCGCGACTAGCACGAGCGCGACGACCCACCTCACCGCGGTGGCCTCACTCGGCGCTCGACCGCGCCCAGCGCCAGCTCCGCGCCCACCGCCAGCGCGGCCGCCGGCAGCGCGCCGGCGAGGATCATGCGGTTGTCCACCATCGCGACGCCGCGGAAGATGAACACGCCGAGGCCTCCCGCGCCGATCGCGGCCGCGATGGTGGCGACGCCGATCCCGATCACGGTGGCGACGCGCACCCCGGCGATGATGACGCTCGCCGCGAGCGGCAGCTCGACGCGCCACAACAGCTGAGCGTCCGTCATCCCCATGCCGCGCCCGGCCTCGCGGATCGCCGGATCGACGCCCGCGATGCCGGTGACCGTGTTCCGGAGCACCGGCAGCAGGGAATACAAGGTCAGTGCGACCAGCGCCGTCCGCACCCCGATCCCGCCGATCCACGGCGCCGGGATCAGGAAGCCGAAGAGCGCGAGGCTGGGGATCGTCTGCAGCACGCTCGCCGCGCCGAGGACGACGCGGCTCCAGCCCGGCCGCCACGTGAGCCACACGCCGAGTGGCACGCCGACCGCCGTCGCGATCCCGACCGAGACGCCGACCAGCATCACGTGCCGGCCGGTCTCCACCAGCACCTCGTGCAGCATCACGCGTCCATCAGCGCCCGCACCTCGGGATCGCCGCTCTCGCGCAGCGCCTCGGGCGTCGCGACCGCGCACAGACGGCCGCCCGCCAGCACCGCGATCCGGTCGCCCACCAGCGCCGCCTCGCGCATGTCGTGCGTGACGAAGACCGCCGTCTTCTTGAGCCGCGCCTGCAGGGCCCGGAACTCCCGCTGCAGCTCGGCGCGCGTGATGGGATCGAGCGCGCCGAACGGCTCGTCCAACAATAGAAGAGGCGGGTCCGCGGCCAGCGCGCGCGCCACGCCGACCCGCTGGCGCTGGCCGCCCGAGAGGTGGTGCGGGTAGCGCGCCGCGAACTCTGCGGCCGGGAGGCCGACCAGCGCGAGCAGCTCCTCGACGCGCTTTCCGATGCGCTCCGCAGGCCAGCCCTCCAGCTCGGGCACGAGGCCGACGTTCCGCGCCACCGCGAGGTGCGGGAAGAGCCCCACCTCCTGGATCACGTAGCCCGTCCGGCGCCGCAGCCGGATCGCGTCCCACGCCGTCGTCGCGCGCCCGTCGACCCGCACCTCGCCGTCAGTCGGCATCAAGAGAGCGTTCACGAGCTTCAACGCCGTCGTCTTCCCCGACCCGCTCCGCCCGATGACGGCCAGCGTCTCGCCTTCCTCCACGGCGAGCGAGAGCGCGTCGAGCAGCGTGCGCCCGCCGGGCAGGCGGAAGCCCGTGGCGATGAACTCCACGAAGGGCACCGGGGCCTGCTAGCATGCGACGCCGGCAGGTGCCACGTCCGCGCGGCGGGCGTCGCTGCCACCGACCGCTCGCTGTGCTACGAGACGCTCGTGGACCGGCGGCGCCGTCTCTTCTGGCACGGCATCTTCCTCTTCTTCCTCGGCCTCGTCGTGGGCGCGTTCGTCCAGCGGATGACGAACCCGCGCATGGGCCTCTCGGCTCATCTCGGCGTTGTCATGACGGGCACCTTCCTCGCCGTGCTGGGCGCGCTCTGGACCGAGCTCCGGCTCTCGCCGCGGGCCGAGTCCGCGGCTTACAGGCTCGCGTTCTTCGGTGCGTATGGCAGCTCGGCGTCGCTGCTCCTCGCGGCGATCCTCGGCACGAGCAGCGCGACGCCGATCGCCGGCGCCGGGCACTCAGCGCCCGGGTGGCAGGAGGCGATGGTCACCCTCGGCCTCCAGTCGACCGCGGCCGCGATGCTCCTCTGCTGCCTGCTGCTCCTCTGGGGCCTCGCCGGCCGGCGATAGCGGCGGGATGCATGCACCCGATACGTTCCTGAGCCGCTCTTGACCCGCCTGGCGACCTTCGCCTAATATTCGCCTCGATCGCGCCATCATATATGGAACTCGTCCCGGCAGAGGTCCTCGCCGACACGGTCGAGCGGCGCCACGTCGACCGCGATCTCTGTGCCCTCCAGCTCGACGGCTTCCTCCGCCGCCTCGCGCGCCAGGAGGCGGCCTGCCGCCGCGTCCTCGGCCGGCTCGCGCGCACCTTCCTCGCAGGCCACTACCACCACCGGCTCGGCTTCGCGCGCCTCGGCGACTACACGCGCGAGCGGCTCGGGCTCTCCGCGCGCCAGGTGCAGGATCTCGCCCGCGTCGCCGAGCGGCTCGAGAGCCTCCCCGCCATCGCCGCCGCCTTCGCCGCGGGCGACCTCTCGTGGACGCAGACGCGCCTCCTCGCCACGGCGGCCACCGCCGACAGCGAGCGCGAGTGGCTGGCGCTCGCGCGCGACCGGACCGTTCGCGCGCTGGAAGCGCTGGTCGTGCGCCCGCCGCCGGACCCCGACGAGCGCCACCGCCTCCGCTTCTCGCTCCGCTGTCCGCGCCGAGTGCGCGCCCGCTGGCGCCAGGCGGTCGAGCTCGCCCGCCGCATGGCGGGCAGCGAGCTCACGCTCGCGCAGGCCGCCGAGGTCATCGCCGCCGAGGGGCTCTCCGCCGCGCCGGCTCCCGTCGACGATCGCACGCCCCACGAGCCGGTGCCGGAGCCCGTGGAGACGCCGCCCGACCTCGGCTGGTCTCCCGTCGACGTGCCGATCCCCGAGGACGTGGAGAAGCTCCTCCAGCTCGGACCCGGAGGCGATCCGTTCACGGTCGACGAGCGCCTGCGGACCGCCCGGCGAGCCATGCAGCGCATCGACTGGCAGATGGGCGTCCTCCTCCGCACCTTCTTCGACCTCCGCCTGCACCGCGCCTTCGGCTTCCCGTCGGCATCCCGCTACGTCGCCGAGCGCCTCGGCCTCTCGGCCCGCAAGGCGCGCGCTCTCGTCGCCCTCGAGCGCGGGCTCCGCCGCACGCCCGCCCTCGCCGCCGCCTACCGCGAGGGCGCCGTGTCGTGGCTGCGCGCGCTGACCGTCCTCCCCGTCGCCCCTGCCGACGACGCCTGGGTCGCGCGCGCGGGCGAGGTCACGCTCCGGCGCCTGGTGGCCGAGGTCGAGTGGGCGCTCGACCGGCGCGACGCGGTGCTCCCGCCGGCGCCTCCTTCACCCGACGCCACCCTCGCTCCCGTCGAGTGGCAAATGCGTGCGCGCGCCGACGAGACGCTCGATGCCGACATCACGTTTACCGCGGCCCCGTCCGTCGTCGCGCTCTTCCGCGCCGCGCTCGACGCCTTCCGTTCGCCCGGCGAGCCGCTCTGGAAGGGCTGCGAGCAGCTGCTCGAGCACGTCTGCCGCGAGTGGGAGGCCCAGCCGCGGCACCGCAACCCGGTCTTCGCGCGCGATGGCTGGCGCTGCGCGGTCCCGGCCTGCACCTCGCGCGCCCGCCTTCACGACCACCACATCCTCTATCGCTCGGCGGGTGGCGACAACTCGCGCGCCAACCGCGTGGCAATCTGCGCGTGGCACCACCTGCGCGGCATCCACCTGGGCCGCATCCGGGCGCACGGCACAGCGCCACACGCCATCACCTGGGAGATCGGTGTCCGTCGAGGCCGGCCGCCGCTCCTCCGTACCCTCGGCGACCGGTACCTGCCGTGACGGCGCTCAGGCGAACCCCGGGGCCGAGACGTCGACCGCCAGCCGCGGCGGCCGCTCCGGCGGCACGAGCGGCGCGACGTCGTTCGGCGCGTCGGGACAGAGGAGCGCCGCGAGCGTGCGAAGCTGCCGCCGCCCCACAGCCACCTCGAACATGCCGCCGACGTAGACGTCGATCCCTTCCCGGGCGCACCGCTTCGCGCACGCGAGTGCCTCCAGCACGCCGCCCATGCGCGCGGGCTTCAGGTTCACGGCGGCCGGCCGGACCGGGAGCGCGTCGAGCGCGCGTGCCGACGTGACGGGCGCGTCGAAGCTCAGCCGCGTGCTGAGCGACGCCGACCACGGCCCGGCGAGCGCGTCCTCGATCAGCGCCTCCGGCACGGCGCGGTGCGCCCGCTCGTGGTCTGCCGGGCTCCCGGTGCCCTTGAAGTCGAGCACCGCGACGCGGCGGAGCGCCGCGAAGGTCGCCTCGTCCCACGCCGGGTCCACGTCGAGCTTCAGCTCGACGCCCGGCTCGACTTCGGCCATCGGGTCCCGCAGCCGCCCGTACGACACGACGTAGCGCACCGCGCGCGGCGTGCTGCCCGCGCGCTCGAACAGGTTCGTCCCGGCCTGGCGCAGCGCCAGGTCGATCGCCGCCGCCTCGAGCGCCGCGCGCTCGTACGGGTCGGTGAACCGCGCGCGCATCGCCTCCGCCCACTCGCCGAGCCGCGCCCATCGCCCGCGCGGCAGGCCCGCCATCCGCGCCCGGAACGCCTCGTGCGCCTCCGCCGTCCACGCCACGCACTCGCCGCGCCCGTCGCCAAGTCGCACCTCCGACGTCGGCCGCACGCCGCCCGGGTACGACGGCACGCGCACGGCGCCGACCCGGCACTCCACGTCGTCAACCACCACCGGCAGCGCCGCGAGCGCCGCCTCAGGCGTCGGCGGCACAGCGGAAGCCGGCGAAGATCTGCCGGCGCTGCGGCAGGTCCCAGTTGCGGAACGTGTTGCGGATCGCGATCGGGCGCGTCGCCCACGAGCCGCCGCGCAGCACCTTGTAGCCCTTGCCGAAGTGGACCTCGGAGTACTCGCGGTAAGGGAAGGCGGCGAAGCCGGCGTAGGGCGCGAAGTCGCTCGCCGTCCACTCCCACACGTCGCCGATCATCTGATGGCAGCCGAAGAAGCTCCGCCCGCGCGGGTAGGCGCCGACGGCGGCCGGCGCGAAGGTGCGCTGGTCCAGGTTCGCGTGGTTCTCGCTGGGCGGCATGTCGCCCCACGGGTAGCGGCGCGCGACGCGCGTCTCCAGGTCCCACGCGGCGGCCTTCTCCCACTCGGCCTCGGTGGGGAGCCGCTTCCCCGCCCAGCGGGCGTACGCCGCCGCCTCGTACCACGAGACGTGCCCGACCGGCCGGTCGAGCGCGAGCGGCGCCAGGCGCCCGAAGGAGCGCTCGAGCCAGCGCTCGTCGGCGCCGAGCACCCACCGGGCCGGGTGCCAGACGCCCGTCTCCTTGAGCCAGAGCCAGCCCGCGTCGGTCCAGAGAGCGCGCCTGCGGTAGCCGCCGTCGAGCATGAAGGCGAGGTACTGCGCGTTCGTCACCGGCGCGAGATCGATCCGGTAGCGCGGCAGCTCGACCACGTGCGCGGGCCGCTCGTTGTCGTAGGCGAAGCTGCGGTCGTCGGTCCCCATGACGAACGGCCCCGCGGGGATGACGGCGTACTCGGCGTCCATCGAGACCAGCGCGCGGCGCGGCTCCGTGCGCCGCCCGGGCTCGTAGGTCAGGTCCTCGATCAGCTGGATCGTCTGCAGGATGGTCTCGGAGTGCTGCGCCTCGTGCTGCGCGATCATCTTGTAGACGTAGCCGTCGGCGAGGAGCGGGTCGGAGGGGTCGAAGTTCACCTGGGCGAGGTGGCGCCGCACGCGCGCGCGCACCTCGTGCATGTAGGCGAGCGTGCGGTCGCGGTCGGGGAGGGGGAGGTGCTTCCGCGTCGGGCGCGGGTTCGCGAGCGGGTCGTAGATCCAGTCGACGTCCTCCATGACGGGCGCGGCCGGGTCGAGGGCGCGGATCGACCAGATCTCCTCGTAGTTCGCGATGTGGCCCAGGTCCCAGACGATCGGGCTCATGATGGGGCTGTGCTGGCGGGTGAGCTGCTCGTCGGTGAGCGGCTCGACCAGCTCGAGCGTGCGGGCGCGCGCCGCGGCGAGATGCGTGCCCGCCGAGCTCTCGCGGCCCGCCGTCGCCGACCGCCGGTCGCGCGGCCGCATCGACAGCACGGCGAACGCCTTCGTCGGATCGCTGAACACGCTCACCGTCTCGAAGCCGAAGCGCGCCGCGTTGGCCGCCATCTCGTCGACCTGGAACTTGCGGCTGATCTCGGTCAGGACCATCTCGCCGCGCCCGATCCGGAAGCGCCGGCCGAGGTCCGGCAGCTCGATCACCTGCTCGCGCCGGAAGCGCGCGAAGATCTCGATCCGGTCGAGCTGGCCGTTGTAGTAGGCGACGTGCTCGATCGCATCGAGCTCGAGGCGCGTGCCGAGCTCGCGGTTCATGCGCGCGAAGAGGTTCTTGGTGAAGGCCTCGCTCCAGCCCCCGCGGTCGTTGTACGCCGCCTCGAGCGTGCGTACGTCCTTCACCAGGTCGATGCCGACCAGGAAGTGGTCGCCGGGGCTGAGCGCGGCCGACACGCGGTCGAGGAAGTCGGTCGTCTCCTGCGGGTTGAGATTGCCGATCGTGCTCCCGAGGAAGATGAGCACGAGCGGCGAGAGGTCGCGGAGCAGCGGGAAGGCGCGCTCGTAGGAGGCCGCGATGCCGCGCACCTCGAGGCGCGGCAGCTCCGCGGCGAGCGCCGCGCACGACTGCCGGAGCATCCCGAGGCTGATGTCGACTGCCACGTAGCGCCCGCCCGGCCAGCCGCGCAGCAGGTGGCGCGTCTTCGCCGAGCTACCCGAGCCCAGCTCGACGAGCGTCGGCGCCGCCGCCGTGCGGCGGATCTCGGCCGCGTGCTCGGCGAGCAGCGCCGCCTCGGTGCGCGTCTGGTAGTATTCCGGCTGCTCGCAGATGCGCTCGAAGATCTCGCTGCCGCGATCGTCGTAGAGGTAGCGGCAGTGGAGCCAGCGCGGGTGGTCGGAGAGCCCGCGCACGATCGACTGCGCGAAGCCGTCCGTGGGCTCCTCGAGGGCGTCGACGGCGAGCTCGAAGCCGCGATGCCGCTCGCGGCGGAAGCCGTCCGTGGGGTCCGGCCGCGTCACTCCCGTCGGAGCTAGTCGGGTCGGCGGGCTGGGTCAATCCCGTCCCGGGTGGGGGGGCCGAGCGCCTTCCGGATCGCCGCCCCCACCTCGGGCAGCTTCCGCTTCACGTTGCGCGGGAAGATCGTGTGCACGCTCCCTGCGCCGTCGCCCTCCCAGCGCGGCACGATGTGGACGTGGACGTGCGCGATCGTCTGCCCCGTCGCCTCGCCGTTGTTGATGCCGATGGTCGTGCCCGCGGCGCCGAGCGCCGTGCGCACCGGCCCCGCCAGGCGCACGACGGCGCGGAAGAGCGCATCGGCCTCCGCCGGCTTCAAGTCCTCGACCGAGGCCGCGTGCGCGCGCGGCACGACCAGCACGTGACCGTCGGCGAGCGGCTGCACGTCGAGGAAGGCGATCACCTCGGGCTCGCGCGCGACCACCTCGGCGGGAATCTCCCCGGCGACGATGCGGCAGAAGATGCAGCTCATCGGACACCCTCCTGCCGCCCCAGGTAGACCGGCCGGGGCCGAGCGTCAACGTGGAGGCCCATGACCACGCTCAGGCGAGCGCGGCGAGCAGCTCGCGCGTCGCCGCGGCGGCGTCGGGGGCGGCGAGGATGGCGCGGATGACGGCCGCGCCCGCCGCGCCCGCCGCGCGCACCGCCGGCACGCGCGCGGCCGTCACGCCGCCGATCGCGAGCACGGGGATGGTCGCCGCGCGCACCGCCTCCGCGAGGCGCGTCTCGCCCTGTGCGCCGCCCTTGGACGGTGTGGCATACACGGGCCCGAAGAACGCGAGGTCGGCGTCCGCCGGCGCCTCGCCGGGCGCGTGGGTGGAGACGCCGATCAGCGCGCCCGGGCCGACCAGGCGGCGCGCCACGTCCGCGGGCACCGAGCCGCCGCCCAGGTGAACGCCGTCGGCGCCGACCGCGAGGGCCACGTCGAGGCGGTCGTTGACGAAGAGCAGCGCCCCGGTGCGCGCGGTCGCCTCGCGGAGCTGCTCGGCGAGCGCGAAGAGCGGCCCGCCCGGGAGATCCTTGTCGCGGAGCTGCACCGCGGGCAGGCCCGCATCGAGCGCGGCGGTGACCAGGGCGACGAGGTCGCGGCCCGCGGTCGCGTGCCGGTCGGTCACCAGGACGAGGCTCGGGACCCGGGGTCGCACGGGGTGCGGCGCCGCAGGCGTCCGCTCACCCCGCGTAGGCTTCCCGCGCGAGCGCGCGGCGTACCGACGCCGCGAGCTGCTCCGGCGCGACGGGCTTCTCGAGGCACTCCACCACCCCTTCCCCCCGAGCGCCGAGCATCTCCGCCACCAGCGGGTAGCCGGACACGACGATGACGGGCACGTCGGCGCGCTCGTGGCGCAGCGTGCGGTAGACGTCCACCCCGCTGGTCCGCGGCATCATCAGGTCGGTCACGACCAGATCGATCTCGTCGCGATGCTGCGCCCAGACTTGCAACGCCTCTTCCCCGCCCGGCGCCGCCAGCACGCGGTAGCCGCAGTCCTTCAGCACCGCGCAGCTGTACTCGCGCGTCCCCGGGTCGTCGTCGACCAGCATGAT
>WNGD01005238.1_pt1 | contig 12615 bp, 12 predicted proteins | sample 5400671 | NCBI WGS metagenome assembly WNGD01 (sample SAMN13153369, study PRJNA577476) | soil metagenome | isolation source: 40 cm soil or saprolite under grassland replicate 2 | place: USA:California | collected 2016-06-15
GGTCCGGTGCTCGAATAAAATGCGCCCGGGATTTGAATCGGATCATCATAACGCAGGTCCCACGCGAACCGGTTCATCCCTTCGTTGCCTGGAATCGTTTTCACGCGCTCGACGCGGTCCGGCCATTCAGGCGGTTGCTCGCCTTCTTTTTTTTCCTTGCTCGAAAGATGCCTCACGACTTTGCCTGACGAATCAAGAATATCGAGTGAGACTTCTTCTTTCGGCGCGGTCTTAAAATAGTAGTCGATCATGGCGCCAGGCGGCGGGTTATCACCTACCGGCTGTCGTTTGTCGAATTCCTCCGGATAATGCAAACGCAACGCGGTCTGCGGTTGATACAGAATTATGTCCGATGCCGATTGCGCATTCACTTGCCGAAGCGGCGTCAAATTGTCCAGCACCCAGAACGAGCGCCCATGCGTCGCTACCACCAGATCGTCATCTTTGACCACGAGATCGTGAATCGGCGTCACCGGCAGATTCAGTTGTAATGGCTGCCAGTGCGCACCGTCATCGAACGAGGCGAATACTCCGAGCTCCGTTCCAGCGTAGAGCAAACCTTTACGTTTGGGGTCTTCGCGAACAGCGTGAACATAGGCGCCATCGGGAATTCCATGCACGATCGGGCTCCAAGTTTTCCCGAGATCGCTCGTCTTGAAAATGTATGGCTTGAAGTCGTCGAGTTTATGTCGATCCACCGCCACATAAGCCGTGTTGCCGTCGTGTGGCGACGCTTCGATGAGATCGACAGTACTCCAGTCCGGCATTTTCGGTGTGGCGTTCGACCATTGCTGGCCGTCATCAGTCGTGACCTGGACGAGACCGTCGTCTGTGCCTGCCCAGATGGTTCCTTTTGTTACTGGCGATTCAGCCAGCGCAAATACCGTGTCGTAATACTCGACTGAAGTGATGTCGTTGGTTAGCGGACCGCCGCTTGGCTGTTGTTTCGATTTGTCGTTGCGCGTGAGATCACCGCTGATTTGTGTCCAGCTCTGTCCGTGATCGGTCGATTTGAAAACGCATTCGCCAGCGGTGTAGAGCACGTCCGGGTTGTGCGATGAAAGCATGAGCGGCGTCACCCATTGAAACCGGTGGGCGAGATCGGCAGCGCCGTGCCCGGAATTATCGAGCGGGACGGGACTAACGTCCTGCACTTGCTCTTTATTTTTGTCGTAGCGATTTATGAAGCCCTCGTTGTTTGAGTAGATGATGTGCCAATCGCGCGGATCGGGCACGACGAAGCCGCATTCTCCGCCGCCAGCCACAAACCAATCCTCGCGTCCGATCACGCCGGAATCGCTGCGGCTGGCGATACCGACATTCGAGTTGTCCTGTTGCGCACCATAGATGTGGTAAGGGAACGCGTTGTCCACAGCGACGTGGTAAAACTGCGCAGTCGGTTGGTTGTTTTGGGTCGTCCAATTTTTGCCGCCGTCAGTCGAGATACTCGCGCCACCATCACTCACATTCGCGATACGATTTGGATTTGTCGGATCAATCCAGAGTCCGTGATGATCCCCGTGACGCGCGGGCATGAGATTGAATGTTTTTCCACCATCGACCGACTTAAAGAGCCCGGTGTTTACCAGGTAAACTGTATCTGCGGATTTTGGGTCAGCATAAACTTTGCTGAAATACCAAGCGCGCTGACGAAAGCGGCCATCATCGTTGACTCGGGTCCAATGCTGCCCGGCATCGTCAGACCGGTACAGACCGCCGTCCTTCGCCTCGATGATGGCATACACGCGATTGGAATCCGCTCCGGAAACGGCGATGCCGATTTTGCCGAGGATCCCCGTAGGAAGGCCGTTGCCCTCGAGGCGTTTCCACGTAACGCCGTTATCTTCTGACCGATAAAGGCCGCTGCCCGGGCCACCACTGGAGAAAAACCATGGCTGTCGTCGCGCCTGCCAGAGTGATGCGAAGACGATGTTCGGATTATGCGGATCGAAAACAATGTCGATGCCGCCAGTGTTTTCATCTTTCGAGAGAACTTTCGTCCAGGTCTTGCCGCCGTCCGTCGTGCGAAAGATTCCACGCTCCTGATTTGGCCCAAAGGCGTGACCTAACGCCGCCACGAGCACTACGTTCTCATTTCTTGGATCGACAATGAGCGCGCCGATCTGCCGAGTGTCTTTCAATCCGACGTTCTCCCAGCTTTTGCCTCCGTCGATTGATCTAAAGACTCCAGTCCCGTACGTTGTATTACCGCGGATGGCTGCTTCGCCCGTACCGGCGTAAATCACATTGTGATCGGATGGGGCGACCGCGATCGCGCCAATCGAAGAAATCGGTTGTTTGTCGAAGAGGGGAATCCAGTTAGCACCGCCATCTGTCGTCTTCCAGACTCCACCCGCGACCGCTCCGAAGTAGTACGTATCCGGCTCGCCGACGACACCTTCGATTGCGAGCGCGCGACCGCCGCGAAACGGACCAATCTGTCTCCAACGCATCCCATTGAACAGCTTTTCATCGATTGCTCCGGGCGGTGCTGGGGTCGGGGATGGAGCGGTTCGAAGAGAAGCCGGAAAAAGGAAAACAGAAACAGCGAACGCGATTCGAACCAGGTTAACAGAACGGCAATTCGGCGTAATCATCCGCCTAAAGTGAAAAGCTTGCGACTTGGTTCAACTGGAATTGCGCTAACCCGCGGCGAACCGCCAAACTACTCTTGTTAGGGGCGCGAGATCCGACGGGAGAATTTTAGTCGTAGCCTAGCGCTGTCCTCAAGCGTGTTTCGAAGTGGTGTGTTAGGCGTTAATCGCAGCCATCTCGGGCGCGTGCGCTGCAGGCGCCGATCCAGTAGTTGAGCCGCCGCTGAAGTGCCTTGCAGCGTAATACGAGCCAATCACCAACACTGCTGCGATAAGCTGGGCGACGAGCGTTTCAACTGTTGGGAACACCGCAAACCACAGGCCCATCCAAGGTGGCAAATAATCTTTCAGGGAATCGATTGGAGTAGTGGAAATCCAATGTGCCAGCTGCATTTCCTGCGCTTGCTCGCCTACCATAACCAGCAACACGACTCCGAGAAGAATGCCGGTAACGATTAACATTTTGCGGTACGGCAGGCGCTGTTGGAGAACAAAGGTCAGCACGGCCACCATTGCCGTAAGCATCATCCCCAGCAGTGCTCCTTTGAGCACCACTCCGCCGCCCAGTCTCAAATGATAGCTCTGCAGAAACAGGACGACTTCGAATCCTTCCCGATAGAGAGAAGTGAATCCGAGAAGGACCAATCCAAACCAGAGGCGCCGCTGCGAGATCTCGGAGCCGCGCGCATTTTCGAGTAACGCTTTGCGGCGGCGATTATGCGCGCGAATCCATCCGCCCCAATAAACCTTGTGGAAGAACCAGTTCATAATCACCAGCAGAACAATGATCGCGAGGAGGCCGGTGGCAGCCTGCAGATCGAGTGCGGAGACATTGTCGCTGAGCGAGCCGACGATGCGCACTGCTATCACCCACGTAATCAAGCTGGCGATAAAGGCCAGGCCCGCACCAAGCGCGACCGGTTGGCGATGCACGCGTTTGGCACCAATCATACTGGCAGTGATGGCCGCCAACACAAGAATGCATTCCAATCCCTCTCGAAAAACGAGAATGCCGATGTCGAGGAATGCGACGGTGGGACTTGTGTTGGGGCGCATCGGATCAGGCGCGCCGTGTGCCGTGACTCCCTGCCAAAGCAGCATCGCGACCACAAAAAACGCCGCTGCGATAACGCCGATGCGCAGAGCAGGCTTCATTTGCGCTCAAGTTTATCACAGGGACAAGGGGACTGCTGCCGATTGATTGCTTTTTTTTAGCGGCTGCTTGCGCGTGTCTTCCGAGAAACTAACCCTGCGCAGGCGGTGACACACTTCGCCTCCGTCGCTTTTTGCTTATCTAACATGCCGGTTTATTTATGACGCGCTGGTGGACACATTTCTTCATCATTGCGCCGACTCGAATTGGTGGACTGAGACTATTGCCTTCAGCGCAGTGCACGGCCGCGCACCCGACGCTTGAGCAAACGCAGACGCACGAGCCGGGTGGTTGTGATTTTGCGTCAATCGAGTAACTTTCGGCGGTGCAACGTTTCCGCGGGTTCACTCTAGTCGAGATTGCGCTGTCCATTTTCATCCTGATGCTATTGCTGATGCTGGCGGTACCCAGCTTGACCGGCGTGGTCGCAAGCAGGCGACTGAAGCAATCCCTGGATGGATTCAACGATCTTGTGCGTCAGGCACACGAGCGAAGTGTGACTGAGCGTCGCCCTTACATTATTTTTTGGGGCAAAAACAGCGTGCTGGTGCGTCCGGAAAGTTTTGCAGAAGACGAGGAAGCCAAACCGGCGGCGGTATTTCGTCTGAGCAGGGGAACGTTGCTGAAACTCTCCTTGCCAGCAGCATTGGCGGCAAACCATCCGCCGGAATGGATATTCTGGCCATCGGGGAATTGTGAACCCGCGATTGTTCAGTTCAAAGGTCCCGCTGGCTTGTGGACGGCGAATTACTCCCCACTGACGGCGCAGCCCGAGGTTACGCAGTATGCAGCAAGGTAAGGCCAGCGATCAGAAGTCAGAGCGCAGAGGTCAGCTGGCGTTTGCGCTTTATGAGGTCCTGCTCGGCGTGGCGATTTTTGCAATCGGCGTCGTCGCGCTGGGGCGCGCGGTAGAGAATTGTCTCAATGCGAGCACGATCAGTGCTGAAGAAAGCGCCGTGCGACAGATTTTGTCCGATCGCATGGCGGAAATTCAAGCTGCGAGGGTTGTGCCTGACGCTGAAAAGGAATTCAAGATCAAGAGCAGTTACGGCATGGTAAGATTAATCCAGAAAAGCGCTCCCGCGCCTTTGACCGAACCGGATAACACGCTCATAAGCGGGATCAACTTTGTGACGTTGACTGCTTACTGGCAGCATGCCGGCGTCCCGCAATCGAAACAGATTCAGTTTTATGTTTATCGGTCCGGATAGAAGGAGACTGAATATTCGAAATTCGGTTGGCTTCACATTGATCGAGATCATGCTGGCAGTGGCGATTCTCGGGATGATGTCGGTGGCGATTTTCCGCTTCGTGCAATCGAACATGATTGCGCTGCAGTTCTCATCGGATACGTCCGCTGCGGATGCGCAATATGACGGGTTCCGTGATTTGCTCACCGCTGAATGGCAAAGCCTGAGTCCTTTGCGTGCCAACATGATTGGAGAGCCATTCAAGTTAGGCGATCGCGAGCGCGATGAGATTAAGTGGAGGAGCACCGCAGGCCCCGGGCTGCTCACGCGCTATGCGCCGGGCGAGTTTACCGTTGTGCTACGCTTGCAGCCGGACAACGAAAAAGGCGGCCGACTGGATCTTGGTTTTTCGCGAAAAGCGCAAGAGGATTCTGTCACCGGAGAGGCACACGAGACTTGGGTGCCATTGATCAAAAATGTGACCAGTCTCCAAATCAGTTATTTCGAACCCAATGCCAACGCCTGGTTGCCTCGATCGCCGGGAGGACGGTTACCATCGCTCATTAAAATTGCCGTGGGACGCAGCGATTCTGCCGTGCCATGGGAAACAATTATTCCACTGCGACGAACACCTTATTGACGATCGATCTCATGAAGGCACCTTTTGCAACCTCGAAATCAGATGCGGGAGCTGCGCTGCTCTTAGCGCTTTGGGCCCTATTTTTGCTCAGCGCCATGGTGATCGCGTGGGCGATCAACATCAATTCGCGACTCACCGTTTCTGGCTATGCAAACCGCATTATAGAGGCCGAAGCGATGGCGTCTTCAGGTGCGGATATTGCACTGAACCCTACGATCAAGCCCGACTCCCCGAACTTACATATGAAATTTGGCGGAGGAGAAAAATTTGACGTCCAGATGACTGGTGAGTGCGGCCGTTTAAACTTGAATTTCCTTAGCCAGGGAGAGGATCCGAGGAAGCTAGCGATTCTGCGCCAATATCTTTCGCTCAAAGGCATCGAGCTAAACGATCTCGACGTAATGATGGATTCCTTGCTCGATTGGGTGTCGCCAAACAGAGGACTTCATCATTTGAACGCACCGGAGGAGAGCGATGATTATCATCCACCGCACGCACCGCTAACCTCTATGGATGAGCTTAAAAAAGTCTTTGGGTGGGCTGAGTTTACTTCCAAGCCAGGCTGGGACAAAGATTTCACCGTTGTAGGCAACTGCGGTCCCATTGATCTCGCCTGGGCATCGCGCGACGTGTTGCGCGCCTTGCCAGGCATAGGAGAAGATTCGGTTGATCGTTTTCTTCAGCTAAGGCAGGGGCCCGACGGAATCGATGGAACGGCTGATGATTTCCAATTCATCGCAACTGTTGGAGGACAGGTTCCGTCCGAAGTCTGGGCTGCATTAGGCTTGAATTCACAGCAATTTCCTCAGATTCAGGCGTTGGTTCAATTTAGAGGCCCGGTCATGCGCATCGTGAGCATAGGAAAATCAGGTGACGTTACGCGCTCTGTGGAGATGGTAGTGCTAAAGCAAACCTTGTCAGGTGGGGCAGCAGCTGGAGTAACAACTGCCATCGTCGCTGGTCGGCCTCAAGTATTCAGCTGGAAGGAGCTTTGATATCGAGCCCGGAACTCCATCCATTTTCATAATTCCAACTGCACATGGCTGGAATTTTCTCCGGTCGGCCGAGCAAAACGGCTCGTGGAACGTACGCAAGCTGCAAACATTGGAAGAAGCAGTGTCGCTACTTGCTGCGACTGACGACTTCGTGCTTGGCTTGCCTGTTTCAGTAGTGCTTGCCCAGCGATTTCGTCTGCCGAGCGTCGATCCGGCGGAGTTTCCGGAAATGCTTCGCATCCAAATCGAGAAGCTGCTGCCGTTCTCAGCCGATGAGGTAACAACCGATTTTGAGCTGATCGAGCAAAACGAGAGCGAGAGTGTGGTTTCAGCCGTTGCAATTAGAAACGAACAGCTTGCTGAGATGGCTTCACCCCTATTGGAGCGCGGCTACATCCCGCGACAAATTACAGTGTATGCCGCACAGCGCGCGAGCACCCATGCCCCCAGTGGCAGTGCTGTTCTTATTTATCCAGAAGGTGAGACGCTCGTTTACGCCGTGACAGAGAACGGCAAATTGAGCCTTGCCCGGGTGTTTGAAGGCGCCAATGGCGACCAGCTTCAAATTGAATTGCCGCAACTGCGATTGAGTGCCGAGCTACAGGGGATAGATGCCTCTTCACCAAGTGTGTTGTTGGACGAAACCTGTTATGAAATGCGCGACACGGTGCAGGGAATTTTGTCCAGCCCCACCGAGATAGTTGGTATCGAGTTGCCACCCGCGCCGGTCAAACTGAACCTTCTGCCAGAAAGCTGGCGACGGCGCCGCCTGCAGTTAGTCAGACAAGCAGAGTGGCGAAGACGACTCCTTTGGATAGGTGGCGCTTATGGCGCGCTTCTCCTACTATTGCTCGCGTATCTCGGCCTGTTACGGTTTAAGATAGTGCGGTTTGACAGCCGTATAGCCCACGATGCCCCTGGAACTGAGTTCGTGCGCGCCACGGAGGCAAACTGGAAAGCGCTGGCACCCGCGATTGACGCGCATTATTATCCGGTCGAAATCCTGCTGCATCTTTTTGAAAGTCTGCCGTCATCCGATGTGCGCATCACAGCGTACAACCAGTCGGCGCGGCAGATTTCCGTGGACGGCGAAGCGAACACTGCTGCTCTGGCTTACCAATTCGTTGAGAAGGTGAAGAAGAATCCGGACTTACGAACCTTTCAATTTGACATGGCTGCACCCCGGATTTTGGGCAACGACCATGCGCAGTTTCGATTGGAGGGAAAAGCAAAATGATGCCGGCGTGGTACAACCGAATGAATCCACGGGAGCGTGTGCTCTCGTGGGTCGTTGCCGGAACGGTCTTCGTGCTGCTCAATCTGTGGATTTTGAATTGGATCCTGGATGCACTCGGTGTCGCGCACAAGGAAGTGGCGGCACGTCGAGCCAAGTTGGCTGAGCAAGCTCTTTATGTGAAAGAACGGGATCTCTGGACCAAACGCGAGGAATGGATCCGCAAGCATCAACCTGTCCTCAACAATCCTGCAGAAGCCTCCGCCCTCCTTGATCAATTGAAGCAGGCGGCTGGCAAATACAACGTCCTCGTCGAGAATCCTGCAATTGGGACCGGAGAAACCACTCCCTATCATCAGACGGTGTTTGCTTCCATTGAAACTAAAAGCCCCTGGCCACCGTTGGTGCATTTCCTTTATGATGTTCAACGGCCGGATGCTTTCGTTACGTTCGAAAATGTTAATCTGACCGTTGATGGCAGCGATCCTACAATGATGCGTGGCAAATTTAAGATCGCACGGTGGTTTGCGCCGGCGCAAAAAACCAAGTAATAATAGCAAGTAGACTATGAAATATTTCGTTCCACTAACGTTGATTCTCGCTGTTCTCGGAGTGATCGACAGTCAGGCCGAGGAAGTTTTGCCGCCACAGTTCAATTTCGATCGCTATTCAAAGATGGTGGACAAGTCGCCATTCGCGATCGCCACGGCCGTCGCAGCACCTGCGGCTACGCCTGATTTTGCAAAGGACCTTTACATCGCGAACGCCGCGCGATCGCCCGACGGCGATATGGTGACGCTCGCGTCGACATCCGACCACAATTTCAAGAAATATCTTACGACCAAAGAGCCGATGGACGGCTACAGCATTGCCAATATCGAATGGTCGGACAAAGTCGGTGAAACCAAGGTGACAATTGGGAAGGACGGAAATTTTGCGACTATCACGTTTAATCAGGCGCTCTTATCGCAGACCGCGCCGAATGCAGGCCCTGCTTCCAGAGGAGTAACGCCGCCGATGCCTTCGCTCCCGGTTCCTAACGCTGGTGGCGTTCCTAACCCAGCCTTATCGAAACTACCTCCCAGTGTGCCGGCGGAACTACAACAGTTGATTCCCAAAGACGCCGGTCGGCCTCATTCGCGTGGCTTGATTCAGCGAAACCCGCGAAGCTCATCGGGTTCCCAACCATCAGGCGCCGCGACGAAGGGGTCTTCCCGGGGGGCGCCCGCGCAGAATTAGAGTTCCAGAGCCTGCCGCACCGGGGCTAACCGCCACCCCAATCGTCGTCTCCCGTATCGGCTTGCCGATCTGGCCCTGCCGAAAACAAATCGTAACCGCCTGGGTTTTTCAGACCAGGATTTTTGTAAATATAGCCATTGCCCCAGGGATCTGTTGGCAACTCCCTGAACAACTGATACCAGCGAGCAGGTCGCGGGTCATTCGATGGCTGCGTTACCAGCGCCTGCAAACCCTGTTCCGTTGTTGGATAAAAACCGTTCATACTCTCGTAAAGTTGCAGTTGTGTCTTGATCGCCTGGAGGTCGGCTTGAACGCGCATGCTCTTGGCGATGGCAGTCGTATTGCCGAGTTTTGAAATCGCTACTCCCAGTATGATTACGATGATGCTCACAACGAGCATGATCTCCAGTAGCGTGAACCCCTGATGTTTCCTTTTCGTTTTCATCTCAATCAAATGTGGACCCTCTCTCCTTGTGCGCGATTAAAGTACGCAAGTCTTCAAGAATTGCTAGTGACTGGCGCGCAGAAGATAATCCGATTTATCCCAAATGTACTTTAATTGAACCTGCGTCGCGCGGATGGCGGAAGATCCGCTCCCAACCCCGTTGGCGACGACCAGATCGTTCGAGCCCACTTTCAAGATCGTGGCCGGCACAATTTTCTGCGCGCGCAGCCACCCGGTATAATGGAAATGCATTTGAGGCGTAAGCGGCTCCACTTCGCCGCGGTAACCTGGATCAGCCAGGTCCGGCAACGTCAGAGAAACCGGCCCGATATCCTGGCCGTTAAGGTAAATTTCCGGTGGAGCATCGATGGCTGGATTGGCGATCTCGAAAGTCAGCAGCGCCGTTAGCGGTTGCGTTTCAATTGGAAATTGAAACACTGCGCTTTCCTGAGTTTCTCCATCAACGCGGATTGGGTCAGCGGACAGAGTCGCAGTGACGGTTCCAAAGTTCTCAACATCCTCTGGAGATGCGTGGAGGCTGGGCACGGATGAGAACGGCTCGGGAATCACGTCACGATGTTCGGCGTTCACTGGATGCACTACTTCGCTGGTAGTCATCCAATCGAGATAAGCTCCGCGGATCGTCTTTCCATCGCCAGGCACCTCGATGTCGATAGCAGACGCGCCGGTCATCGGGATGATAACGGAATCTGAACTCGGCAGATTCATTCCCACACCGAGAGTGCCTGAGCGCAAGATGTGTGTGCCAGATTCATCCCACGCGATCAATTCAGGCTGCTGATTGGCTTTGTCGTCGAAGAACAACCGGAAAAAGAGAACTTGATAATCGGGGCCTGGTTGTGTTACGCGAATGCGAAAGATGCTCTTCGCCGTGCTACCGCTTTCCGTCGCCTGGCCGGGCAAAAGAGTGAGCGCTTCCACCCAAGCAGGTGTGTTTTGAGTTTTGGAATTGCGAGACGCATTTTGGCGTAGATCAAGCCAGGCACTTTCTGGCAAGGGCTGGGCAGTTATTTCGGCTGGAGAGGGCAGGGCGTCGCTCAAGGCTTCCTGCGCGTATACGCGGCAGACCGCAGCGAAGAAGATCGCAAAAGCAGCGCGAACTAACATTCGGCTGGCGAGATTATTCGCGCACAACCTGCTTTGCAAGTTTCATTTTCAATGCGGTCTGAATTGAAGACTGTGTGTCATCTCAAACACAGCCGATAAAATACTGAAGACAACGAGACCAACCAGCAGGGCAATGACCACGATGATGACCGGAGGAATCAATTGCGAGATCACGCCAACGCTCCGGTCAAGTTCGCGCTCATAAACGTCGGCGATGGCTTGCATCGTTTCGGCGAAATGTCCGGTCTGTTCTCCTACCGACATCATATCGGTAAACAAATCTGGAAACAGCTTTTGCTCTTGCAAAGCCGCAGAGAGTGTCGCGCCGTCAATCACTGCCTTGCGCACCTCCCGAAGCTTAAGTTCGAGGAAACGGTTGCCGGCAATTTCAGTTACCAGATCCAGTGCGCGAAGCAGGGGAATTCCATTTTCCATTAGAGTTCCCAGTGTGCGCGAGAACTGCGCGTAATAGCGGTGGCGGATAACTCCGCCATATCCAGGGATCAGCAGGCGGAAGCGATCCCACCCGATGCGACCTTCCTCACTGCGAACAAGCGCGCGGAAACCAATGATTAAACCGACCACTGCCAGCACGCCGACCCACCAATACCCCGTGATCGCATGATGAACCTGCAGCAGAATCCGCGTAGGCAACGGAAGCGCACCCCCAGTTTGCGCCATGAAACCCGTCAACTGCGGCACCATGAACGTGATAAAAATTGTGACGAGAATGGCGCCAGCCAGCGCCAGAAAAGCCGGATAAATCAAGGCCTGTTGCACGCGATCCCGCAATTCTTTCGCCTGCATCAAATGCTTGACCAGCCGAAGCAGAATTTGCGGCAGCGCACCGCTGGCCTCGCCCGCAGCCACCAAATTTACATACAGCGGCGGAAAAATTCGCGGCATCTCACTCAAGGCTTGCGAAAAACTGCGACCATCGATCAATGCCTGGTGTAACGAATGCGTCATTTGCTGGACGCGCGGCTGCTTCAGTCGCTTTTCTAGAATCGACAACGCTTCGTCGAGCGTCATCCCCGCTTGCAGCAAATGGGCCAGTTGCTCGGTGAAAATGAGCAACTGGCTGTGCGGAATTTTTAGATTGCGGGCGGGAGCTTCAGGTTGCGCGGCACCCGTCGCTACGACCTTCGGTTCAGCGCCGAGCATTTCGATCCGGACGGGGATGCATTGTTGCGATTCAATTTGCCGGATCGCAATTGCTCGATCTGCGCAATCGAGCACACCTTCAACCAGGCCCCCCTGGGAATTGCGGGCACGATAAGCAAACTGTGGCATCGGCGTGGAAAAATATCCGGAAACCTCAAATCGCAAACTGGAATCTGACTTCGCCAAGTTGAATGCGGGGATGTAATGCTTTCACGAATTACCCGCTTCGCCGTGCTACGCGCCTCAATCACGGCATCGTGTGAACGGCTGAAAAACCTTGCGTAACCGATTGCATTACTGATTGCATCCGGCTCGCTGTACCTTTCGAATCGATTGGTTTTGACTGTGTTGTAGGCCGGAGCGCGAAGGGTAACCGAGACAGGCCGCGTCAAACAAAGCAAAAATAGCAAGCGCCGCTTCATCCGAAATGCCGACGATCTTGTTCGTTGCCTGACGATAGAATTTGAAATTGAGTCTCATCGGCCGCGGCGGGGCGCAACTGCCATGCCGCGTACACGAAGCCGGCGGTCTGGAGCACGACGCTCAACAGCACGAACGGGTAGTTGCGGAATAGCTCCCCGAACGGCAGATTCTTGAGGTTGTCGGTCGCGTAGGTCGGGATCGTCAGGATGGCGTGCAGGTTGATGAATGACCCGATCGCCAAGAGCACCAGTGCGACCGCCCAGCGCCGGTTGTCGACGGCCAGGATCGGCAGGAACGCGAACACCGGGAAGAGGTAGCGCTCGTGAACCCTCGTTGGAAGGATGAAGAAGGCGGCCGACAGGAAGAGCGCCAGGAGCACGATCGAGCGGCGGTCGTCGCGCCAGAAGCCG
>WNGD01005791.1_pt1 | contig 12615 bp, 10 predicted proteins | sample 5400671 | NCBI WGS metagenome assembly WNGD01 (sample SAMN13153369, study PRJNA577476) | soil metagenome | isolation source: 40 cm soil or saprolite under grassland replicate 2 | place: USA:California | collected 2016-06-15
GCGTGATAATCCCTCTGTCACTGAGCGTCATGGTATCCACAGCCTGCTCCGGGGGAGCCATTACGAGGAATGACGCGCCGAGCACGGCCAAGGCGGATCGGGTTGCGCGACTGATCTCTAAGGGCATGCGGTGTCCCGTTGTGAGCTCCTGTGAACTTCGCATATCGTTTCCGCCCGGTCGAGCGAAGCAAGTGCGAACGTGTGGCGTGCACTCCATAGCGGGCTAGGTTCCGTGTCGCCTCGCTGCAGCACTACGGCCCGCAGTCTTGCGCCACAACCCCAGCGAAGAGCACCAGTTACATCTTGAACTGCCCTCGCACAGCTTATGCTGTTGCGCCGAGGACACGATTTCACCACCCGCGCGACTCGGATAACCGGCACATGTTCCTGAGCGCTCGATGGTTGCTCACCGCGGCGGCCAGCACGGCTGTCGCCGCCTGCCTCGAGAACGACCGCGATAGGCCCTATCCGTCCGGCCCAATCGCGCCGAGCGCCGCGGCGCCCCCGGGGGCCTTCATTCTTGCAGGCGCGGGGAACATCGCTCGCTGCACCAGCGGCGACGACGAAGCCACGGCCGCACTGCTCGACAGCATCCCGGGGACGGTGTTCACCGTCGGCGACAACACCTATCCCGGTGGCACCCTCGCCGCTTACCAGACTTGCTACGGACCCAGTTGGGGGCGTCACCTCTCCCGAACCCGGCCCGCGCTCGGGAACCACGACTACGACTCCAGCACCAGCGCGGCCGGTTCCTTCAACTACTTCGGGGCCGCGGCCGGCGACCCCGGCAAGGGTTACTACAGCTACGACCTCGGCGCCTGGCACGTCATCGTCAGCGCCTACGTGCCCACCGCCGCTGGCTCCCCCCAGGAGCAGTGGCTCCAGGCGGATCTCGCGGCGCATCCGACTCAGTGCACGCTCGCCATGTGGCACCGGCCCCGGTTTTACTCGACTACCGCCAGCAGCTTCTGGCCCACCGACGCGGTCAAGCCGTTCTGGGACGACCTCTATGCCGCGGGAGCCGACCTGATCATCAACGCGCACATGCGCGACTATGAGCGCTTCGGCCCGCAAGCGCCGAGTGGCGCGGCGGACCCGACCAACGGGATGCGGGAGATCATCGTGGGCACGGGGGGCGACGGGCTGGATGCGCCCAACACTCTGCGCATCCCCAACAGCGAGGTCAACCTCAGCGGGGTGTACGGCGTGCTGCAACTCACGCTGTTCGCCGGTTCGTATGCGTGGCAGTTCATTCCGGTGGCCGGCCAGACCGCCGGCGACTCCGGCAGCGCCCCGTGCCATCATGCATCACCCAACGGACCGCCGGTCGCTCGTCCCGGCGGGCCCTATGCGGGGGCGGCCGGGGACACCATCCGCTTTGACGGCGGCGGGTCGTCCGACCCGGACGGCGACGCCATCGCTTACGTCTGGAACTTCGGGGACGGCTCGACCGGCACCGGCGCCACGCCTGCGCACGTGTACGCCGCAGCAGCGACCTTCACTGTGACTCTAGTGGTGACCGACAGCAAGGGGGCGCAGAGCCCGCCGGCGACCACCACGGCCACGATCGCAGCGCCGCCTCAGCCGCCTGCATCGCCGGATTCGGTGCTGCTGGTTGCGGCCGGTAACATCGCCAGGTGCGGCGGCACTCGCGCCGAGCTCACCGCGCAGATCCTGGATACCATCCCCGGAACGGTGTTGACGTTGGGCGACGCCGTGTTCCCGGATGCCAGCTACTACGTCAACTGCTACGACCCGTCCTGGGGCCGGCACAAGGCACGGACGTACAACACACTCGGGAATCACGACACCTACAACGGTCATATCGAGGCCGTGTGGGATTACTGGGGTGATCGCGCCGGGCCGCGCGACCTGGGCTACTACAGCTTCGACATCGGCGCCTGGCACATCGTCGTGCTCAACTCGAACCTCACATACGGGGCGGCCAACGCCGCCGCCGCGTCAGCCCAAGACGTCTGGCTCGAGAACGACCTCGCTGCGAACACGAAGCGGTGTACCCTCGCGGCCTTCCACCAGCCGCTGTTTTTCTCATCCGAAGACGTTGGCTGGACCGAAGAAGACCAAGTGAAGCGGTTGTGGAACCGCCTCTACGCGGCGGACGCGGATCTCGTGCTGAATGGCCAGCAACACCAGTACGAGCGCTTGACGCCCATGACGCCGGCTGGCGTGGTCGACACGGTTCGTGGCCTCCGATCGATCGACGTCGGCACGGGCGGCGAGAGCACCGCTCTGCCCGTCGCCATTCACCCCAACAGCGAGGTGATTTCCGACGCGTTCGGTGTGTTAAAGCTCACGCTTTACGCCGACCGCTACAGCTGGGAGTTCGTGCCGATGCAGGGCGAGACGTTCACCGATCGGGGAACGGGGAGATGCCACTGAGCTGGTGTCGCTGAGTCAAGAAAGCCCAAAGCGCTCCATGCGCGTGTAGAGCTTGCCCCGACTCAGCCCATGGCGGTCGCTTGTGGGCTGGGAGAAACACCCTGCGCGGCGCGAGTTTTTATTTCACGCTACCGTCCAAAGTTCAGGCGCCGTCCAAGACGGGTTGAGCGGGGGAATCAGGTGAGTCAAATGCGCCCAGGAGGACTCGAACCCCCAGCCTCTTGATCCGTAGTCAAGCGCTCTATCCAGTTGAGCTATGGGCGCCCCTAAATCCCTGCCGGGATGGAGTCGAAAGACGGCGAGGTACAAGTAGACGCCAAGTTGCCGAGACGCTCAGTGGATCCGAGGATTCGAGGGCGCAGGTCTCTCCGAGGCACCTCTTCAACCTCGTCCCCGACATCCACTCGGCGTCCCGGCATCTCGGCGTCTTCCTGTTCACTCAACGTCTTTCCGTCTCCATCCCAGCTGGGACGTAGGGAGGTGGGCGGTACTAGACTCGAACTAGTGACCTCCACGATGTCAACGTGGCGCTCTAACCAACTGAGCTAACCGCCCGAAACAATTGCGGATTGCGGATTGGCGATTGCGGATTGAAGGAGTCAGGCAAGCCTCAATCCGCAATCCGCAATCCGCAATCCGCAATGGAAGTAGCGGGGGTGGGATTTGAACCCACGACCTCCGGGTTATGAGCCCGGCGAGCTACCAGACTGCTCCACCCCGCGTCGCTGTGCCAGAGCGGGAAACGGGACTCGAACCCGCGACCCCAACCTTGGCAAGGTTGTGCTCTACCAACTGAGCTATTCCCGCGTGACGGCCCAAATCTAACCTGCCCCCTCACCCCTGCATACCGCGGTGCGTCTGTGCGTCTGACGCTGCCCCCTGCGCCCCAGTCTGACAGTGGAGGCGAGGGGGATCGAACCCCTGACCTCGTGAATGCCATTCACGCGCTCTCCCAACTGAGCTACGCCCCCGTTATATTGGGCCCCCGCAAAGCGTTCCGGCGGGAACACGGCATCTTACCGGGGCGTTGTTGTGATGTCAAGCGTTTTCACGCTTTTGCGTGAACTTTTTCGCCCCCTCGCGGTATCAGCGGGTGGACCCCGAGATCATAGACATGGCCAAGCACACTCGACGGAAGAAGCCGACCTCCCCCGCCCGGGCCAAGCCCCGCGTGGCCGGCCGCCCTGTGGCGCCGGTCGCGACGGCGCATGCCGCTCCGGCGGCCAAGGCGAAGCCCGCCAAGAAACGCGGGCGGCGCCGCGGTCTGCTCTCCGGGTTGGGCCACCACGAGCACGAGCGCGACATCCTTGACCAGTACCTGCACGAGGTGTCCAAGACGCCGCTCCTCACGCAGAAGGAGGAGATCGCGCTGGCTCGCAAGGTGCGTGCCGGGGACCAGGAGTCGATGCAGGAGCTCGTGAAGCGCAACCTCCGCTTCGTGATCTCGGTCGCCAAGAAGTATCAGAACCGGGGCCTGCCGCTCACCGACCTGATCGGCGAGGGCAACGTCGGGTTGCTCACGGCGGCGCGGAAGTTCGACCCCGACCAGGGCGTGAAGTTCATCTCCTACGCCGTGTGGTGGATCCGGCAGGCGATTCTCGCCGCGCTGGCGCGCCAGGGACGTACGGTGCGCGTGCCGCTCAACCGCACGGCGGACTTGTCGCGCATCGTCCGTACCGCGGAATACCTGCGCCAGACGTTGCGCCGCGAGCCCACGCCCGAGGAAATCGCAGACGCCACCAAGCTGTCGCTCGAGGTGGTGCAGTCGCTCGCCGCCCTGAACACGGGCGACGTGCGGCTCGACGCGCCGCTCGATCCCGACGGCGACCGGTCGCTGATCGAGCGCTTCATCGCCGAGGATCTCCCCGACACGGAAGACCAGGCGATGGACCGGTTCCTGTCGGACGAGATCGAATCGGCCCTGAACACGCTGCAACGGCGCGACGCGAAGGTGCTGCGCCTGTACTTCGGGCTGGACGGCGGTCGCGAGCACACGCTCGAGGAGATCGGCGGGATGCTCGGCGTCACGCGCGAGCGCGTGCGGCAGCTGCGCGATCGCGCGCTCAAGCGGCTGCGGGATGGCGATGTCGGGAAGGCTCTAGCCAGCTTCGCGGCGTAACCGACGCTAGGTTGTAGGACGTTACGTTGTAAGAGATGGCCGGCGGATGTCCCGTCGGCCGTTTCGTTTGTGTCGTGCAACATAGCGTCGTACAACGTGGCGTCGTAGTTTATCGCGGTGATCGCCCAACTCGGCCGAAGGACCGTCGACGCCGTCAAGGCCGTCGGCCGCTTCGGCCATTTCGTGTCCGACCTGGGCCGCGCCCTCCCGGACGTCGCGACGTGGGGCGGGTTGACCGTCGTCCAGATGCGACGTGTGGGCGTGGACTCGCTCCCGGTCGCCCTCTTCATCGCGGCGTTCACCGGTGTGGTGCTCGCCCTGCAGGCATCCTACACCTTCACCGGCACCGTGCCGCTGTACTTCGTCGGCACGCTCGTGGGCAAGACGATGATGCTCGAGCTCGGCCCCGTGCTCGCGGGGCTCGCGCTCGCCGGCCGGGTCGGCGCGAGCATGGCGGCGGAGCTCGGGACCATGAAGGTGACCGAGCAGGTGGACGCCCTCGAGACCCTCGCCTACGACCCGCAGAGCTTCCTCGTCGTCCCGCGCGTGCTCGCGGGCACCCTCATGTTCCCGGTGATCGTCGCCCTCGCGATCCTCGTCGGGATCGCGACCGGCTGGCTCGCGAGCCTCGTCCTGCTCGACCTCTCGACCCAGGAGTTCCTGAAGGGCCTGAAGCTGTTCTACCGGTTCAAGGACACCTGGTTCGGGCTGTTCAAGAGCGCCACGTTCGGCTGCACGATCACCCTGGTGGGGTGCATGATGGGGCTCGGGACCCGCGGCGGTGCGGAAGGCGTCGGCCGCAGCACGACCCAGGCGGTCGTGTACTCCGCCGTGCTGCTGCTGGTGCTCGACGCGTTCTGGGCGCTGGTGCTGCTGCGATGATCCAGTTCGCGGACCTCTACAAGGCCTTCGACGGCAAGCCGGTGCTCACGGGGGTCACGCTCGACGTGCAGGACGGCGAGACGATGGTGATCATCGGCTACTCGGGCACGGGGAAGAGCGTCGCGCTGAAGCACGTGGTCGGGCTGTTGCAGCCCGATGCCGGGGACGTCATTGTTGACGGCCGGCCGGTCGCCGCGCTCGACCGGGCGGGGCTGTACGGCCTGCGGCGCGACATCGGGTTCGTGTTCCAGTTTGCCGCCCTGTTCGACTCCATGAGCGTGGCCGACAACGTGGCGCTCGGGCTGCGGCGCCGCGGGTTGTCGGAAGACGAGATCGCGGAGCGCATCCGGGAGGCGCTGGCGCTGGTAGACCTGACGGGCGCGGAGACGCGCATGCCGGCGGAGCTGTCGGGCGGCATGCGGAAACGGGTGGGGATCGCGCGCGCCATCGCCCTGCGGCCGCGCTACCTCCTGTACGACGAGCCGACCACCGGCCTCGACCCGGTGACGTCGGCGGTGATGGACCAGCTGATGGTGCGCACCCGCGAGCACCTGGGGGTGACAGGGATCGTGGTGACGCACGACATGCGCAGCGCCTATACCGTGGGGGACCGGATCGCCATGCTGTACGAGGGTCGGATTCGCCAGGTCGGCCGCGTCGCGGAGATCCAGCAGACCGGCGATCCCGTGGTGCGGCAGTTCATCGAGGGACGCCCTGCATGAAGCGCGAGAACGAGTTCGCCGTCGGCGTCGTGGTCATCGCCGCGTTCGCCGTGGTGGTGACAGGCGCGCTGTGGCTCTCGGGCGCGCACCTGGGGAAGACCGAGGCGGTGTACACGGCGCGGTTCCGCACGGTAGGCGGCCTGGGAGCGGGTGATCCCGTGGTGCTGCGGGGCGTGCGGGTCGGCCGCGTCGAGGCGATCCGCCTCGCCCCGGGCAACTGGGTCGAGGCGGACTTGAAGATCTATGCCGGCGTTACGCCCCCGGCCACGCCCGCCGTGATCGCCGCGTCCGCGTCGCTGTTCGGCGAGTGGGCGGCGACGCTCATCTCGCGCGACCCGCCGCCGGCCGACCCGAACGTGCGCCAGGCGCTGGCGGAGGCGCAGGCGGCAGGCGGCGGCAAGTGGCCCGGCGCGACCCTGCCGGACATCGGCCAGCTCACGGCCCAGGCGAGCCGCATCGCCACCGACATCGCCACGGTCGCCAACCGCGTGCAGACCGCGTTCGACTCGGAGGCCGTGAACGAGCTGCGGCGCTCGATCAAGGACTTCGGCCAGATCGCCGATCGCCTCGCCCGAGTCACCAACGAGCAGGCGGATGTCATCGGCTCGGTGGGATCGAACCTGCGGCAAGGATCGGACGTGCTCGCCAAGGCAGCGACCAGCCTGCAAGGCACGCTGGGGCGCGTCGATTCCGCCACCAATCAGGGCCAGCTCGCCACCATCCTCAACAACTCGGCGGCGACGAGCGCGAACCTGCGCTCGGCGTCGCAGGACTTCCACGACCTGCTCGAGTCCGCCCACAAGAACCAGGAGAGCCTGGTGCGCACGCTCGTGGCCGCCGACAGCGTAATGTCCCGCATCGCCAACCGCACCGGTACGCTCGGCTTGCTCGTCTCGGACTCGACGCTGTACAAGGAGACGACCCTGACGATGATCCAGCTGCGACAGCTGCTATCCGACATCCAGGCGAACCCGCGCAAGTACTTCACGTTCAGCGTGTTCTAAGAGACATTGCGGATCTTCGTCACATGAAGCGCCGCCAGTCCCGGGCCACGCGTGAGACCAGCGCCGGCGGCGTCGTCTTCCGGCGGACGGCCGGCGGCCCGCCGCGGTTTCTGCTGATCCGGGACTCGTACGAGAACTGGGGCTTTCCCAAGGGCCACCTCGAGCGGGGCGAGCCGCCGGCCGAGGCGGCGCGCCGCGAGGTGGTCGAGGAGACCGGCCTCGACGCCTTGATCCTGCACGGCCCGATCCAGGTGATCGACTGGTACTTCCGGTTTGGCGGCAAGACGATACACAAGTACTGTCACTTCTTTCTGTTCGAGTCGCGCCGCGGCGACCCGGTGCCGCAGGCGGAAGAGGGGATCACCGACTGCGCCTGGTATCCGCTGGAGCAGGCGCGGCGAACGATCTCCTATGACAATGCGCGCGGCGTGCTGGAGCGGGCGGCCGAGATGGTGCAGGCGCTCGCGCCCGAGAGCGGCGGCGCGGGGTGACGGCCGTCGTCCTGGTGTACCATCCGCGCCGCGAGGCGCGGCGCGCGGTGAAGGCGGGGTACCCGCGCGACGCCGGCTCGGTGTGCCTGTGCCGCAGCCTTCAGGCGGTGGAGCGCCTGCTGTCCCAACGACTCGTGGACGCCGTGGTGATCGACGTGAAGGCCCCGTCCGTTCCGACGGCCGCCCTCGCGCTGCCGGCGCGGTTCCCCCGCATCCCCATGTACGTGCTCTCGGCGTTTCGCCCCGACGATGGCACGTTGCTCTCGGCGTGCCACGCGGCGGGCTTCGCCGGCATCCTGGTGGAGGGCGTGGATCACGCGATCGCGGGCGAGTGGATCGCGGCGCGGACGGCGCAGGTGGCGCGGCGTGCGGCGCTGGCCGACGCCCCGAAGCTGCTGCGCCTCACCGACCGGCTGCAGGTCGCCGCGTGGGATGAAGTGTTGCGACGCGTCGGCGTCCCGACGCAGACGGCTCACGTCGCCCAGGCGCTCCGCGTCACGCGCGAGCACCTGTCGCGCGAGTTCGCCGCAGGCGGGGCGCCGAACCTGAAGCGCGTGATCGACCTGGCGCGCACGGCGTGCGCGGCGGATTTACTCGGCAACCCGGGGTACAGCGTGCGCCAGGTGGTGCGGATCCTGGGCTATGCGTCCCCGAGCCACCTGGCCGGCGCGGCGCGCCGGGTCGCGGGGGCAACGCCGCAGGAGCTGCGGGAGGCTGGGGCGCGCGGGGTGCTGACGCGGTTCCTTAGAGGAAGGACGCGCTCGAGAACCTGAATGCGAAATGCGGAATTCGGAATGCGGAATGGCAGGCCGGGCGTCCCGCGCCGAGCGACCTCCCACTGGAATTCCGCATTCCCCATTTCGCATTCCGCATTCATGTGATATTTTTCACAATCTCCCAACGGTGCTCCCATGGCCACTGATTCCATCCTGCGACCCGGCGAGCTGAAAGAGATCCTCCTCAAGGAAATCCAGACCGCCGATCTGGCCGAAATCGACGTCCGCGAGGTCGGCACGGTGCTGGAGGTGAAGGACGGGATCGCCCGCATCTACGGCCTCACGTCCGCCATGGCGGGCGAGATGCTCGAGTTCACCTCCTCGGAGACCAGCGAGAAGGTGACCGGCCAGGCGCTCAACCTCGAAGAGGACAACATCGGCGCGGTCATCTTCGGCGACTATCTGGTGCTGCGCGAGGGGGACGAGGTGCGGCGCACGGGCCGCGTGCTCGACGTGCCGGTGGGCCCGGCGCTGGTGGGGCGGGTGGTGGACGCGTTGGGCCGTCCGGTGGACGGGCTGGGCCCGGTGCACACCACCCATACCCGCAAGGTCGACATCGTGGCGCCGGGCATCATCAAGCGCCAGCCGGTGAAAGAGCCGCTGCAGACGGGCATCAAGGCGATCGATTCGATGATCCCGATCGGGCGGGGGCAGCGCGAGCTGATCATCGGCGATCGTGGCACCGGCAAGACGGCCATCGCGATCGACACGATCATCAACCAGAAGGGCGAAGGGGTGATCTGCGTCTACGTGGCGATCGGCCAGAAGAGCTCGACCGTCGCCGCCGTGGTGGAGCGGTTGAAGGAGCACGGCGCCATGGAGTACAGCATCGTGGTCGTGGCGTCGGCCGCCGAGCCGGCGCCGATGCAATACATCGCCCCGTTCGCGGGCTGCGCCATGGCCGAGTACTTCATGTACGACGAGAAGAAGGCCACGCTCTGCGTGTACGACGACCTGTCGAAGCAGGCCGCCGCCTACCGGCAGCTCTCGCTCGTGCTGCGGCGCCCGCCGGGCCGCGAGGCGTACCCGGGCGACGTGTTCTACCTGCACAGCCGGCTGCTCGAGCGGGCGGCGAAGCTGTCGAGCGAGATGGGCGGCGGCTCGCTCACCGCCCTCCCCATCATCGAGACGCAGGCGGGCGACGTGTCCGCCTACATCCCGACCAACGTCATCTCCATCACCGACGGGCAGATCTTCCTCGAGACCGACATGTTCTACTCGAACGTGCGGCCCGCGATCAACCCGGGCATCTCGGTGTCGCGCGTGGGAGGGAGCGCGCAGATCAAGGCGATGAAGCAGGTGGCGGGACGGCTGCGGCTCGACCTGGCGCAGTACCGGGAGCTCGAAGCGTTCTCGCAGTTCGGCTCCGAGCTCGATCAGGCGACTCAGAAGCAGCTGGCCCGCGGCGCGCGCGTGGTCGAGGTCCTGAAGCAGCCGCAGTATCAACCGATGCCGGTCGAGCGCCAGGTGATGGTCCTCTTCGCGGTGACGAGCGGATATCTCGACGACGTGGCGCCGGAGCACATCAAGGCCTGGGAGCAGGGCTTCCTCGACTTCATGACGGCGCAGCACCCGGAGCTGGGCCAGGAGATCCGCACGCGCAAGGTGCTCGCCGACGAGCTCGCCGCGCGGCTGCGCGCGGCCATCGAAGAGTACAAAAAGATCGCGGCGCACTGATGGCGAAGCCCCGCGAGCTGCGCCGGCGCATCAAGTCCGTCCAGAACACGCGCAAGATCACCAAGACGATGGAGCTCGTGGCCACGTCGAAGCTCAAGCGCGCGCAGGACCGCGTCGTGGCGGCGCGCCCGTACGCCGCCGCGCTGGCCGAGGTGATCGGCGACCTCTACTCCCCCGAGCTCGCCGAGCGGTTCCCGCTGCTGCGCCAGCCCGGGGCCCCCGGGGTCAGTGACCGGGTCGCTCTGATCCTGATCACCGCCAACCGGGGGCTGTGCGGCGCGTTTAACGCGAACCTGATCCGCGAGGCGCGACGGCGCATCGACGAGCTCGAGGGCGAGGGCGCCACGGTGGCGCTCCACATCGTGGGCAAGAAGGGCATCACGTTCTTCAAGTTCGCCAAGCGGCCGATCGCGTCGCAGCGCACCGACATCGGCGACAAGCCCACGGCGGCCCAGGCCGCCGAGCTGGTGGGGCCCTTGATGGCGCAGTTCTCGGCGGGCGCGCTCGATGCCGTCGAGGTCGTGTTCGCGCAGTTCCGGAGCGCGGTGTCGACGCCGCCCACCGTGCTGCGCATTCTGCCGGTCACCCCCCCTCGGGCGGGGCCTGACCCCGGGCGCAAGCCCGGGGTTCCCGGGGGCCCCGGGCTGGCGCCGGGGGTCAGTGGCCCGTCCGCCAACTACATCCTCAAGCCCTCCGCCGAGGCGATCCTCGAGCAGCTGCTGCCGCTGTACGTCCGCAACCAGGTGTACCGGGCGCTGGTGGAGACGGCGGCGGCGTTCCTGGGGGCGCAACGCACCGCCATGAAGAATGCCACCGACAACGCCGGGGAGATCATCGAGCTGCTGCAGCGGACCTACAACCGGGCGCGCCAGGCGCAGATCACGCAGGAGATCGCGGAGATCGTGGGCGGGGCGGAAGCGTTGAAAGGATAGAGAGGATTCCCATGGCGACACGAGCCAAAGAAGCTCCCAAGCCCGCGGCCGAGCCGAAGACCAACACCGGCAAGGTCGTCCAGGTCATCGGTCCGGTGCTCGACGTGGAATTCCAGCCGGAGCACCTGCCGGAGCTCTACAACGCCCTGCGCATCGATTACGTGGGCGACGGCGCCGCGCCGATCCACCTCGTGGCCGAGGTGCAGCAGCACATCGGTCGCAACCAGGTGCGCGCCGTGGCGATGAGCTCGACCGACGGCGTGGTGCGCGGGATGGACGCCGTGGACACGGGGGAGCCGATCACCGTCCCCGTCGGCGAGCCCTCGCTCGGCCGGATCCTGAACGTGCTGGGCGAGCCGGTGGACGAAGGCGATCCGATCTCGTCCGCTGCGGAACGCTGGCCGATCCATCGCGCGGCACCCAAGTTCGTCGATCTCGAGCCCAAGACCGAGGTTTTCGAGACTGGGATCAAGGTGATCGATCTGGTGGCGCCGTTCGTGAAGGGCGGCAAGATCGGCCTGTTCGGCGGCGCCGGCGTCGGCAAGACGGTGATCATCATGGAGCTGATCCACAACGTGGCGATGGGCCACGGCGGGCGATCGGTGTTCTGCGGCGTGGGCGAGCGGACACGCGAGGGCAACGACCTCTACCTCGAGATGAAGGAGAGCGGGGTATTGAAGTCTTGCTCCCTGATCTACGGCCAGATGAACGAGCCGCCGGGCGCACGGCTCCGCGTGGGGCTCTCGGGCCTCACGGTCGCGGAGTACTTCCGCGACACGGAAGGGCAGGACGTGCTGGTGTTCATCGACAACATCTTCCGGTTCACGCAGGCCGGCTCGGAGGTCTCCGCGCTGCTGGGCCGGATGCCGAGCGCCGTCGGCTACCAGCCGACGCTGGCGACGGAGATGGGCGAGCTGCAGGAGCGCATCACCTCGACCAAGAAGGGCTCGATCACGTCGGTGCAAGCCATCTACGTCCCGGCCGACGATTTGACCGACCCCGCACCGGCGACGGCCTTCTCGCACCTCGATGCGACGGTCGTGTTGTCGCGCCAGATCTTCGAGCTGGGGATCTATCCGGCGATGGATCCGCTGGCGTCGTCGTCGCGTCTGCTCGACGCCCAGTATTTGGGGGAGCGGCACTACAAGGTCGCCGTCGAGGTGCAGCGGATCCTGCAGCGCTACAAGGACCTCCAGGACATCATCGCAATCCTCGGCATGGACGAGCTGTCGGAGGAGGATAAGCAGCTGGTCGGGCGCGCCCGCCGGGTGCAGCGCTTCCTGTCGCAGCCGTTCTTCGTCGCGACCCAGTTCACCGGCCTCGAGGGGAAGTACGTGAAGCTCGAGGAGACGATCAGCTCGTTCGAGCGCGTCGTCGCCGGCGAATTCGACCAACTCCCCGAGCAGGCGTTCTACATGGTCGGGGGGATCGACGAAGTCGTCGCGCAGGCCAAACGCCTGGCCAGCACCTGAGTGATGCACGTCACAGTCATTTCCCCCGAGCGAGCGGTATTCGATGGCGCCGCGGACGCTGTAGTCGCCCCGGCGTTCGATGGGCAGGTCGGCATCCTGCCGGGCCACGCGCCGTTCATGACGCTGCTGGGTACGGGCGT
>WNGD01009046.1_pt1 | contig 12610 bp, 6 predicted proteins | sample 5400671 | NCBI WGS metagenome assembly WNGD01 (sample SAMN13153369, study PRJNA577476) | soil metagenome | isolation source: 40 cm soil or saprolite under grassland replicate 2 | place: USA:California | collected 2016-06-15
GGGGACGGCACGGGGCAGTTCCGCTACATGACCGGGGCCGCGAGTGGGTTGTACGTGGACGGTGATGCGAAGGCGATCGCCGAGCTCGTGTTAGACGACACGCACTCGCTGGTGCTCGTCACCCAGAACGACGACAGCCTCAAGGTGTTCTCGCCGCTCTCGCGCCGCGGCACGCGCCACCTGCGGGTCCGGGCGCTCGACGCCTATGCCGTGCTCACGCTGGCCGATGGCACGACCCGAAGAGAGGAGCTCTATTACGGCTCGGGGTACCTATCGCAGTCGTCCCGCTTTCTCAAGGTGCCGGAAGCGGTCACCCGAGTGACGGTGTACGACTCCCGGGGGCGCAGCCGAGACCTGGTCCTGAAGCCGAGGGTCGCGCAACGTCGGGCCCCCTCTACCGTCCTCCACCGTCTTCTACCGTCCTCTACCGTCCCCGCTCAGTAGCCCGTGTTCTGCTTCAGGTTCGGGTTCACGTCGAGCTCGCGCTGCGGCACCGGCTTGAGCAAGTTCCGCGGCTGCCAGTTGGCATTCGACTCGGGGAACCCGAACGTCACGTCGTTCGGGAGCGTGATCAAGCCGGCGCGATGCCACCGGACCAGGTCGTCGTAGCGGTACGCATCTTCCAGGGCCAGCTCGACGCGCCGCTCGTGCATGAGGAGCTTCATGAGGGAGTCGCTCGGCACTCCCGCTGGCACATCTGCCAGGACCGTGGGCGGTGGAGCCGTCCCGTTGACGATGGTGTACGTCTGCCGGGCGCGCGCGCGCACCTGGTTGATAAGCGCCTCGGCCCCTGCCACGTCGCTGTTGCCGAGCAGCGTCGCCTCCGCCAGGAGGAGCAGCACGTCGGCCAGGCGGATCAGCCGCAGGTTGTTAGTCGACAGGTTGTTGGGGAACCGGTTCGGGTCGAACGGGCGGTCGTACTTCGCCGCCGTATGACCGGTCCGCGACCACAGCAACGGCTGTGGCGGGGTGGTATCGGTCCGCATCTGGTAGGGGACGCCACCGTAGTCTTCGCCGGTCGAATACATCGTGTAGAACTTGCGCGGGTCGCCGGCCTCGAACGCGCTATCGAGGGATGGGGTGATATCGATTTGCCCGTAGCCGTGTCCCCACGCCTTCGGCGCGCAGCCGCCGCCGTTGCCGTAAAAGCAGGACGGGCTCACGTAGATGGTCCAGGCGTGGCCGGCCGCACCGCCTTGGTCCGTCACGCCCCAGGCGTTGATGTTGTCACCCTTGGTGTCCTGGACCTCGAACAGCGACTCCGCGTTGTTCTCGCTCTCCTCGCGGAAATTGTCGCCGTAATCCGGCATGAGGCTGAACGGGCCGGCCGCCGCGGCGGTCAAGTGCTGAATCGCCTCCTGGTACTTGGCCGGCTGATTGAACCACTGGGCGCGGTACAGCTCCACCTTCCCGAGCAGCGCCAGTGCCGTGTATCGCGTGGCGCGGCCCTTCTCGGCGCCATAGTTCGGGGGCAGGTTCGTCGCAGCGAATTCCAAGTCGCTCTCGATCAGGTCCCACACCTCCCCCGGCTGCGAGTTGCCGACCAGCGTGGCGGCGACCGTCGTCGGCACCGAGGTCAGGATCGGGACCTCGCCCCAGTTGCGCGCCAGCAGGAAATACCACCAGGCGCGCATGAACTTTGCTTCCGCCTCGTAGCGCGGCTTTGTCGTCGGGTCGGCGAACTTGGCCGCCTTCGGGAGCTAGTCCAGGACGATGTTGGCCCGCATCACGCCTTTGTAGGCGGTTCCCCACACCCAGGCGTAGTTGGCGTCGGTCGCCGTCCAGTTGAACACATCGTTCGCGCCGTTCGGATCGCGATACTGGACGTTGTCGTCCGGCTGGAGGAAGCCGTTCCACCACCCCATACCGTTTTGGTCGTAGGTGAGGTTCAGCATGGTGGAGTACGGCGCGAGGGTCGCCGCGTCGAAGTCCTTCTCGTTCTGATAGAACGTCTGGTCCGTCAATGTGCCCAACGGCTGCGTGTCGAGAATGTCACACGCCGTGAGCCCGAGCGCCCAGGCCAGCGGTACCACGAGAAACGTCGCAATCTTTTTCATGTTCGCGCGCAGCTCCTAGAACGAGGTGCTCACACCGACCTGGAACGTGCGGGGCTGGGGCGTGTTCCCCCGGTCGGTCCCGGCCTGCCGCTGCATTTCGTTGTGCGAGCGCGTGTAGTCGATGCTCGTGGTGAACTCGGGATCGAGCCCGCCGTACGGGGTCAACGTGAACAGGTTGGTGGCGGACACGTAGATGCGGGTGTTGTTCAGGCCCACCATTCCGGCCGGCAGGGTATAGCCGATCTGCGCGTTCCGCAGGCGGAGATAGTAGGCATCCCTGATCCAGCGGTCCGATAGGCGGTCATTCTGGTTCGGATCGCCGACGATCGCCCGGGGCACGGTGTTGCTGAGATTCTGGGGAGACCAGTGGTCCAGCACTGCCACCGAGCGATTCGCCCCGCCGCCGCTCACCGACTCCAGCGCGATCGCAGCCGTGTCGAACTTCTGCACGCCGCCCACGCCGGAGAAAAGGAGCGCCACATCGAACCCACGGTAGTTGCCGCTAAGTGACAGACCGTAGTAGAAGTCCGGCATGGCCTTGCCAAGATAGGCGCGGTCGGCGGCCGTGATCTCGCCGTCCCCGTTGACGTCCTGGAAACAGACGTCGCCGGCCTGAGGCCGGTTGCTGCCGATGATCCGGTCTGTCGGGGCCGCGGCGGCCGCCGCGGCCGTCTGGTAGATCCCACACGTCTTGTAGCCGTAGAAATAGTCGATCGGATATCCGACGGCGGTGCGATAGATGCTGGTCTGAAAGTACTCCTGAATGCCTGGGGCCAAGGAGACCATGCGGTTTCGGACGGTGGTGAGGTTCCCCGACAGTCTGACCTCCACGCCGGCCGGAAGGGTGAAGCTGTAGCCGCCCTCGAGCTCGAATCCCTTGTTTCGCACGAGCCCACTGTTGACCGGTGCGTTGGCGGAGAAGGCGCCGTACACCTCGCCCGTCCCGAAGCCCGACGCGAGCGGCAGCGGGACGTTCACGAGAAAGTTCTTGGTGTCACGGTGGTAATAGGTGGCCGACAGACTGACCTTGTTCGCGAACAGCGCCGACTCGAAACCGAAGTCGACGGTCTCGTTGCTCTCCCATACGAGGTTGGGATTGACGAAGCCGGCCGGCGCCGGCGCCTTGACCACCGTTCCTCCGTTCAGTCCGTAGTCCGGCGTGGTGGACACCTGGAACACCTGCGGGTACGCGAGGCCAGGCACCTCCGAGTTCCCCAGCCGGCCCCAGCTGGCGCGGACCTTGAGCTCCGAGATCCAGGGCACGTGGAAGAACGGCTCCTGGCTGATCCGCCACCCCGCGGAAACGGCGGGGAACGTACCCCACCGGTGTTGCGGAGCGAACGTCGAGGCGCCGTCGCGCCGCAACGACGCCGTGAGGAGATACTTGTCGGCATAGTTGTAGCTCAACCGACCGAGGAAGCTGAGGAAGGCATTCTCACCGGCCCAGCCGAAGGGGGGATTGAGCTCGGAGCTCCCGACCGCGGGAACGTCGCGAAACGCCGGATCGGTCGTGATCAAGTTGGTCGTTCCGATCGAGGTACCGCTCCAGCTGGACTGCTGCATTTCGATGCCGCCGATCGCATTGAAGCCGTGCTTTCCGATGGATCTCGCATAGGTGAGGGTGTTTGCCCACACCAGCGAGTATGTGTCGGACCGGTTCTCCGTGAGAAAGTCGGCGCGATCCAAGCCGATTTCCGCCTTGGTGAGGTTGGGACTCCAGCCGGTGTTCCGCGTGACGCCGTAGTTCAGGCTCGCCTGGGAGCGCAGGGTGAGCCCGGGCCGGAGGTCCACCTCGCCGAACAGACCGCCGAGCACGCGCAGATCGCGGTCGCGTGCGTCGACCAGCTGGTTATACCCGGGCTCGTTGCCGAACGTGAGGCCGGCATTGGTGGAAAACTCGGCGTTCCCGTTATACCCATAGCGGTTTCCGGCGATGGAGCGGTCCTCGTCGCGGTACTGGAAGAAGGGGGGCAACGACAGCGCGTTGATCATGAGCTGGCCGTTGAAGCCGTCGTTCTGCCCACGCACCGTCCGCGCATGCGAGAGCGAGAAGGTCTCGCCGAAGCGGATGCGATCGCTCACCCGAAAGTCGCTGTTCACACGGAAGCTGAGACGCCTGAAGTTCCACTTGGAGATGATGGGGTCCTGCCGGAAGTACCCGGCGGAGACGAAGTAGCGGGTCCGATCACTCGCGCCGGAGACCGAGAGGTACTGGTTGACGAGCGGCGCGTTGTCGACCGCGACCACGTCGTGCCAATCCGTGTTCCGGGCGAGGAGCTGCGGCTTCTGCGTCAGGAGCCAGTCGCTGTACTTCCGGTACGACGAGCTGTCCGGAGTGTAGCCGAACCGCGCGTTGTAGTTGTCGAACGACTCCTGCCCGAGATCGAACCACTGCTGCGAGTTCAGCATGTGATATCGCTTGGGGAAGCTCTGCACGCCGTAATACGTGCTGTACTCGACGGTGGGCTTCGCCGAACGGCCGCGACGAGTCTGGATCAGGACGACGCCGTTGGCGGCCTGCACGCCGTACAGCGCGGCAGCCGACGCATCCTTGAGGACCGAGATGCTCTCGATGTCGTCCGGGTCGATCGTCCGCAACGGACTGCTCGTCGCGTCGGCGCTGCGGCCAACGGGTAGCCCATCAACCACGAACAGCGGTTGCGTGTTGCCCACCGTTCCCACACCGCGGATGCGCACCGCGACCGGCGCTCCCGGATTGCCGGATTCCGATTGCACCTGGATTCCGGACACCCGACCCTGGATGGCCACCTCCGGGCTCGCAATCGGGACCTGCCGGATGTCTTCACTGGAAATCGTGCCGACCGACTCGGTGAGCGTCGCCCGCACCTTCTCGCCGTAGCCCACGACGACGGTCCCTTCCAGGTCGATCGCGGCCGGGGAGAGCACCGCGTCGACGACCGGTTGGCCTTCGAACGGCCGCTCCAGCCTTGCGAAGCCGATCCGCGAAAACACCAGCACGCCCGACGAGGTGGGTGCCGCCAGAGTATAGCGGCCCGCCGCGTCGGTGCGGACGTTGGCGGAGCTACCCCGCAGCCGAACGTACGCGCCAGCGATCGGCTCGCCGGTCCCGGCCGCCGTCACGCGACCGGAGATCTGCAGTTGCGCGCGTGCGGTGCCCGCGCAGAGAAGCAGGAGCGTGAGGACTGGGAGCCACTTCCCACTCACGGACACATTGGATTTGGACATAGGGCTAGCGTCGCAGGCTGGGACGGCGCGAACTTATTCCAAACATTTTGATAATGCAAGACCTTCGATTCGGCGGGCTTTTGCCCCTCGTGCTGCTGGCCTCCCAGGGGTTCGGGCCGCGCCCGACGGACGCGATCCGTCTCAATCAGACAGGCTTTTATCCCGGCGCTCCCAAAGCCGCCTTCATCGTGGGCGCGGCAGGAGAGACGTTTCGCGTCCTAACCCCCGACCTGAGCGACACGGCCTTCACGGGCCGGCTCGGCCCGCCCCGAGGCACCGCCCTGTCCTCGGACACCACGCGTGCCGCGGACTTCTCCGCGTTACGGACCCCTGGAGAGTACGTCGTCCTCGTTCCGGGGCTCGGGGCTTCGCACCCGTTCGCCATCCGGCCCCGCGTGCACGAGGAGCTGGTGCGGGCCGCATTGAAGGCCTTCTACTTCCAGCGAGCGTCCCTGACGCTCGAGCCCCGCTACGCCGGCCAGTGGAGCCGTCCGGCGGGCCACCCCGACGCCCGCGTGCTCGTGCATCCATCTGCCGCGAGCGCCGGCCGCCCGGTCGGAACCGTGATCTCCTCGCCCGGTGGGTGGTACGACGCCGGCGATTACAACAAGTACATCGTCAATTCCGGGATCACCGTCGCCACGCTCCTTTCGCTCTCCGAGGATTTCCCCGGGTACGTGCGCGCCCTCCACGTCGGCATCCCCGAGTCCGGCGATGCCGTGCCCGATCTCGTGCAGGAGGCGCTATGGAACCTGCGTTGGATGCTCACCATGCAAGACCCGTCCGACGGGGGCGTGTACCACAAGCTGACCGAGCCGCGATTCGAAGGGTTCGTTAGCCCCGCGGAGGCGAGATCGCCCCGCTACGTGGTGCAGAAGAGCACCGCGGCGGCGCTCGATTTCGCGGCGGTCATGGCACAGGGAGCCCGCGTCCTGAGGCCGTTTGAGGGTCGGATGCCGGGCCTAGCCGATTCTGCTCTCACGGCGGCCTTCCACTCGTGGAGCTGGGCCCGGCGCCACCGGGACGTTTTCTACGATCAGGAGCGGCTCAACCAGCAGTTCGAGCCCCACATCGAAACCGGCACCTACGGCGACAGGGACGTGCGGGACGAGTTCATCTGGGCCGCAACGGAGCTCGGTGTGACGACGCGTCAGGACAGTTTTTTCACAGCCGTCCCCCTCTTCCCCGACAGCGAGGCGCCGCTGCCCAGCTGGCGTCAGGTCCGCACGCTCGCGTATTACACGCTGGCCCGGTTTCGCTCCGAGCTCCCTCGGGCCGTCGCGGGCGAACGGGTGCGTCTCGAGCACACGTTGATTCGAGCAGCCGACGAACTGGTGCAGTGGGCGAGCGGGACTGCATACGGCACGGTCATGGGGGGTGCGGCGGCGGACTTCGTTTGGGGAAGCAACTCCGTGGCGGCGAATCAGGGGATCGCCCTGGTGGTGGCCTACCGGCTCACCGGTGACCGCTCGTACCTGCGGCACGCCTTGAGCAACCTGGACTACCTGCTCGGCCGCAACGCCACCGGATACTCGTTCGTGACCGGCTTCGGTGCCCGGACGCCGCTGCATCCGCACCACCGACCGTCCGAGGCGGACGGCATCGATGCTCCGGTCCCGGGGCTGCTGGTGGGCGGGCCGAACCCCGGCCGCCAGGACGGTTGCGTCTATCCGGCCACCGCACCCGACAAGGCCTACGTGGACGACGTGTGCGCCTATGCCTCGAACGAGGTCGCGATCAACTGGAACGCGCCGCTGGTCTATCTCGCCGCGGCACTCGAAGCCCTGCAATACGAGACCGGATTCAGCCCGGCGCCCCGCTGATCAGCGGTCGAGGCGATTTCGTCAAGTCGATTTACAAACTGCGGTCGTGACGTTACACATGTACGCCAGCCGATGCGAGCACCGCCATGTTAACGGGGACCAATCTCGTCTACACCAAGCAGTACAACCTCCGCATCGTGCACGAGGTGGTGCGGCGGTTCGGGCCGCTGACGCGCGCGGACATCGCCCAGCGGACCGAGCTCACGGTGCAGACCATCTCGAATCTGGTAAAGGAGCTGCTGGCGCTCGGCCTCGTCTTTGAGACGGATCGTCGCCGCCAGAAGCGAGGAGCGCCATCCAGCGCGATCGGGATCAACCCGGAGGGTACCTTCACCCTCGGCCTCGACCTCGACCGCGACCACCTGACCGGCGTGCTCGTCGACCTGGCGGGAAGCGTGCGACAGCGCAAGCACGTCGACCTCGATTTCCCGACGCCCACACAGGCGCTCGATCTCATGGTCGAGACCGCCGAGTTCCTGATGGCGGCGGAGAGGCTCACACCGGAGGAGGTGTCCGGGGTGGGTGTGGGCGTCCCGGGTCCCATGCACCGCGCCGAGGACGGTCAGGGGTATGTCGTGAACCCCAAGTCGTTTCCCGGCTGGCACGACGTCCCGCTGGCTGCGTGGCTGCACGAGCGCGTCGGCATCCCGGTGCTGCTCGAGAACAACGCCACGGCGGCCGCCATCGGCGAGCGCCTATACGGCGCGGGGCAAGAGTTCCGGACCTTTTTCTACGTCTACATCGGCAGCGGTCTTGGCGGAGGCGTCGTCATCGACCGGCAGGCGTACACAGGGTTCACCGGCAACGCCGGCGAGATCGGCTACCTGCCGACCGTCCTCTCGGGTGACCCGACGGGCACGGACGAAACGCCGCACGTCGGTACGCACTTCCGCCTGCCTCGCCTGTATCAGCTGCTGCGCAGTGAGGGCAGGGATGTGCGCACACCGGACGACCTGGGTCTTCTGCTGTCCGAGGGGCACGCCACTGTGCTCGAATGGATGGACGATGCGGCGGATCATCTGACGGGGCTGGTGCTGGCGGTCGAATACGTGATCGACCCGGAGGCGATCTTCTTCGGTGGGCGACTCCCCGAACGGGTCATCGCCGGGCTAATGGAGCGCGTGGCCGCTCACCTCCCGAAACGGCGGATTCAGGAAAAGCTCGCCGGACCGCGCCACCTCCTCGCCACTGCGGGGGCCGACGCGGCGGCGCTCGGCGTTGCCTCCTTGCCGATCTACGAAGCGTTCGCGCCGGCGCCGCAGGTCCTACTCAAGAAGGCGGCCGCGCGCGCATGAGCGCGCCTCTGTAGAGTGCCGCACTTGCCCGCGGCGATCGCACCGGGATCCGTGACCGTCGGCGAGCGGATCGGCTACGCTCTCGGCGACACCGCCGCCAATTTCATCTGGCGCGCCGTCATCGTTTTCCTGCCTTTTTTTCTGACCGATGCCGCGCGGATCGGCCCGGCCGCGGTGGGCGTGTTGCTGCTGGTCTGCCGCGTCTGGGACGGCGTCGTGGATCTGGCGATGGGCGTGGTGGTCGACCGCACGCACACGCGCTGGGGCAAGTTCCGGCCGTGGATTCTCTGGTCGGCGATCCCGCTCGCCGTGTTCGGCGTGCTCACGTTCTCGGCGCCGGAGCTGAGCGCGACCGGCCGGCTCGGGTACGCCTACGTGACGTACGGCGCACTGGTCGTCTGCTACACCATGAACAACGTGCCGTACAACGCCTTGATGGGCGTCATGTCGGCCAGCCCGGTCGAGCGGAGCAGCATTTCGTCCTACCGTTTCTGTTTTGCGTTCCTCGGCGGACTGTTGCTCCAGGGTCTCACGCTGCCGCTCGTCGCCGCGCTGGCCGATCCTCGCACCCCGTACGCACGCGCCGCAGCGACCTTCTTCCATGCGCTCTACGGGAACGGGCCGGCATTCCCGTATACGGCGACGATGACGTTCTTCTCCGGTCTCGCCCTCGTTTTGTTCGTGGTCACGTTCGCCACGACGCGTGAGCGAGTGCACCCACCCGTCGCACAGCGGTCCAGCGTGAAGCAGGACGCGGCCGATTTGCGGCGCAACCGTCCGTGGCTCGTCTTGTTCGGCGCTTCATCTATTATGTCGGCAACGCGCGGCTGGCTGGCCCGTTCATGGTAGTGGGCTTGCTCGGCGCTATGGCGGGCGCCGCCGCCACGGGGACGCTCGTCGGCCTAGTCGGCAAGCGTCGGCTGATGTTGTACTCGCTCGGCCTGGGAATCACCGGCAGCGTGCTGCTTTACGGGGCGAGGCCCTCCGACGTCGGGCTGATGTTCACGCTGGGCACGGTCACGGAGCTTTCGACTGGGCCGATCGTCACCCTGTTCTTCGCCATGCTCGCCGACGCCGCCGATTACTCCGAGTGGTGCAACCACCGTCGGGCCACCGGGCTGTGCTACTCCGCCGGCACGGTGGCGATGAAGTTCGGGGCAGGCGTTGGCGGAGCGCTGAGCGGGCTCCTCCTCGCTTCGTTCGGGTACGTGGCGGTGAGCGGCGTGACCGACGCTCGCCAGTCCGCGACGGCGCTGCACGGGATCCGGCTGCTGATCAGCGTCCTGCCGGCGGCGGTCGCCCTGCTCACGCTCGTGACCTTCCTGTTCTATACCCTCGACGAGCCGCGCCTCGCGCAGATCGAACGCGACCTCGCCGCCCGCCGCCTCCGACCACAGGTCCTAGGATCGTGAAGCCATCCATGTTGCCTCTGCGGTGCTGCCTCCTGGCGGGGTGCCTCCTTGTTCCTCGCGGCGGGGCGGCGCAGACGGAGCCGCACGCCCAGGCGCAGCCGCGGATCCTGGGCGACCTGGTGGACGTGAGCGAGGAGTTCGAGCAGCCGGATCAGATCCATTTCGTCGGAAGCCGGGTCACACAGTTCGATCCGGCCACGGGGGCCGGCCTGCTCCGCTGGGACCGCTACATGCGTCAGCCCAGCTATTCGTTCAACAAGATGGACATGGTGCTCGCGCGCGCCGGCTCGAACGAGTTTCCCGGGACCGAGTACGACCGCGACCCGGTGCTGCCCTTCGAGATCACGTTCGTGAGCCCGCGAACCGTGCGGCTGCGCTTCTTCACGCGAGACCTCCCGCCCGCCGCGCGCCGCGACACCGATTCCCTCATGCTGGCCGGCCCGGTGCGCACGGATGGGTCGTGGAAGGTGCAGAGCGGCGACAGCATCATCCGCTACACGAGCGCCCACGGCGAGCTGCGTCTCATCAAGAACCCCTGGCACATGGAGTTCTACGATGCAGACGGAAGGTTGCTGACCCGCACCCAGACGCTCGGCGACCCCGCTTCGTTCCAGCCGTACGCGCCGTTCTCGTTCATCCGGCGCGCGCGGGACCTGGGCCGCAGCACGGCGGCCACGTTCGAGCTCAAGTACGACGAGAAGATCTTCGGGACCGGCGAATCGTTCACGCGCTTGAACAAGCGCGGCCAGAAGCTGGTCATGTACCTGCGCGACGGCCAGGGCGTGCAGAACTACCGGCAGTACAAGGCCGTCCCCTTCTTCTTGAGCAGCAACGGCTACGGCATGTTCGTCCACACGAGCGCGCCCGTCACGTTCGATTTCGGCCACGACTTCGACCAGCACACGGTGATCTACTCTGGCGACGAGGTGATGGACCTGTTCGTCTTCCTGGGCCAGCCCAAGGACGTGCTGAGCGAGTACACGGCGCTCACGGGGCGCAGCCCGGTTCCGCCGCTCTGGTCGTTCGGACTATGGATGAGCCGGATCACGTACAAGGCGGAGGCGGAGGTGCGCGACGTCGCGGCGAAGCTGCGTCGCTATCTGATCCCGAGCGACGTGATCCACCTGGACACCGGTTGGTTCGAGACCGACTGGCAGAGCGACTACGAATTCTCCACCACACACTTCACGAACCCGCGCGCCATGATCGCGGACCTCGGGCATTTGGGCTTCCACATCAGCCTGTGGCAGTACACCTATTTCACGCGCAAGAACAAGATCTGGAGCGAGTTGTTGGAAGGCGGCTACGGTGTGCGGGACGAGGGAGGCCGCATCGCGCCGGAAGATGCTACGCTCGACTTCTCGAACCCGGACGCGGTCCGATGGTACCAGGGCAAGCTCAAGGGCCTCCTGGACCTGGGCGTCGGCGTCATCAAAACGGACTTCGGCGAGGGCGCGCCGCTCACGGGGTTGTACGCCTCGGGGCGCACCGGCTGGTTCGAGCACAACCTCTACCCGGTCCGCTACAACAAGGCGGCGTGGGAGATCACCAAGCGCGCGACGGGGGACGGCATCATCTGGGGGCGGAGCGCATGGGCCGGGAGCCAGCGCTACCCCCTGCACTGGGGCGGTGACGCGGAGAACACCAACTCAGGCATGGCCGCGACGCTCCGGGGCGGGCTGTCGTTCGGGCTGTCGGGCTTCACCTTCTGGAGCCACGATGTGGGAGGCTTCGTCAACCGGGCGCCGCGCGACCTGTACCGGCGGTGGCTCCCCTTCGGTGCGCTCACCTCACACACGCGCACGCACGGGGCTCCGCCGCGCGAGCCCTGGGAGTACGACTCGGCGTTCGTGCGGGACTTCCGTCGAGCGGTCGAGATGAAGTACCGGCTGATGCCCTATATCTACGCGCAGGCCAAGGCGTCCTCGGTGAACGGGTATCCCATGCTGCGCACCCTATTCTTCGAGTACCCGGACGATGCGACGTCGTGGCTGATCGAGGACGAGTACTTGTTCGGCGCGGACCTCCTGGTGGCGCCGCTTTTCGATGAGGCGGACCACCGCAGGGTGTACCTCCCGCCCGGCACCTGGATCGACTATCAGACCGGCCGGAGCTACGCCGGAGCCGCGTGGCACGACATCCCGGCCGCACCGATCCCGATCGTGGTCCTGGTGAGAAACCACGCGGTGATCCCCCATGTCGCCGTGGCCCAGCATACTGGGGCGATCGACTGGAGCAACGTGGAGCTCCGTGTCTTCACCACGGACGGCGGCCCGGCAACCGGCGGCTTCGCACTCCCGAACGGCGAGCTGCACACGCTCGAGCTGCGCACGACCCCGACCGGCTACACGCTGCTGCGTGATCCGCTAGGGGGAAAGGTCAAGTGGCGGATCACGCGGGGGCAATGATCCATGGATAGCTCAGGCCGAAGCCTCGCACGTCGAGCGCACCGTGCCCTAGCGGCGTTCCTCGCGCTGCTCGTCGTCCCCTCCCCGGCAGCCCAGCGGCGAACGCTGGACTTCGATCGCGGGTGGCGCTTTCACCTGGGGGATCTCTCCGGCGGCGAGGCGCCCGGGTTCGACGATTCCGGTTGGCGCACGCTCGATCTGCCGCACGACTGGAGCATCGAGGGGGAGTTCAGCGATACGAACCCCGCGGGAGTGGGCGGCGGCGCGCTGCCCGGCGGCGTGGGCTGGTACCGCAAGACCTTCTCCGTAGCCGCGCGGGACACGGGCCGGCTGGTGTTCGTCGAGTTCGATGGCGTCTACCGCAACAGCGAAGTCTGGATCAACGGACATTACCTGGGGAAGCGGCCT
>WNGD01006419.1_pt1 | contig 12609 bp, 14 predicted proteins | sample 5400671 | NCBI WGS metagenome assembly WNGD01 (sample SAMN13153369, study PRJNA577476) | soil metagenome | isolation source: 40 cm soil or saprolite under grassland replicate 2 | place: USA:California | collected 2016-06-15
ATCTCAAGCGCGAGATCGACCGCCGCCGCCGTCGGCAGCTGGTCGGCGAGCGCGATCATCTTCGAGCCGTCCCGAGCGGAGGCTGGGCGTGACCGGCATCGTCACGCTGCGGCCGCATGAGGTCGAGGTGGCAACCATCGTCGGGACGGCGAGGTCCCGACATGCCCGGGGCAAGGGCTATCGGGATCGCTCCCACGTCGCCACCGACGAGCGGCTTCAAACGGATATCGACGCTGCCGGCGCCGAGCTAGCTGCGTCCAAGTTCATCGGTCGCCGCTGGACGATGTCGATCGGCGAGGTCTTCGCGGAACCCGATCTCGAGCCGAACGTTGAGGTTCGGTTCACGCGCCATCAGGGCGGCGGCCTGATCGTTCGTGAGCAAGACACGGTCGACCGCGTCTACATGCTCCTGGTCGGCTCCATCCCGACCTATCGCGTTGCCGGCTGGATAAAAGGCGAAGAGGCTCGACGAGACGAGCATCGCTGGGAAGAGGTTTGGAGGGTCCCAACAGGGGCCGCCTGACGCGATTCGGGCGCCTCGGACGAGGGAGGCGGTGTGACCGACGAGCACGCCTGGTCCGTGAGGCTCGACGAGGCCAAGGGCGGCTGGATCGCTAGATGCAGCTGCGCCTGGCGAGGTAGGCGACCGACCTTCTACAAGGCCAGAGTCGGTTCGCTGGGCGAAGCGGCACGTCGAGGGGACGTCGTCGACCTCGGACACGCATGTCCGAAGTTCCTGGCTACAGTGACGCTCCCGCCCGCAGTCGCTGCCGAGGCTCAGCGCATCCTCGATCGTGAGGCGCGACGGCTACTAGCTGCGCGGCTCGATGCTGATGCGATCCGCGCCACGACCGGGGCGGACAACCGCTGCACCGATGACAGCCTTGATCAGGTCGCGCTTCCCCTCGTCGCTGAGCAATTCCCAATCGCCGGCGCTGACCGTGATAGCGGGCGCGGAGGCAGCGAGTAGCTCGTCATGGCGCTCCCGAGCCTGATCCCGAGCCTCGCGCAGTTCGCGCAACTTTTCCCGCGTGGCCTCCTCTTCCTCGAGCCCATCGAAGGTGCGAATGGCGGCGTCGAGTGCGTTCTGGCGTCGGACGAGCTCGTCGGCGGCCTCCCCCACTCCGCTCTCGATCGAGGCGCTTCCCTCGATACCTGCGAGCAGTTCCTGCACCGCGTCGACGATAGTGCTCTCGGCGACCGTTGCGCTGATCGTCACCCGTTGCGAGCAGTCGCCAACCGGCGGGCAACGATAGATCGGATAGGCGCCGTTGTTCGCACTGCCGACGACCATCCGGGCGCCGCAGCTGCCGCAGCGGAGGACGCCGAGACGAGCAAGCAGGCGTTCCGACTTCGCCCGAGGGCCGCGAGGCACAGACACGCGCTGCAAGCGCTGCCAGCTCTCGGCGTCGATGACCGGCGTGAAAGCTGTCTCGTTCAGCATCGAGCCGAAGCGAAGTTCACCGAGCAGAAGCCGCGACGAGAACAGCGATTGGGCGCCGTGGTAGCTCAGCCTGATGCGGTGCTTTCGCAGGTAGTCGCGAACCGCGGCGATCGTCGCGCCGTCGAGGCGCATCCGGACGGCTTCGCGCATCAGTTTGACCTTGCGCGGATGGTGCTCGATCGGCCCTTTGCCGTCGTCAGCCAGAGACCGTGTCGGACCGGACCTCGCCAACGTCGGCCGCGAACAAGTGGCCGCCGGCCGCCTCTACCCGTTCTGCGACCTCAGACTGGACCGTCACCGAGCGAAAGAGCCGGTCGAAGTACGCGACGACGATCACATCCGCCTCGCTTCGTTCGATCAGAGCGACAGCCTGGGAGAGGCCCGGCCGCTTGTCGAGGGGAGCGCCACCGCTGACGTCGGGCTCATTGAAGGTCTCGAGCAGCTTGAAGCCTTCGCGCTCGCACGTCGCCTCGATACGCTGGCGCTGCTCGGTGGGCGAGACGGGATCGTCGCCAACCGAGCGCGACTGCCGCACGATGCCAACAGCGCGACGGGAGGCCGACTTGGTCGAAGAAGGCAAACCAGCCCCGGACTTCACTTTGACGAGCGATTCAGGCGAAGAGGTCACGCTTTCGTCCTTTCGTGGGAAATCTGTTCTACTGTATTTCTACCCCAAGGACAACACGCCCGGCTGCACGACGCAGGCCTGCGGGATCCGGGACGCTTACGCGGACTTCCGCGCGCGCGGTGCCGTCGTCCTCGGAGTCAGCCCCGACGACGAAGCCTCGCACGTCAAGTTCAAGGAGAAGTATGCGCTCCCGTTCACGCTGCTCGCCGATCCGGAGCACAAGGTTGCCGAGGAGTACGGCGTCTGGAAGGAGCGAAACATGTACGGCAAGAAGTCGATGGGCATCGAGCGCTCAACCTTCGTGATCGACGCCGACGGCAACGTCGCAAAGGTGATGCGCCGCGTTAAGCCGGACACGCACGCAGCCGACGTGCTCGCCACGCTGGCCTAGGAGGGACTGGCGGAATACCACTCGTCGCCGGGGTGCGATGCTCGTTTCCTGGGGAGGACGCAAGGAGCGTCCATATCCATAGATATGGGCGCGACCGAGGACGCTGCCAGGAGGCGCGCAGCGCGGCCCGGCGGCACAGACTGTATTTCGTCAAAACCTCCTAGTCGTTTTACGCCGGGCTTACCCGCCCCGAATCCTCGGCTGACCCGGCTCGGGGACGATCGGACCGTCTTCCCTCTTCACCCAAGCCAGGAGGTCTCGAGATGAGAAGGCGCTTCACCTACGTCGTCCTCGCCGCTCTGGTGCTGCTAGCCGCCGGAGCCTCGAGCACTCTCGCCGCGGGACGCGGCGAGCAAACGTACGTCTTCAACGGCCGCCTGCTCGCCGATGCGGGCAGTTCAACCTCTCTCTACGTCGACATCAACGGCGGGAACAAGCCGGCGCTCAAAAAGCTCGTCGGTCAGAGCGACAACCAGTACTTCGCGGTCGGCGCCGGCACTCAGTACCTGCGCTGGTCGCACGGTGTCCCGACCGTTGTCGCCGAGTCGAACCTCGTCGCGGGCGACGCCGTCAGCGTCCAGGTTCGGGCGGCGCGCGACGCCTCGCTCGCCCAGATCGAGGCGGCCGCCGCGTTTCGCGTAGCTGATCGCGGTCCGACGCCTGGTCACGCAGGCAAACCGTTGTGGCTCTTCATCGGCACGCTCAACAGCCCCGCCGCGGCCGGCAAGGTGGCGATCCACGTTCAAAGCGGCAACTGGCTGGCGCTCCGGAAGATGCTCGGCCAGCCGCTCGACGAGTCCTTCAGCTACGGCAACCGCACGATCTTCATCCTCTGGCGCAGCGGCGTTCCCACCGTCATCTCGCCGAGCCAGCTGAAGGTCGGCGACCGGATCTCGATCCGAATCCGAGCTCCGCGCGTGGATTCGCTCCAGCAAGCCCAGCTGGTCCCGGCCAGTCACATCGGCGACCACGAACCCCACACCCCGTCGTAACCGCGAGTCGGAACTCATCCATAAGAGAGGCCGGTCCCCCCGGCCTCTCTTATGCGGATGAGAGGACTTGAACCTCCACGGGGTTTCCCCCACACGGACCTGAACCGTGCGCGTCTACCAATTCCGCCACATCCGCGCGGTGGAGAAGTCTAGCCACGGCTACGCTCTCGGCTTGAAGCGGGGTCTAGCTCTTCTTGCGGCATTCGGCGTCGCCTGCACGCTCGGCGGGGCCGACGCGCGCGGGCGGGCGGCGGCGGTTGGGAAGCCCGTCGAGGTGGTGGTCGAGCTGAAACAGCCGGCTCTCGCGGTCGCGATGGGAACGCGAGCGCTTCGCAGTCCCGGCTACCTGCGCGGCCTCGAGGTGGATCAGGCGCAATTGCAGCAGCGGATCGCCGCCGAGATTCCCTCGGCGAAGGTCCGTTGGCGCTATCGCTACGTCCTCGACGCGCTCGCCGTCGTCGTCCCTCGCACGCAGGTAAACCGGCTTGCCGCGCTACCCGGCGTCGCGCGTGTCTACCGGAGCGTCGAGTATCAGCCGCTACTCGACCAGAGCGTCCCGCTGATCAAGGCGCCGCAGCTTTGGGGCCCCACGAGAGCGACTGCTGGGCAGGGGATCAAGATCGGGATCATCGACGACGGCGTCGATCAGGCCCACCCCTTCTTCAGCCCGGCCGGCTTCTCGATACCAAGCGGCTTTCCCAAGGGGAATAAGGCGTTCACGACCGCAAAGGTGATCGTCGCGCGAACGTTCCCGCCTCCCGGCGCGACCTGGAAGTACGCCTCCCGCCCATTCGACCCGGTCAACTCGGAGCACGCGACGCACGTGGCCGGCATCGCTGCAGGCGACTACGACGCGACGCAGCGCGCCGGGAGGCCGGTATCGGGCGTCGCCCCGAGCGCGTACATCGGCAACTACAAGGTGCTGACCGTGCCGACCCCCGGGGTCGGACTCAACGGCAACTCGCCGGAGATCGTCAAGGGCATCGACGCCGCCGTCGCGGACGGGATGAACGTGATCAACCTCTCGCTCGGCGAGGCCGAGATCGACCCCGACCGTGACATCGTGGTCAAGGCGATCAATGCCGCCGCCGCCGCGGGCGTCGTACCCGCGATCGCTGCCGGCAACGACTTCGACAGCTTCGGCTCCGGTTCGATCTCCTCGCCCGGAAACGCGGCCAATGCGATCACCGCAGCGGCCGTGAGCAAGGACGACGTGATTGCGGACTTCTCGTCCGGAGGTCCCAGCGGAATCGATCTCGGGTTCAAGCCCGACGTCAGCGCGCCCGGCGTCAACATCCTCTCGTCGGTTCCGTCCGGATGGGACGCGTTCAGCGGGACCAGCATGGCCACGCCGCACGTCGCCGGGGGCGCCGCTCTGCTCCTGCAGCGGCATCCGACCTGGACGCCTGCGCAGGTCAAATCTGCCCTCGTCCTCACGGGACGACCCGTCTGGACGGACTCGACTCACAAACATGAGGTCGCCGCCACGCGAGAGGGCGGCGGCCTGATCGACCTCGCAGCCGCAGCTGCTCCCCTCTTCTTTGCCACGCCGACCGACGTCTCGTTCGGCTTTCTGCACCGCGGACAATCCGTCTCTCACTCGCTCGCGCTCGCGGACGCGGGGAATGGCGCAGGCGCCTGGTCGGTGACAATCCAGCGGCAGGCGACCACCGCGGGCGCGACGGTCTCGTCGCCGGCGACCGTTTCGATTCCGGGTGCGTTCTCGCTTCAAGCGACCGCGACGAAGGCCGCAAAACAGGGCGACGTGACGGGCTTCGTCGTCCTCACGCGAGGAACGGTGACGCGGAGGATCCCCTTCTGGCTCCGTGTCACGGTTCCGCAACTTGGACACGACCGGCACCGAACCCTGCGCCGGCCCGGGATCTATCAGGGCAACACCCGCGGCGGAGCCTCGCGGGTCGGCTGCTATCGCTACCCGAGCAACCCGTTCGCTCTCGGCATCGCGCCGTGCCTGCATGGCCCAGAGCAGGTCTTCCGCGTTGTCCTGAAACGACAGGTCGCGAACTTCGGCGTCGTCCTCCTTTCCAAGGCCCGCGGAACGCGCCTCCAGCCTCGCGTCGTCCGCGCCGGCGACGAGAACCGCCTCACGGGCTACGCCGGACTGCCGCTAGACCTGAACCCCTATCTGTCGACGTTCGACCAACTCTCGCCTGCCGCGGGGGCCGTCCGGCCGGACGCCGGAGCCTACGACATTGTCTTCGACACACCGAGCCGCGGAGCCGCCGGGAAGTTTTCCTTCCGCTTCTGGATCGGCGACACGACACCGCCGCGTATCCGGCTGCTCACCCACACCGTCCCCGCGGGCGGCTTCCTGCAGGTCGGCGTCACCGACGCCGGCTCCGGCGTCGATCCGGGTTCACTACGCGCAACGCTAGACGGCGAAGACGTTGGCGTTCGGTTCGGTCGCGGGCGCGCGAAGGTCTCGACGCTGTTGCTCGGAAAGGGCCGCCATCGGCTCGTCTTCCGCGCCTCCGATCACCAGGAAGCGAAGAACATGGAGAACTCGGGGCCGATCCTGCCGAACACGCGCCAGCTCAACGCGACCTTCACGGTCCGCTAGCGGCGATCCCGCTCGTCGATCGTCGGCAGCTGCGAGAGATCCCGTTGCACGCTCGCCGCGAACTCATCGCTCTCGTCGACCTCATCGTCTGTTCGCAGCAGCTTCAACTGGGACTTCCGACGGCTGCGGTCACGGCGACGCCGCGCCTCGAAACCGAAGTTCCGGGCTAGGCGCGGCCACTCGGCGCCGATGACGGCGAGGACCGCGCACACGAGGAGCGCGATCGACAGCCAGCTCACGGAAAATCATTCTACCGACCCGCTTTGAGCTTCCCTACCTGTGAACTCAGTACTCGTCGTGGCGCCGAAGCGGGAAGTCGGCGTCGCGGCCGTCGGGGACCTGGTCGAGCAGTTGGAGGTAGAAAGGAGCGAGCAGAAACGGTCGGGCGCGGTGCGCGAGTGCGTGTGGTAGACGATGCCGTCCTCGATCGCGAAGACGTTCCAGCCCGGCGACTCGGCCATCCCGGATGCCAGATCGGTGCCGACGTTCTCGGCCCAGTCGTTCAGCCACTCGGGCGCTTCCTCGACCATCTTTGCGAACTCTCCGGTCGCCATCTGCTCCTTGGGCAACAGGTCACGCGAGGAGTGAGAGCAGATCAGCGCAACCGGGAGCGGCGTGAAGTCAGCCCACGGGAGTGCACACGGTAAGCCCAAAAAGCCCCCGCGCGAAGGGGGCAATCGCATTACTCCCCGGGTTGGACTCGAACCAACAACCCTCCGGTTAACAGCCGGATGCTCTGCCAATTGAGCTACCGGGGAACGGCGCTCGGCCGCGGAAAGTCTAGCGGGGTCTAAACCAGATTCGTTGTTGCGCTCCGCAGACGCTCGAGCTCTTCCTGTAGCTCCTTCGTGCGCTGGAAATCGGCGTTCTGGAGCTCCCGCCGGAGCTTCCGTTCGTGCAGGTTCAGCAGCAGCTCCTTGGTCGTCGCCTCGTCGATGCCACCGGCGTCGGCTCGGGCGTCGAGCTCAGCCAGCAGCTCGATCAGATCGCGGTCCGCCTCCCCAGGTTCGAGCAGGTGCTCGCGTGCGCGGCGGTGGAGTTCGGTATCGAAGTGGTCCGGCGACAACCCGGCGAGCAGGTCGCGCAGCTCCGGATGCGCTGCGGCTCCGGCGAGCGCGTCCCGCTCCAGCCGGTCGCCCGCTTCGAGCAGCTTTGGCGACACCGATGGCCCGTCGGCCTGACCGCGGCGCCGCGGGACGAGGCCGGCCTGGGTTTCCCGCGGCAGGTCGAGCCGGTCGGCGACGAGCCGCTGCGCCTGCTGACGCTCAGGGGAGTCGTCGAACCGAGCCAGGACTTCCCGCGCGTGAACAAAAGCTTCCTGCCGGTCGGGCGCCCGGTCCAGCTCGAGCCGGACGCGGTAGAGCACATAGCTCTCTGCCGTCGCGAGACGCCGCTCGAAGCCGTCAGCTTGGTCAGCGGGATCGGCCCCGGGAGGCAGAGCGATTACCCGTACGTCGAATCGCTGCGCGGCCGCAAGATCCATTCCGCGAAGCGTCGCCGCCTCACCAGCCGCGTCAGCGTCGAAGCAGAGGTACAGCTTGCGCGTCAGCCGGCTGAGCTCCTTCAATTGGCGCTCGGTGAGCGCGGTCCCCATCGAAGCCACCACGGGGCCGAGCCCGGCCTGCCGGAGCGCGAGCACGTCGGTGTTTCCTTCGACGATCAGCGCCCGCTCCTCGCGCGCGATCGCCGTTCGGGCCCGGTCGAGGCCATAGAGGAGGTCGCCCTTCCGGAACAGCTCGCCCTCCGGCGAGTTGACGTACTTCGCCTGCAGCGGGTCGTCCTCGCGGAGCCGGCGCGCCTGGAACCCCACGACCCGGCCGCGAGCGTCCGCGATCGGGAAGAGCAGGCGGTCCTGGAAGTAGTCGTTGCCACGGCGATTGACGAGCCCGGCCGCGGCCAGCTCTTGCTGCGCGAAGCCCTTCTCCCCTGCCTTCCGGGCGAGCGTGCCGCCGCGCGCGGCGAGGCCGAGCCGGTAGTCGCGGCAGACCTCCTCTCCGAGCCCGCGGCTCTCGAGGTACGCGCGGGCGTCGGCCCCGCCCTGGGACTCCCACAGGTAGCGCTCGTAGAAAGCGGCCGCAGCGTCGAGAACGGCATAGAGCCGCTCGCGCCGCCGGCGCCTCGCATCCTGCTCGGGCGTGGCCTCTTCGTACTCGAGGGGGACGTTGAATCGCTGAGCAAGCCATTCGATCGCCCCAACGAAATCCACGCCCTCGGTCTGCTCGACGAATGAGACGGCGTCACCCGCCGCACCACAACCAAAGCAGTAATAGAGGCCTTTTTCCGGGCTGACGGAGAAGGACGGCGTGCGCTCGTCGTGGAAGGGGCAAAGGCCGGTGAAGCGCGCCCCCGAGCGCCGCAGCTGGGTGCGCCCCGAGATCACCTCGACGAGATCGGCGGACGCCTTCACCGCCTCAACGGACCCGTCCGCGATCCTGGCCACTAGTCCTCGAGCCTGGCCGCGTAAGCGAGCGCGAAGCGATCGGTCATGCCGGCAACGTAATCGGTGGCGTCCTGGGCGGAGCGGCCCTCGTCGACGAGATGGGCGAAGATCCTGCGAATGATCTCGTGCGCGCGCAGCTGGGTCGGCTTCGCGTCGGCAGCGAGATAGACGCGCTCGAACATGAAGGCGCGCAGCGAGAGCATCGCATCGCCGATCTCGTCGCTCTGGCGGATGTCGCCGGCGGGCTCGGAGGTCTCGACCAGGTCGTGAACGAGCGTGTCGATCCGCCTCGGGCCGGTCGGTCCGAGGAGCTCGATCTCTGCCGCCGGCAGCTCCGCGGTCGCGAGCACGCCCGCGCGGACGGCGTCGTCTATGTCGTGGTTGATGTAGGCGACGCGGTCGACGAGCCGGACGATCTTGCCCTCGAGCGTCTCGGGCTCGTTCTCGCCCGTGTGGTTGAGCATTCCATCCCGGACCTCCGCGGTCAGGTTGAGGCCGCGACCGTCGCGCTCGAGATGGTCCACCACGCGAAGGGAGTGTTCGTTGTGCCGGAAGCCGAGCCCGAACCGCTCGCGCAGGGCGGCGTCGAGTGCCTCCTCGCCCGCGTGCCCGAAGGCCGGATGCCCGAGATCGTGGCCGAGACCGATCGCCTCCGTCAGATCCTCGTTCAGCCGCAGCGCCCGGGCGACACCGCGCGAAATGCCCGTGGTCTCGAGCGTGTGCGTGAGCCGGGTTCGGTAGTGATCGCCGCTCGGGTCGATGAAGACCTGCGTCTTGTGCTTGAGACGGCGGAACGACTTCGAGTGGACGATCCGGTCGCGATCCCGCTGGAACGGCGTTCGCAACCGGCAGTCGTCCTCGGGCTGCTGCCGACCGCGCGACTCGTATGAGCGAACGGCGAGCGGCGAGAGCCAGGCGTCCTCCTGCTCACGAATACGCGCCGCAAAGGTGTCGGCGACTCTCCCTGCGAGCTCGGGCACGTGCTCGACTCTAGCCGCTCGCCCGGTCGAGGCAGCCAGGCTTTCCGGCTGCTCTTCTCGGCCTGAGCGCCGCATCGAAGGCACCTGGCTCGGCACGCCTCCGTTGCTCGGGTCCACCCCCGGTTGGGGGGCAAAACGCGCCCCTGAAGTCACGCTATCGAGACCGGTGCGACGTGTCTGTACCGCGAGTGAGACGAGAGTGGAGAAACCAGCTGTCGGAGGCTCAGATGATGATCGGTACCGTGCCGCCGTCCGCGCTCCACGCCGCGCCGGTGACGTAGCTGGCTCGTTCGGAGCACAGAAAGACGATCACGGCAGCGATCTCGTCAGGCTGGGCCAGCCGTCCGAGCGGCCTTCCTGCCCCCACCGCTTCGAGCACCTCCTCGCGCGACTTCCCCGTTCGCCGCGCCTGCTGATCCGCGAGGCCGCCTTCGTCGAGCCACGCGCCGGTCGCGGTCGGGCCGGGCGCGACTGCGTTGCAGCGAATCCCGTCCTTTGCATAGAGGTCCGCAACAAGCCGAGAGAGCGAGAGAACGGCCGCCTTCGTGACCGAGTAGTCGGGCATCCCGGTCGACGGGCGCTTCCCTGAGGTCGAGGAGACGTTGACGATCACCCCGGAGCCGCGCTCGCGCATCGAGGGAAGCGAGGCGCGGATGGCGCGGACGAAGCTCATCACGTTCACCTGCCACATTTCGCCCCACTGCTCGTCCGTGAGCCCGTCGAAGCTCGCCTGGTAGGCGATCCCGACGTTGTTGACGAGGCAGTCGACGGGCCCGAGCGCGGCCGCTGCCGCGATCAGCTCCTCGGCCGCCGCCGACTTGGATAGATCCGCGGCCACGCCGAGGGCCGCGCCGGCCTCCTGCCGGGCTCTCTCGACACGCTCGGAGTCGCGCCCGGTGACGACGACTCGTGCGCCCTCCGCGGCGAGGAGCCGCGCGGTCGCAAGGCCAATGCCGCCGGTCGAGCCGGTGACGACGCAGACGCGGTCGCGGAGGCCTAGGTCCATGCGCCGCAGAAGCCTACGTCGCACTTCCCCGAAAGGCAGGATGTTCGCGTGACGACGTTGCTCCTCGCCCGCCACGGCGAGACCGATTGGAACCGTGACCGGCGGTGGCAAGGTCATGCCGACCGTCCTCTGACCGCACGAGGACGAGCCCAGGCGGCTGATCTTGCCGCCCGGCTCGCGGACATTCCGCTCGACGCCATCTACGCGAGCGACCTGCGGCGCGCTCGCGAGACCGCGGAGCCCGTCGCCACCGCACACGGACTCGAGCTCATCCAGCTGCCCGAGTTGCGTGAGGTCAACGTCGGCTCGTGGCAGGGTCTGACCAGAGACGAGGCAGAGGCCCGTTTCCCGGCGGGATTTCAGCGCTGGCGTGAGGGCGGCACCGGCTGGGAGGACGGCGAGAGTTATGGAGAGATGAGCGCGCGCGTCCTCGGCGCCGTCGAGCGGATCGCCGACGAGCATCTGGGAGGCAGAGTGCTCATCGTCACGCACGGCGGTCCGATCCGGGCGATCCACGGTGGAGCACTCGGAATGGACGTCGAGGCGTACCGCCGTATCCGCCCGGTCGAGCCCAACGCTCGCCTCTCCGCGGTGTGCGTCGAGGATGGACGGCTGACCGAACTCTGCCCTGCCGCGCGCATCGACGAGCTGCTCGCCCGCGACCGGGAAGAACGCCGCGAGGCCGCCTCTCAGCCGCGCTCTCCGGCTGGATAACCGGCAGTACACTGGCCGCTGGTGGAGGACTACACCAACAAGTACAAAGGCGAGCAGGTCGAGATCGCGCTCTTCGGGGGCGACTACCAGGACGGCGTGCTGACCGCCTATTGCTTCGTCGAGGACGTCGCCCACATCGAGCTGAACGGCCACATTCTGATTCCACTTCAGAACATCGCCTCGCTCCACTGCTCCAGCCGTTGCGATGCGCCGGAGCCCGACTGGCCTCCGCGTGGCCTCGCCGAGGACGACGGCTCAGAAGAGTCCTAGGACGATGGGCCGCACACTGCTGCGCGTCCGAAACGTGCTGAAGGCGTGGGCGCTGTTATTCGGGCTCTGCGCGGTGCTCGGAGTCGTGCCGCTACTCGCAGGCAATTACCGCCTGCTTTCGATCTTCCTTTTCTGCGCGTTGCTGCTCGCCGGCGCCGGGTACTTCTACATCGACCGGATCGCGCTCGGCATGGTCGGCGCCCGCGAGCTACCCCGCGGCGAGGCGCCCGTGCTCTACTCGACCGTCGAGCGGCTCGCAGCGTTGGCCGGTGTGCCCAAGCCGAAGCTCTACGTGCTCCGCGACGGGTATCCACGGGCACTCTCTGCCGGCCGTGGCCCGCGGGGCTCCACCATCGCGTTGAGCCGCGGTCTCCTCGGCGCGGCAACGCCCGCCGAGCTCGAGGGCATCCTCGCGCACGAACTTGCACACATCCGAGACCGCGACGTGCTGCTACAGAGCACAGTCGCAGTCTTCGCCGGTGCGATCGTCGAGACGAGTCGCGTCGGCGGGTTTCTGCAGCGCGGCCTGCTGTTCGCGCTCGGACCGCTCGCCGCGGCACTCGTGCATCTCTTTCTCTCCCCCAAACGCGAATTCCTGGCTGATCTCGCCGCCGCGGAGTTATGCGACTCGCCTCACGGCCTCGCGGATGCGCTGATCCGGCTCGAGCAAACGAGCGAGCTCGTTGAGTTCGAGGCCAGTCCGGCGACCGAGCCGCTCTACACGATCAACCCGTTCGCCGAGGAAGGCCTTGCCGCGCTGTTCGTCACTCACCCCCCGGTCGCCGAGCGCGTGCGCCGGCTCCGAGCGCTCGATCCGTCCTGGCGCGAGAAGCTGCGGGCCGCCTAGCGTCGACAAGCCGTGCCCAGCCACGAGGCTTCAGACTGTTGGACGTCCGAACTAGGCGTGGCTTCGCCACGCCGCCGCGTACGCTGTTCGAAGAACTACGAGTCGAGTCGAGCCCGTCGGACCAAATGCGCAGCATTTGGTCCGAAACGAGCGAAGCCGGCCAAAGGCCGGCTTCGCGAAGTTAATTCGGCGGCGACCTACTCTCCCGGGAGGTTGCCCTCCGAGTACCATCGGCGCTGGCGGGCTTAACTTCTCTGTTCGGAATGGGAAGAGGTGTACCCCCGCCGCTATGACCGCCGAAATTGTCAAGGCGTTT
>WNGD01005241.1_pt1 | contig 12606 bp, 8 predicted proteins | sample 5400671 | NCBI WGS metagenome assembly WNGD01 (sample SAMN13153369, study PRJNA577476) | soil metagenome | isolation source: 40 cm soil or saprolite under grassland replicate 2 | place: USA:California | collected 2016-06-15
GGTAACGCAGATCTTGTCCTCCAGACCAACTCCCGCCGTGGCGGTGATGTTTTCAAACTTGTCGTGCCCCAGATTGCGCCAAAGCTGATTGCCCCCGAGCTGATTGACGAAATAAATGTCGAGCCGCCCATCGCCGTCCACGTCAGCAACGGCCAGGCCCGTGCCATGATCGTAATGGACAGCTTTGTAGTCTTTGGCCGCGTCATCCACGGGATGATGTTCAAAGCGTATGCCGCTCTCTTCGTATCGGTCGAAGAACTGGAAATCGTGAAAAGCCTTCCAAGCCCTGGCGGCTTGAATCTGCTGTTGTTTGTTCTGTTCCAGAGAACGGAGCGTATTTTCCGTCAGCCCGAATGGGTTGATGATTTGACTGGCAGCGGCGGCGTCCGCGCTGAACAAGGCGCGCGTTGAATTCATAATCAAGAGCAGGGCTGCGCACCTCCACGATTTGAGCGGCCAATTGTTACCCATACGTGCGATTGAGTTTTTCATCGTGAATGAATCTGACCGAGGGCAATTCGAAACCCCACGAAATGGATGCCGTTGGAAGGCGACATCATGAACCGATTGACCGATCGCGCGTACTCGATGTCCTGATTCCAACCGCCGCCTCGGAACACCTTGAACTTGCTGCTCGCCGGCCCGGTCGGATTTGTGAGCGGTGCCGCAGGATAGGGCTCGAACCAGTCCAGGCACCACTCCCAAACGTTGCCATGCATGTCGTATAATCCCCATGGATTCGGACGTTTCAATCCGACGGCATGCGTCGTCGCTTCGCTGTTTTCAGCCGTCCAGGCGAATTGATCGGCCACGCCGGGATCGTCACCAAAACTGAAGAGGTTGGTGGTTCCTGCCCGACACGCGTATTCCCACTCGGCTTCGGAAGGGAGCCGATATTCGTAACCGGCGGGCAGGCGTCCCGCCTCACGCTCGCGTTGGGTGACTGCCGAGCAATAGGCGCAGGCGTCGAGAAAAGAGACCTTTTCCACCGGCAGATTGGAATCCCCAGTGAAGTGACTGGGGTTCCGTCCCAGGACCGCAGTGAATTCGCCCTGGGTCACCTCGTACTTTCCGATCCAAAAGTCGCGGGAAATCGTGACTGGATATTTGATTCGCATGAAAGTGCCAGCTTTTATCAAGACCATGTTGGTCAATGGAACCAGTACAGTTCTCGCCGGGACCGGCAATGACTCGACCTGTTTGCTCGAAGGGCTCGAGGACCGGTTATCACAGCCAAACTGAATGAGCACGATCAGGAGAAAGAACATGGATTTATTCAACGTGAAATCCAGAATTGGTGACCGCGCCCTTCCTTGGGCGTTGCTGGTCCCCTCTCGCGTCCAGCCTTTCCGGGCTTCTTCCTCGAGCCGAAGCGCCAGCGCGAAGGCAGCGCAGGATGTTTTCCGCGAGGGCGCGGAAAACTGCGCCCGAGGAGGGCGCGCCCCCCGCTCCATTTCGGAATTATTTGCTGCGGCTTTCATTCTCAAAGTCCACGCGGACGTCCCATTGGTTATCTTCCAGCCGAACGATCTGCTCCTTGCCGCCAGGCCAGCGAATCCACAGCGCAACTGGCGCTTCTGCGCAACCGAGCACCTGGGCGGCGCCGTCCTGTGACCAGTAGCCGGAGCCAGCCTGGACGCTTCGGCATGGGCCGGCGCGACCCGCTGCATAGCGTACGCGCACCTGGGCGCCGACTGCATCCGGATTGCCGGGCGGGCCGCGCAGCACGACCCGAAGGCCTCGCCTGGCGCGCTGATTCAAATACAGTTTGGTCGGCGCGTTGTTCTGGGAAACAGCCAGGTCCACGCGCCCGTCGTGGTTGAAGTCCGCCAGGGCCGCGCCGCGTTGTTCACCATGGATCTTCACGCCGGTGATGCTGGCGTCCACCGCGGTGAAAGTCCCGCTCCCGCTCCCGCGAAGCCACAAGCCGCGTCCGTCGTCGTCGCGCGAAAGGTCCGATCCGGTTCCAAAGAAGTTTTGGCTGAGAAACAAGTCTTCAATTCCGTCCCCGTCGAAATCGCCGACGTTGATCGAGAACACGGGTGCCAATTGTGCTTCGCGCGGCAGCGGCACCCATTCGAAATGAGAACCCCGATTGAGGAACACGCCGGATTCGAGCTCCGTGGCTTCGACGACTTTCGCTTTGTCATAGCGAGGCCCGAGAATCTCTTTGACCGTCGCCTTTCCGAACGCCTGGTGCGTGGGGAATTCGCCTGCCAGTTCGGGAAGCCCTGACGCAAGCCAGAGTCGGTTACGCACCGGAAGCCAATCTCCACCGTTCTGCCAGGCCTCAATGAGCTCGATGGTGCCATCGGCGTTCCAATCCTCGTAGAAGACGCGCAATGCGCCGGGCCGATTGAGCTCGTAAATTGAGTTCCGTCCCCAGTTGCCGACCACCAGATCCAACCTGCCATCGCCGTCGAAATCGCCCGTGGTGACGCTGGTCCACCATCCAGTTCTGCCTGCGAATCCCCATCGTGAGGTCATCTCTTCAAAGTGTCCGTTATTATTTCGAAACACGCGCACCGGACCCCATTCGACGCCGAGCGCGAGGTCAGGATGACCATCTGCGTCCAAGTCCGTGAAGGTGGCGCCGCTCACCAGTCCAAGCGATTCAAATGGTTCGCTGAGTGAACGGCTGAATCGTAACTCGCCAGCGTCGTTTACCCAGAGAGCCGAAGAAACCGGCTCGGGATATCGGCCCGGGCGGAATCGTCCACCGACAAACAAATCCAGGTCGCCGTCGCCGTCGATATCGGCCACAGCCATCGGACCGATGCTCGCCTTTCCCGCAGACAGATGTTGGGGCGCCGATAAATTGGTCGGAGAATAAATTGAAATCTCACTCTCTTGGTCTGCCGGCAATTCGTAATTCGAGACCGCGACCAGCAACCTCCGATTTCCTTTGCCGTCGGGCCATCCCACCACTGCGCCTTGATCTGCCGGTGCCGGAGGAGCCCCTGCGAGCTTGCGGAAGCCGCGGCCCTGATCGTTGGCGTACACCGCCAGTGTACCACCCCGGCCAGTGCTGACGATCAAGTCTTCCCAGCCGTCTCCGTCAACATCATACCAGCTCACCCCTGGTCCTAACCGGCTCAGGCGGCGAGGCAACAGCGGTTGCCTGGCCCAATCATCGAAAGCATCCTCGTGATGCACGTGCTTGATCCATGCGCTGACGTCTTGAAAAAAAGGTTGCCCGTTGACCGGCGGAGGTTGCGACTGGTCCGTGGTCCGTGGTCCGTGGTCCGTGGTCGGCCAACGAGTGCCCACAGTTCCAGGCGCTGCCACAGGAGATTGACTGCGGACAACTGACTTTTCTTGATCCACTTCGTAAATCCGATTGGGCAGCGCGTTGGTAATTGTGCTCTGATCACCATTGCGCCATCTGATTTCGAACCGCATCGGTTTTGCGCCATCCCCTTTCGCCGCGAACACGCGCATTGCCTGGTCTCCCGATAAATAGCGCCCGCCGCAAATCATCTCCTGGCTTTGCGTGATCGAACCGCCGACAAGCTGGATGCGCGCCCCAATGCCTTCCGTATTGGGCGGCGTCCCTTTCAGCCGCACTGCGACGCGCCCGCCCGTTGCCTCGTTCCGGTACAAACTGGCCGCTTCGTTCAAATTGTTTACCACCACATCCAAATCCCCGTCATTGTCCAGATCTCCCAGCGCCATCCCAAACGACACCCCCGGGTGATCAAAACCCCATGTGTGGCTCACCGCTTCAAATGTTCCATCCCGCCGATTTCGAAATGCTGCGTTTTCCGTCCGCCAGTGCGGATGCATCCGCAGCGAGCGCTTCAATTCCGCTTGAGTCAAACGGCGTCGCGGGTTCCGAAGTTCATCGGTGCTGTCCTGATCCATCACATCGAACTCGAACCCATTCGTCACCAGGAGGTCTTCGTAACCGTCCAGATCGACGTCGATCAGAATGGGGCACCAGGACCAATCGGTGGCCGCTACACCCGCCATCAAGGCAGCTTCCGCGTAGGATCCGTCCGCTCTGCCGAAGAACAGCATGTTGCGATTGTATTGCGGCCTGGCATTGATCTGCTCGCACTCTTGCGCGTCGGGAACGTCTCTTACCAATTGCGTCAACCGCTTCTCATGCCGGCGGGCCAGCATATCCGCCACAATAATATCATCGTGCCCATCCCGATCGATATCGCCAAAATCCACCCCCATCGACGAGCGGCTGGTATGCCGAAATGCAAATTGATCGATTGGCCGAAAAGTTCCCCGACCCGAATTAATCCAAATGCGGTCCGGGGAAACGTTGTCATTGCAAACGTACAGGTCAGGAATGCCATCTCCATTGAGGTCCCGGAACATCACCGCCAATCCCCAATCCCGGTACGGCGGAATTGGTTTGCCGTCCTCGTTCATGAACACACCCGGCTCCGATTGAATCGCGCTAAAATGCCCCTGCCCGTCATTCCGGTACAGCCCGTGGACCTCTGGCAGCTCGCGCACCTTCCCGTCCGGCAGCGCCTCAAATCGATCCTTCCACCGTGGCAAGCGGGTCGATTCTCCATTTACCTTTGTCACCTCCCACTCGCCGCCGCGTCTGGCCAATGCAAAGCGGGTCGTCGGATCAAACAGATGCATCACGTCGATATAATGGGTGCAGTAAAGGTCCAGGTCCCCGTCCCCATCGATGTCTGCCAGTGCCAACGAAGTCGCCGAGGCCGTGCGCGACAAGCCCGAATCCTTCACTTCCGTCCATTTACCTTTCCCATCATTCAGAAAGAGCCGCGTTCCCGCCGCGATGCCGTTGACGAGGAGATCCAAATCACCGTCCCCGTCCACATCCGCAAACGTTGCGCCGGTGGACAGTTGATCCGCGCAGGCCGCCTCACCAATATCCATTTCTTCAAATCGCCAATTGCCAAGATTGCGGTAGAGTCGATTCGGTCCTTGCAAACTGCAAAGATAGATGTCCGCCCAGCCATCCCCGTCCACATCGCCGATAGCCACTCCGGAGCCGTTGTGCGCCACGGCGTTCGTCAAATAGGAATCGCCTTGAAGCACGTTGGTAAACCCTACTCCCGTCGTCGTGGGATCCATCAGGGTGAACCCCACTTTCCCGCTGCTCACGGGATGCACCTCGGCGCTTCGAAATCCCGCGCCCTCAGACCAGGACAAGGCCGCCGCGGTCTTCCAACACAGACTGAACAAAACCACAATGGCCGCGTAAGCGCAACCGGCACGGTTCATCAACGACAACAAAACAGACGCCACTCCGTTGTCAATCCTTGATGGCAGCCGGGACAATTACGCCTGCTCAATCCTCCATGTACCAGTACGAGTGCACCACCTTTTTTGCAGCATCGACTTGCCAGAGCTGCTTGAAACCGACCCATTCGACATGCCCGTCCAGCAGAGTGACATTCGCTCCGTTGTTGTGCACCGTCGGTCGGCCAAAATTAAAGGCCGTATCGGGGTATTGCGGCATCGTGTCCACAACGCCATCGCGATTGAGATCGAGCGTGAAGCGATAGGTCGTTTCCACCGGCGAGTAAACGTAGTGCGTGAGGGTGTCCATAAACATCAGGGCATCGGCCGGCTTGGGAATGCGCGCGACATTCAAAGGCGGGGTGTGGTCACCGTAGTAGAACGGGCCGCTCAGCGGGCGTCCGAAGGCGCCAAAATTGGCCCCGATCCAACAATTCCAGTTCGTGGACGAAACCGGCGCGCGCGAAAACGGCGGAGGCCCGTAGCTGCCACCGGGGCACCGGCGTAACTCGTAATTGAACACCTCCGTTTGGGTGAAGAGTTTCCCTTCCTGCACTTGCTTCGCCACGTATGGGGCGAGCTTCGCATGCCAGAAGGCTTTTGTATAATCGGTCGAGAGGTCGCCAAAGAGCGGAAGACGGTCGATGTAATCGCCCAGATACATGATCGTGGCGTAGCCCCAGTTTTTCATGTTCGAGGCGCACTTGACCGTTTGGGCGTTCCCCTTGGCCTTGCCCAAGGCTGGCAAAAGCAGCCCGGCGAGGATCGCGATGATGGCGATCACCACCAGCAACTCGATCAACGTGAAGCCCGGGGAACAAAGCCGCCCCGCAGTGGCCTTTGGCGAGTTCGAAGGAGGCTCTTTCATGAGCTTCTGGCGTGATCGCTGAACAAACCGACTTTGCAAGCAGCGCCTCCACAAGTCAAGCAACGCCAAACGCAGGAATTTCCCCCGGAGCGGCTCTGAGTGCGTCAGTCTCAATGAGAAAGCGCCTTGCGCCCATCATCTCCTTGGTGGAGTATTCAGGTGAGCGGCCTCGAGCAACGTATCTCCCTCTGGTCCCGCGTTTGCGACCCATTGAACACCATCGTTCGCAACATGAGGGGAGCATCGAATTTGGCCGCAACCTGGATAGTAACTTGCATGAACAGCCAGCCCCGAGGAAGCGCCGGGTTCGGCTCAACGAACCGAGAGTCAAGTGCCCGATCTGAGTCGTGGGAAGTTCGGATACCTTCGGGCGACGTGACACTCTCGGGTGAACTGGCGATTCCGGAAAACGCAGTGGGAGTTGTTTTGTTCGCGCACGGCAGCGGGAGCAGCCGCCACAGCCCAAGAAACCAATTCGTGGCGCGGACACTTCGCGAATCGGGGATTGCCACGTTGTTGTTCGACCTGCTCACAGCCGACGAGGAGCCGGAAGACGCGCTGACCGGTCGTTTGCGTTTCAACATCGGTTTGCTGGCCCAACGGCTGGTGACCGCTACCCAGTGGATGGCGAATCATCCGCAAGGCCGGCGTTCCGGGTTGGGTTACTTTGGTGCCAGCACTGGAGGAGCGGCGGCACTGGTCGCCGCGGCTTCGCTCGGCTCGGGCATCGATGCGGTCGTCTCGCGCGGGGGCCGGCCTGACCTGGCCGGCGATGCCCTGGCGCGTGTGGGGTCGCCGACACTGCTGATCGTCGGAGAACGTGACGAACTGGTCTTGCGCTTGAACGAGCAAGCTTACGCCCAACTGCCCGGCCAGAAGGAACTGGCGGTCGTACCGCGCGCCACGCACTTGTTCGATGAGCCGGGAGCGCTCGAGGAAGTTGCGCGCCTGGCGGCGCAGTGGTTTCGCCGATTTCTCCGCCTTCACTAATCGTTTTCCAGCGGAAAATGCGTGATGAAATAGAAGCGAAGGAAGACTCAAATTCGAGATCGAAAGGGCCATCGGGTTTAAGAGGACAGCCTTCGCGTTGAACCCGAGATGTGGCTCAATCATCCGGCCTGAAGGATTCGGATTGGCTGTTATTTGATCACCAGATTTTGGACCCAGTTGCCCGGCGTCGTTTTGCCGATCCAAAACGATTCGCCTACACCCACAACAGGCGGATTGGATTCCCACTGTTTTTGATCGTATTCATAAATCACATACTTCTGGCGATCGCGATCGAACAGGTGGACTATGTCGCCTTCGTGAATCGGAAAGCCGAGGTCGGCATGCAGCCGTCCCGGCTTGGGAATCTGCGAGCTGTGGATCGAAAAGCCGGTGGCGATGGGAAGCAACAGGTTCCCTTGCAGGACTTCGCCGACGAAGTTGATGTTTTTGAAATCAGACGTGGGATTCAAAAAAATCGCCCCCTCCCCGGGTGAGAGCGTTTCGTCCGGGTGGATCCATTTGCCGTTTTTGACCGCGTTATCGGTGAGCTTGAACAGGTGCGTATCGAATTTGTTGAGCGCGGTGTCATCCGGCATATCGGGCAGAATTGCGTTGACGGCATTGGACGGCGCTTGCAGCGGATTGGCAATCAGCGAGAAGCCGGGCGGGACGCTGATGGAGGCGTAACCGATCACGTTGTCGGAGGAACCCGTTTCCGCCAGCACGCGGTAAAAGCGGTGGTTGAATTTGGATGCCTGGGAATCCACGTATTCCACCGGTTCACCCGTCGATTTTTCGGCGGAGATCGGCTCCCAGGCTTGCAGGTTGGACGATGCGTAAATTTCGTAGCTGGCGCCTTTGGCAATTTGAAACTTGAACTGAAACGGGCCGTAGGGAAAGCGCGCCGCAGAACCCAGGTGCGCCGCCGTCACAACCGCTTTACTCTTCCTGCCAAACAAGCCAGAGATGGATTGGCCGACACTGCCGAAGATGTTTTTCCGATCCATAAGTTGGCCGCCGCAAGTTGGGCCGAATGAGAAATCTTTACGACGCTCACGCGGATTTGGCAACAACGCGAATGAAAATTCTGCGGGGAAAAATACCTGAACGCCAAGGCGAACCCTCTGAAGAGCCCGCCGTCCTGGACGGTCTGCAATGCGTGGGCTCCCACGGTCACTCGCTCGATACGCGGTAGATGCGTTGCGCGGCGACGACGGTATCACTGACCGGCTTCCGGGTGCCGTCGCCTGTGATGGTCGTGAGCGTCTGCCAGGCAGCGTCACTGAGTGAGTTCTTAAACTGCACGCGGTGAGTGACGCCGGACCGCGAATCGAACTCAAACCGGAACTGGCCGCTGACGATTGCGACATCGGCGAGCGTCCCTGGCTGCGGCAGGCCTGTGTTACCCGTGCGCACGGCAAATTCGAACACACCCAGGAAACCGCCGCCGCCGGCTGTGCCGCCTTCGGTCCCAATGATTCGGATGCCGTTGATGCCGCTTTGTGGTTTGAACAGTTGGAAGATCGAGGTGGCGAGGGTGGGAGGACCGAAATCGACAGCCGGCAAGGGGTGGCCGTCGAGAGCCTGAAGGTAATCGGAAGTGTGGGCGACAGTCGTCCAATTCGTACCGCCATCGGTCGTGATTTGGACTGTCGGTTCGACCAGGTCCGTTGCAGCCGAGAGCGCGCCGCCGGAACCGGGACCAACACCGTTGACGCCGAACCAGCCGCCGTCGAAGAAAGTTGCCAGGCTCAACTCCAGGCGGACAATCGGATTGGTAACCGGGTTGTTCCAGAGAATCCCCACGAAGCTGACCGTATCGGGTCCGGCTCCATTGAACGTGTCCACGCGTGTAGTGAGGTTCCCATCGTTGATGCTAGCCGGCCCACCGGCGTTAAACAACATTGTCTCTGCGCCGCTGTCGAGAAGCGGTTTGGTTCCAAGAATCCCCGTGCCGATGAGGGCCACATTATCAGGGAAACTGGAGGCGTTGGTGGGATTCGTGCCCAGTGCCACCTCAGCCCCATCCGAAAATCCATCGCTATCGCTGTCTTTGAGGAGAGGATTGGTGTGATAGGTCGTGACTTCAGCGCCGTCGCTCAGGCCATCGCCGTCCGTGTCCGCCCGAGTCGGGTTGGTGTGATGCTGGTTCAGTTCCGCCCCGTCATTCAACCCGTCTGCATCGGTATCGGCCACTTGCGGATCGGTAGCGGCGTTAAACTCCTGGATATTCGAGAGACCGTCGCGGTCCGGGTCCGCCGCGGCATCGTTGGTCCCGACGATCAGGCCGTGCATTCTCTCCCATTCATCGGGCATTCCGTCGTGATCGGTATCCGTCGTGCTGGTACGCGCCGCGAACTCGAACACACCCAGAAAACCGCCGCTCGCGCTGCCGCCTTCGGTCCCGATAATCCGGATGCCGTTGATCCCCACGGCCGGTTGGGCGAGCGTGAAAGTCGCCGTCACCGCACTTGGGTTGGGCACGCTGCCGCCGCCGATCCGATGACCGGTAAGCGCCGTCAGGTAGTCGGAAGTATGAGCCACAGCCATCCAGGAGCCGCCGGCGTCGGTCGTGACTTGCACCGCCGGTTCGACGAGGTTAATGGCAGCGAGCGCGCCGCCGGGGCCGGGTCCAACGCCGTTGACTCCGAACCAGCCGCCGTCAAGAAAGGTCGCCAAAGTCAGGTCCAACGTGACGATCGGATTGGTAATGGGTTGGTCCCATAGAACCCCAACAAAACTGACCGTGTCGGCGATGCCCCCGTTATAGGTGTCCACGCTGGTCGTGAGATCGCCATCGTTGATATTGCGGGCCAGACCGGCGTGGAACAATGGTGTCTCAGGACTCGCGCTGTCGAGGGTTCCTTTTGTCCCCATAATCCCCATGCCCAGCAAACCAAGGTCGCCGGGAACATCGGTGGCATCATTGGGATCACTGCCCTGTGCCACCTCTACTGAATCGGAAAAGCCATCGCCGTCGGTGTCAATGACCAGGGGATTGGTGCGATAGGTCGTGACTTCCGCCCCGTCTGTCAAGCCGTCGCTGTCCGTATCCGCCAGCTTGGGGTTCGTGTGATGCGTGTTGACCTCGGCGCCGTCGCTCAGGCCATCGCCGTCCGTGTCCGCCAGCAACGGGTTTGTCAGGTAGGTATTGACTTCCTGGCCATCGGTCAACCCATCGCCGTCGGTGTCGGCCTGATGCGGGTTGGTGGCCGCCGTGTATTCTTGGAGATTGGTCAAACCGTCTCCGTCGGGATCGGCGCCCGCGTCGTTGGTGCCGACACTCAGCCCATAGGCATGCTCCCACGAGTCGGGCAAACCGTCGCCATCAGTATCGACACCAACACCGGCTTCGATGGTCAACTCAAACACGCCGAGGAAACCGTTGGTATCCGACCCGGCGTTGCCCCCAGTCTCGCCAATGATGCGAATGCCGTTTATCTGGGTCGCGGGCGGATTCAGGGTGAAGGTGGCGGACACTAGAGTTGGGTTGGCATTGCCACCGCCGCCGATCCCGAATCCATCCAGAACCGTGAGGTAATCTGAACTATGGGCTGCCGTCATCCAGGTGAGTCCGCCGTCGGTCGAAACCTGGATGGTCGGCTCGGCAAGGTGAGCCGGTGTCAACGCTCCGCCTGGGCCGGGGCTGATTCCTGGGACGCCAAACCAACCACCGTCCGAAAAGGTCGCCAGGGTTAGGGTCAAACTTTGTATCGCATCATAGCGCAGGGAGGGCCAAACGACTCCGACGAAACTTACCGGACCGTTGGTAGTGCCACCGGTGCCGAACCAGGTATCGACGCGCGTGCCAATGTCGCCGTCATTGATATTGCTGAGGTTGCCCCCATTGAATCGGGGTGTCCCGGCGTCGCCATCGACGGCATCGTTGACGCCAAGGATGGCCGCTCCGGCGGGAGCGATATTGACCGCCCTCGTCGGCAGCGCCAAACCCATTACCAGGCTGATGGCTGCGGTTAGCGGCATTAGCGAAGACCTCCTGCCATGCCGACGGAAGCTGGCGAGCTTTGACTCTGGGATGAGGTGGATTATGGGATAAGAGTTGCTCATACGCTGATGGGATGTTGGAGTTGAGGTTATGCCATTGACAGACTGCCCGCGACCTGACTGTCCGGTCGCGCCTGAAAGGTGACTGTTTCAAGCTCAAATATTTGAGAAACTGCGACGAGTGTTCGCGGCCGGTAGCTATCGTCGGCTTCGCTGCAAAGGGTCCCAGAATTCGGAATTCATCAGTCCCTTAGCACTTCCGCTGATCGGATCCACAGGCGGATTGATCAATTGATCCTTACGTACCTCCGAGTGACTGTCGTTGAAAACCACGACGCCGGTGCCGAGATGGCGGCGGGAGTCAATACCCTCATAGCCTTTGCTGATACTCGCATTGCTGTACATGCATGAATTGGGCCACCAAAGGCTGCTGCTCCATTTCAGGTCGGACCTCGGCATGGAGTCGCCCACCAGCAGGTTCTGCACGGGGCTGACAATGGCCGTTCTTTTGAACCAGGGCCGGGTGGCGAAACTGATCCCGGCGATGCTCAAGTTGTCGCCACCGTCGTAGGGATGGATGCCGAGGAAGTAGCCATTGTACCCGTAACCCACCAGATGACAGTCGAACACCCATTTCCAAGTCACGCCGTTGTCGGAACGTTTTCCTTTGAAACTGGCACAGTGGAAAAGGTTGCTGTTGTTTTTGGCGTAGCCAATGATGGAAGTGCCCCACCAATTGGTCAGGGAAGCGGTTTCATCGGCGTTGTTAAGGTTGTTATTGCGATGACCCGGAAAAGTGTCATTGTTCTCGTCCGTATAGAACTGCATGAACAAGCTAATCTGTTTGAGATTGTTCAAACAGGCGAGGCGCTCGCCTTTCGCCTTGGCCCGGGCCAGCGCCGGCAGGAGCAGCCCGGCGAGAAGGGCGATGATGGCAATCACCACGAGGAGTTCAATCAGAGTAAATGCCTGCGGCCACCGTTCGATCGGCGATGAAAGTGTTTCCATTTGCACACGGCAGTTTCCCATATCCGGCCTTTCGACTAACAAGGCACCATGAGCATGGCAACCCAAACGTCTTGGAGGACCAAAACTCTTTAGGTCACGCCTCGGTATTAGGATACAAGAATTGTACCGCCGTTGTTGAGAATATCGATCAATGGAAATAGTGACCAAGGGAAAGACGTTCCGGTTACAAGGATGTTCTGTGTCCTATTTAAGACACGGCCGGATTCTCTGCTTGCCCGCTCTGCGTTGTCGTGGTCAAGTATGCATGGCCTGCGAGCCAAATGATTCGGAAACAGCTAATCCTCGCTTCACCGCGATAGCTGTTTGAGACCCACCCAAGGGAACGTTCATTGACTGCGAGGCAGGAATCAAACTATGGCAGCCAAGCTGTTTGTCGGAAATCTCTCTTTTGCGGTTCTTGAAAACGAGCTGCAGGACCTCTTTGCGCAAGCAGGGACTGTGGTTTCTGTGAACGTGATGCAAGATAAAGTTACCGGCAA